>Ga0182027_10003528_pt1 | contig 24736 bp, 19 predicted proteins | sample 712E1DmetaG_FD_121300 | JGI IMG/M metagenome (GOLD analysis project Ga0182027, IMG submission 121300) | Permafrost microbial communities from Stordalen Mire, Sweden - 712E1D metaG (Illumina Assembly) | ecosystem: Environmental > Terrestrial > Soil > Wetlands > Permafrost | place: Sweden... | reverse complement strand
TCGGTGCCGAGATCTTCCAAAATGTCTGCAAGATCGGCTGGGTGAATCTCCGACAATTTTGATGCGTCCGTTTTCAATTGTACTGAGGCATATACAGAAGAGGTGGCTGTCGGCTGAACATATTTCCACGAAACAAATTCATCTTTGATATCGCGATCTGTGACCCAGCGAAATGCAGCGTTTACAACACGTAAAATTCCTATCCTGCGCAAAATTCCCTTGAATCCGATATCGATGTGCACGACCCAGAGGTTAGTGCTTTCTTTTGCCTTGTCTTCAATCAGCAACTGCAGATCGTTCACACGAACGATTTTATATCCTTCCGTTGATATAATTTGTTTGTCCAGGAAGGTTTTACAAATGAGAATTTCATTCTCTGCCGCTTTTACTTGCTGCTCTACACCGACTGCAGGATACTCCACTGCAATGTGTTCTTTAAACACTATTCGTTTGACGTTGCTCCACGGAATATAGATTGACGGTTTACCACGATTTGTTCGGACCATCAGCCCGGTTACGCGTGGATAAACCTGCATGGTGGTTGCAGCAAGATCTACCAGTTTGCCGATTCGTTTATTATCGCTAATCCTGAGTACTGGTAAATTGACGAATTCGCTGAGATACGAAAATTTTACAACTTCAAGAGCCATGGCAACTCCTTAAAGACATTGGAAGTGAACAGTATATTGTTTTCATGCCACAGCATATCTTTGAATGATATCGTTCGTCATCTCTAATTCCCTCCGACTAGATGGATGGCGAGGTTTGTGATTACAAAAAACAAGTTACGTCTTGGCTTAAAATAAGAATTCTTTAGAAGAAATGAACTCAATTACATAAAAATATTTTGTTTTGAAATCGACTCGCTTGTTGTGAGGAATTGATATTCGAATAATTCTCGTTTGAAACTCATGCTTCTTTTTCGTACTATCGTAGTATTAACACTCACATGCTGCGCGGAATTTTCTTGTCGATACTCACATTTATCTATCTTCTCGCCGGCGGATTCGTTGCCGGCACTTTTGGCGCATTGCTTGGGCTGGGCGGCGGCGTTTTGCTCATTCCATTTCTCGTTATTGTTCTTGGCATTCCCATGCATCAAGCAATTGCTACCAGTATTATTGCCGTCATTGCGACGTCGAGCGCCGGTGCCGCAATAAATCTTGAACGCCGCATCGTCAATATGCGTCTTGGAATGATTCTGGAAATTGCCACTGTCGCTGGTGCAATACTTGGCGGAATTACTGCAAACTATTTGAGCTCAAATGTTCTAACAAAACTCTTTTCCGGACTTCTGTTTTTCGTCGCCGCCATTATGGTTTGGCGCGCACGGCTACACAATGGCAAAGAGACTGTCTACACGAATGGTGTTCTTCCCGGGATGTTTGTGGATGATGCTACCGGAGAATCAGTGCTGTATACGGTAAAGAAAGTTCCTGCCGCAATGTGTGTTTCGCTTGTAGCCGGTAACGTGTCTGGATTACTCGGCGTTGGCGGAGGGATATTTAAAGTGCCTGCGATGCATATTCTTTCTGGCATTCCGATGAAAGCGGCAACCGCTACAAGTAATTTCATGATTGGTGTGACTGCAGCAGCAAGTGCGTTTATTTATTTTGCACATGGACATATAAATCCTTTTATTGCCTCGACCGCAGCTCTTGGCGTGCTTGCGGGCTCGATGATGGGTATTCAAATTAGTCGAAAAATTCACAGCAATGTATTAACGTGGGTTTTTGCTGTTGCACTGCTTGGGATATCCATTCAATTATTTTTAAGATGAAATAATGCCTGACTTAATTTCTATTTCTGACAACACGCAACACGATGCGGAACGCTGGACAAGCCGGGTACTCCGGCTCGGTGTATGGGTGAGTGCAAGTTTGATGATTTTTGGATTGCTCCTTGCGGCACTGTCTCCAATATCTATTGTGCCGCTTTCGATGAATCCTTCGCTTGGCAATCTGGTGGAGCGTATGTTTTCTTTTACCTTTGATCCAGTGACTTTAATGTTCACTGGACTTGTAGTACTTATGTTCACACCAATTCTTCGCGTCATCACCGCGGTATTTGGCTTTGCAGCAGAACGAGATTGGCGTTTTGTCATAGTTTCTTCTGTCGTGTTATTTATGCTGGTTGGAGAGATTGTGTATTCAGTTTTCATGCGTCGATAAATATTTTAGAATTTGCTTTGTATCGCGGTCCGCAGTCTCACCTACACCTTTATCAGATCGTTTCCCCTTTATTTATCGACCGATTTTCATGGAAACAATTTTTGTATTCATTACTTGTTTTTTTTTGTAATGTTACTTAGGTTTAGCATAATTTTCATAAAAGAATATAGTGTTCCGGTGTTTATTGAGGCTGCCATCACCATACAAAACCGCGGTGTCTGGCATTCAATGATCCGGCGCGTGTGAGCAAAGCAAAAAAGGAAGCTGGATAGGGTTCTCGATTTCAAACTTAAGGTTTTAAAATTTTGATTTCAGGGCGAGAGTACAACTTTGCTGTACAATCTGATTTTTTACTCATTCACTATAACAGGTATGCCAACTGATCTATGCTACTGCAGATATGCCATTTTTTCTCTTGAACGTTCAATGTATCTCATCATTCTTCATCCATCACCACTAAACCACAGGAGGTTCTCATGAAGTTCAGCAATACCATGTTATGCGTCATGATGGTACTTGTGTTTCTATGCACAGGTATTTCTTCTCTGTTTGCACAAGGTATTACTACTGGCGCTATCGCCGGTCGTGTTGTTAGCTCGACAGGAGAGGAAATGCCGGGAGTTAACATTATCGCTGTTCACACTCCCAGCGGCACAACGTACGGAACGAACACGCGAGAGAATGGAAGCTACATCATTCCAAACATACGTGTAGGCGGACCTTACACCGTGACAGCTTCGTTCATTGGGTACAGGAAGGTCGTTCGCGAAAATGTGTATACAGCTGTTTCACAGACGTCAGATTTAAATTTTTCTTTAAAAGAAGAAGCAATCCAGGCCGCAGATGAAATTATCACAGGTGAGAGAAGTACCGTGATGAATGCGAGCAGAACCGGAGCCGGCACAAGTGTGGATCGGCAAACACTTACGATACTCCCAACTATCACCGGAAAGATTCAAGACTTCATTCGACTAACACCGGAGTCAAGACTCAATACGAGTTACGGTGGAGATTCTTATATCGGCCAGGATAGCCGATATAACAATACGACCGTCGATGGCGCATACTTCAATAACTCCTTTGGCCTTCAAGGTCAAGTTGGTGAACGTACGGGCGTCACGCCTATTTCACTCGATGCAATCGAACAGGTACAGGTGAATATTGCACCATATGATGTTCGCCAGGGCAATTTTGTTGGCGCGGCTATGAACACAGTAACCAAAAGCGGAACAAATTCATTTTCTGGTACCTTTGTGTATGCAAAACGCAACCAAAATTACGTCGGTACCAAAGCCGATACAACCACGTTTAATCCGGGAACATTCGATTACAATAAAGTAACATTCAGTCTCGGTGGCCCGATCATTAAGAACAAGTTGTTCTTTTTCGTCAATTATGATGAAGACAAAACGACACAGCCCGGAACATATTTTACGGCGAATCCCGGTGGCGCACTTGCTTCGGGAAATATGACTCGCGTTACAGCAAGTTCCATGGATTCGCTGTCGACCTTCCTCAATACTAATTTCGGTTTCAATCCGGGAGCATATCAAGGTTATAATTTTAGCACACCCGGGAAACGGTACCTTGCCAAGCTTGATTTCAACCTTGACGAAAAGAATAAATTCACGTTGCGGTACAATCGTTTGGAATCAACGACCGACGTCCTCGTATCAAATTCTAGTTCACTCGGCTATGGCAGTCGCCGTGGGACGAATTTCGGGTTAAACTTTTCCGGTTCGAACTATACGATTGGTGAAAACGATTACACCATCGTCGGCGAATGGAATTCGATTGTGAGTAACAACATGTTCAATAACTTGATCGTCGGGTATAGCTACAGCGACGAAAGCCGCGGCGCAATAAATCAGCTCTTCCCGTTTGTCGATATACTCCAGAATAGCTCGGTGTACACATCGTTCGGGTCAGAACCGTTTACACCAAACAATGAGCTCCGGTACGGAAGTTATCAAATCCAGGATAACTTCACGTGGGATATCGGTGCTCATGTGCTCACGTTCGGCTTTGCAGGTGAGAAATATCATTCCGAGAATGTATTCTTCCCGGGAAAACAAAGTGTCTATGTATATAATTCTCTTGCAGATTTTTATGCAGATGCAAATAACTATCTTCATCCTACCGCAGGTTACAAGCCGGCCAAATTGAATATGTTTCAAGTCCGCTACAACAATATTCCCGGCATGGAAAAGCCAACGCAGCCGTTGGATGTCTATTACTGGGGTGCCTATGCGCAAGATGAAATGCAGGTTACCAAAAACCTGAAAGTCACATTGGGATTGCGTTTTGATATTCCAAGCTTTGGGGCCACAGGGTTCGACAATGCGGTTGCAGACACGATGACATTTAGAGATGAAAATGGAAACGCCGTAAAGTATAACACCGGTAAACTTCCGGATGCAAGCGTTCTCTTCTCGCCGCGGTTTGGATTCAACTGGGATGTCTTCGGCAATCGAACGACTCAGGTACGCGGTGGAAGCGGCATATTCACCGGGAAGCCTGCGTATGTTTGGATTTCCAATCAGATCGGAAATACCGGTGTGCTGACGGGATTAGTACAGGTTACCAATACGACCGCTTATCCCTTCAATCCAAATCCTGATGCATACAAGCCAACGAATGTGACAGGTGCACCGGCATCCTCTTTTGAGCTGGCCGTGACGGATCCAAATTTCAAGTTCCCGCAACAATGGCGTTCCAATATAGCTATAGATCAGAAACTTCCCTTTGATTTAATTGGCACGGCAGAATTTATTTATGGTAGTGAAATAAACGGTATCGCCTATATTAATGCCAACTTGAAAGCTCCGGATTCTTCGTTTACCGGTCCGGATAACCGTCCTCGCTGGGGGAGAGTCAATGGGTCCTATGTTAATAAAATCTACAACAACGTTGCAGACAACACGGTTATGAAGAACGAGAATAGCGGATTCAATTATTCAATCTCAGCTTCGTTGGAGCGTCAGCTTGCTAATGGCTTCTACGGCAAGATTGGATATAATTATGGAGTTGCGAAGAATACTGTCGATCCCGGTTCCATTGCGTACGGATCATGGACAGCCAACCAGGTACCAGGAAATCCCAACAATGCACCGATAGGTTTTTCGCCGACTTCACCTGGTAACAGAATCTTTGGATCGTTATCCTACCGTGCCGAATATTTTAACTTTGGTGCAACAACATTCACCATGTTTTGGGATGCGTATACATGGGGAAACGGCAGCTACACATATAGTGGAGATATGAATGGTGACGGGATTTCAGGAAACGACTTGCTCTACGTACCTCGCAATCAGTCCGAGATGAACTTCGTACAGTTCACTTCCGGAGGTGTCATATATACGCCCGCAATGCAAGCTGCTGCGTACGATGCATATATTAAACAAGACGAATATTTGAACTCGCGTCGAGGCCAGTATGCCGAACGCGGCGGTGCATTCCTTCCTATGGTCTCCCGTGCTGATGTGAGCATCGTTCAATCGGTGTTTGCTGATATATTCGAGACAAAGCAAACGCTGGAAGTCAGGCTTGACATACTGAACTTTGGCAACCTATTGAATAATAGCTGGGGCCAAGCACAGCACTTTGTCAGTTTGTCACCCGTGATCGTTGCTACCAATGCTCAGGGTGGCCCGGTCAGTCCTTCCGGTCAACCTCAGTATACCATGCGTGTTGTGAATGGTGCCCTCATGGATCACACATTTGATAAGAACGCGGCTTTGAGCGATGTCTACAGTCTTCAATTGAGTATGAAGTACTTCTTCTAGCTGTACGCATGTGAAAATGAACCGCTCTTGCTTATTGCCAGGGGCGGTTTTTTTTTGTTCTGTTAGTGGATACGGATCTCTTGATATGGATAATGGATCAATAAGCAGCAAGGAATTCATACAGGCGTTACTTGAGGAAGATATTTCTGGGCTCACGAAAGTCCCTAAGGCTGACCTGCATAACCATTCGATCTATGGTACACGAATTGAACACATCGAGTCATGGATTGGACATCCGGTACCGCATCCTCCCGCTTCTATGAAATCATTGAATGAAATGATTGGCTACACCAGAAAGTCCCTCTATCCATGTATAGACTCTCGTGAAGGATTTGAATTCACCTCACGGTCCGCTCTCCGGGATGCGATCGAGGATGGTGTCGCCATTCTTGAGATGAGTATGGATGTCCGCTTCATTTCCTTCTTTGGTTCTTCACCTGATCCATTCGTATTTATCCACGACCTTGTTGAGTCGACCAAACCGGATATTCATTTTCGGCCGGTGAACAGATGCGTTCAGCATCGTGTTGCATTCAATCTGGTCTTTTCCGCTCAATCGACCTCTACGGGAATGAAACAGCGCAATCTCCTTCTTGTTTTCGTGAATCCTTTGTGGAAGCAAGAAAACATGGTTTAAAACTAAAAGCACACGTTGGTGAATTCGAGGGTCCTGACCTCATTTCGGAGACGCTTGACACACTGGAACTCAATGAGATTCAGCACGGAATTGCCGCGGCAAGATCCGTTGCTTTGATGAACCGTCTGCGCTGCGATGACATTCGCCTCAATATTTGTCCCAGCAGTAATGTTGCTCTCGGAGTTGTCGGGGATCTTGCGCATCATCCAATCCGCATCCTTGTAGATAACGGAATCCGAGTAACACTCAATACAGACGATCTGACAATCTTTGGGCAGAGTGCTTCGCACGAATACCTTTCTCTTTACCGTTCCGGATTGACGGCCGAACTTGATTTCATCAGATTCGAGGGCCTATCTTCTTAAGTCGATGAACACGGGGTTTACTATTATAGGATGTGGTTCCTCTTTTAATTGGTTCATTAAATAATCAGGATAAAATAATTACATTCTCGGATCTAGATCGCTCTCTTTCTGAACCAACAGGGAATGATTCGTAGTTTCCGCACGTTGAAGGGCTCTGTGGGGATTTAATTCATCCAATTAAGTTTCTATCAAATCCGATATCTTGCCGGTGGTGGTTTTTTATTTCTGTATATTGTTTCATGATTCTATATGACGAGAGAACTGTATTTTCGATGAGGTGTTGAGACAAGGAGAAAGAAATAGTATCTTTTGATGAGCAGGTCAATAGTGATACCATAATAACTACTAACGTTACATTTGCAACAATAGCATCAGAACTTCATGGTGCAACAATGGGCGAGATCAACAACATTCACACACTAATAAAAACACAATTATGACATTTACTCAACGACTTCGAAATATTCAATCTAAACAAAATTCTCTTTTATGCATCGGACTTGATGTGGATATTGATAAAATTCCGCCGCACCTGTTATCTATGGAAAATCCTGTGCTGGGGTTTAATCGCCAGATTATTGATGCAACGCACGATCTCGTGTGCGCATATAAGCCAAATCTTGCATTCTATGAAGCGATGGGAAAAGATGGGTTCGCGATATTACGAGAAACATTAAAACTTATTCCGAAATCTATCCTTACGATCGGTGATGGAAAGCGGGGTGACATTGGGAACACAGCAGAACGTTACGCCAAATCACTTTTTGATGATTTCGGTTTCGACTCTGTTACCGTAAATCCCTATATGGGTTTCGATTCTGTTGAACCTTTTCTCGCAAATCCAGAGAAAGGAGCTTTTATTCTTGCCCTTACATCCAATGCTGGTTCAAAAGACTTCCAGCGTCTAAAAGTCGGGATAAAACCGTTATACGAAAAAATTGTACTCGCTGCAAAAAAGTGGAACTCTAATCAAAACGTCGGTCTCGTTATTGGCGCGACGCATCCGAAAGAATTGTTGCGCGTGCGAAAGATTGTTCCGGATATCCCGATTCTGATCCCGGGCATCGGAAAGCAAAGCGGCAATTTAAAGTCATCGATTCGTTGTGGTTGCGATAAGCACGGGCAGCTTGCCGTTATCAACGCAAGCCGCAGTATTATCTATGCATCATCAGGAAAAGATTTTGCAGAAGCGGCAAGAACTGAAGCAAAAAAGATGGTAGAAGAAATGAGAATGACTATTGAACAATTAAATAATTGAGCAACTGAGAATTAACTGGTTGAATAATGCAACCTAGGGAGGTGTATTATGAACCGTCGCACACACAATATCCACGAGCGCTTTCTTCGGCACATCTGGAGTAAACAGTATCTTACTGCTGACCTGCAGACAGCAGACGGCAAAACACTAAAAGTTTTTAATGTCGGTCAATTAAATTCAGACGGCGGACCCGATTTCTGTAACGCAAAAATAAAAATCGATGGCGTTACGTATTCAGGCGACATTGAGATTCATCGTACGGTATTTGAATGGCTTCAGCACCAGCATCAAGAAGATCCTCGGTACAACAAAGTTATCCTCCACGTTGTTCTGGAAACGACCAGCAATATTCCTCCGACAATTGTTTATAGCGGCAGACAGATTCCGATTCTTGTCCTCGGCCAGTTTCTCACCGGCTCCATTCAAACCATCTGGCAAAAAGCTATCCTCGATGAACGCGCAAAGAAGTTGGAAACAATTCAATGCTTCAATAAGAATAGTATCTTGACGTCTGAGGCTCTCGATCGATGGCTTATAAAGCTGGCTGTTGAACGGCTGGAATTAAAGCTTCGTCGATTTGATGAACGTTTGAAACAGCTTGCACACGAACGCCGCATGACGTTACACGAATGGCAGCGATCATATGGTAATCTCCCGGTAGAGGGTGAACACAACGAAATTCCTTTGCCGTTCCCTGAGTTAGCACAAAACGATTTTTCGGATAAAAACCTATGGGAACAGGTCCTTTACGAAGGTGTGATGGAGGGACTTGGTTATTCTAAGAATCGAGAGCCATTTTTACGGTTGGCGGAAAATGTGACATTAAAAATAATTGCGGGTATTGGAATGCCAATACTTGATACGACAATAGAATCTTTGATGTTCGGTGTAGCCGGTTTACTGCCAAAAAGCAAAAGTCTTGAGGAGAAAGAAGCGCGACAATACGTGCATAAACTGCACAGAAGCTGGAAAGAACTTCGTCCACAATATCATGGTGAAATATTACATCCTGCTGACTGGCAATTCTTCCCAACACGTCCTTCAAATTTTCCTACAATTCGCATTGCCGCCGCAAGTTTGCTTATAAAAGAATTGTTGGAACATGATGTCTTCCGCTGTATCGTCCAAATACTTAAGGCCAATACTCCCGCTGCAGAAAAGGAACACAAGTTAATTCGAATCTTCACTATCGAAACAAATGACTTCTGGCGACATCATTATAGCTTTAATAAGTTTTCTTCAACAAATGTTACCGCGCTCGGTGTTTCACGGATCCGCGAAATTATTATTAACACTGTTTTGCCTATTGCGCTGTTGTATGCACGCATTTTTAAGGATAAGACTGTCCGCGAAGGTGTGCTTAATGTATATCAATCTCTTCCTGCATTCGAAAATAATTCCATCATACGATTGATGGAAAAACAATTACTCAAAAAAAGATTGTCACTGAAGTGTGTAAGTCGCCAACAGGCTGTAATTCAATTGTATAGGTTCTACTGCGCAGAAGAGCGGTGTTCTGATTGCGATCTTGGTGCAGTTTTGATTCGTTAAATTTCATTTTTCTTTATGTGCCGATTTGTTTTCATCTCAGTACAAACGAAACCCGCATTTGAGTTGCAAATGCGGGCTTTTGTAAAGCATAGCTTAAATATTAAACCAATTATTAGATGTTGAAGAGCAAATCAGCGTACGTCGGTATACTCCAGATTTTTGAGTCCACCAATGTTTCCAAGAGATCTCCATCAACTCGTAATTTTCCCATGGCAACAAAGACAACATCCCGATAATATTGAGCATGCTTCAAAGCATTATCGCCATGCTTAACTTTGCCGAGAGCGGATTCAAGTGCTTCGATGTTTTTACCAAAGGAATCGATTGTTGTGGTTAACTCAGATAATAATTTCTCTGCTGATTTTGATTTCGCAGAAACGCTTTTCATTGAAGCGATAGTCGAAGCAACTTCACCTGCAAATTCAATGGATGCCGGTAAAATTTGGCGTTTTGCTATTTCTAGCATTGTCAACGCTTCAATGTTTATTGTTTTTGTATAGTTTTCAAGATAGATTTCATAACGCGAATGCAATTCCTCTTTGCTGAGAACAGAGTGCTTTTCGTACACCTTTACCGACTTTTCGCTTATTAACGCCTGAATAGCAGCAACTGTTGATTTAATGTTTGGTAAACCTCGCTTTTCTGCATCCTTCACCCATTCGTCTGTATAATTGTTGCCGTTAAAGATGATGCGTTTGTGCTTTTTCACGATTTCAGTTATAATGGTTTGAACTTCTGTGTCGATATCTTTTGCTTTCTCAAGCCGGGTTGCAATACGCGACAAGATCTCGGCAGCGATCGTGTTCAATGCAGTATTCGGCTCTGCAATTGAAGCTGAGGATCCTACCATACGAAATTCAAACTTATTACCAGTAAAGGCAAATGGCGAAGTTCGATTTCGATCTGTAGAATCTTTCGGTAATGCTGGCAGCGTGATGACACCCAGTTTCAATTCACCGCCACTCTTGGAAGATTTCGCACCGCCGTTTTCAATTTGTCCTAAAATATCTGTCAACTGCTCGCCAAGGAAGATGGAGATAATAGCCGGGGGCGCTTCATTTGCCCCAAGCCGATGATCGTTGCCCGGGTTTGCAGTAGAAACACGCAATAGATCAGCATATTCATCCACGCCTTGAATAACCGCGGCAAGGAATAAAAGAAATTGCTCGTTTTCATGAGGTGTCTTTCCTGGGTCAAGTAAATTCTGTCCGTCGTTAGTAGCCATTGACCAGTTGTTGTGTTTACCTGAACCGTTGATACCTGCAAACGGTTTTTCATGAAGCAAGCAAACCAATCCATGACGATTTGCAACTTTCTTCAAAGTTTCCATCATGAGTTGGTTGTGATCTGTTGCAATGTTGGTCGTCGTATAAATAGGCGCGAGTTCATGCTGAGCTGGCGCGACTTCGTTGTGCTTTGTCTTTGCCAGCACACCAAGTTTCCAAAGCTCCTGATCCGATTCTGCCATGAATGATGCAATCCGTTCTTTCAAGTTGCCAAAGTAATGGTCTTCCAACTCTTGACCCTTTGGTGGTTTTGCACCAAACAGTGTGCGTCCTGTAAGAATGAGATCTTTCCTTTTTTCATACAGTTTTTTATCTATGACAAAATATTCTTGCTCAGGTCCAACCATTGCAACAACCCGATTCGCGGTAGAATTGCCCAACAGCCGGAGAACACGAATAGCCTGTTTTGAAAGGGCTTCCATCGATCTTAAGAGGGGCGTTTTTTTATCAAGCGCTTCACCAGTGTAGGAACAAAATGCTGTGGGAATACACAGCGTGTTGTCTTTGAAGAATGCAGGAGACGTACAATCCCAAGCTGTATAACCACGTGCTTCAAATGTTGAACGCAATCCGCCCGAAGGGAACGAGGAAGCGTCCGGCTCACCTTTAATCAATTCCTTACCGGAAAACTCCATAAGGACACGTCCGTCACCTGTTGGTGAAATAAAGGAATCGTGCTTCTCAGCTGTAATCCCGGTCATCGGCTGAAACCAATGCGTAAAGTGTGTTGCACCTTTTTCAATCGCCCAATCTTTCATCGCGTTAGCGACGATGTCGGCAACTTCTGGAGCAAGTGGCAATCCCTCATCAATAGTTTTTCGCAGCATCTTATAAATGTTTTTAGGCAGCCTGGCCCGCATAACAATATCGCTAAAGACGTTGCACGCAAAAGTATTTTCTAACGAGTCTTTCATCATGAATGATTCCTTTTCCATATTTCGTCATTACTCCTGATATATAGATAAACATTATTTTATTAAGGTCTATTTAATAATAACATAAATAATTAACGTAATCAAGTCTCCTCGCGGATTATTTATTGTTAATGTTGCAATAAGAGATTTTCTCAAAGGGCACCGTGTTTAGTCGGTCCCAAAGGCATTGCAATTTAAAAACAACGTTCTGAGGACTGGGATTTGATATACATTTATATTTTTTATGTGTACTTGTTAAGATAAAATTAATGATTACAATCAGATTCTATCTCAGCATATTTGCTTTCCCCGCGGTAATTAACATGACGATATTGATAAAATTCACGATCGGCGACTGGCGTGCGGGTTCATTGAACAAACTAATTGCGATTTAATTTTATTCCGTATTAATTGTTTCCATTGAGAAATATAAAGTATTATGAAAATTTCATCCAACAAATATCAGCTAAGGTAGCTCTCTCCCCCCAAAAAAGAAATAGTACACTACTTAGTAAGCAAAATGCTACTGTCGGGCTGAGTTTTTCTAAAAACAAAAATATAAGCAATTGAACAATCCCTTACAGTGAGGGGCTTTATTCCTAAGTTTTGGAAGAAAATTACCCTAATATCCAATTAATGCAAAAACTGTTGAATAATTCACTATGCCGACACGTATTTCCGTTTAAAAATGAAGCTTTATTTTCCGTTATGCGAGGCTTATCGGTACGCAAATTGTAATACTTCTTCAGTAACATTCAGAAATTCTCGAAGATATCCAGGGCGGATAACCCTGGGATGGTTCGGTCCTTTAGCAATAAATAAGATGGAGGTAGTATGAGGAATAGATACATCGTGCAAAGCATCCTTACAATTTGCGCTAGTTTACTCCTGATTTGCATGCTTTCACAGAGTGCTTTTACTCAGGTAGTTATTATTAAGCGAGCGGCAATGTCCCCGCCAAACAAAAAAATAACAACGTCCGGAACAAATCAGATTTACAGTGGACTCCGTACGGTTGGTAAGGGTATGCAGGTTCGTCTGCGCGCTGATACCACCGGTTCTGGTACAAAGGTCGTCACATCTTACACTTGGACTTTTCTTTCAAAACCATCAGGCTCGAATGCTGCCTTCACTTACAGCGCACGACAGGATACAACGTGGTTTTTAGCTGACTCGGGCGGACAGTACATTGTTCAGGTTTCGGTTAACGGTGGTGCGAACCATAAAGACACTCTGTTTGCAAGCACTTATGTTGGCGTTACGTCTTCCTCCCCTGGTTGCGCCGCTGGCTGTCATTCCAACAACGTCAAAGGTTGGCAGACAACGCTCCATGCAACTGTATTTAAAAATGGCGTCACTGGTAATTTGGAAAACAATTTAGATCCGGCAGGACTTAACCGCGGCACATACGGACCAAGCTGCACTAAATGCCATACTACGGGATGGGAACCAAATCAAAACAATGGCAACTTCGGCTTCCTCGTTCATCAAGGATCGCCCGCCTGGGATACGACATGGTATAAGGGACTTCCCGGTAGCTATTATATTACCAAGGATACTCTTGGCATATGGAATAAATTGACTGCTGCTCAACAAGCTGTTGGTAATATTGGATGTGAAAGTTGCCACGGGCCAGGTGGAGATCATAATACCGAAGGACACTATGGAGACAAAACAAAAATCAGTAAGAGTCTAGATGCCGGCGTTTGCAACCAATGCCACGATTCACCAACACATCATAATATTGGTGGGAATTTCAATGCCTCTGCCCATGCAACATTAAGAGTCAGCAGCGCTGAAGCAAGCAATAAGGGCTGCTGGCCATGCCATAATGGTTCCGCATTTGTGGACGATGCGTGGAGACATGCTTGGAGTGTAAAACCATCGCAAGCAGATACACTGGCCGGTGATCCGGGTTTTGTATCAATCTCATGCGCATCATGTCATGATCCACACAGTACTGCAAACCCCAATCAATTACGATATGTAAGTGTTGATAGCTTATATAATGGATACAGGGTTACCACAGGTGGAAAGGGTCAGCTTTGTATGAACTGCCATCGCGCACGAAGTAAGGTAGCGACTTCTGTCACAACAAAAGCTCCTTTATACGGCTATAATGGCAGGTTCGGTGGACATCACAGTGTTCAATCAGATTTGCTGTTTGGACAAAACGGCTATAATTACGGTAAGTTACTAGATACTAGCAGCATTCATTTGAAAGTGACGTTGAATGCATGTGTTACATGCCATATGCAAGACAGAAACGGTCAGCCGAATCATGAGTTTGCAATGGATTCTGCAGGTGTTAAAGACTTCGTGGGCATTTGCAATCAATGTCATAGTGAGGTGACATCATCCTTTGATCAAAAAATGGCCCGCCAAGACTATGATGGCAACGGAAAAATTGAATCTTTTATCACAGAGGTCAACGGACTTCTCGCCAAACTTAAGGCCAAATTACCTCAGGATGCGACAGGAGCTGTTATCAGTACAGCAAAAGATTCAACAAAGATTTACAACCGTCCGGACTTAGTCCAGGGAATTTGGAATTATAATCTTATTATAGAGGATCGCAGCAGCGGCATCCATAATCCTGCCTATACGATTGCATTGCTTCAAGCTTCACTTGCTGCGATCACCACGAGTGTAGAGAAGTCGGATGCAAATATTCCTGGATCATTCGCACTTGGACAGAATTATCCAAATCCTTTCAATCCGACAACAAGGATTTCCTTCTCACTGCCGCAACGCACAAACGTACGGCTTGATGTTTACGACATGCTCGGTAAACAAGTCGCTACATTGTTAAATGAGTCGAGGGAAGCCGGAAATTGGAATGTTGACTGGAATGGACTTGACAGAAGTGGTCGGCATGTTTCCAGTGGAGTGTACTTTTACCGTCTGGAAGCTGGAAGCTTCTCTTCCGTCAAAAAGATGGTTATGCTGAAATGATTTCGTTGAATTGAAATCATATATCTTGCAAACAAACGAAGCCCGGTGTTGCAAAAGCATCGGGCTTCTGCTTTTTAACGCGCTATACAAAGTCACGGGTAAATCCGCCGTTCACCGATTCACTCCTGTTGTCTGCCGAAATCATTGTAACTTTTCTGTTTTTTTCGTGTACGTTAAGCCAGTAATATTGAAACAGCTTTAAAGTAAAAATACATGTATCTTTTCTCCATTGTGTTTTCCGTGCAAATGCAACTTTTTCGATTTAAAGTTCGTTTTAGGTGACAATACCTAAGGTATCTGAATTTAATCCCGAAGAAACGCTTTATGGAAACAAAAAACATCGATCTCTCAGCCCTACGCATTCACCGCTCACAAAGCGGGCAGGATGGACCACCTAAGAAAACCGGAATGTTCATCGGAATTGCAGTAATGATAATCGTTCTGATTATCGGCGCTATTATTCTTTCCCAAAAAATATTTTCTCCGGTTATAGAAGTAAAGCTAGCAACCGCAGCGTGGACGTCCCCGTCACAATCCAATGCTATTCTTACAGCGAGCGGTTATGTTGTCGCTCAGCGAAAAGCGGCTATTGCTTCCAAAGCCACCGGCCGTCTTATGTATTTAGGCGTTGTGGAAGGTGATCATGTAGTGAAGGGCCAAGTCATTGCACGGCTGGAAGATTCCGATATGCGTGCAGTAGTGTCTCAAGCACGAGCATCTTTAGCGGTGAACGAAGCTGATTTGAAAGCCGCCGAACAGAATCTTATGCGGCAAAAAACGATGTTAGCAAAAAATCTTTCAACTCAGGCCGATTTTGAAAATGCAGAGGCTCTGTGTCTGCGAGTTAAGGCATCTATTGACGTCACAAAAGCTGGTGTTGAATCGGCTGAGGTTGCACTGGAGAACACCATTATCCGTGCCCCGTTCAACGGTACTGTCCTCACAAAAGATGCGGATATTGGAGAAATGGTTGTGCCGATGGCGGCAAGCGCCGGATCGAAGTCTGCAGTTGTGACAATTGCCGATATGTCTTCGCTGCAGGTGGAGGCTGATGTTTCTGAATCAAATATTGAGAATGTGAACAACGATCAACCATGCGAAATAACGCTTGATGCATATCCGGGATTGCGATACGAAGGGTATGTTGCAAAGATTGTTCCGACGGCTGACCGTTCAAAAGCAACCGTGATGGTAAAAGTAGCTTTCAGAAATTATGACAGCCGCGTGCTGCCGGAAATGGGCGCCAAAGTTTTATTCCTCACAAAACAGGCAGAGAAAAGCGAAATGCAAGAAAAGCCGTTTTTATCTGTTCCTTCAACGGCTGTTACAGAACGGGATGGAAAGAAAACTGTGTACACTGTAAACGATAATGTTGCCACACCCATCGTTGTTATAATCGGTCGCCGCATAGGTTCATCAACCGAAATACTGAGCGGTATTACCCCCGGAGAAAAAGTCATCGACAACATCAACGCCGCCATTGCTGAAGGTGTTAAAGTAAAAATACAATGATGCAGAAGACGGAATGGGATACACTGTTCTATATACAAAGAGATTATAAGCGACAACAATTTTCTATGATTACTATATCCTGAATTCTCAATAATAAAGGATTACGCTATGGCAAATACGGTCATACAGGTTCAAAATGTTTCAAAATCATATTGGCGGGATAGTTTTGAAGTTCCCGTTTTGAATGATATTACTATAGAAGTAAATGAAGGAGACTTTTTCGGTTTGATGGGGCCGTCCGGATCCGGAAAAACAACGCTGCTCAATCTCATCGCGGGCATCGACCGTCCAAGTAAAGGCAATATTATTGTCGGCGGTATCGATATCGCAAAGCTCAATGAATCAGCGCTTGCAAAATGGAGATCGCAGCATATCGGATTCGTGTTCCAATTCTATAATCTGCTACCGGTACTTACAGCTTTCGAAAATGTCGAACTTCCACTTCTTTTAACGTCATTATCAAAAGCTGAACGCAAAAAACATGTCGATCTTGCACTTGATGTCGTCGGACTCAGTGATAGATCTCGGCATTATCCCAAACAACTTTCCGGTGGACAAGAACAGCGTGTGGCTATTGCCCGCGCCATTGTAACCGATCCTACATTATTGGTTGCCGATGAACCGACCGGTGATCTTGATAAACACTCGGCCGAAGAGATCATGACCTTGCTCGAACGCTTGAATAAAGAATATAAAAAAACCATCGTGATGGTGACGCATGATCCACGCGCAGTTGAAAAGGCCACGGTTATTCATCACCTTGATAAAGGTGAATTGTCCTAAGGAGTTCGTATGCGAATACTCAAACTTATTTTCAAAAATGCATTACGTCATAAACTCCGGACTTCGCTTACCATCCTCGGCATGGCGATTGCAGTGATGGCTTTCGGCGTTTTGCGCACCGTTGTGGATATGTATTATGAAGGATTGGAAGCAACCGCTGCGAATCGGCTCATAACACGGCAGTCAGTCTCTTTCATTTTTCCGCTTCCCTATTCGTACCGAGATCAGATAGCAAAAATTCCCGGGGTTGAAACAGTGTCCTTTGCCAATTGGTTTGGAGGAACATACAAAGATAAAAGGAATTTCTTTGCGCGTATGGGTGTAGATCCCGAAACAATTATCAATGTATATCCGGAATACCTTATCAGCGCGAAGGATTACGAAACATTTAAACAGGAACGCAACTCATGCATCGTTGGCTCGGAGATCGCAAAACAATACGGCTTTAAAATCGGTGATATTATTCCCCTCGACGGGGATATTTATCCTGGTAAATGGGAGTTTGTTGTCCGCGGCATCTATAAGCCGCGCGATAAATCCACCGATGCAACACAGATGTTTTTTCACTGGTCGACAATCGATGAACGTATGAAAGTGGAAATGCCTCGGCGAGCGGGACAGGTTGGCTGGTATATTATTAAAATTAAAGATCCTGCACAAGCCGCCGCAATATCGGAACAAGTTGATGCACTCTATAAAAACTCTTCGAATTCAACAAAGACCGAAACGGAACGCGCGTTTACGCAAGGATTTATTGCTGGATTCAGTTCACTGCTCAATGCGATGAATGCAGTTTCGTACATCATTATCGGTATTATTATGCTCGTGCTTGGCAATACAATGATCATGTCTGCGCGCGAGCGCACATGTGAATACGCGGTACTGAAGACACTTGGATTTTCCGGTGGACATTTATTCGGACTCATTTTCGGCGAATCCTTGTTTATCTCGGCGCTCGGAGCCGGAGCAGGAGTACTGCTCACCTACCCTGTTGTTGCCGGCATCGAAGCTGTTGTGCCAAAGGGATTCTTCCCGTACTTTTTTATAACTCCTTCAACCCTCATTATTGCCGCTAGCGCTGCGTTGATTATCGGTATTGCAGCTTCGATCTTTCCGATCCAACGTGCATTGAGAACGAAGATTGTTGATGGATTGAGGTTTGTGGGATAATACACATCGATGAACAGCGATCAATAACCAATAAATAAAATCAAAGTTCTTACATAAGATTGTTTTGGGTTACATGGATTGAATGTCTTTTTGAAAGGTCTTTTTCATGAAAATTCCTCTAAAATATACGTTGCGCAATTTTAAGTCACGCAAGCTTACGACAGCGATTACCATTACAGGCATTGCGCTTGTAGTTTTTGTGTTCGCTGCGGTTCTCATGCTTGCGTACGGCATTCAGAAGACATTAGTAGCAACGGGTATGCCGGACAACGTTATCGTGGCGCGCAAATCCGCAAACGGAGAAATTTCCAGCATCATTGTCCGTGGTGATTATAATGTATTGCTTACGCTGCCGCATATTGCAAAACAAGCTGACGGTAAGCCTCTGGCCTCTGGCGAAACAGTTGTTATCATCAACTTGCAGAAAAAGACAGGTGGGTTAAGCAACGTAACTGTGCGCGGCGTTGCACCGGAAGCATTCCTCTTGCGCCCACAAGTGCATATTGTTGAAGGAAGAATGTTTAAAGCAGGAGCGCGGGAAGTTGTTGCCGGTTCAGCAATTGCAAAGAATTTTTCCGATACAAAAATAGGTTCTCTGGTCACTTTCGGCGGCAATCAATGGACCATTGTTGGAAAATTTGATGCCAACGGAAGCGGTTTTGATTCCGAGATGTGGGGCGACAACGATCAACTGCAGGACGCCTTTAATCGCCAAGGCGGTTATTCAACAATGACGTTTAAACTCGATCAGCCCGATGCGTTTAATGCCTTCAAGGCAGCATTCGATGCCGAACCGCGGCTGCAGCAGTTCGAGCCGAAGATTGAAAAGACATTCTTTGAAGAGCAATCGGAGGGAATGGCGACATTTATTCGTATCCTCGGCATTTTCATCACGGTTGTTTTTTCGTTCGGCGCAACCATCGGCGCGATGATTACGATGTATGCGGCTGTCGCAAATCGTACGGTTGAGGTAGGGACCTTGCGCGCGCTCGGATTCAAGCGCCGCAGTGTGCTGTCGGCGTTTTTAATCGAATCTCTTTCTCTTGCTCTTATCGGCGGAGTGATTGGATTATTTTTGGCGTCGTTCCTGCAGTTTTTTTCCATCTCGACATTGAATTACCAATCGTTTTCTGAATTGCAATTTTCTTTTGCATTGTCCCCTTCAATCGTTTTCGCGTCGCTTTTCTTTTCGCTCTTTATGGGGTTTGTCGGCGGCTTTTTACCCGCTGTTCGCGCGGCGCGCTTAAATATTGTCAATGCATTGCGTTCGGCTTAACTTTGATGGCGCTTTTGAGATTTTCTTGACTTTAACGTAGATGCGGAAAATCTCACCAAGCATTTTACGTTTGTTCAAGTGCAAATTCTCCTTCTGCTAGACCTCGCATGGTATTTATTCTCATCAGAAGAAGCAATGATTCTTTCCAGAGCTAATTATTGCATTCTCTCTAGAAAACCGATACAGTCTTCATAGATTTCCTTTCCAAGAACAAAAAGAAAAAATGGCAAAACTAAGCAAAAAGAAGAAGATTGACCTTGAAGAGAAGAAAATTACTCTTATTAAATCTCGAGTTGCAGATCAACGAGCTGTCTATCGGGTAAATATCTCTTCAACCCACTCCACTTTATCGCTTGATTCTATTATTTGCGGTGATGCTTTCCAGGTGCTTCAAAATTACCCTGACCATTTCGTCGATTTGATAGTAGCCTCTCCACCATATGCAGATAAAAGGACTAACTCGTATGGTGGAATTCATCCAGATAAATATGCTCAATGGTTTTTACCAATATCCCGCGAACTCAAAAGAGTGTTAAAACCATCTGGTTCTTTTATACTTAATATTAAAGAGGGCGTATCAGATGGGGAAAGGCAAACGTATGTTCTTGACCTTATTCTTGAAATGAAAAGACAGGGCTGGCTTTGGACAGAAGAATACATTTGGCATAAGAGGAATAGTTATCCGGGAAAATGGTCAAATAGATTTCGAGACGCTTGGGAACACTGTCTTCATTTTACTAAAGAAAGACACTTTGCGATGTATCAGGAAACTGTGATGGTACCGATGGGTGATTGGGCAAAAACAAGAATGAATTAAGAAAAGAATTTGGAGCGTAATTTGAGTTACGAAAGCAAATTTTTTAAAGAACTTTCTCTCCCCAATCGTGATCATGTCATCCACGTCCTATTAATGTCCTTACTTAAGCATAACGGATATATAAAGGAGTTCGGTTCTGGAAATCAAGAGTTTGTTGATGAACTCGCTGATTCACTTGGATTATCTAAACATCAGCGTTCTTTTCTTATGCAGACGATAGTACGAAAAGAGGGACGACTCAAGACATTCCCGGCATGGCATCGCTTATTATTCCGATCGGCCGATACAGCGGCAAAAGAAAAGCTTCTTGCACATCCAAAAGATACTTTAAAACTGACAGGACGACGAGAATGGATGTTAACAGAGAAGGGAATTGACGAGGCGCTACGTCTCTCAAAAATTCCAATAAAACAAAAACAAGAACTTCCGGTTCTTACTTATGAAGTCCAAAAGATCAAAGAGAAACTGGAAAAAGCTGAACGAATAGAAAATTATAATCCAATTGACACAAGTAAAAAATCAAAGATAATCTCCAGAGAGTCATTGATTCGCAAAAGAGGTTTTAGGCAAGCTATAGTCCAAGCTTATCATTGTCGGTGCTGTGTCTGTGGATTGAAATTATCATCTCCTAATTCTTTGACTTGGGAAGTTGAGGCTGCGCACATAGTTCCAAATCGATTTCATGGGAAGGACGATATTTGGAATGGAATTGCTCTTTGCCATTTCCACCATTGGTCATTCGACGTAGGTTGGTTTACACTTCGACAGGACTTTACTATGGAGGTAAATGAGCACATTGACACTATTCCATCCGACTATGGTTGTGTTGGGAGTTTTGATGTATTGCGGCAAACCTTAAAACCTAATCAATGTATTAGACTGCCTGAGAATAAAGCTGTATTTCCACACGAGAATTCGCTTTTGTGGCATCGAAAGAATATTTATTTGAATTCAATTTAGGCACAGGGGGTTCTATGGACTCACGCAAACATCTTTATTAAATAACAGTTTCTGATGTTCAGGCTATTGCAAAAGAAACAATAGGTCGATTATTAGATGAAAAAGAACTTCAGAGAGTATACCACAAATTTCTTGATAGAATTGAATGGTATGAGCCTATTGAAAGAACAATTCTTGATGAAATAAATATTTGATAATAGCTTTTCTGTTTTGGAGCACTCAACAACATCAAACTAGAGAATCCTCGTACTTCGTTTATTCATCATCATCCTACTTATTACATCCATCGAATTTTGATTTTATTTTCAACTTGTTTGAATTCTTTATCACCAGTTAGTATTTCACACTTTCGTTTCATCGCAAGTGCAGCAGCATAGCAATCAGCAAAAGACATTTTATTAAAAGCTTTGAGATGAGCAGCTTGAAGCGTGAGTTCCTTGTTTACTTCTACGAGTTGTATCGGTAAAGCTCTTATAGAATCTTCTGCTAATCTCGCACGGGTTACTCCGCCTCTGCGAAGCGCCTGGTAAATTACCTCACCCCAGTTCACAATACACATAAATGCTTCCCGGTCTTTGGTTACGCATTCTTCAAAGACAGCGGCAACCTCTTCATATCCCTCTTGTTGCTGGAGATAAGAAATCATCGCGTAACTATCAAGGACTGTTGTCTTCATAGTTCGCGCTCCTTTTTCTTGTCTTCCATCAATCCTTTGAGCATATCGCCGTCAGTGCCAAGAATTCCAGATAAACTCTCAAAGTAATTTTTATCGAGCGGTTGAATTATAAGTTTTCCGTTTTGCTCAACAAATGCGATTTTTGTTCCCTTTTTGATTCCAAACTTTCGACGAATCCTTGCAGGAACGACGATTTGTCCTTTTACTGTTACCACCGATGTGTCCATTGTGTATCTCCTTTTTATTCTAACTTACATAATTATTAAATGTAAGACAAATATTATTTTGGTAATACATTTTTAATTTGTATCCCCCATGCTCTTACGCCCTTCGCACAAAGCAGGTCATTGGAAATGAGGTGGCGAAAATTCAGAATGACCTCCGCAATAAACTGAACGCAAAAATTGCAGAAAAGCGTCAGGGGGTAGAGAAGCTGTTCGCCGAGAAAAAGGATCTGGTAACAAACCGTTTGAAAGAGTATGAAAATCAGTTGAACGACAAGCTTGCATTGGTAGAAGCGAAGAAAAAAGAAATAGAAAACCGTATTGATCAAGAAAAGAAAAAGCAAACGGACGATATAACGAAAAAGGCAAAAGACGCCTTAAAAGGATTGTTTAAGTAAAAGAGGGCGGGATATTCGTTGACTTAAAAAGCCTTTCATAAATCAGAAAGGCTTTTTTTGCTCGTGCGCTTGTAACTGTCAAAAAAAATAGACTATATTTGTCTTGTAATGAAAAAGTTTGTTTATTACATAATAATTTTTCCGATCGGATTATTCTTCGGCTGTCAAGATGCACCGCGCGACAATCCGCTCGATCCACAATCGCCGCAATATATTTCTACGGCAAGCGTTACCGGGACTGTTTCCATTTTACATCAAAGCACTCCTCTTCCTTCCGCCACCATTACGTCAATAGAAGATGGTGTTTCAACTATGTCTAACACCACTGGCGTTTTTTCTTTTGATCATCTTACACTAGGGACTCAAACGCTTATTTGTACAAAATCTAATTATACGCCGGATACACAGCGTATAGTTTTACACGCTCAAACAATGGCACAGGTTCGATTCAGTCTAAATGGAACGCCTTACATTGTATCCCAAAACATTTATACAAGAAAAATCGATCAGTATTATCCCAGCCCACAGTATTTTGTTGATATTACCGCCTCTGTTGCCGACCCCAACGGCATTACTGATATTGATTCTGTTTGGTTTATGGTAACGAATTCTTCGAACGGTGCTTTGCCCTCAGATACGCTGTTTTTTCCAATGACCTATTCTGTCTCTACCCGGTTATTTCAGATAACCATCTATAAGTACGATCTGCCAACAAACACAATACAGTGGCTTGTAAATAAACCGTTACAGATTCGGTCAAGAGACATCAATTATGCGACAAATTATAGCAATCCGTTTTATGTATCACGCGTTATTGAAAACACGGCAACTCCTACATATCCGACGTTGAACACTGCAACATCGGCAAAGGATACAACGGGACCGACGCCGTTGTTGAAATGGTCTTCACCTGATGTCACTTTTAACTATACGTATTCGTTGACGGTTTCGCGCACTATTTCCGGTGTTCGAAATGATGTTTGGTCATGTACAAATGTGAGTTCCGTTAATAATGAATTTCAATTCCCCGGCGATAATAGCGGTAAACTATTGGATGCAGGAGATTATGTGTGGACTATTTCGGTGGTTGATGATTTCGGCAATTATTCGCGTTCCAAGGAGGCATCCTTTGTAATAAAATGACAACCGATCAAACAATTCAAGAAAACTTTGATGCCTTATACCAGATCGCTACATCGGTGAATTCTATTTTAGAACCAACCGAGCTCTTGGAACGCATTCTAGAAATAGCGATGACTCGCCTTTCGGCTGAGCGAGGATTCGTCATTCTTTCAAATCCAGATATTGAAAATGGTTATGAGGTTGCAGTTATAAAAAAATTTTCTTCCCAAAAAACGACTTCTGAAATCGTAGCATCCTCGTCGGTCATTAAAAATGTTCTTGATACCGGAGAAGCTGTCCTGAGCTTTGACGCTCAAAACGATGAACGCTTTGACTCTTCCACAAGTATTATTGCACAGAAAATTCTCTCCATTATTTGTATTCCTCTTCAGACTGGTAATAGAACCTTCGGAGCCGTGTATTTGGACAGCAGCAAAATGCTCAAAGAGTTTACTGAGGATTCATTGAAATTCTTAACCATCTTCGGTAACCTCGCAGGCATTGCCCTGGAGAACGCAAAACGCTATACAGCGCTTCAGAAACAAAACGAACGTCTCAAGAATGAAGCCGGGGTGACGCATTTGTTTTCTTCGCTCGTGGGAACAAGCAAGAAATGGATACACGCTTTGGAGATTGCCCGGCGTGTTCTCGATATTGATGTTGCCGTACTCATTACGGGTGAAAGTGGCACAGGAAAAGAACTTGTAGCCCGTGCTATTCACGAAAACGGTGCGCGCAAGGGGTTTCCCTTCGTCGCGGTAAACTGTTCTGCTATTCCAGAATCATTAATCGAAAGCGAAATGTTCGGATATGTTAAAGGGGCTTTCACCGGCGCAGGCAATACAAAAAAAGGATTGGTAGAAGTTGCGGACTGCG
>Ga0182027_10003527_pt1 | contig 24737 bp, 14 predicted proteins | sample 712E1DmetaG_FD_121300 | JGI IMG/M metagenome (GOLD analysis project Ga0182027, IMG submission 121300) | Permafrost microbial communities from Stordalen Mire, Sweden - 712E1D metaG (Illumina Assembly) | ecosystem: Environmental > Terrestrial > Soil > Wetlands > Permafrost | place: Sweden... | reverse complement strand
TTTTTGCCATACGCGATTATGAAACTTCAAATGAATATGTGATTCAGCCTGCGGACACAAATGATAATTTTTCACTTCAGATTGAATCTCGCTTTTCAGATAAATACCCTACATCAGGTTATTTTACAGATAGTTTAAAAAATTCAATCACTGATGAGGTAGTGAATTGGAGTATAAATTACCAGGTAGAAAAAATTTATGGGAATTCATCAGTTGGTGACACAACCAATTCCATTTTAGCGCACAGCAAACCAATAAGGTTTTACGGAAAACCCGACCAGGAGTTGATTATGAGCGACTATATAAGCCTACCCGTTATGCAGGAGGTATTTTTTGAATTAATTCCCGGGGTGATTGTTAAAATGAATAAATCGAAATATAGTATTCTTGTCAGGGATCCTTTCACAGGGCATATTTCTGAGAATCCACCGCTTCTACTTGTTGATGGTGTTATAATTGACAATCCTTCAATTATTATGAATCTGGACCCTGAACTTGTTGCGGAAATAGATATAATTAAAAGTAAATATATAATAGGTGATGTGGTTTTTAATGGTATTATAAGTGTAATTACTAAAGCAGGTGATTTCAGTAATTTGTCATTACCAACAAATTCCACACGGGTCAGAGAAAAAAGTTTTGACTTTGTAAGAAAATATAAATCTCCTGATTATTCTTCTGTTTTCGACAAAACAGACAGGGTTCCCGACCTTAGAAACACCTTATACTGGAACCCTGATCTCAAACCAGGTAGCAAGGGCAAAATAAATGTTGATGCCTTTACTTCGGATTTTGCAACAGATTATGAGATCAATCTCCAGGGTGCATCAGGAGGAAATTTTTTCTCGATCAAAAAAACCATCAGAGTAGAATAACTTTTAAATTACTAATTCGGATATTGCTAATTGAGTAATTATCAATATTCTGATATCTGATTTTCTATTTGACAACAATTAAATATTCTGTTAAAAGAATTGAATTGATTTAGTACTTTTACATTAAAATTATCCGGTAAATATTTATGAATTCAGGGAGCTTTTATACAACTGACCCGTGGTTGAATGCTTTTACCGGTATTATTGAGAACCGGATAGGAAAATGCATTGCAAGAGAAAAAGATCTTACCGGAGATCTTACTCTCAGTGAATTTGCCTGTGGTCATCACTATTATGGATTACATAAGACCGGAAATAAATGGATTTTCAGAGAATGGGCGCCAAATGCTACAACCATTTTTCTTACAGGAACTTTTTCCGGATGGAATGAAAATGACGATTATAAACTTAAGAGAATAAACCCAAAAGGAGACTGGGAAATTGTTTTGTCCGAAGATGTGCTGAAGCATGGTGATCTTTACAAATTATCTATGCACTGGGACGGGGGAAAGGGAGAACGAATACCTTCTTACGCGACCAGAGTAATTCAGGATGAAAAAACAAAAATATTCTCCGCGCAGGTCTGGGCGCCCAACTCTCCCTATAAATGGAAATCTGTTAATTTTAAAGAACATGATGTGGCGCCAGTAATATATGAAGCACATATTGGGATGGCTACTGAAGAAGAAAAAATTGGCACATTTAGTGAATTTACCAGGAATATCCTGCCAATGATTGCCTCTTCAGGTTATAACACTTTGCAGCTAATGGCCATACAGGAACATCCCTTCTATGGCTCATTCGGATACCATGTTTCAAATTTCTTCGCTGTATCCTCAAGATTTGGTCCACCTGATGATCTGAAAGAACTTATCGACAGCGCTCATGAACACGGACTAAAGGTAATTATGGATCTAGTGCACTCACATTCGGTTAAAAACATAAATGAAGGTCTGGGTTTATTTGACGGTTCTATGGATCAATATTTTCATGCCGGTGAAAGGCGAAATCACAGGGCATGGGATTCATTATGTTTTAATTACGGTAAAAACAATGTCCTTCATTTTCTTCTTTCAAACTGCCGTTTCTGGCTCGAGGAATACAAATTTGACGGTTTCAGGTTTGATGGAGTAACAAGCATGATATATTATGATCATGGCCTTGAAAAGAATTTTGTCTCCTATGAAGATTATTTCAATGGCGGGCAGGATGAAGATGCTCTTTCTTATCTTTATCTGGCAAATAAGCTCATCCATTCCTTTTGCCCGGGAGCCATTACAATTGCAGAGGAAATGAGCGGGATGCCAGGAATTTCTGCCCCAACCGGACAGAAAGGATACGGATTCGATTACAGGCTTTCAATGGGTGTACCTGATTTATGGATCAAACTCGTAAAAGATACAATTGATGAAGCCTGGGATATGGGAACACTCATGCATGAACTTACACAACACCGGCCGGAAGAAAAGATCATCTCATATTGTGAATCTCATGACCAGGCGCTCGTAGGAGATAAAACACTAATATTCAGAATGATAGACGCAGATATGTATACCGGGATGACTAAAAACTATCATAACCTGGTCATTGACAGAGGTATAGCACTGCATAAAATGATCAGGCTAATTACTTTTGCAACTTCAGGAGGTGGATATCTGAATTTTATGGGGAATGAATTCGGGCATCCTGAATGGATCGATTTCCCCAGAGAAGGAAATAACTGGAGCTACAAATATGCCAGAAGGCAATGGCATCTGGCTGAAAACAAGGATCTTAAATATCCCTTTCTTTCTGCCTTTGATAAAGGGATGCTCATGATAAACCGCGAAAACAAGCTCCTGGCTCACAGGTTTGTAAACAGGATGATAGAAAACAATTTTGATAAAGTAATAGTATTTACCAGAGGAGAATACCTTTTTGTTTTTAATTTTAATCCCACAAAATCTTTTACAGATTATGGTATCTCATTGACTGGTAAGTTTAAAATCATCCTTGATTCTGATGATCCGCAGTATGGAGGATTTAACCGTATCGATAGATCTGTCATCTATCGTTCAGTAAGAAAAGCGGAAAGAAACAAAATAAATGTACCTTTTGCACTTTATCTGTATTTACCTGCCAGAACAGCAATAGTATTTAAAAAGGAACCTGTCAAGAAGGTTACGGAAATCTAATCAATCCATCTCAGGAGATAAAAGTCCTGCCGGTGTGGAAGATCTTTATGTTTTGGGTAAATTCTTATCCCATAAAAGTATGTTCCTGCTTTTTCCGGAATCATATGGACCCTGTACAGGCATTTTCCGCTTTTGCAACTTATTAGGCTGAATTCCTGGCTCGCCACAAATTCATGCTCTCCGCTTTTCAGCATATGGGTAATAATAAACTCAACCCCAACATTTTCTTTTGGAATATTATTGACATTAAGAGCTATCTCAGCCCTGTAATCATGGCCTGACCGATAAACATTCTCTTTGGGTTTTTCGAAGCTATAATTTAACACCTCAATATTATCCCATTCACTGGTTATCATTTTCTTCCATGCTGCAAGTTCTTTAGCCTTTTCGAAATTGTTATCGATAAAACGTTTACTTCTTTCCCAAAGCTTAGTGTAATACTTTTCAAAATAATCATCAATCTGGCGTTTCATGGTAAACTCTGGGGCTATCCTTACCATGGTATTTTTAATAAGACTTATCCACTCTGAAGAAAAGCCATGTTCATTAAATGAATAATAGGCAGGAACAATCTCATATTCAAGCATATTATAAATTGTTTCGGCATCAATATCGTCCTGGAGATCCTGATTAGAAAAAGTCCGCTTTTTCGGAAGAGCCCAGCCGGCAAATGCATGGTATCCTTCAACCCACCAACCATCCAGCACGCTGAAATGTAAAGTACCATTCATTACTGCTTTTTCGCCGCTAGTCCCTGATGCTTCCATAGGTCGAGTAGGTGTATTTAGCCAGATATCAACCCCTCTGACAAGATATTTTGCCATTTCAATGTCATAATTCTCCAGGAAGATCACTTTACCAGTAAATTGTGGCATCTGAGAAATTTCGTAAATCCTTTTAATCAGGTCCTGTCCTCCACCATCATTTGGATGAGCCTTCCCTGCATAGATGAATTGAATGGGCCTGACAGGATCATTTACAATCCGGGTCAGTCTGTCCAAATCTCTGAACAATAGATTAGCCCGTTTATAAGTTGCAAAACGGCGTGCGAAGCCAATAGTTAAAGCTTTTTCATCGAGATGAGTACTGATATTTAATAATTTTCTTGGACTGACATGCATATCCATCATATCTGTCTGTAGTTTCTTCCTGATATTTACAAAAAGTTTCTTTTTAAGATCTTTTTTAATTTCATGAATTCTTTTATCATCAACATTATATAGTCTTTCCCACAGAGATCTGTCAGTCTGATCAAAGTTGTGGCTTCCGGTTAGTTCTTCATAGAATTTTTGCCATTCAGGAGCAAGCCATGTATGATAATGGACTCCATTTGTAACATATCCTATAAAAAGTTCATCCTTCAGATAACCGGGCCATAATTTGTTAAACATGCTCCGGCTGACCTCACCATGAAGTTTACTTACACCATTCACCTGAAGAGACATTCTTGTAGCCAGGTAACTCATATTGAACTTTCTGTCGGCATCACCTTCACAACGACCCAAAGCCATAAGTTCATCCCATGAAATTGTTAACCGGCTGTGATAATGAGAGATGTATTTACGAAGCAGATCTTCATCAAAAGCATCATGACCAGCAGGGACTGGTGTATGTGTAGTAAACAGAGTTGATGTTCGTACGACTTCAATTGCCTGATTAAAGGTAAGATGAAAATCAGTAATCAGGCTCCTCAACCGCTCCAGACTAATAAATGCAGAATGACCCTCATTGCTATGATAAAGGTCGGGTGTTATACCCATTTCATTCAGTGCTCTAATCCCTCCAATACCCAGAACTAATTCCTGTCTTAATCTGTTTTCATTGTCGCCGCCGTATAAGTAATGAGTAACTGTGCGGTCTTCCGGAGAGTTCTCTTCAAAATCTGTATCAAGAAGATACAAGCTCACCTTTCCCACTTTGGCCTTCCATATTCTGATTTTTACACTTCTTCCCGGCCAGACAATACTAACCGACATCTGATTGCCACTCTTATCTTTTACAGGGCTAATCGGAAGATGAGAAAATTCCTCAGCCTCATATATTGCAAGCTGTTCACCCTTAGGTCCAAGTTTCTGCCGGAAGTACCCAAATCTGTACATAAGTCCAACACCGATTATATTAAGGTTTGAATCGCTAGCTTCCTTAAGATAATCTCCAGCGAGAATACCTAATCCACCTGAATAGATCTTCAGACATGGATGTATTCCAAATTCCATACTGAAATATGCAACCGATGGATTATTTGTATCATTAGGACGACTCATATAACTTTTAAAAACTTCGTAAATTTTATCAAGATCTATAAGAAAGTCTTCATCCTCTTCGAGGACAAGTAATCTTTTATAATCGATCTTTTCAAGAAGAAGCTTGGGATTATGGTTTACCTCATCCCACAATGATGGATCCATCCTTCTGAAAATCAATTCTGCCTCATTGTTCCATGACCACCACAGGTTACTTGCAAGCTCTTTCAAAGCTATCATTCTATCAGGCACATCACTCTGAACATAAATGTCTTTCCAGACAGGTACCTGATGAGGCTTTCTTATATGAAAACCGGGTGATTCTACAAATTGTGCAAATTCTCTGGGTTCATTTCTCCTTTCATCACTCTGTGTAAGAGCGTGCTCATAAGCTGAAAAATAATACTTCACAAGGCTGTCCCACATTGCAATTCTTGAGATTTCATGTGCTTTCCTCCTGGCTTCAATTATTCCTTTTTCATCGAGCTTAGCTAGTTTTGTAATGAACTCCCTTATTTTTGCGATTACTTCATTTTCATTATCATCCGTTCTTTCAATAACAGAAATACCATTATCCGGATTCTCAAAATATGTTTTCACCCATAGTCCAAATCCTGAAAGAGATGTTGTAATGGTTGGAATTGAAAACATAAGGCTTTCCAGAGGAGTATATCCCCATGGTTCATAATAAGATGGGAATATAGTAAGATCAAACCCAATCAGCAGATCATAATATGGAATATTAAATATCCCATCATCGCCGTTAAGGTAAGATGGAACAAAGATTATCTTAACCTTTGAATCTGCAGAATTATCAAGATTATTTGCGGAAATTCTGTTGAGTACAGGATCATTCGCCGGATAATGCAGAGAATGAGTCAGATATTTATCACCTACCGGGAGATTTCCTTTGTCAAACAAGTAATCAATAATATCCTGTCTGGGGCCTTTATGATAAGCCGGAATTAGAATGAATGCAACGCAATCCTTTTCAGTCTTCTCCTTTCTTTTAAGTTCACCCAAAGCATCAATGAATATATCAATACCCTTGTTTCTGAATTCGTATCTTCCACTGGTTGCAATCAGCATGGAGTCTTTTTGAAGTTTATATCCCAGTACGGCTTCAGCCACCCTTATCAGTTTTTCGCGTGCGGAGTTTCTTTTGGTATCAAAAAGGTCCGGCCCAGGCACAAACGAATCTTCAAATCCGTTTGGAGTTACAATGTCGACCTCTTTACTTAAAAAATGAGCGCATTCTTTCGATGTCAATTCACTTACTGTTGTAAAAACGTCTGCTTCAGTGGCTGATATTTTTTCAAGAGATTGTTTGGCCACAACATTAAATTCCCTGGCAATCTGAATCGGATTATATTCTTTCATCTTACCATACAAAGGCCTATTATTCCCGGCTATACAACGACCAAGTACAGTAGCATGTGTTGTGAGCGAAGTTGCCACCCAGGGAGCATGCTTTTTAAGATAGAGGACTCCTGTACCGGTCATCCATTCATGGAACTGAGCAACAATATCATGATGTTCATGGTAAAATGATGTAAAGCTTTCGATTAATTTACCAGCCGCATAACCAAATAATGCAGGTTCAACATAATCCCACTGACCTGAGATACTATCCAGCTTATAAGTTTCCCAGAACATTGCAAAAATTTCATTCTGTTGCCCGAAATAGGGAGTGAAATCAATAAGAAAAACAAAGGGTTTACCTGTTATATTCCATCTACCCGTTCTGACTTTCAATCCTTCTGAAGCAGCCCTGATTCTCCATTCAACAAAAAGAGTATCATCAGGAATGAATTCCGGGTTAGTCGCCTCTTCCCGCCATACATCCGGGCCTATTAAAATATAATTACTGCCTAATTCATTAACAATATTCAGTGCTTTAGTTGAGATAACTGTATGTATACCACCCACTTTATTACAGACTTCCCAACTGGTTTCAAATAAAAATTCGACCTTCATTATTATGCTAGTGTTAATATTAAAAATAATCAGAGTTTTATTTAGTTGTATTTTTTCTGGTACCTGTTGATTTAGTCCCGGGGATTACTTTACGGGAAACTCGAACTCCCGGTTTAGAAGACTTTGATTTTTTAGTGGATACTGCTTCTTTAGGAGCCAGAAGCTTTATCTTTGATTTTGAGACAGTTGTTTTGCCAACAGGTTTCTTTTTGGTCACAGTTAATGATTCAGGTTTGGATTTAGTTCTGGTAGTAGCTCTAGGCTTGGTTTTAATCTTTAATAGTTTTTTATTCAGAGTGAACAATTCTGAAGTTTGCCTGGCAATTATTTCATCTTTGGCCTTTATTTGTGAATCAAGTTTTAAAATCTCTATCTGATCTTCGGTTGCAGGGCACATTCTGTTAATTCTGATTTCAAAATCACTTAAAACGTTCATGTAATTCATGAAAGCATCATAAGGAGTTTCATAGGGGTTAAAGTAAGCATGAACAGCCCCATCTGAAAAGAATTTGGTGCACATGTAATAAAAGTGGTCGCTGGATTGAAGATATATCCAGTCCTTTTTCAGTTGATCGTACTCACAACTATTCACCTTATCACTTAGAGAGTACAATTTTTCGAAGGCTGCATTTTGAAGTTCATTCCCCAACCATGCTGTAATATCGCGCTCCTCATCCGCCCATGATATAGGATGTGTAACACTTATTGCAGAAACAGGCTGCAGATTATCAGCCACTTCAGAAGGAGTCATAAATCTGAATGAAGTCTTTTTCAGAATAGCTCCCGGGAGATGGGATAGAAAATCGAAAATACCTGTCTCTTTCCAGTTATGTTCGCCAAAGGTCTCATAATCAATGAATATATTGAGAAGTTCGCTTTTTGAAGCCAGTTTATTGATCCATGAGGCATATTTATCAGTCGTCAGCGGCCATTCATTCCAGTTTCTGTTTGAAAATCTGAATGCAATATCATCGCTGAGTACAAAATTCCTGAGCAGTACTTTCAAACGCGGATTAAGAGCATTACAGTAGAGATAATTAGGGCTCTTCCATCCAAGGACATGCTTTGCCCCTTCAGTCAGAATAGCCTTAAACCCCATATCGGCTACCCATGAACCAATCTGATCGGAATATATCAATTCAGTATTTCGGAAAGATGTCGGTTCGACCCCGAGGTACTCCTTTAATAAAATCTTATGTCTGCCAACCTGCCTGATAAACTCATCCTTGTCTTTCAACGATGATAATGAATGAGCTTCTGTCTCGGCCAGAAATTCCACCATACCTGTTTCAGCGAGCTTCCTGAAAGAGTCAAGCACCTCTGGAGCGTATAATCTGAACTGGTCAATAACGATTCCTGATAAGGAGAAGGCTACTTTGAATTTACCTTTGTATTTGGTAATCAGGTCCATAATAATCTTGTTGGCAGGCAGATAGCATTTTTCTGCCACCTTCTTCAGAATAGATTCATTGGTGAAATCATCATAATAATAATGATCATGACCAAGGTCAAAGAATCTGTATCGTTTAAGACGGAAAGGTTGATGAACCTCAAAATATAAGCAAATGGCTTTTTTTTGTACTGAACTCATATCCTAACGATTATGATTTGAAACAACTTCATTATAAATACTTCTTACATGCATTGCTGAATTATCCCATTTAAGTTTAATTACCTCCTCTTTCCCGTTTCTTCTGAACATTTGTGAAAGAGCAGGGTATGTAAGAATTCCATAAATAGCATCTGCCATTGCATCAATATCCCAGAAATCGACTTTTACAGCATGAGTCAGTATTTCTGCTACACCAGACTGTTTGCTTATTATTACCGGGACGTTTGATTGCATTGCTTCCAGGGGAGAAATTCCAAATGGTTCTGAAACTGAAGGCATTATATAAACATCACTCATTGAGAGCAAAGTGAAAACATCGCTGCCTCTCAGAAAACCTGTAAAGTGGAAACGGTCAGTTATTTTTAATGAAGCTGCCCGTCGAATCATTCTTTCCATCAAATCGCCAGAACCTGCCATTACAAATCTCACATTTTTCATAACCTGAAGAACTTTATAAGCCGCTTCAATGAAATATTCAGGTCCTTTCTGCATGGTTATTCTTCCGAGGAATGTAACCACTTTTTCATCAAAACCTTTCATTGGATGAATATCTTCCTGAATATCTACGGGTTCCACAGCATTGTAAACAGTTTCAACTTTTGCAGGGTCGATATGGTATTTATTTATTACAATGTCTCTTGTGAGGTTGCTGACGGTTATTATTTTTGAAGCGGCATCCATCCCGCTTTTTTCTATTCTGTAAACATCAGGATTTACGCTTCCACCGCTTCTATCGAAATCTGTAGCATGAACATGAATTACAAGTGGCTTTCCTGATACATCCATTGCAGCAATTCCAGCAGGGTATGCAAGCCAGTCATGCGCATGTATTATATCAAAATCATTGTCAGCAGCAATAACTGATGCAACAACTGCGTATTTCTGTATCTCTTCCATAAGGTTACCATCATACCTGCCGCTAAAATCAACTTTCCCCTGGTTGTTAGTCTGCACCAACATTTTAGTACCAGAAACTTCCTTCCTGGTAAGTTTCCAGAAATCTTCCGGATCGGTATACGGAACAATTTTTGAAGAAACCTCGATTTTTTCAACCGAATGACTAAATCCCTTGTAATATACCTGTCTGAAGGCAACCGGAATTTGATTTGCACCTATCAGTCTTACTGCGGATGGGTCTTCATCTCCCCAGGCTTTGGGTACAACAAAAATCACCTCCATATCATCCATAGCTGACATACCCTTGGTCAAACCATAGCTGGCCGTTCCAAGGCCTCCCGAAATATGAGGCGGAAATTCCCACCCAAACATCAATACACGCATAATATGACCGTATTAAACATCTGAGTATTTTTCATCAAGCATATTGATCATTCTCAATACTTCTCCGACACTCCAGGCCTGAGAAATTGCTCCGCGAGGCGCATGAGGAGGATCACCATCATAAATCTCAGAAATAGTGCTTACTCCATGTTCATTCATAACCTCTTCAAATCCATAGATAAGCTTTCTGACTTTGCTAACTCCCTGTTTACCATAAATTTTCAGCCACCCTTCACAAAAAGGACCAACCAGCCATGGCCATACGGTTCCCTGGTGATAAGCGCTGTCCCGTTCTTCCTGTGTTCCGTAATAGATACCTTTATAAAGGCTGTTCCGTGGAGACAATGTTCTTAATCCTCTTGGCGTAACAAGCTCTTTATCTGCAATATCTAGAACTTTTTTCATCTGATCGCTTTCCAACATTGTAAATGGAAGTGAAGTTGCAATTACCATATTTGGTCTTACAAACATATTCTGACCCTCATGGTCATTCACGTAATCAGCAAGATAACCAGCTTTATTGTTCCAAAACAGATCGATAAATGATTTTCGAATCAGGTCTGGAAAAGATTCGAATTCCTTCAGAAAGGATTTGTCTTTCACTTTATGAGCCATATCAAGTGAAAAACATATTGCATTGTACCACAAGGCATTAATCTCTACTACATAACCACTCCTGGGAGTGACAGGGACTCCATTAACAACGGCATCCATCCATGTTAGCGCTTTTCCGGGAGCATCAGCATAAATTAGTCCATTATCGCGCATATGAATATTAAAAGCTGTCCCATTTCTGAAAGATCTAAGGATTGATTTTGCCGCCTCTCCATATCTATCCCAGCAATCAGGTCCGCCAGCTTCAAGATATTTTTGTAAAGTCCAGAAAAACCATAACGGGGCATCAATAGAGTTGTAAGCAGGATTAGTGGCATTCCCCATGTTGGGAAATAATCCGTTTTTCAATCTTGCAACCTGAGTATCCAGAACATCTGAAAAAAGTGAAATTTTTTGTCGCGCCTGAGCAAGACCAGGAAGGGAGATAAATGTATCTCTTCCCCATGCACCAAACCATGGATACCCTGCAATAATAAGAGTTGAATTGCCTCTCTTTTCAATAAATTGTTGAGCCGCATTCCTAAGGCAATTAGAAAAGCTGTCCCTCGGAATTTTTCCAGCAACGGTTTTAGTAAATTTCTGCTTCAATCCGGAGGGTTTTTCCTCTTTTGTCGAAGCTGAAAAAATGATACTATCACCTTTTTTTGCCTTGACCTCAAAGAATCCGGGAGCAAAAAGATCTTCAGTAAAATCATATCCTCTTTTCTGTTCTTCAGTATATTCCACGCCATAATACCAATCGGGAACAGGAACAAAGTCCGCCTTATCTGAGAGTTGCATATGCAACCAGGGAAATCCATCATAAAGACGAGTTTTAATTCCGTTGTTAATAAAGTCCACTTTGGTATAAGCATTCATATTTGCATGAGTAAGCTGATGAACGTTCCTGAAAGCGAGGAATGGTCTGATCTGAAGTTTCATAGGCTCAGTAGCCTCCAATATGGTAAATCTTATCAAAAATTGTTCCTCATAATGAACCAGAATTTTTTCCTGCTTTAGTATTACACTTCCGACACGATATATTGTCATGGGGATTCTTTCAGTCTCATAATCTTCAATGTATTTATGACCCTTCGGACTGAAAAAATCTCCTTTGTATTTTCGGATTCCAATATTAAAGGACTTATCATTATTTACAACTGTAACATCAAGTGAAGAAAGAAGGACAAATCTGTCGCCTCCCAACTCATCAACGGGGCAGACAAGAAGTCCGTGATATTTCCTTGTATTACAGCCGACAATCGTAGTTGATGAATAAGAACCAGCCCTGTTTGTTCTCAGCATTTCCCTGCTAAGTGAATATTCAAGATTAACAACTTTGCTTTTGTCGAACTTAATATAACCCATAAGTTTTTCTGATAAATAGATTTAAAAACACTATTAAGTTAGCCATTTTTATTGAATATGGCAACCAACACGTTAATAAATTGCTCAAATGTAATCAGAATGTAATATTCTTTCATAATTTTCAATCAAGCAATTAATCAAAAGAATACAAAAGTACGAAAGGAATAAAAAAAGAATAACTTTGCAGCTCAACTTTTAAATATTTATCAATTAATAATTAAAATAATGATTAACAGGCTAGTTCTACTTCTTATTCTTATTTTGGTTATCAGCGGATGTAAAAAAAGCACTATTCAGATATCGGGAAAGCTTCAAAACCCAGTTAAAGGAGTCTATCTTTACCTTGATGAGCTAAAAGCAAATGAACTGGCACCAGTCGATTCAATTAAAATCGGTGCTGATGGTAAATTCAGTTTTAAAAGAGAGGCTACTCTTCCTACTTTCTATCTGCTAAAAATAAATAACAGTGACTTTTTTACAACTCTAATAGAACCTGGAGAAAAATTAAGGATTGAAGCAACGTACGATTCATTGAATTATCCCTCTTATATTTCCGGATCTAAAGGCACAGAAAAAATGGTCAGTTATAATAAGGCACTGAAGAATACGGTATCCAAACTAATGAGTCTCAATGAGATATATTCGCAGAATTCCGGGAACCCTAATCTTTCAAAAGTTATACAATCACTCGATAGCATAGCACAGCAATATCTCAACGAGATAAATGTCTATACAAAAAAATATATTGATCAGAACATAAAATCTCTTATCACTTTAGTTGCTCTTTATCAGCAAGTTGCCCCACAGGTCTATGTTCTGGATCCAGTTAAGGATATAAAATATTTTGTAAAAGTTGACTCATCACTTTATGGTCAGTATCCAACATCGGCACCTGTTAAGGCTTTGCACGAACAGGTACTGGCTTTGGTTGCCAGAGCCGGAACGACAGCATTTCTAAAAGCAGGTGATGAAGCTCCTGAGATTTCACTGCCAGCTTCTGACGGTAAAATTATCACACTTTCATCAACAAGGGGTAGCATAGTTTTACTCGATTTCTGGGCCTCATGGTGCAATCCTTGCCGTAAGGAGAATCCAAACCTGGTAATAGCCTTCAACAGATACAATAACAAGGGATTTAAGATATTTCAGGTCTCTCTCGATAAAACAAAAGATGATTGGTTAAAAGGTATAAAGGATGATGACTTAAGTCAGTGGATCCAGGTAAGTGATCTGAAATACTGGAATTCTGTGGTGGTACCACTATATAAAATTGAATCTATTCCATTTAACCTATTGCTTGATAAAGAGGGAAAGATTATTGCAACAAATCTCCGAGGGGAAGACCTTCAGAAGAAACTTGCAGAATTGTATAATTAATGAGTTTGTGATCGATTAAATTACCTGAAATAATTAATATACAACCTTTTAGTTTATGATGAAAAGATTCTTAGCTGTTTCAATTTCCTTAATATTGCTGGCAGGGTGTTCAAATAAAAATTCAGTAAGGATTAACGGAAATCTTAAAAATAATAGCCACGGTAAAATCTATCTTAACAGGATCGATGTGGATACTTATGTTAGAATTGATTCCGCTCGGATTAAAAATAACGGTAATTTCAGATTCAGGATTAATACAAATGAACCCGATTTCTTTCAGATTGGTAGAACTGATTCTGACTTCATGACTATCCTTGCAGCACCAGGAGAGAGAATAAAACTTACTTTCTCTGGTAATAAATTATTCGAAAATTATGATGTTCAAGGGTCGGAAGGTTCTGAAAAGATTAAGATTCTTGACCAGGCACTTGCTCTTACGAAAAGTAAAATTGATTCTTTGAAAATAATTTATAGTGATGCTGCAAAAAAAACCGGTTTTGATAAGGTGGAACCACAGCTGAATGAAGAATACCTCAAAATAATAAAAGAACAACGAAAGAAAAACATTGAATTTATAATCGGAAATCTGAACTCATTTGCTTCAATCAAAGCTTTGTATCAGAAATTAGATGATAAAACATATGTATTATACGATCAGCGCGATCTGCAGTTCATTAAGCTGGTTTCTGATAGTCTTAATTTTCACTATCCAAATTCCAAACAGGCCAGAGCCCTTAAAAAAGATTTTGAAAAAGAGATGAATCAGATGTTTATGAATCAGATTGAACTGGCTGCCAAGAATGCTCCGGAAACAAAACTTGATCCAAATCTGAAAGATATGGAAGGTACCAGAATCTCTCTTTCATCCCTGAAGGGCAAAATTGTATTGCTGACTTTCTGGGCTTCTTCATCAATCGAGAGCATCCAGGAAAACCTTATTTTTAAAGATTTTTATAAAAAATACAAAACAAAAGGATTTGAAATATACCAGGTAAACCTTGATGAGAACGAAGACAACTGGAAGAAAGCTGTAAAATATGATGAATTGCCATGGATAAGTGTCAGAGAAGATGATCCTACTAATCCGGTTAATGCCAGACTTTATAATGTAAAAACTCTTCCTACCAACTATTTGTACGATAGATCTGGCGCTATTACCAGTTCGAATCTCCATGGCAAATCGCTTCAGTTAAAACTCGTTCAACTGTTTGGCAATTAATACTCTGCAGTGAAAAAAGATAGTTCAATATTCTTTGCATCTGATTTTCATCTCGGACTGCCGGCAGGCTCAAACCCCATCGACCGTGAGAAAAGAGTTGTGAAATGGTTGAATTCAATTGCTCCAATAGCGAAAGAAATATATCTTATTGGCGACATTTTCGACTTCTGGTGGGAATATAAACTTGTTGTTCCTAAAGGGTTTACCAGGTTTCTTGGAACGATATCAGCATTAACTGATTCCGGAATTCCTGTCCATTTCTTCACCGGTAACCATGATATGTGGATCGGAAAATATTTGACTGATGAATGCGGAATCATCCTGCACACCTCCCCAGTTTTTTTAGCATCTGAGGGAAAATACTTTTATCTTGCTCATGGAGAAGGCCTTGGAACTAAAGATGTCGGCTATAAGATTCTTCTTTCAATTTTCAGAAACAGGCCACTTCAATTGCTATACTCAGCACTTCATCCTTCAATAGGAGTTGGAATCGGACATAAATGGTCGATAAACAGTAGGCTTGGTAAAGGTATTTCACAGGATTTTCTGGGGGAAGATAAAGAAGATCTCATCCGCCATTCCAAAAAGATTCTTGAGAATAACAAAGTGGATTATTTCATTTATGGACATCGCCACCTTGCTATGACTTACAAGCTAAAGCAGGGAGGAGAGATTTTTTTTCTTGGTGATTGGATCCGGAAAGGTTGCTTTGCGGAATGGAATGGTTCTGAACTTATTCTCAGAACAGAAGATTAATTAAAATTCTCTTCTACTTTTATTGTCAGCATATAATATGAATACAGATCATTGACTTTATCAAACTGATAAAGAAGTTTGTTTCCAGATTTCCTGGCCATATCTATTAAACCCATATTCCCGGTTCCCTCGGAATCTATGCTTTGTTCGACAAGAGCTTTTTTAAAAAGCTCTTTAAGACCAGCTTTATCATAACTGTTTATGGTATCAAGTTTCTCTTTTAATGGAGCAACTTTATCATTCAGGATCAGATTGCCAGTTGTCAAAGAATATATTCCTCTGGTCATTCTTATCATAGCTATTGGCATACCTAATTTTTCTTCAGCTTCTTTACCAGGGCTGTACTTGGCAACATTCTCGAGTGTTTCGACCAGAATACTGAATACTTTTCGCCTTAGAACTGAATCGACATCCTCTTCAGACAATTTTGTTTCTGTAAAAGATAAAACCTCTTTACCAACATCGGAAGAAAAATGACCAGAGAAGATCAGATAAACATTATTCTCAGCCATCAATCTCTCTAACTGTGCAACAGCTTTTCCGCGAAATGCTGATTCAGATCCGCTATTATGCATTCCGACACCCCCTGAATCGACGGTTTTACTTAAAATGTAATATGAAAATTTATCGTCTAATTTAATGAAATCATAATCAAGTTTATTGCCTGTTTTTTTCGCCATTTCAATCAACCCAAGTCCAGCACCACCTTTGCTACTGAATTCAGCGTTGCTTAACATGTTCCTGTAAACATTTCTAATTTCACCTGTATCAAGCTTATTTATCTCATCAAGTTTGGACCTGAGGTCATCAATTTTATCAGTTTCGATAACATTACCGGTGGTTACCGTATAACCTGTGTCTGTCTTTGAATAAACAACAAGTGACATTTCTGAATATTGGTTTTTGTTACTATGTCTTGAAACATTCTGCAGGCTTTCAAGAACAAACATAAAAAGACGTTTTCTTCCTACAAAACCAAATTCAGAACTCTCCATCTCCTTTTCAAGAAGCATAAGAAGAGAAGCAGAATTATCATTAGTAACTACGCCCCTGTAAACAAACATCAGGCGTTCCTTCATCATTTTGTCGCGTATCCGTCTTGTGAGATCCATGCAAAGAATTTCAGCCGGTTTATTAAATCATAAAATTAACAATAAAGGTGTATTTTACCAACAAAATCTTTAAAAAGGAGATTCCTAGCCCATTATGTATCCTTATGGAAATATTAAGTCTCATAGACCTTGTACGTTTAAATACCTATCTAAATATAAGTATTTAATATTACTCATGAAGATTATGCCATGGTTTTCATGCAAAAACTGATTTCAAATGAAAACATAAAAACTATTTTAGTATAAATTTGAAATAGAACATCATATAATAAAAAATCGTTAAATTGGAAAATTTCTGTTTATATGTTTAGCAGATTTTTAAAATTTATTATTCCACCTTTTACGTTCAGAGTCTTCTTCCGGAGAATTTTTTACTCAAATCTTAAGAAAGTTCCTCTAGAAAAACCTCTGCTTTTTGCCGGGAATCATCAGAATTCTTTTATGGATGGTGTACTTGTTGGATCATATCTTCCTCAACCTATTCATTATCTTATGAGAGCCGATATGTTCAAGAATTCGGTCGCCCGCTTTTTCCTGCAGGAGCTTAATGTTTCTCCCATATACCGATTCGAAGAGGGTCTGGAAAATGTACATAAGAATCTGGAAACTTTTAAGGGAATTTACGGCATATTGAAACAAAACGGGAATTATGTAGTTTTTTCAGAAGGAATTTGTGTGCAGCAAAGAAGGTTGCAAAAACTTCGTAAAGGAACCGCCAGAATGGCATTTGGTGCAGCTGAAGAATATGGACTGGATGTCCATATTGTTCCTGTAGGAATTAATTACACTTATCCGACAAAATTCAGAAAAGAGGTACTGATTAATTTCCATGAGCCATTCAGTATCAGGGAACTTCAGGAATTATATAAAGTCAGCCCTGCAAGGGCATTACTTGCATTCAATCAAAAGGTTGAAGCAGGGTTGCAGGAACAGGTTATAATTGTGGAAAATCCTGAAAATGATTGGCTTGTTGAACAACTGCTGGTAATGGGAAGAAATAATTATATACTTCCATTTTTCAAATGGAGATTTGATTCAGATAGTCGGAGACTTCTTGAAAAAGAGATTGCAGAAAAGATTAATTATATAGATAAAACCTCAAAATTGTCACTTGAATCTCTTACAAAAAAAGTAAAAAGATATTTTGAACTTCTTGCCAAAAACAGATTGAAGGACGAAACTATAGCCAGAAAACTTGACTGGGGTTTAATCCGTTATCTATCAGTCATTTTCGGATTTCCCATTTTTCTGGCTGGATACATCAGTAACCTTATTCCTTATGTGGTGCCACGTCTAATCTGCAATTCACTGATCAAAGATTTAAGGTTTTACAGTTCGGTGTACATAGGAATTGGGACTGTACTTTACCTAATCTATTTTCCAATAATTTTAATCATTGCAGCCCTGTTGGGAGGATTGGAAGGGTTTCTTCTGGGGCTTCTGGTTCCTTTGACAGGCTATCTCGTTTTATTTTATCAGGAAGTAGCGATCGAACGATTCCATACATTTAGTTTCTGGTTAAAGAAAATGATAGATCCTAAATTGATATCAAAGCTTGAGTCAATCAGAAAAGAAATTATCATTGATCTTGAAAATATAAAACTAGATGTTACTTCAAATTAAAATTGAACTTATCTCCTTTCGGCATCTGGGACAGAGATTTACAGTTTTCTGATCAATATCTTCTACATATGTACTAGCTCTCATTACACAGGTAGAATTATAACAGTGAACTAATCCAAAAGTATGTCCTAACTCATGGACAACTTCTTTTTGAAAACGGTCATGTATAAGTTTGTTATCTGTATTAATTCCATATCGTTCATTGCTAAGCCGGTAAAAAGATGCAATTCCCGATCGCCCATTTAAAAATGCCTGTCCGAAAATGTAAGTCAGGATGGGAATAAAAAGATCGACACTGAATAATCCAAGAGTTTTATTTCCATCCAAAGCATACAAGGAATCAACCTCCGTTAAAAGTTTGGTGCCATTATATTGTCTGCGCCCTGCATCATAAAATTCACTTAAATCCAGGTGGCCTTCTCTCACATTCACCGGCAAATTGAATTCATGTATGACTGTTTCAGCAATACTTTGAATAAAATCCTCCTCAAAGTAACCAAAGGAGATCAATATTATATTATGCAAATCCATTCAAAATGCAGATAATACATGAAAAAGAGTATAGCACCTAACTTTAAAAATCCTTAACGCTGAAGTAAAAATGTATACCAATTGGAGAAATAATTAATCAACAGGTTTAAAGCCATACTTTGATATTTTATTATAAAGTGTGACTCTGTCCACCTTCAATGCTTTTGCCGTACGCGAAATATTCCAATTGTATTTATTCAGAATCTGAATGATGTGAATCTTTTCAAGTTCTTCGAGACTCTCTATTGAATTACTAATAACAGTTTTATCGATAGGAAGATCCTTAAGTGAAATTTTCTTCCCATTTCCTACAACTATTGCCCGCTCTATCATATTTTCCAATTCGCGGACATTTCCCGGAAAACTAAATTCTTCAATACGTTTTAAAGCAACAGGATCTATTGTAACAGCTTGTTTGTTCATTGAAGCGCAGTACTTTCTGATAAAATAGTCGACCAGAAGCGGAATATCTTCAATTCGTTCACGCAAAGGCGGAACATAAATATTCACAACGTTTAATCGGTAATAAAGATCCTCACGAAAAGTTCCTTTTTCAACCATGCTTTTCAAATCCTTGTTTGTGGCACAAATAACCCTGAAATCGGAGCTGATTTCTTTATTTCCTCCTACCCTCACAAAACATTTCGATTCCAGTACTCTTAATAAATCAATCTGCATTTTTGTCGAAATTGTTGCAATTTCATCAAGAAAGATAGTTCCGTTATCAGCCATTTCAAACCGCCCTTTACGATTGTACATGGCACCTGTAAATGCCCCCTTTTCATGACCAAACAGTTCACTTTCCAACAAACCTTCTGTAAGTGCACCACAATGGACGCTTACCAAAGGAAAGAATTTACGAGGAGAATTTGAATGTATAGCCCTGGCTACCAGCTCCTTTCCAGTTCCACTTTCACCAGTGATTACTACTGATGAATTAGACTGAGCCACACTTTCGATATCCTTAAGAACCTTAATCATCGCTTCACTTTTGCCAATCAGATCATCCACATTTTCCAGTGAGACTACTTTTTGTTTCAGTGTCTTATTTTCCTCAACCAATGCAATTTGTTTGGAAGCATTCCTGATAAGATGGGAAAGATCATCCGGATCAAAAGGTTTGGTTACATAATCAAATGCACCGTCTTTTAACGCCTGAACAGCTGTATCTACAGTTGCAAAAGCAGTCATCATAATGACAATTGAGTCGGATTTCAGAAGTTTTATCCTTCTAAGCATCTCCAGACCGTCCATTCCAGGCATTTTAATATCTGCCAGGATAATGTCAAATGTGTCTGACTCAAGTATTATTAACGCTTTTTTGGCATTTTCCGCGCATTCGACACGATATCCATCTTCCATGAACCAGTTGTATAATGAATCTCTGACCGAATCTTCATCATCAACAATTAATATTGAAATTTTTTTCGCCATTATTTATTCTCTTTAATTCCTGATCAAAGGTAAAATAATTGAAATTGTTGTTCCCTTTCCAAGTTCCGATTTTACATCAATCTTACCGCTGTGGCTTTTTACAATTCCATGAACAATTGCCAAACCCAGACCAATACCGCTTGTATCATGTTTAGTCGAGAAGAAGGGTTCAAAAATATGAGGAATGTCGTCTGCGGGAATACCTATTCCATTATCTGATATTTCAATCATTATTGTATCTCCGTCAGGATTTTTGGTAGAAAATATAATTTCTCCATTTTCCAGGACAGCCTCAGATGCATTTACAAGAATTGCAACGCATGCCTGCTTAATCTGGTTTGAACTGCAATTTATCAGATCTGATTGGGCAGCAAAATCAGTCAGGAAGTTGATACTTGCAATTTTTATCGGATGAGTCATCAATTCATAAGTTTCATCCAGGATCTCATGAAGATGTCTGGTTTTAAAATCATTCTGATCTTTTCTCGAAAAGTCCAATAGCCCCTTTACAATATCACCGCAGCGCTTTGTTTCATTTTCAATAAGCTTTAGATTTCTAAGTATGGAATCTTTTTTGGAAGGAAACAAATCAGGATTGCTTAGCTGTTTATATATCAATTTAGTATAGACCAGTATTCCCGATAAAGGATTGTTAATTTCATGTGCCACAGATGAAGAAAGTTTACCAAGGGAAGCTATCCTTTCAATTTGAATCAGTTCGTTCTGGGCCGCTCCCAGCTCTTCTGACTTTTTCTGAACTTTATACTCAAGTTGTTGTGACCAGTTTTGTAATTCTTCTGTTGCAGATTGAATATTGTCAAGCATATCATTAAATGCCTGGGAAACCATTCTCATATCATCCAACTGATCGTGTTTAATTTCCAATCTTGTGTCTTTGATGCCATTAGAGACTGCAATACTCGCTTTTATAATATTATTTAATGGATTTTTAATCTTCTTTCTGGTAAAGAATATTAAAGCTGAAAGAAGCAGCAAAGTTGTAAATGTTGCCAACAGGTAAAATTCTGTTGAAGATTTCTGCACAGCATTATCAAGATCTGTCAGAGGAATTTTTATTATCAATGAACCCAGTATTTCTTCACTCTCCTTATGTGCATGACAAGCGCTTGTATAGCATGATTTTTCATTTAGTATAGGTGATCTGATTAACAAGTGTCTATGAAGGTTATCATTTTGATTCATCTTACATTCATTCTTAATATCTATGATCCTGTAAGATTTTTCCTTCCTCGAAAACATAGAACTGATATCCTTATGGCAGCTCTTGCAATTTGGATTGCTGTGGTTGCTCGATTCTGAGGAGAAGGATGTATAAATCAGACTATCTTTTTCATTGTACATATTGACATCATCAATACCTGACATTGTATTAATAATATCAAGTGTGCTTTGAAGTGCACTTTTATCATTATTGAGCATTGAATGGTACAGAGATCCTTCCACGATTGATCCTATGTTATTCCCGCTCTGCCGGATAACCGTATTTAAATATTGTTCATAAACTGATCTGAAAATAATGCCGAATGAAAGGAAAAGAATCACAGAGGATATAATAATGATATATACCACTCGCCCGTAAATGGAAGAGCGGAATTTAACATACTTATTCAGAAACGTCTTCCCCTGATTGCTTTTGTGAATTGAACTACCTGAAAGATTCATAGTAAGATACCTGTGTAACTAACTTTGTTCCAGCTAAAATCATCACTAAAGCTGAAATAAACCTATGCCTCTGCTCTGTTTTTGAATTCAATATTTCAGCAGGTCTAAATTAGAAAAGATTTCTGGAAATTCAGCCACAAATATCAGGTAGTTTGGAAGGGCGTTTGACATGTAATATCTGTTTCACCAGAACCTTTCGAAAGGTTCTTCGATCAGATATTAAATTTCCTCTCTGGAAGTTTAAAATATTTCATAGAACCAAACCTGTCTGGCAGGATCAATGAAATTTGTCTGAAAATCTTCCCATACTTCTGGTCCCAGATTTGAAAGTGCACCATCTTTCAGCTCACCCCCATCCTGCATTATAACCTGGGCATATTTTTCTGAATCAGCTTTAAGTATTCCAGCCAGAAAATCCTTTAACCTTGAAAGTTCACTTTTTATATTCAAAATATGCTTTTCTGCCATAAATAATAATTGATTTTCCCTGTTCCAGTTTGTCGGCTCAATCATATAGACCCACCCATCATTATATGGCGAATTATTTAGTACTGAAGAATCAGAGTCGAGTGTTTTATTATGCTCTCTAATTATTCCTGATACAGGAGCATACAGATTTAATTGTTTACCATTTTGAATTACCGATAAAATCTGTTCTCCCTTTTTTACTGACTCCCCTTCTTTCTTTACTTTAACCCGGGTAATAGGACCAGTTATATGCTGAAGAAAATCATCTATTCCTACTTTGACAATTCCATTTTGTTCCATGAAAGCCCAGGTATGAGTTTTATCAAAATAAATCCCCTTTGGAAATGATAAAGAATTTTCATTTGGAAAAGTTTGAGAAACTGATTCCACAACTGGTTCAATAATTTTTCCATGTCGGTACAGGGGAATCGTAACATTTAAGATAATGCTTATCATTATCAATGAAGCCAGAATCAGAAGACCCGGTTTTGGAAATCCACTATTACCATTAGTTGAGGTTGTATATATTTTAGCTGTATTCAACAGATCTACAGTTGTTTGTCTTTCGCTTAGCAAAAGATCCGAATAACCACTTTCATAGAGATATTGCTGACCATAGGTAAGAATCCATTTCAGGAAAGCAACTTCGTTCTCATTCTTCAGCTGATGTGAAGAAATTGAATAAACGTTTCTTATTAATGCTTTTGGATATTTCCCAATCCAGACACCTCTTGCAAAAGCATCATAATCACCATATATTTTTTCATTAAAGTCAATTGTTCCATTTACGTTTTTATCCAATGGTAATATTTTAATATTTTCGATAATGTTCTTATTATTAAAATCAAAAATATCTGTCATTTTGCAAAAGCCCAATCCATAAGAATCTTTTTGTATTGCTGAAATTAAGTCTTTACTATTTTCAACTTTCATTCCGTACTTAAGATCCTGATCTATTTTCAAATAACCTGATAAACCGGCTTTTATTGATTCATCGTTTATCCAATAATAGCTGACAGGTGCATTTTGATTATTTTTCATTAGAGTACCCCATTTTCTGGAATCTGCATTTCTAAGTAATTGGGCAAGCATTTTTTCAGGAACACCATGTTGGCAAATCTCTCCAGAGAAAGGATTTTTTGAATTAATTATAGGAACAATAACATCCCTGCCGACCACAGCTTTCCATAAGGATTGGCTATCAAATCCTGAATAATATTCTTTTGAAACCAATCCAATAATCCCTTTGTCAATGAATTTATCTATTGTTCTCTTATCAGAAACTCTAATTATTTTAATTTTTATCTCAGGATTAACTCTGTTGAATTCCTCTGCCCATTTATTAGAGAGACTAAACAAATCCGGCGTACTTATAATATTTAGTGAATCCCTGGTGAAAGTATTTTCTTCTGTTAATAATTTTCCGCTGTTTGCATAACAGTAATTCATTAATAATAAACTGATTACTAAAATAATTCCTTTCTTCATTGTCCCAATTTTTTGGTAATTAAATAATGTTTTTATTTATAAAACGAATTGATTTTCTTGCATTTAATAAAATCATTAATGGTATTCAATAATAGTGCCAATAAAAAAATCATGATTAATGTCTTGTTTATCTGAGAGTTATAATAAAATGGAAATTAACAGCAGATAAATTAATGTTGATTTTTTATACACTGCTGCTTTAAACAGATCGCAAGAACTTGCAATTAAGCGGATTTAACCTGACTGTATATTTATTCAACATGTGTTGAATTATGAATCATTTTATAATCTTTTATCCTGCCCAGCCTTCTCTGTCAAGGTTCCTATAGTTGATTGCCTCTGAAATATGTTCTGGTTTAATATTCTCTGAAACATCAAGATCTGCAATAGTTCTTGCTACTTTCAGGATTCTGTCATATGCTCTCGCAGAAAGGCCCCTGATATCCATAGCTGTTTTAAGCAATCTGCTGCCTGATTCATCAAGATGACAATATTTTCGCTGCATTGAAGAACTCATTTGCGAGTTAGAATAAATACCCTTTACCGAACTGAATCTTGCTGCCTGAATGTTTCTTGCTTTTACTACTCTTTCTCTGATAGTTGCGGAGCTTTCAATATTACATGTATCTGATAATTTATCATAATTTACAGGAACCACCTCAATATGAATATCTATTCTGTCGAGTAAAGGACCTGAAATACGATTAAGATATTTCTGTACCATTGCAGTTGAGCACATGCATTCTTTTTCCGGATGGTTATGAAATCCGCATGGACAAGGGTTCATAGATGCTATCAGCATAAAGCTTGCAGGGTAGTCGATAGTGAATTTTGCCCTGGAAATTGTAATAACCCTGTCTTCAAGTGGTTGTCGAAGAACCTCCAAAACAGTTCTCTTAAACTCTGGAAGTTCATCAAGGAA
>Ga0182027_10003526_pt1 | contig 24738 bp, 18 predicted proteins | sample 712E1DmetaG_FD_121300 | JGI IMG/M metagenome (GOLD analysis project Ga0182027, IMG submission 121300) | Permafrost microbial communities from Stordalen Mire, Sweden - 712E1D metaG (Illumina Assembly) | ecosystem: Environmental > Terrestrial > Soil > Wetlands > Permafrost | place: Sweden... | reverse complement strand
TTGTTGACGAGCTGGAGAATGTGGGGCAGCAGCTTGAGTTTTGAGCCAGCGTATTTGATGCCCTCCGTTTCGGGAGCATCCACCACCATGTCGTCAAATAAACCTAACGTTTGCATTGTCACTTAAGATGCGACCGCCGCTTTTGTTCTTCAATATCTTCCTTCAACTTGACCAAGGCCGCTTCATGGCCTTTCTCGGTTGCGATCAAGGCATGGGCAAACAACTGCACCAAGATGCGATTGTGTGAGTAATCAATCCAGCCGTTCGTGAGGCTGTCAAAATACTTAATCCCATTTTTGGTGCTTGTCCAAAGCCCGCGTTGCAACGCGTTTGCCGTGCCACCGCCATAGCGCACCTCGCATACATAATCGTCTTCACCGTCGTAAAAACGGAAGACGGGATGTTTGCGCCCCTTGCCCTTTTCTTCAAAAGCAATGCGCGCGATGCGACTTTTGGCCAGCTCATAATTGAATACGAGTATGTTGCACCGCTGTTTTTTCTCGTCATAGATGAGCGGCAGCACATTGATGTTGCTGAATTCGGCAAAAACAGGATCGAGCCACAATTTTGCGATGTTTTCCTTTTTATCAATCAGCATCCCCATTCCTTTGAGTTTTGGAAACATCAGGAAATTCTTGTCGGTGGAAAGTTGCAACGGGCCGTCGCCATAAGCCTTGAGGCTCACCGGGAATTCCGCCTTTGTGATTTCATTGATAATCTTGATGTCTTCCTCATGCTGCTTGGCGCGGTAGAGGTCTTTCCCTGTATGGACGGATTTGAAGTCATACATGTATTGGTTGATGAACTCCGCGATCGCAATTTCCGCCAAATCGCCATGCGTTTTGTTTCCAATCAGTCGCATGGTGAAAATATTGCTCAACGTCGTGGTGATTAAATGCGGATTCTTGCTAATGAGCAGTTTGAAGCGCGCAGTGAAATCTTGATAGGCGGTTTGGTGGTTCATTAACGGTTTATCGTGCTTGCCCATTGCGTGAGTGTGCGCTGGGAATCCGGCAGCGTCAATTGTGTCTTGGTGTCTTTGCGATTGGAAGTTAAACTGTCTTCATGTCGCACGCGGATTTTGTCCATCTCCATTTGCACACCGAGTATTCCCTACTTGATGGCGCCTGCCGTCTGGATCGGCTGATGGACAAGGCGCATGAATTGAAATTTCCCGCGCTCGCCATCACCGACCACGGTGTGCTTTACGGCGCAGTTGATTTTTACAAGGCCGCACGCGAAAAGGGCATCAAACCCATCATCGGGTACGAAGCGTATGTCGCCCCGGGCAGCCGGTTGGAAAAGAAAACCTCCAGCGGTGGGCGCGACGTCTATCATCATCTGCTGCTGCTGGCCAAGGACACGACCGGTTACAAAAATCTCATCCAACTCACCACCGAGGCGCACCTCACCGGTTACTATTACAAGCCGCGCATCGACAAGGAACTGCTCGCCGCGCACAAGGACGGCCTCATCGTACTCTCCGGCTGTCTCGCGAGCGAAATCCCCGATTTGATAATGAAAGATCAGCTGGACAAGGCGCGCGCAACCATTGATTGGTTTAAGCAAACGCTCGGCCCAGAGAATTTTTATCTCGAATTGCAAAATCACGGTATTTCCGAACAGGCCAAGGTCAACCGGCACTTGATCCAGTGGGCCAAGGAATTCGGCCTGAAACTTGTCGCGACGAACGACGTTCATTACATCGAGAAAAGCCATTCGCACGCGCATGACTGCCTGATTTGCATCGGCACGCAGACACAACTCGCTGAAACGAAACGGATGCGTTATGAGCCGGAGCAGTTTTATCTGCGAACAGCGGAAGAGATGAAGGCGCGGTTTGCCGAAACACCCGAGGCGGCGAAAAACACGCTCGAAATCGCCGAGAAGTGCAATGTCGAAATCGAATTCGGCAAACTGCATTATCCTGTTTTTCATCCACCGGAACATTTCACGCGCGAAGGTTATTTGCGCAAGCTGGTCGCGGAGGGATTGTTCCGCCGTTACACGATTCACGCAAAAGTTGAGGGCAAGGAATTCACCGTCGAAGGCATTGATGATCCGACGCGGTTGCCCACCTTCAATTCTTCCGTAGCAGCCGAGGTAACGAGGCTCAAATCAAATTCGGATGACGCTGGGCAAAACAAGGATGAGCCTCCTCACGCCGGCTCCTACAATGTTAAAGACCCTGCCGTCGCCAACGCCGTCAAAGCCGTGATGGATCGCCTGAAACGCGAACTCACAGTCATCGAAAAGACAGGATTCATCAGCTATTTCCTCATCGTCGGTGATTTCATCCGCTATGGACACGAGCACGGTATCGCCTGCGTGGCGCGCGGCTCGGCGGCCGGTTCGATTGTCACTTACTTGTTGGAAATTTCGAACGTGGACCCGATTCGTTACGGCCTGCTGTTCGAACGTTTTCTCAACCCCGAACGCATCAATCCGCCTGACATTGACATTGATTTCGCAGACGACCGCCGTGCGGCCGTCATTGAATATGTTCGGGAGAAATACGGGCGCGATTCCGTGGCGCAAATCATCACCTTCGGCACGATGGGTGCGAAGTCCGTGGTGCGCGACGTGGGCCGTGTGATGGGTTTGAGCTATGGCGACTGCGACCGGCTGGCGAAAATGATTCCGTTTGATTTAAAAATGGACCTGACGAAGGCGCTCAAACAATCGCCAGAATTCAAGGAAGCCTATCAAACCGAGGAAGTCACCCGTGAACTGATCGATACCGCGCTTATCCTCGAAGACATCACGCGCAACGCCTCTGTCCATGCGGCGGGTGTCGTCATCGGCGATCAGCCCTTGGTGAACCTGCTTCCCCTCAAACAGGACGACAGCGGCACGCTCGTCACTCAATTCGCAATGAATCCCGTCGGCGATCTCGGCCTGTTGAAGATGGATTTTCTGGGTCTGAAGACGCTGACCGTCATCCGCAACACCTGCGAAATGGTCAAGCGCACACGGAACATCGAAGTGCCGATTGATAATCTGCCGCTTGATGACGCAAAAACCTACGATCTGCTCAACCGCGCCGAGACGCTCGGCGTGTTCCAGTTGGAATCCGGTGGGATGCGCGATTTGTGCCGCAAATTCCAAATCAGTTCGGTCGAACACATCACCGCGCTGGTCGCGCTTTATCGGCCCGGGCCGATGGAGCTTATTCCCGAATTTATCCGGCGTCGCCACGGCGAGGTGCAGATTGAATATGAGCATCCGTTGCTCGAACCGATTGCGCGGGAGACCTACGGCATTTTGATTTATCAGGAGCAAGTCATGCAGGCAGCGTTGGTGCTGGCGGGGTACACGCTCGGCAGCGCGGACTTGCTCCGGCGCGCCATGGGCAAAAAGAAGCCGCAGGAAATGGCCAAGCAACGCGAAATTTTCGTGAAAGGTTGCGCGAAGGTGAACCACATTCCGGCGCCCAAGGCGAACCAGATTTTTGATTTGCTCGAAAAATTCGCAGGCTATGGCTTCAACAAATCGCACGCCGCCGCCTACGCCATCGTCGCGTATCAAACCGCCTATCTGAAGGCGAATTATCCGGTGGAATTTCTATGCGCCATGATGACAAACGACATGGCGGACACCGCAAAACTTGCGCAATTCATCAATGAAGCCCGCGCTTTCGATATCGAAGTGCTTGGCCCGGACGTCAACGAAAGCCTCGTTCATTTCGCACCGGCACGCGACGGCAAGGCCATTCGTTTCGGGCTCGCCGCCATCAAAGGTGTCGGCGAAGTCGCGGTTGAAAGCATTTTGAAAGCACGGAACGAAGGTGGAAAATTCAAATCCCTCTCCGATTTGTGCGAGCGGGTGGATGGCCGCACGGTGAACCGGAAAATTTTGGAGGCGCTCATCAAATCCGGCGCGTGTGACGGTTTCGGCCAGACACGTGCGTCATCGCTTGCGCAAATCGAACGCACACTGGCCCGCGCGGCGAGCATCGCTTCCGACCGGCAACGCGGGCAAAGTTCCCTCTTCGGCGCGCTCGAGGAAAAATCGCCGTCGATGCCCGAGTCCATCAGCAACCTGCCTGAATGGCCGCAGCACGAACTGCTTGCGCATGAAAAGGAGCTGCTCGGTTTTTATGTCACCGGCCATCCGCTCACGCCTTACGCGCCGATTCTCGAAAAATACGCCCTGACAAACACGGTGAAGCTTGCCGAGCTTACAAATCGCAGTCTGACGCGCATCGGCGGGATTATTGCCGCGGTGCAAAATGGCGTCTCGAAAAAAAGCGGCAAGCCGTATTCAATCATCACGCTCGAAGACCTTGAAGGTTCGGTTCAAGTGCTTTGCATGAATGAAAATTATGACAAATACCGCGACTTATTGAAACCGAACAAGGCCATTCTTGTCGTGGGCGAGATCAATGCCGGCGATGAACGCCCTAAAATTTTCCCGCAGGAAATCATGCCACTGGAGGATGCACCGAAAAGATTTACCAAACAGGTTCATCTGCGTTTGCACACAGCGCATCTGAAATCGGAACAGTTGGATTCCGTACGCGAACTCGTCGCCGCCCATCCCGGCAAATGCCCTCTGCTTCTCTGTTTCATGCAACCGGGTGGTGAGGTTGTTTTTATGGATACCAACGACCGGTTCAGCGTCACACCATCGCTGAAATTGCAGCAGGAAGCGGACGCGCGATTCGGTGAAGAAACTTATTACGCGAAGGTCGACACGAGTTTGCCTGAACGGCAGCCGCGTCGTTGGGAACGCAAAAACGGATCCAACGGCGGCGGGGAATGATTTGGTGCGTCCGACAGGAATCGAACCTGTAACCTTCTGATCCGAAGTCAGAAGCTCTATCCAATTGAGCTACGGACGCCCGCCACACACACGTTCGCCGATTTTTCCGCGGCGATAAAGCGGATTTATCGCGCCGGTTGACTTGGCGGGCGGGTCTGTTAGCGTGACACGCGCCATGGCGAAAGGGTTGTTTTCGCGTTTTGAAAAGATTCTAACCGGTGCCTATACCGGCGTGGAAAGTGAATTCAACCGGTGGGAGCGCTTCGCACACTTTTGGGTGCTTGTCGGAGGAAGTTTCACACGCAATCGCTGTCCTGTCCGCGCAGCGGCGTTGTCCTACACCACGTTGCTCGCCCTCATCCCGTTGCTCGCGGTCGCCATCAGCGTCACCAGCAGTCTGCTTAAAAGCGAGGGTGAGGAAAAAATCTACCATGTGATCGACCGGGTTGTCTCCAACGTCATGCCGCCCGCGACGCTCAACACCAATGACCAGAAGGTTTCGCTCGATCTTAGTCCGGGCCTGTCGGTTGCATTGACGCCCACAAATTCCGTCGCGGAAACAAATTCTGCCGCGGCGGCTTCGGACAATTCCAGTGACGACACGCAGGTCACCACCATTCAGAGGGAAGCGGCCAGACACATCCATGATTTCGTTCAGAATACTCGCAGCGGCGCACTCGGGACCGTGGGAACGGTGCTGCTGATTTTTGTGGCCATCTCGATGTTCAGCCGCATCGAGGAGACTTTCAACGACATCTGGGGGGTGACACGCGGTCGCAACTGGTTCGTGCGCATCATGCTTTACTGGACCATTCCCACCCTGGGAACGCTGCTTCTGACTGTGGCATTGGGGCTGGCCGGCGGATCGCATCTGCAATCAGCCAAAAACTTTGTCAATCATGTGCCATTTATCGGCAGCCTCGTTTTTCAATTCCTGCCGCTCGTCATGTTGTGGCTGACATTTACGCTGATTTATCAACTCGTGCCGAACACAAAGGTCCAGTTCAACGCAGCGCTCATCGGTGGCGTCATCGGCGGTTCGCTCTGGTACCTGAACAATGTTTTCGGTTTCCTTTACATCTCACGCGTCGTCACCAACAGCAGGATTTACGGCAGCCTAGGCCTTATTCCCGTGTTTATGATCGGACTCTATTTTTCGTGGCTGATTTTGCTGTTTGGCTCACAGGTCGCCTACGCCTTTCAAAATCGCAAGGCATATTTACAAGACAAACTCATCGAAAACGTGAACCAGCGTGGACGTGAACTGGTTGCTCTGCGTCTGATGACCTGCATCGGCCAACATTTCCAATGCGGCCAACCTCCGGTGACGCTTCAGGAAATTTCCACCGAACTCGGCATTCCGACCCGGCTCGTTCAACAAATCCTGCATACTTTACTTGCTGCCCGGCTCGTCACGGAAATTGCCGGCACCGAATTCGCCTACGCGCCTGCGCGCCCACTGGATGCCATCAACGCCCATCACATCTTGCAAGCCATGCGCACCGGCGGCGGACAGGAACTGCCCTCGCAAAAAGAACAGGTGCGCGCAGAGGTCTATGGTGAGTTTGCGCGCATTGAAGAAGCTGAACGCCAGGCCGCGTCGGCGGTGACAATGCTCGCGCTCGTTAATCGCCTCCCAGTGCGACCCGAGATCGCCGCGCCGGCGAAATCGAAGGAATGAACTTTTAATCCTCCCACTGCACCGCAGCTACTGTTGCCAGGACAAGGGAAGCAATCACCGAAAGTACCAGCACCCACGGCAGCAGCACGTAAGAGTTGAGTGCAATCAAGGCGGACCAATTCAAAGCCGGCAGATCTCCCAGCGGCAGCCATAAAGCCGCCAGCACCGAGCCTATGGCTGCCGTACCCAGCAAAAGAATGGGGCGCAACCGGGATTGGGGACGGCGGCGTGGCAATGCCAAGATCACGCGCTTGGTAAAACCGTTGTCTTCGACATACGGATTCTGCTCACGCAACAACGCGTCGAGTGGATCGTTGGTTTCAGGCGGATTCATAATTTTCGTAAGCGGGTGTTAATCGTCGTCTCAACTTTTCTTTTCCACGCAGGACATTCGTTTTCACCGTGCCAAGCGGGCAATCCAAGGCCTGCGCCGCTTCTTCATGCGACAAACCATTCTGACAGCAAAGCACCACCGCCGCCCGCTCATTTGAATTTAACAGCTTCAGCGCCTCGGTCAAATCCAGGCGCAAATGACTGTCGCGGACGCCGGCGGGTTCCTCCAACGGCTGTTCCTGAACATCTTCCAAAGCCAGCTCCTTTTTCTGCCGGGCTGCGCTGCGAAATTCATTGATTGCGATGCCAAAGAGCCATGTCGAAAATTTCGCGCTGCCGCGATACGTCTGCAATTTTTGCCATGCTTTCAAAAACGTTTCCTGCGCCAGATCATCCGCCAGATGCGCATCACCACGCGTCATGCGCGCCAGGAAGGCGCGCACGGGCGATTGATGGCGCCTCACGAGTTCGCCGAAGGCGTTCTGGTCATCGCGTGCCAGAACGCGGGCGATGAGATCGGCATCGGTAAAGGACACGGGCTATTGTTTGGGCGGTTGTCCGTTGTTTATATCTTTCCTTTCCACAAACCAAACAACAAGAAATGCCACACCTATCAACAGAGGAATCCACCCCGGTTTTCCTGCAATTACAATCACACCAATTCCAGTTCCCAATAAAATCAAACCGACAAGAAGACGGCCATGGCGGGACTGGCCGGGTTGGTCGGAGGATTTGGAAGGTTTGTTGCGAAGCTGTGCAATCAACTCAGGGGTAACAGGCATGCCTTTTTCAATCATCGCGCGCAAAGTTTCATGCGCCATTTTGTTCCGGCGATGCCTGAAATAAAAGACGATGGCAATGATCGATACAATCATTACAAAAGGAGCCGATGTGGCAATAATAGGTATCAACAGCGCCAGCGCCCCAAGGGAGTCTTCGCCAAATGCCGGCTTGTGATTGTGCGCCGGGTTTTGATCACCGACATGAATACTGGTGTCGTCGATACGGACTGGAGAAGATTCGTTGGACGATTTTTGCGCCTGGGTTCCAGCCACAGCAACCACGTTGGATGCCAGAGTGTTGTTGGTTCCAGTTTCGGCGGTTGTGGTGGTCTGGGCGCGCAGCGGCAGTGTGGCAAAAACCAGTAACAAAATTGCCCCCAAAGCGGTTAAATACGAAATAAAGGTTAAAAACAGACTCGATGTGTTTTTCATGATTTTTGGTTTAAATTTGAATTGTTCATAAGTGAGATGCAGTAAACTGCCCTTTTGGATTCAGAAAAAGTCCAGTCCTTTCACATTCCAGTGTGCTTGCTTCGTTTACAAGTCAAAGTCAAGCACATCGGCAAGTGCCAGTTCAGCGATCCAATCATCGCGCGCGGACAGCTGAAACCGGCCGAAATTTTACTTCCCTTCCAAAAGAAACACCTTTGAGGATTTCCGGCTTAAGGCGGATTCGACCCCCAGCATCGCATGGTAATTGTCTGGACTGATGATGGCCGGTGTGGTTTTAAACTCATCGGTGACAATGTATCCGCCGGATGTTTTCTCTGCAGTGATATGCGCTTTTTCGCCCCCAGCCACGGTGAGATTCTCGCTCTTCGGCGCCACCACAATCCTGCGAAACTCCGAAGGCAGCTCAATCTCCGTGCGGATGGTGTTTTTGTTGCCGTGCGAAATGAAGAATGGCAGCGTGCGCTGATCGGCCCCGACCGGGATCAGTGACGGAGTAAAGGGCAGATTGAAGTAAAGGTATTTACCGACCGTAACACCATAGTTGTCTATGATCACCGAGAACTGCTCATGCCCCGGATAGATGTCAAACGCCGTTGTCAAATCGCCCACCGGCTGTGCGCCCTGGGCCATACTTGAAACGGTTTTCTGAAAATACCGTTTTCGCTCCTCGGGCGTCAGCTCGGAGAAAAACCGGCGTTTTTCGTTGTAATTCTCGCCGTAATACCACCGCGAAACCCCGATTTGTGTCCTGCCACCTTTGTCCAACAGGAGTGTATAAACGGTCTTGGTCCCGTCCTCACACTGTTTTGTGGCATGGATGACTTCCCACGCCCGGTTGGAAAGCGCGATACCCAGTTGACCATCGCTGTCCGTCGAACCCAGTTGTGCGTACTGGTCCGTGTCGTTCAAATAATAGTTCTCGCCATCCAGCGTGATTCTCACCAGAGGAGTCTGGAAATACCGGGGCAAAGGAAACGTCATTGCCACGTTCGTGATACCCGCAATCGCCGGCAAATCCGAGACGAGCACGAACTCGGGTTGAAAACCTGCCGCGCTTAACATTGCATGAAGCAGAATGGCGCGGTCCGCCGCATGGCCATATCCGTCTGCCAACGTCGTGTCGGCCCCGGAAAGTTCGCTCAACGGCAGGTCGGTGAAGGATGGCCCGGCCTCGCGAATGGATTTGGCGACAAAATCGCGGATGGTCTTCACCGTTTCAATTTTGCTCCCCGACTTCGCATTCAGTTGCCGGGCCAATACCATCGCCTGGGTGGATTGGTGTGACTGCTCCAGCATCGTTTCGTTCAATGTTTTCAGATAGTTCGTCACATTGCCGATAAAATAACCCATCCCGGCGCTGTAAACCCATTCCGGCGGAAGACGGGTTTCTGCCGGCAAAGCCGCAACTTTTCCCGACTGCCATTGAAACTCCTGCCGGCTCCCATCCTTTTTGTCCTGCTCGTGAACGATATCCGGTACACCGTTTGCCCACCGTTGAACTTTGACATCAGCCGGTGCGGTTAGCGTGAACGATTTTTGCTCCAACTCATCCGGCAATTGAAACGGTTCAAACCCAGCCAGGAACGGCTTGTTGGTGTAAATGACCTCATATTCAACCTCAATGGTGGACCCGATGTCCACACCCGGCAGGCTCGCGACCAGTATCCGGCCGCCCGTATATCGCTTCGCCGACGCATTCCAGCCTTCGTCCATCACGTTGATTTCGTCCTTGGAAATTTCCTGACGCTCACCGGTCGGGGAAGTCACGACCGCGTGGACGAGCCGGGCATCTTCGCAGGCGGGGTTGTAGGGAATCTTCACCTCGGCCTCCCGAATCTTGCCGCTGTAAGTCAGGATGCGCTTTGAGTATTTCACCCGGTAAACCGCCGTATGCGGATCGGTCACATCGAGTTCCTTCCGGCTCTCCAGAATCCGCGCGCTGGATTCCACCGGCGGCACGGGCGAATTGGCAGCTATGGCCCGGTCATCCGCGGCAGGCTTGCCGGCGAGAGCGAGGATCGGTACTTTGCGCCCGTCATCGTCCAGCATTTTCAAAGTTTGTTTAAGGGTCAGATATTGTCCGGGCGTGAATTCGACCGTCTTCAATTTCAACGTCCGGGAGCATTCGAGCGAATCTTCCTTTGCATCAAAGTGCTGCTGATAGCTCACACAATCGTCCTCCACCGATGAAGGTGACGGCAACGAGGCTGTCCCCATAAAGCCGCCCGCGAGTTTGAGTGATATGTCCTCCTGCACGCCGCAGGTCACCTCGGTTTCAAGCGGGTATTTCCTTTTCTCCAAGCCAGTGCCGTCAAGAATGAAGTTTACAACCCCCAGCCGCTTGCCAATCCATGGCACGCTTACGACCGATTGGCCACCACCGTTTGCCGTCATTCCACCCACTAAAAACTCCAGTTCTGCCCGCAGGCCTGTGGACACGTCGCGCATGTCTGGGGGCACAAGTTTAATCGACTTGAGCCGCAGGCCCGGCACCACCTGCTGGAGGCGTTGCTCGAAGAACCGCCGCTCGTCATCGGGTTTCATATGTGAAAAGGCATTCCGATACGCGTCGTCGTTGACGCCTTGAAATAATAATTCCGACTTCGCTTCAATCACGCCGTCCGCACTCAAGACCCCGGTCGTTTTTATCCGCATCATATTTTCCTCCGGTGGTTGAATTGGACTTAGCCGGAGGGTGTCGCCGTCAGGTCGGGCCACAAGATAGCTCTGATTGCGATCGTAAGACGGCAGCAGTTCTCGCGTGTTCTCGTCGGTCGGATCCATCAACACGATCTGGCCTTTTTCCAGTTCAACACCCACGATTTCGTGATTGAATAACAGACCGGGCACCTCTGCATCCCTCCGGGTCCCGACGCTGACGAGCACCGGATATGCGTTCAAACCGGCCAGGCGCAGCATGGAAACCAGCAGGGCCGCTTTGTCCCGGCAAACGCCGTATTTTTTGTCGAAGGTGATGCGCACGTCATGCGGTTCGAAGCCCGGCCGGTCCTTTTCCGGCGTGATGCCCATGTACCGGATCTTGTTCGACACGTAATAAAACAGCGCTTTGATCTTATCCATGTCCGTCTTCGCCCCGGCGGTGAGTTCTTTCACTGTCTGCTTCATCTCCGGCGTCGTCGCGTCCAGATGCGGCTGGCTGAGATTCCAGCACCATTTCGAGATGACCGCCCAATCCGGCATGGTGCTCACAAGAAGCCGCTGCAACACCATCTCGTAAGGCGGCATGGATGGTTCGTCAAACATGCGCGGCACGTTGTTCACCTCCCAGCGATACACGATTGTGTTATTCGTGCCCGGTTGCGTCGAAGCAGTGACCGTTCCCGGAACTTCGTCCCGTAATGCAATGCGTTTCAGCGGATGGTCGGCTGGCGCATGAACCTCGTAAGTGATGTGCCGGATGAAACCTTCACCTTCAAAAACATTTTCGTCGTCATATTCACCGGCAATGAACGGGCGTATGATGGTCTCGCGCTCCACGGAATGGACCGCGTCACCGATGTTCAAACCCGGGATGTTCACTTGCAACACCCGCCTGTTCGGGTCGTAAATATTCTCTGCCATCTGGCTGTCATCAATGGACTCCTTTGAATTCGCCGTCACGTCCACCGAAACCGTTTCCCCGTCGGGTTTGATCACCTCCAGTTTGGCCACCTCAACCGTCGTGTATGGCAGCATGAAATTCATCGTCAATGTGCGGTTGTCCCGCTTGCCCTTTTCCGTGAGTACCTTGACGAACGTTTCATCCTGGCACTCCCCCGTGCCATCCGCCCGATAAACCCGGACCGACTTTTGTTCAACGGTCGCCTCGTCACAATCCGGGTATTTCGCCGGCGTGATTTCCGCCGCCGCCGCCATGGCCTTTTTTACATCCACCAATGCCCAATTACTTCCGGCGTATTGATTGGTGTCGCCATACGCGGGCAACTCCGCCAGCGCAATGGCAGCCAAAACCAGTCCACGACCAACCAACGAAAATCTCATCCTCATAAAATCAAATGATGATAATCATCATGGTTTAATCCAGCCAGCCCTCAAGCCATTTTTGGTCGTTCTGCCGGGGGACGGGGTTCGGGGCGACAACGCCTTTTGAATAAAACCCGATTTTTCTTTGAGGAAAACCCGGGTCATGCCCATTTAAAAACATCAAGGTGTGACAGGCACGGCGTTGATTTCGATCTGGTTGGTGCTGTCAATCACCGCCGTGCCGATAATCCGGGAATTCGACAACAATCCTTGAGGTAACTGGTTTGCGGCAACTGGCTGGTTGTTTTGTCCACCCACACTGCCGGACGCGCCAAAATTGCCACGGTCGCTCAAGATTTGCTGTACAGTTGCCGGCACGTTGGAAATCGCCTGCACGTTGCCGGTGAATACAACGTTCTGCCTCAACGTCCGGTTTGTTCCAGCCACACGGAAGAAATAATTCTGGGCCGCTTGCTGCTCGTTTCCAGCCGATTGATCAGCTTTCATCCGACTTTGCGGCGGCGCGATCGATGGGGCAAACGATTTCGCTGGGATGGGTTCTTCTTGAACCGTTGCGGCCGACAGCTGCACGGAGCCGCTGTAAACCGATTCGTCCTTGTCCACAATGGAAATGGCATTCCCGTTTTGTTGCACACGGAATGATTGCAATACCGTTGTTGCCTGCGCAGATACGGACGCATTCCTGAATAGACTGGGTAATCCGGAAACATCATTACGCTGACTTGCTTGTTGCGGGACAACCACAGCCGATTCAACGGAACTTGCCGCCGGTGTTGCAGTCTGAATTGACCCGCCCGCCGCTAAACGGTCAACTCGGGATTCATTTTGGACCGATTCCTTTTTTGCGCCTCCCGAAATTGTGGAAGAGGCTTTTGCCAGTTCCCTGTAAGATGATCTATCAGCCTTACTCCGCGTCTGTGCCGGATTTAAAACAACAAGAAGCGAACCGGCCACCAAAACCAGCACCGCAAAACACCAAAGATACCCGATTTTCGGCTGTAACATGGTAAGCATGAACGCGGAAAAGATGTTTTGGCAGGGCTTGGGCGCATGCTGCAGAATTTCGCCGTGCAAGATTTGGCGGTCCGCCGGATGCAACTTCAGCGAATCGCCGGCTTGGGCGCGGCGTTTCTTCGCGTAAGCTCGCAACAGCTTTTCAATTTTGCGTTCCGGTTCCATATGTTCAGTTAGTTGGACGGAAAAACACCTTGGTTTTCCCGTGAAAAAATTTCGCGCACGATTTCCTCCAGCCGGTCCAGGCACTTGCTTAACCGCGAACTGACTGTCTTTGGATTCAGATCCAACGCCGCGCTCAATTCCTCGTAACTCAAGTCACCGAAGTACCGCAGTTCGATGATTTCACGACAGGGCTCGCCGAGCTGGTCCAAGGCTGCGCGCACATCGGTCATTTGTTCGGCGTTCATTAAAAATTCGTCCGGCCCGGGCACATTGGCCGGCGGATCGGAGGCAAGTCCGGTTTCCGGATCTTCAGCCTGCAACGAAACTGTCGTCCGTCCGCCACCGCGTTTGGCGGCAATCCGTTTTTCACGGTAATCGCGCGCCTTGTTCGCAGCGATGCGAAAGAGCCAGGTCTGGAACCGGCTTTTACCATGAAAGGAATCGAGGTTTTTAATGACAGCCAGGAAAGCCTCCTGGCAAATCTCCTCGGCGTCCTCACGGGTAAAATCAGGTGAAAGCTGGAAAATAAAACGCCCGGCCGCTGCGTAATGCAGGTCAAACAATTCATCCCACGCATCTGCTTCACCACAACGGCAACGCTTCAATAATTCGGTTTCCGGATCCATGTTCCCGCGGATTTTATTTTAAATCGGCGTTTTTGAACAGATGCTTCACACCAAAAACACCGTTTCGTTATTCGGCGGTCACTGCGCCTTTAGTTCGATCTTGTAACGGGGAATGATTTCGATGCCGTTGAGTGAGACCGCACTCTGCTTGTCGCCAAAGTCGGGCCGTGCTTCTTTGGCCAGCATGATCGGGGCATCCTTGCGCAGTGGAAGAATCGCAACGCGAAGGTCGCCGGTTAGAATGTCTGGTGCGTAACGGCGCAAACCCACCTCAAACACGTTGCCATTGTAGAAATCGTCCGTGAGCAATTTCCCATTCAGGGTCACGCGCGCAACATCACCGACATAGTGTAGACACAGGAGCGGATCGGTGTTGAAGTCAATGTCGGCCGGCAGTTTGATTTTCCAAACCGCGGCTTTGTCGAAATCCGCGGCTTCCGGTTCGGCGGCAACCGGCTGGCTGATTTTGCCGAGTGGAATTTCGCGCGGCGGACCCGCCGGTTGTATTTCTTCACACACAACCTTGAGGACAACCGAAGCGGGTGCAGGCGGCCTGAATCGCTTGAAGATGCCACCGGTTCCGCCGCGAAGCTCTTTGCCGCCAGCCGCAACCATTGCTGGCGCAGGATAAACCGCAACCTCGAGATCGGCGCGGTTCGTCGAAGTCAGCCGCAAATTATCGCCGTCGAGAACGAGTCCGGCTTGGGTCAGAAAAACCCGGCTGCGTCCCTGCCACTCGCCTTTCCAAAGCGCCAGCGACTGAACGTCGTCGAGCAGCACAATTTGCACCGTGCCGTTTGTTCCCTTGAGATGGATTGCCGCGCTAACACCGGATTTCACAGCTCGGACAATCGCAAGTCCGTTGCCGCTTGTTACTCGACCGGAAATTGCCTTCAGCCGGGCGTTGCTGTTGAAGGCAAATTGAGCCGGAACGTCCTTGGTCATGGCGAAGAAGACGGTGCGCACATCGCCATCGTCAATCATGGTAATCGGCTGTGCTGTCGCCCAAGTCAACCGGACTCCCTTGCCGAGATCCAGATTGAATGGCCAGATAAGACAGGTGTCCGACGGGATGGTAACCGGTTGCTCCGGGAACGTGAGCGATCCCGAAGGAAGGTTGACCGCAAACTGCACATTGGTTTTTGGCGGCAATGGCTGAAGGCGTTGATAATTGTTCACGAACACAAAACCGCTCGTGCCGTCCGAACGGACGCACCACCGCAGCGTGTCCAGATCACCTCTTCCGTGCGGACGCACGTCAGGCATGGCGGTCGGCATTTCGGCCAGTTGCATTCCCCATTCTTGAAGAAAAAGGTGGAACCGGCGGAGTAGATGATATTGCGGACGGATTTGGCCGTATTGGCCGAGCGCGGTTTGGAAATCGTAGTTTTTCACCGGCAGGTCGTTCCAATAACCGGTGGCTTGTGACTCCTGCAGCGTGGTCAGTTTGCCGTCGGGATTTTCGCCGCCGTGGTACATGTAATAGCCGAGCGACGCGCCGCCGGAGCCAAGCTTCACGAGCGTCGTTGATTCCGAATCCAAGGGATAAACGCGTATCCTGCGGTGGTAACTGGTCATCATGCCCGCACCAATTTCACAGGTAAGATAGGGATACCGGTCAACATCTGGAGCGTCCTTTGCCTCGTGGTGACCAAGGATGTCCGTCCCAATGGCGTTGTCAGTGCGGAGCCTCGAAAAATAAAAACCGTCCTTGTAATAGTCGGGCATCGGCGTGAGTTCACGATCCCAGAATCCTTCCGCATAAACGCCGTAGAGCGGAATCATTTCTCCGAATGGCAGTGGCGTGCTTAACGCCGGCCAACCGGTTTTGGTGTAAATCGGCACGTCGAGACCGGCTTCGCGCGCCAGACGTTTGAGCGCCTGCAGATGTTCAGCCGGACCGTTGTATTCGTTTTCAAGCTGGATGCCGATGACCGGCCCGCCGTCTTTCCAGAGCAAACCGGAAAGCTGCCTGGAAATTTCACCATATAAGATTTGGGTCTTGGCTAGGTAATTGGTGTCGTTAGAACGCAATTCCCAACCTTTATGCACCAGCCAGTCTGGAAACCCACCGTTGCGCACTTCACCATGGTCCCATGGACCACAGCGCACAATGACCTTCAGCCCGACTTCACGGCAGAGTTCGATGAAGTGATGAAGATTACGACGACCTGTCCAATCAAACTGGCCTTCGATTTCCTCGTGATGAATCCAAAAAACATAAGTGGCAATGATATCCACGCCGCCCACTTTCATTTTCAGCAATTCCTCGCGCCATTCCGCTTCGGGATAGCGCGCATAATGAAATTCACCCATCACCGGCATCCATGGTTTTCCATCCAGCAGCAGGCTGTTGCTATCGAGCGTCAGCGTCGTGCCGTCCGGGCGATGCGATTCGCCCATGTTGAAGCCGGTGGTCTGTTGAAGCGTAGGTGTCGTGACTGTGACGGTCAGTGGATTGGCGCGAGCCATCGGAAAGCTGAAAGCGATTATCAATGCCGCCAGAAGAATCTTCATAATCATGCGTGATGGTTTTTGGAATTGCCTTTTATGTCCACAGTTGCCGGTCGAGCGAACGATATTGAATCGCCTCGGAAATGTGATCGCCCAGGATTTTTTCCAAACCAGCCAAATCCGCAATCGTCCGCGCCACCTTCAAAATCCGGTCATATGCCCGCGCGCTTAAATTCAAATCCGCCATGGCATTTTTCAGCAGCTCTTTCGTCGCCTCATCCAGCTCGCAAAATTGTTTCAGCTCTTTTGTTCCCATCCGGGCGTTGCAGGTGATCTTCGGCTTGTGCGCGAAGCGTTTGTGCTGGCGTTTGCGTGCGGCCACGATGCGTTCACGGATTTGCGCGGACGTTTCCCCCGTACGGTCGCCGACAATCTCGCGGAATTTCACCTGCGGCACTTCCACATGCAAATCAATCCGGTCCAGCAGCGGCCCGGAAATCCGACCCAGATAATTTTGGATTTCGCGATGCGAACTTTTCGATTCGCCCGGCATCTTGCCGTCCGGTGTAGGATTCATCGCCGCCACCAGCATGAATTGCGACGGAAAAGTCATCGTGCCTGCGGCGCGCGAAATCGTCACATGGCCTTCCTCCAGCGGCTGCCGCAGCGTTTCCAAAACGCTGCGTTTGAACTCCGGCAGTTCGTCCAGAAACAAAACGCCGTTGTGCGCCAGTGAAATTTCGCCCGGCGTAGGATTGATGTTGCCGCCGAGCAATCCCGCGTCGCTCGCGGTGTGATGCGGCGTGCGAAACGGCCGGCGCGTCACCAGTGCCTGTCCCGGCGCGAGCAAACCGACGATGCTGTGAATCTTCGTCGTTTCAAGCGCCTCGTTCAAAGTCAGCGGTGGTAAAATGGTCGGCAACCGTTTGGCGAGCATGGATTTGCCCGTGCCCGGCGGGCCGATGAGCAAAACATTGTGACCGCCTGCTGCCGCGATTTCCAAGGCGCGCTTCACATTCTCCTGGCCTTTGACCTCGGCGAAATCCAATTCGTCATCATGCGACTGGTTGAAAATCGCGGCGATGTCCACTTTTGCGGGCGCAATTTTGATTTCACCTTCGAGAAAACCCGATGCCTCGCGGAGATTTTGAATCGGGATGACTTGTAACCCTTCAACGACTGCGGCTTCAGCGGCATTTTCGGCGGGAACGAGCACGCCGATTTTGCCTTCGGCCTTTGCGCGCAACGCAACCGGCAACACGCCTTTGCATGGCCGCACCGCGCCGGTGAGCGCGAGTTCACCCACGACGATGAAATTGTCGAGCTGATCCGTTTCGAGTTGTTCGCTGGCCGCCAGCATTCCGACCGCGATGGGCAGGTCAAAGCTCGGCCCTTCCTTTTTCACGTCGGCGGGCGCGAGGTTGATGGTGGTGCGCCCCATCGGGAATTTGAAACCGGAATTGGTGAGCGCGGTCGAAACGCGGTCGCGCGATTCCTTCACTGCGGCATCCGGCAGGCCGACGATGACGACGATGGTTTCGCCGTAACCGGCGTTGACTTCGACTTCGACGGGATACGCTTCAATGCCATTGAGCGCGGCGGAACAGACCCTAGCTAACATGCAAAAGTTATGGTCGAACTGAGGTCGGACTTCAATCCGGTTTTTTGAAGAAGAATTTTTGACCACGGATGGACACAGATAAACACAGATTAATTTGCCATAAAAGAAACGTAGAGAACGCAAAAAAATGTAGTGTGCGCTGTCTCAACGCATCTGAAAGTCGTCTGGGACAGACGACGCTACAGGCAGCAATGCATCGCCGGGGCATCCGTTTTGGTGGGGCGAGAGTCCTCGCGAGCCGAAATCCGTGGAGGGACACCTTTCCTACTTATCCGTGTTCATCTGTGTCCATCCGTGGTTGGATTTTTGCGTTCTTTGCGGCTATTCTCCACGAAATTGGGCTTTGTCTTTTTCCATAAAAGTCATTAAATGACAATGTGAGTTTGTCCGAATAATTCTGTTGGGCAAAAATGGACTGGCTTGAATCACATCCTGTCACGGTAGACGTTACCAAATGGATATTAGTAATAGCAGCCGTTTGGATAAGCGGAGCATTCACGGCGCTGCGTCGTTTCACGCAACGCCCGCACGTAGAAATCTATGGCCCTGCGTGTTTCTGTTACCTTGAAGACTACAAAGACCCAGAAAGTGGAAAGGACTCCACGCTGGCCGTTTTCGTGCTCAACCCTGCGATAAAAAATCCATCAGATCGTAGTTTCGAAATCGACAAAATGCTCTTGAGTTACGACTGCCAGCATTTCTTTCGAAGGTTTCAGCAGGAACTATTCCCGGTTTCCTTTCCAGCGCGACCTCGGAAAACTTTTGGCGTTGGAGTGAAAGTCTTACCCGTTTTCTTTACTCGCTTTGGGGACGAGATGGATGAGATTTCCAGCGTGCAGGGGAAAATTGGACCGAAAAGCCTGACCGCAGCTTACCTAATGTTTATTTCGAATACGTGGAGCTCTTGGCGTGCTAAAGAAACCAAAGGTATGATCGAAGTCCGACTGCGCATTGCTACGGTTGGAGAGGGCTCACTCGTTCAGAAAGTGAAGATTCGCGTATTCAGGGACAAAAAAATATTGGAAGATTTCTGCCCGACGCTTTACAAGCACGCAAAGACCAATAATCTGTGGAATCAAGAACGGAAATAGCCTATGAAAAACATCCTCTACATGATCACTGCTGCCGTGCTCCTCTGCGGCTGCGAATCGCTTCAACAAAATTCACGGACTGAACCAGCAAATGCCGGACAATATACTACCACTCCTCAGAAAATAGATTTTGAGACCATTACCACGTCCAACTTTTTCAAAGCGATTCCGTGGGACAAAGTCAAGAAATCAGAATTTGAATCACAGTCGGGTTATATCGAACGGTTGAAGTCCATCATCCCTGGCAATTCCACGTTTGTGGAAGTAGATAACTCCCTGACTCAGCATTTCTTTGACGCCGAACGAAATCAGCTTTTTTTTGGCATGCGCATGGGCATGCACAGTGATTATATGCCGACTCGGGATTGTTGGTTAAATGTATCAAGACATTTCAAAGTAATTGGACACCATATCGCTCAAAATGCTTATGGGGCGCAGTGGGAAGTAACCGATGAACAGGGTGAGCTGTTTCAGTTCTATTGTTTGAACCTGTATCAACTTCCAGATCGTGTGCGCCCTTTGATCAACGACGATCCCATCAAATGGGATTCCATAGGGTTTGTAATTCCGATGGCCAACGATGAGGCAAAAGCGGCAATAGATTCACAGAATCTTTTTTTGATCCTTGAGGTAAAACCAGACCAATTGGAGTTGTCTTAAAAAACAGTAACGGGTCATACTGCAACTGTTTCTGAACCCACTGACACCGTCTATGACGTTTTCGAACTTCCAGTCCACATTCACAGTATCAAGCTCATAAATAAATCCAGCGGCATGGTCTTGGCTTCATGGTCTGCCGATACCACCTCGCAAAAATAATTACGATTCAATCCCTGAAAAACCTAGCCTGAGAGAACGCCCCGATTGACATCGGCGACTGCTTCGCCCCCAGCAACTCATTCACTTTTCCCATTACAGCACGTCGGTTTTGTGCGCCCCCGGTTTCTGATTCTGTACAGGTGATTTACGGGCAGGTGTCGCTCAAGTTATCCAACCCTTCGTGTTCCATGGTGAAAGAAAATGATTCCTGTCCCGCATCTTTGGTGATCTTGAACACAAAAATGGTGTCGTAATCCTTTTCCGGCCAGGCAGGAACCTGCGCCGGATCGCCGCCGTGGTGCTTGACCAGTGCCTTGGCAAAATCGTCGAGCAGGCCATGTTCCCACGCGATAAACACCGTGGCGTTTTGGTAGGCCGGTTTCTGCAGTTCCTCTTCGAGCCTCTTGATTTCCCGGAAGCCAAATTTTGTGTTGACCGGCAGGCCGCAGCGGATGGCCGTGGGTTCAATGGTCGTGAGCGGGCGAACATAATAATAGCCATCCTTACTATCCACTTTTTGGGTGGGATTGGGGGCAAAAACAAACTGGGGCCTGCCATATTTTGCCAGCAGCACGTTGGGCAGGGCGAGAGCGCGATTCAGGCCGCGACAGGTCAATTGGCCCAGCCCGCCAGGCGGCTTTTCGCCATGCCGGATGCAGACAAGGGTTTCCACATTAGGTTTGGGAACCCCGGCCGCAGGCACGGCATTGGTTTGTCCATCAGCGCGGATGAAAACCGTGAATCCAATCAAAAGCAGGGAGAGCAGTTTTTTCATGTTTTTTTCGGCGCGCCAGTTGGTTTTTGCGAATCAGCTTTTCTTCGCCGCAAGCAGTTCATTCACTTTTCCCATCACGGCAAACGCATCGGCCACGTAAAGCACATCGGCTTTGCCGCGCGCCCAGCCGCAGTTCGGGTCGAGATTGATTGCCCTGCGCTCGCCAATGAATCGCCAGCCCACTGTGTGCGGTTCCTCACCGTGACAACAGGTGGATAGTCCCTTCGGGTGACGCGGCGTCGCACCGGTCTGGCCGACTTGATTGAGATGCGTCATGAACGGCAATACCGCCTGGCCTTCGCCGCTTTGGTCCACCAACGATTTGCTGCTGCCCAGCGACGCGCGGGCGGCTTGGAGGAAACCGCGAATGAGTTTCTCCGCCTCCGGCACGTGCGTCTGGCCGTCGGCTTGTTTCTTCGTCCAACCCGCGCCGGTAACGAACAGCAATTGCGCATCAGGCCGGATGGTCTGCGCATCGGCCGCCGGCGCGCGGATGCCGGTCACCGTCGTGCGTTTGCAAGCGTCGGTCAGGTTAACGGCAACGGCTTCAATCTTGGCCGTCCCCGCGCCACATCCGCACGCAGCCTGGCTGCCGGGATCAATAAGCATGAACCACGGGCGTTGCGCGCGAGTGAGCACGGCTTCCATGCGCTGGCGATAATACCAACGGTTAACGGTGATTTTGCCGCCGTCTGTGGACACACCGGTGACATGTGTCTCGGCGCGTCCACCGACGCGTTGTGCCACGCCGGGCAGCGAGCGGGTCCAGCGCGAAGTGGCAGGAGCCACGACAATCGTCGCCTGTGCCGCCTTGCAAATCGCTTCCGCAGCAGCCGCGTCGGTGGCGTATCGCGATTGGCCAAACTCCTTGCCGGCAACGCCAAAGTATTTCACAGCCGGGCAGGCAGCGATTGAATTTGCCGCCGCCTGAACGTCTTCACCAACCAGTCCCACGACGAGTTTTGAACCTGCGAACGCTTTGTGCAGGTCGGCTGCCACGTGCAAGGCTTCACGGGCGGACTTGGCCAGTGAACCGTCGGTTTCCGTATGAGCCAGTAATAAAATTGTTTCCATAAATTGTTTTATTGGGAAGGACGCCGTGTCGGCGTCCCTAATATTGGGGACGGCAACATGCCGTCCCTCCCGGTTTTTATTTTTTAATCCACTCGACGATTTCCTTTGCGATGTCATCCGCCGACTTGTCTTTCACGATTTTGGTTTCGCGTAATTGTTTCGGCAGTGAAACGCTTGCGAAACTCAATCCTTCGCCCGCGAGTTTCACCGGTTTGGCCTTTTGCAACACCGGCATCACCGTGCGCATGTTGACCATACCGACCTGCGGATTGTTTTTCGGTTCCGGCAAATTGCCCGTGGCCCAGCCAAGCAATGCAGGCACGCCAGTGCATTTTGAAACCTGATGTTTGCCGCCCTCGATGCGTTCCAAAATCTCAAATGAGCCGTCAGCGCCCACTTTTAATTCGTCCACGCCTTGAAACTGGTCGGTGATGCCGAGTCGTTCGCCGACGATTTGCATGGTCGCTCCCGCGCCGCGCGAAGCGGATTCCCAACCGCCAAAAACGAGGAGCTTCGATTTATCGAGACCGGGAATGGCGGCGATGGCATCGGCGAGCACGCCGGCGGTTTCACCGGCATCGGTAAAACCGCTGGCCGGACCGTCCAGCGCAATCAATTCAAACGGCACTTTCTGCGCGACGATCATCATGACCTGCTGGAGCTTGGCCTTGGGACCGAGGCTGACGAGCCAGACTTTGCTGCCGGGCGCGTTCTTCGCCAGATTGGCGGCTTCATAAAGCGCGTGGCTCGCCCACGGGTCGAGAATCGCGGGCAACATCATTTCATTTTTTAACGCGGGCCCGGCCGGACTGGTCACCGGCTCCAAAGTTTGGAGCGGGTCCGGCACGATGCTGCCGCAAACAACGATTTGATAGGAATTCATAAATATTTTCTACGGCCACAGATGAACACAAATTCACGGAACCCTCAAGCAAACGCGGACAAGCTGTCCGCGCTCCTATCGGATCAAAGTTTCCCGATGAATCGTTTCAATCGGACCATGGCTTCCTTGAGATTTTCCATGTTCGTTGCGTAGGCGCAGCGGATAAAACCTTCACCGCACTCGCCGAATGCCGTTCCCGGCACCGCAGCGACTTTTTCTTCATTAAGGAACTTCATGGCGAAGTCCTTCGATTTCAGGCCGAACTTTTTAATGCTCGGGAAAGCGTAAAATGCTCCCAAAGGTCGGTGACATTCGATGCCCATCTCCGCAAGCGCAGCGGCGATGAAATTCCGGCGACGGCGATATTCATTGACCATTTCGCCGATGTCCGAATCCGGGCGGGCGAGCGCTTCGATGGCGGCTTTCTGCCCCATGGAAGAGGCGCAGAGCATCGTGTATTGATGAATTTTCATCATCGCTTCGATGAGTTCAGCCGGACCGCAGGCGTAGCCGAGGCGGTAACCGGTCATTGCCCATGCCTTCGAAAACCCATGCAGGAAAATCGTGCGGTCGCGCATGCCCGGCAGGCTCACGATGCTCGTGTGCGGCGAGTCGTAGGTCAGCTCGCCGTAGATTTCGTCCGTAATGACAATGAGGTCGCGCTCGCGGGCAAACTTGGCGATGTCTTCCAAATCCTTCCGATCCATGATGGCACCGGTCGGATTATTCGGGAAATTGAGCATCAACACCTTCGTCTTCGGCGTGACCTTGGCCTCCAGCATCTTGCGCGTGAGGCGAAATCCGTTTTCGGGTTTGGTCTCAACGGCAATCGGCTTGCCGTTCGCAAAAAGGATTGTGGCGCGATACGACACGTAACACGGTTCGTGGTACAGCACTGCGTCACCGGGCGTGATGAGTGCGCGCAGGGCTAGGTCCAGAGCCTCGCTGACGCCGACGGTGATGAGGATTTCATTCTCCGGGTTGTATTCGGCACCGAATTTTTTGCCGACGTATTTGGACAGCGCCGTGCGGAGTTCGAGATAACCGAGGTTGCTGGTGTAATGCGTCATGCCGCGTTCGAGCGCGAACATCGTGGATTCGCGCACGTGCCAGGGCGTGTCAAAGTCCGGTTCACCGATGCCCAGACTGATCACGTCCTTCATCGTGCTGACGATGTCGAAGAAATCGCGGATGCCCGAGCGTGGGATATCGCGCACCGTCGCATTGATGCGGTTACGGAACGATACTGAGTCTTTCTTCTGCATGGCCGGATTCCATCAATACGCCGAGGCGTTTATAAGTTTTGAGCATGAAATGGGTGGACGTGGACAGCACGCCCTCGAGCGGCGAGAGCCGTTCACTGACGAACGCCGCCACTTCACGCAGGTTGCGACCCTCGACGAACAACAACACGTCGTAGGTACCGCTCATGAGATAGGATGAGCGCACCTCGGGAAAACGGCTGATGCGATCGGCAATGGTGTTGAAACCGCCCTGACGCTGGGGCGTTATCTTGACCTCGATGACGGCCGTAACCGTGTCGAGGTTTAGTTTGTCCTCGTCCAACACGGCCTGGTAACCACGGATGACACCGCTTTTCTCGTATTTGGCGATGCGCTTGCCCACCTCCGCGACGGAGATGTTCAGCATCTTGGCGATGGTTTCGCGCGACTCGGTCGCGTTGGCCTGCAAAATTTTCAACAGTTCATCCATAATTCACCTCAAGTTAACGTATGGTGTGCAACGTAACAGTGAATTGCGGGGTTCGTCGAGCAGGAAGAGATGTGAACTAATACCTTGCCCATGTACTGGCATTTTCCGATTGCTGCTGTGAAACGGTTAACCGAAAATCCTGCGCATGAGGAAGGCAAGCACCGTGCTCCGACATGAAATTAGCGACAACTGGACATTCCGCGAGGACTCAAAAGACCAGCTTCATCCCGCCCGGGTGCCGGGCTGCGTGCACACTGATCTCATGCGGAACAGGCTGATTTCCGATCCATTCTTCGGCGCCAACGAACAGGAATTGCAGTGGATCGGCGAGAAGGACTGGATTTATCAAACGACCTTCGATCTGCCGGCGGATTTTCTGAAACAGACGAACGTGGACTTGGTGTTTCGAGGATTGGACACCTACGCCTCCGTGACGCTCAACGGTTCACCCATCCTAATTGCGAACAATATGTTCCGCGAATGGA
>Ga0182027_10003525_pt1 | contig 24738 bp, 28 predicted proteins | sample 712E1DmetaG_FD_121300 | JGI IMG/M metagenome (GOLD analysis project Ga0182027, IMG submission 121300) | Permafrost microbial communities from Stordalen Mire, Sweden - 712E1D metaG (Illumina Assembly) | ecosystem: Environmental > Terrestrial > Soil > Wetlands > Permafrost | place: Sweden... | reverse complement strand
CGATCTTTAAATTCCTGGAAAAGCTTTATAAATGTTGATTTTGGCCTGATAGGGTAACCTTTTGCACGGACCTGAGTATCGAGCATCAGATCATAAAATTCGTCTATCTTCGCTGCAATATTTGGATCTGATGCTCGATACTCATTCACTACAACGCCCTTTCGCTCGGCCAATCCAATATTATAACGAGTATTCTTCTTCATCATTGCTTTAAGCTCGTCTTCGGTGAGCCCAAGATCGTAATACAGTTTATAGACTGGTTGCATGTTTCTGCTGGTCTTTTTAAAGCCCGCACTTAAAATGGTCATTTCAATTTCTCTATCAACCAGCGGTTTGAGGTTAGAAGAAAATCTGTCGATATTTTCATCTTTCCCAACTTTCCCAAATCTAGGCTCTATTTCAATGGTGAAAATATTCAGTTTTTTCTGCTGAGCTTTTAAATAATCAACTAACGCCAGAAGATTTATTGCGAGCTGTTTTTTATCATTAAAAACAGGGCCGTGGCCTATGTACAAATAATCGCCCAATAATCCAGCCTTCTTTAATAAGCATAAAGCCGCCAAGACCATCTTTCCATCCTCAATTACAGCCAGGCGTAGCGGCTTCCATCCTTGATCTCTTTTGGTCTCGCCCCATTCCCAGAATTGAATGATGTCCCCGGAATACGATTCGTCGACGAACTTGTCCCAATCAGCCTTTTCAGCGTCAGAATTGAATTCTTTGACTAATAATTCGCCCATAAGATTATTCTAATCAAGCCTCATCGGCATTACAACATGTGTGAAGTCAGGATCGTCAGGATTTATGAAAACCCCCGGAGCAGTAGCACTGTTTGTTTCAAAAACGATCAGTTTTGATTTGACAACCCCGACGGCTTCCATTAAAAATCTGACGTTATAGCCTGTTTCCAAGTCATCTCCTTCAACATCGGTTATCTTGATTTCGCTGTCATTTTTTCCGACATCGACCACATTAGAAGAAAGTGTTAGTTTTTTGCCTTCAGCGTCAACTTTAAACCTAGTCTTGTTTCCGATCACGTTTCTTGCAAAAATCGAAACAATTTTTAAGGCATTGTTAAATTCCTCTCTATCCATGACAAATCTTAGTACTTTCTCTTTCGGCATTATTTTTTCGTAATCAGGGAACTCTCCTTCGATAAGCCTCGTGCTTAATTCCAAATCACCAACCTTAAACAATAACTGATTCTTTGTGCCTAAATAATAAATCTTGACCGTGTCTTTCTCATCCACAACATCCCGCAGAATGCTTTCCATGTCCTTTAATGTCCTTGCTGGCACAATTTCTTTAAACGAATCAACCTTGATTGTTTTATCAAGTTTTAGAATTTTCCTGGATAGTCTGAATCCATCAACGCCAACCATTGTCAGTTGTTTGTCTTTTGCCTCCATTAAAATCCCGGTCAACACTGGGCGAGAATCATCCGTTCCTGCAGCAACCGCAGTCTGGGAAATAGCATTGGCAAGTGCCATCGCATTCACTTCGATTATGTTTTGACCTTCGGGTTCTGGGACTGTCGGGAAGTCATCTGCAGGGATAATAAAAAATTCTGCCTTGTTATCCACACAGTTAACCTCAAGCATTTGGTTGTTCTCAAACAGGTCGATTTTTCCCGGCTTGATTATACTCACAAACTCAGAGAGCAGTTTCGCAGACACAGTCAATCTACCTTCATCGGAAATGTTTGCACCTATCCACGTACTAATTCCCATTTCCAGATTCGTTGACGAAAGTTTAATCATCCCTTTTTGAGCTTCAATAAGGACATTTGCTAAAACTGGTATATTTGGTCTACTCGTTACTGCTTTATTGATGTGTACCAAAGCTTTGGCAAGATTCTCTTGGATGAGTGTTGCTTTCATGTTTATTTTAATTATTTAAAAATAAAAATAGTTTTAGATATATAGCATGTGTTTATGTGCATATTCTAAAACAAACCCTTTGATAATTCCATTAAAGCGCGATTTTTCCATTGTGTATTTTTTGGCGATAATATTTCCGAGCTTTTGGAAAAATCGCGCGCCCAACAAAACGATTCCATCAAAATCAATTGTGGAAAGTTTTGTTGAGTACTTCATCATTTTCTATTCTTCAAGATTTAAAATGGTGTCTTTCAACATATCCATTTGGTTCTTAAAACCATCATCACCTGTCATTTTGCTTTTTATCTTGTCCACTCCATGCATGACTGTTGTATGATCCTGACGTTCCAATAATTTAGCAACCTGCTCAAGTTTAAATCCAAACTCTTCTCTCAGGAAGAACATGCAAACTTGTCTTGCAAAAGCGAGATTTGCAGTTCGTCTAGGTCCTTTAAGTTCAGCAACTGTGACGTTAAATTCTTTTGCAATGCATTTGATTATCTGTGGAACCTTTATTCTTTCGCGTCGGCCTTTCTTATCTTTACCAATAATCCTAGCAACCTCCTCAATAGTTATATCAGGCCCAAACATACTCTGATAAAGGCCAATTTTCTGTAATGCCCCCTCAAGTTCACGGATATTGTCGGTTACCAACTTTGCAATGCTTTCGAGAATCATATTGTTCAACACAATATTCGAGGCATTTGCTTTATTTTCCAAAATAGCAAGACGCATTTCATAGTCTGGGCGGCCTATATCCACTGTTATTCCGCCCTGAAAACGCGATCTCAGACGGTCTTCAATCCCTTTGATTTCTTCTGGTGACCGGTCAGATACCAAGATAATTTGTTTTTTTTCGTTATACAGGACATTAAAAGTATTAAAAAATTCGTTTTGCGTTTCCTGCCATTTGGAAATTAATTGAATATCATCAATGATAAGCATATCAAGGCTTCTATATTTTTGTCGGAATTCGAGATTTTTGCCAGACCTGATTGCCTTGACCATATCATTCAAAAATCCTTCACTTGAAATATATAGAATTTTCTTAGTTGGGTTCTTTTCGAGAATTTTCCTAGCGACTGCCTGGCCAAGATGTGTTTTTCCGAGGCCTGTTTTTCCGTAAATAAAAAGTGGATTATATGACTCGCCTGGTTTCTGAGAAACTCCATATGCCGCAGCATGAGCCAATTTATTTGATGCGCCTACAATATAATTTTCGAAAGTATAATATTCATTTAAATTTGATTGTTTGAGCGCGGTATTAATTGTGTCATCATCAGTCTTCATTATCCCGAAAATTGATGACTCACGCATTATATCGTCAACAGAAATCCTTGGTTGAGGTATGTTTACAAGCTCTTTATCTATTTCGTAGACAGGTTCCAAGTCTTCGCCTGCAACATAATTTAACGTGTCCTTAATGAGCTTATGGTGCTTTTTCTTTAGCCAGTCAACAGTATAGGAATTTTTTACGCCTATCACCGCTTTACTGTTTTCAATGCTTGTCAACCTAGTATCCCTAAACCATGTTTTGAACTGGGCTGGAGAATCGAGCTTAACTTCTATCTGGGCGAGTGTTATCTTCCAAATTTCGCTTTTATCCATCGCGCTGTGGTAAAAAATGGGATATTTATACACAATAGTCTACGGCTTTGTGGATAATTATTGCAAGGTTTTGGGATAATGGGTGTATAGTACACGGGTTGTCATGCCCATCAGGCGTATACGTTCATTAAATAGATATACACTAGATTTTAAATTGACCATAAAATTAACGAAAGTATTGTTAGTTTGTCGTATAATCAGATCATGATTTTTGATATACCTAAAAAAACAACACTTCTACTGATAAGGATTTACCAAAAAACTTTATCTGCTGATCATGCCTTTTGGGCAAATCCCAGTAAATTTAGAATTTGTATTTACGAACCGAGCTGTTCTGAATACACTTATCAGGCAATTGAAAAGCACGGTTTAATAAAGGGCGCAGTAATGGGCACGGCAAGAATAATACGATGTAATCCATTTGCGAGACCGGGAGATGATCCTGTTCCAGACAAATTCACGATTTTCCGCAATAAAAAATCTTAAACCTAGAATCTACATTTGGCCAATAAGCTTGAGAGTTTTTCTATAAAGGGCAGGGCAGAGTCAAAATTTTTCTGCTGCGAGTAAATTTTTACCTCTGATGCCTTGATGGTTGCGTAAAAAGGTTCTACAAATCCGGTAATTTTGAAATATATTTTTTGACTTCCGGCCTGATCAGTTGTTTGTGTTACATTTTTAAACCCGGTTATGATGAGAAAATCCTTGAAGTTTGCCGCTGTAAAATTTGGAATCTGTGATATATCTAGGTTTGCAATAATACTGTAGTCGTTATCCATGTATACCATTAATTTTTCATCAATAAAATTTTTAAATTCTATCAACTTTGCGAAATTCGGATAAAGATAAACAAACTTTTTTTGCCTGATTTCAAACACAAGCTCCGCCATTTTCAATGCATCGATATGGTGGGAAAGTGTTGATTTTGCTAATCCGAAGATCTCGCCAAGGTGTTTTGCCGTATTTTGCGCAACTATCGGATTGTCGGTTATTGATGCAGAAGAGGCGAGTTCAACGATTTTTAGAAAAATCTTTAAACGGCTTTCGTCGCTTAGTGCTGCAAAAGAGTTCTGAGCAATCCGTTTTCCTCGCATGGATATTTACTGATATTTCCTCATCAGGCTGCAAACAATAGCCTTGATGCATAGATTTTTGAATAACATTGTGTCTTTTGTGTTTATTTCAATCTTTCCGCCAGCTCCAGCCTTTAATAGAAAAGTCTTGCCTGATTTTGTTGAAGCAACTATCAAAGCCTGAGTTTTGACTTCGGCCGATTCCTTTAGGATAAGGATGTCTTGTTGCATGATTCCAATAGAATTATAGGATGGTGTATCAACCACCATTGCAATGTAAGAACCATCCCTATTTAACATATCTTTTGGTACAGCAATAGTCTTCTGGTTCTTGTTTACTACGGTAATATCATTTTTACTGAGTGTAAAAACAATGGGTATTTCCATGAAATCCCGTTCGCGGATATTTGGATCCACCGCCTTTATGCTTCTTGCCTGGTTGATTTCACTATAAATAAACCCTTTCTTTTTAAGATTCTGAATATGCTCATGAACTGTTGAAATAGCAGATAGTCTGAATTGGTTTTTGATTTCCTCAAGCGAAGGAGAATAACCATGCATCTGATCATAAACCTTTATATATTCAAGAATATCCTTTTGTTTTTTTGTTAAAGTTGGATACATTAATTCTATACGAAAACATACCGAAAAGACTATAAAACAAAATGGTGTTTTTTTCAAGTGTTATGGATAGGAATTAAGCGAAAACAGGCTAGATTTTTATTATTTTACCGTTGGAAACCTCATACGTGACGTTTTTGCCTGTCATTTTTTCCTGAACACCATTGATTGTTATATTTACCGCCGAATCTTTGTCTGTGGTGATCATGATTTCACTTTCGGCGGTAAATTGAAGAACGGTCGATTTAGGGTAAACCTTGTTAATCATAAGAGCTCCGTCGACGAAAACCGACAGGTTGGTGTTGTTGATGAGGATCTCGAGTGAGGCATTTATTTTTTGGGCCTGGGTTATGCTTGGCATCACCGAACTGGACGACTCTATCTGCGTCACGTTAAGTGTAATAGTACTGTCACGCCCAAATGGTGTGACAGCCTTAATAACGAACTTGTTTTGAGAACTGATACCACCAGTCAATTGGATCGTCTTATCAAATGAGGTTACTGTTGCCGGGCTGATATCCTGACCATTGATAGAAAATATGGCGTTAGTTTCTAGGGTCCCAGTTAAGTGAACGCTATCGCCTTCAACATTTATGGAATATTCACCATCCTGACTTATGCGTATAGGCGAGGTTAGTGTTATAGCCGGCCTTTTAAGGATTGTCCCGAAGTACGAACTTAGGTAAAACAAAATGATGATAATGATAACACCAATAGATGCGGCTATTATCTTGTTTGGTGTGATTACAAAATTGCGTCCGCTTTCTTTGATTTTTTTAAAAAATTCATTTTGCTTTTTCTCTGGCGTCACAATATTTTCACGTCTATATAGAGCTACTGCTTCATGGCTAGAAACTCCCAAAAACTTGGCATAATTTTTTAGAAAGCCTTTCAAATAAACTTCAGACGGAAATTTTCCAAAATCACCATCCTCCAAGGCATACAAATATTCAGCTCTAATTTTAGTAAGTTCTGCTATCTGCTCAACTGAAAGGTTACGGGCAATACGCCTTTCCTTTAAGATAGAACTGATATTTTTTTGCTGTATGGCGCTTTTGATCATCTATAGAAACGAAAGAAACAAACAAAAATCTGTAACGACAGGGAAATATTAAAGAATGCAACTTTAATTCATTATAAGGGTATGGACACTAAAACTTCAAATTAATTTAGAAAGACTGGCGGGAAATGTGTTAAGATTTTAAAGACTATGAAAGAGGAAAAGCTGAAAAAAAAGATTGTTGTTGGACTGGTTTCAATATGGGCCGGCGGTGGCCACAATGCTTTACGCGATTTTCTATTAGAAGAACTTCAATCTGATAAGCGGTTTGAACTTCACTCTTATACCCATAGGGATTCATCATTTGATTTCGTAAATGACAATGTGTTTGGCAAAATGGGGCCTTTTGTTGACTTGCTTTACAAGAATGCACCTGGTGAATATTCTTCAATTTCGGCAATAAAACTGGTTAAGGAGTGCGAAAGTTTTCTAAGGCAATATAACCCAGACATGGTGATTGGGACAAATTTTGGAGTCACTGCGGCATTTGAATTGATAAAAAAATCATTAAAGCTTAACTTTGTAAATGTAATGGCAATTCCGGATTATGGAATTCCGTCGATAGCTTATTTCCCAAATAACCGCTATACGAGAGCAGACAGAGTATTAGTTTTTGACCCAGAATCAAAAAGAGGGTTGGTAAAGGAAAGAAAATACCCAGCTGAGAAGATCGTTGTATCTGGATATCTAACAAAAAAGTCCACAAGAGACTATGTGAAAACCCTTAGACACAAAACGAAGGAGCAATTAGTCAGAGAAATAAGGCTGGACATTGGGAAGAATTTCGGCGCTGATATTTCGCCGGCAAAAAAAACGTTTATGATTGCTGGTGGCGCGGGAGGGATCATTCATAAGAGCAACGATTTGCTTTCCGAAATTGCGAAATATCAGCGCCTGAATCCATCATTTGTCGACAAAAACCAATTTCTAGTCATCACAGGTAAGACTGATAGCTTTTTTAACAAGATCAATCATCACCGCATAAGGAAGGAAAACGGCTGGGAAAATATAATTCCGATTCCATGGATAGAACACAAAACCTACGCTAAAATTCAAATGTTATCTGATTTTCCAATTCTAATCACTGTTGCCCCTGCTTCAATAAATGAGCTCTTAGAGACTTCGTGCGGGCCGATTGTGGTTTATAAACATAGATATGCTCAGGAAAAGTCAAATGTGAATTTTGTCGTTAAAAGTGGTTTTGGATATTATGTCCCCAAGAAAAAAAATATTTTAAAAATTATTCAAAATGGTTTTACTCAAGCTGAAAGAGAAAGATTTTTAAAGAACAGCAATAAATACAGAAGCGTGCAGCTAAAAAAGATACAGTTGCTTCCGGACGACATTTACGATATGTATATTTCTGCTGTTAAACCTAAGCTTAAGAACAATCCAGACTGGAGGCATATGAAAATCAATTTTGGATTAATATCCCCGATTGTATGGTTTTATATATTATTGATGATGCTCCCCGCATCGGTGTTATTTGGATTTGTGCAGTACAAAAAAGGTAAGAATAAAATATTTAATAACAAGTATGCTCAAGGATTAGCAAAATTAATTGGCCAGTATTATCCATTCTAGAATGACACAAAAAAACGATGAAAAATTAAATTCGATTGTTTTTGTCGATACTGAGACAACAGGGCTAAACCCTTTGGTCGATAGGGTTTTCGAAGTTGGAATTATCAGGGTTGAAAATGGCAAGATAGTCAGTCAATTTCAGACGGTTATTAATCCCGGAATCGAACTTCCAGAATATTGTTATAAAATGACGGGTGTCAAAAAAGGCGAAATCCGTAAAGCTCCCAATTTTATCGAGGTCAAAGATAAGGTTTTTTCTGAGTTAAAAGGGGCACTTTTTGTGGCTCATAATGCGAAATTTGATTATGACTTTTTGGATCAGGAATTTACGCGGGTTGACCTGCCATTCGGTCCCCCCTCTCTTTGTACAGTTAAACTGACAAGGCAGCTTTATCCATATTTCCCTCGGCATGACCTTGATACAGTTACTAGAAGACTTAAAATCACAATAAACAAGAGACACAGAGCCTTTGATGATGCATATGCATTATGGGATCTTTTCAAGATTATTCAAAGGAAATTTTCTGAGGAAAAGTTACTACATATCGTTAATGGGTTGATAGTTCCGGGGAAAAGCACATTCAGGCAGACCGCCAAAAGTCAGATGGGAATGCTTATATAAAAATGCACAGGAAAACTAAACGGCACTTGCGTGAGTTTAGTTTTCCTGTGCATTTTTAACTAATACAGCTAAACAGCGTCGGCACGAGTTTAATTCTTTGAGCATATATTCACATCATTTTTGAGTCAAAACAGTTAAAAAGCATTATTCAAAAAGCTAACTCGCGCAGCGCCGTTCGTTTTTTGAATAATGCCTTCTACAGTCTTTCCTGATTTGACGACACTGTGTCTGGGTATATGAAGTAATTCCACCAATTATTAAGCTTGCCATATTGATCTTTACTCTTATTACGTGGCAAATGTTCAAACCAGAAGGTAAAATATCCTGTTTGAGAGCAGTTCCATGCTGTGCAGTTAATAGAAACCAGCGGAGTAGTGTAACTGATGTTTGGGTATGAGTCATAGTTGTTGCAGTATGATAAGACATATGAAGTTGTATTATCGATATACTCCCCCGCAGAGTTGGGCGTGTAATGGATTTGCCCGCAGCCCGCAACATAATTGGGATCTGAGTTTCCAAATTTTGTATTAGTGTATTTCTGCCAAACGTTTATGCCGTGATTAGTATAAACTGTCATCATGGTACCCTCCATTCTATGGCCGAAATCCTCTATATAATTGCCAAGTCCAACTTCCACGTTGAAACCCATGATATTTAGTGGACTGCTACATGTCGTGTTATTAATGACCGGTCCATTGGTATTAAAGGCTCCGGTCCCAGCTTGATCTGCTTCGTAGAACCCAAACCAGCCAGCCCCATATAACCACAATTCATCCATCTGGCCGGAATTTAAAAGTGAACATATGCCATATGTATTAAGCAGGTTGTTGTAATCCAGCATATCCCAGGTACCATTATAAGTGTAACAATTGGCCGAATTTGCTCTACAAGTGTCATAAGTGGTTTCGTTGTATTGCCGACCATCAAGGAAAACCGGGAAAGCGTTGATAACATTGTATGTCGTTATCTGGTAATTGAGTCCGTTAGAAGATGCGGTCTTGAAAAACGAGACAATCTGATTATCCATAGTTTGCGGATCTGACCAACCACGTTCAGCATACAATGATCTTCCGCTTTGCATGATGGGATTAAATGCCAAAATATACACTTTACGGGTAACGTTAAAATTCGATCTGTTGCTAGGTGTAGGAGTTAGTGTTGGAGCTGCATTAGTCGGAGTGGGGAATGGTGTTGATGAAGGTGTTAATGTCAACGAAGGTTGAACTGTCGGCGTAACCTGTATAGTTGGTGTAAGCTTAGGGTTTATAGTGGCCGATACCTTAGGAGCCAAACTGTTAGTCACGCCAAGGCCTGCTCCAAAAGCATAACCATTATTATCGGTGCCGTCCATAATACGAAAATTTGTGCTCTCAAAATTATCAGTGTTATCAGTCAGATTCGATATAAATTGGGAAAAAACCCTATAAAGGACGGAATTGTTGATACGTTCTATAACTAGCATAGGAATGGCAAGCAACACCACCATGATACACGCTGCCAGAATTCCGAAGACTGTTTTTTTGTAAATATTATTAAACTTTGAATATTTCATATTTGTTTCCGTTCATTGCAATAAAATCATCATTTTTTAGAGGTATCAAAATATCGCTTTTCTCTAGGTATTGATCCTTAATGAGATCGTATAATTTTGTGTACTTAGGTTTATCAATATAATGTGGGACGATATAGAATGGGCAAAGATTTAGACCTTTATCAACTTGCCCGGGGATGTAGTCGTCAACATCCATCAATCTGTAGTATTTCATTGAGGGCGAGCATATTAAGGCTCCGGCGCTTGAACCAACATGGACGAATTTGTGTGCATTGACCAGATTTGCATAAGTTTCTGCGAGCCTCTCGGAGGAAAGCAGGTACATCAAATACAGACTGCTGCCTCCGCTCCAAAAGACGCAGTCGAAGGTAGAAAGAAAGGTGTCAAAAGCGGCCGGCTTTAAATTATATTTTTTTACGTCAAAATCAGTCAATTTAAAGCCGGCCGCTAGTATTTCGTTCCTGAGTTTTTCGACAAAGGCAAAGTCTAGTGAATGGTCGGCAGCATTACTGCTGAAAGCAATTTTTATATCGACGGCTTTTTTGCCGCCGACCATGCCGATCAGTTTCCTAGCGGCTTCATTAGTGAAATTCTTTGATAGGAGCAGCAACTGTTTCTCCATATTTGCCAAGAACTATTTTGTTAAGTCCCTGTTATTTATTTTCCAGATAGCAAGTCCAAGGAAGCCAAGCCCAAGTGCAGTAAAAAGTAACACATTCCATCCATTCAAATTCCCAGATCCTAACGATGAGCTCGGATCATAGTAATAGAAAAACGAAAAATATTTTGTAAAATCCAGATCAGTTATTACCTTTGACACGATGTAAATCCCATATGATCCAATCAGATATGCCATCACAATCCCCATGACTTTACCACTGCTATTAACGAACATATCAAGGCAAAATATAAGGCCAGTAATAAAGATGGAAAACCCAATCGATTCAATTGCAAAATATAGGTAATTTGTATAGTGAACCTCAACTCCAAATATCCAGCAAATTGGAATGATTATCAATATTGAAGGAATTACAAAATACAGAACCTGTAAAAAGGCCGATATGAACGTTGCAAACCCCGTTTTGATCCTGGAAATTGGCTGGGCGAATATCAATTCCCCGGTGTTGTCATCAAGCGACTTGCTTATGAATGTTGCTGCGGGAATAGCTACCAGTAAAACAATAATAACCCATATTGGCACAATGTGTTTTACAGCTAAATAACCTTCAAAAGAGGACATCGATTGCGAATCAACCCCAAATGCTTTTAGCATTTCGGGTGGAAGCGACTTCAAAACTGTTGTGAGCACCTCTTGCTGCTTGATAAGCATCGGGAATGTCCCGGCATATAGCAGTAGTAGCAATACGTTTACAGCGTGGATAATATTTATCGATAAGAACTTTTTCTGAAACAATTTTTTAACAATTTCTTTCATAGCCTCAATTTATCTATAGAACTCCATAAATATTTCTTCCAAAGTAGCTTTCCCAATAGTCACATCCTTTACTTTATACTTGGAAATAATATCCAGAACCGGATTTATATCACCTTTGATTTTTAATTTGATAATTCCATGCTCCTTTTCCACAGAATCAACCGTAGGAATTTTAAAGATTTTTAGGTCAATATTATCTATAGGCAATAAATCAATATTATAAATCTGCCTTGATTTACGGTCGGACATAGTTTCGGTCGAAATTAGAATTCCTTCTTTAATGATTCCCGTTCTTGTGCAAAATGATTCTACTTCAGCTAAATTGTGTGATGACATAAAAATCGTGGAACCCTTCCTGTTAAGCTCGCGTAATACTTTATACACTTCCTGTTGAAGTATCGGATCAAGAGCCTTTGTTGGCTCATCAAGGATTATTACTTCAGGATCAAACATCAAAGCCAAGATAAAATTTAGCTTTTGCAAGTTTCCACTTGAAAGGGTTCGAACTTGTGCCCTTTGATTAAAGTCCAAACGGTCAACCAACGACTTTAGACTTGTCGACTTCCTACCACGTAGCGACTCCAGAAATTTAAAATGCTCTTTTCCTGTCCAGAAACGGAACGATGTATTCTCACACGACAAGTAACCAATTCTGGAACGGATTTCGGCTGCATGACTGCGGCAATCGAGGTCAAATATTTTTATTTCTCCTGATGTTGGCCGTATAAAATCAAGCATCATCCTGATGGTTGTCGTTTTTCCAGCCCCATTCGGTCCCAAGAATCCAAAAATTTCTCCTTGCTCAACTTTAAGACTCAAGCTTTTAACAGCCCCAATGTTTCCGAAATATTTACAAACTTTATTGAAGGAGATCGTGTTCATAATAAATATTATATAGGGTTTTTTTTGTTTGGCAATTTAAATTTAATTGTAATATACTAGGCTTAATTATCACTATATTGATGAATAAAAAGATTATTATTTCGGGCTTTTTATCGATATTCATATTAATGGGTTTATCGATAGCAAATGCAATCACAAGTACTCCTGCTCCAGACCAAATAACAATAATGTCTATCAATGCATCCTCAGTGCCGTCGGGTATTAAGGCTGTTAAACTTGACGTGCAAATCGGAAATGGAATAGTAGAAAGTTTTACCCCTTCGTCTCCATTTGCAATAGGGAGATGTGGTGACCCAGGTACTGGAATCTTAACAACAAAAACTACTGTATGCGTAGATATAGTTTTCCCAAACGATATTACTGATAATGCCAAGTTGGGCGATATTGCTATTAAAACTGTGTCAGGGATGGCACCATCAATTATTCAAAAAGTTGTATATGTTAGCGATAACGGCACCCAAACGACTATTCAGACAAATATTAATGAACCAATAAAACAATCCTCTACTTCCTTTCAATTTGGTTCAATAGCAGTCATATCTACCGGGGTGTTTGTGCTATTAGTTGCGGACATGCTGTTTTTGACTTACAGGCATACAATACCGCTTGGCTATTCATTGGGAATAATATTACTAGGGTTAGGTTCTTTGGGGGCGGTTTTTGTTTACGAAAATCCTCAGGTAAATATTTTACCTCAGACAGGGACGGCAACAGTTACTGCCCAGCAGGTAGAGGATCAAATTAATAATGATTTAGGAATATCAGATGTTGTAGTAACGATGGATGATATTAGGGGCGGGGTCGATTCGATTACTTCCGACACTTCATTGTTAGCACAATCGGCAATTAACAGTATTAACAATCAACGTTTAATAGCTGATCAAACGGTTCAATCTTATAAACAATATTTAGCATCACAAAACGGTAATGTGACATTTCAATACTTAGGTTTTGATGTTGAACAAACTGACACCTACACTACCTATCAGCAATACATAAATAATGTACCAGTAATAAACGGTCAAATTGAAATTGATCAAATTGGGCTTACGCCTGTAGCAATAAATTCATCGACGTCGATGATAGATTATGTAAATAATTCCCCAAGTTTGGTTGCTGCTGATGCGCAAAGTGTTGCAAGATCAGAATTCACACAAGATAACGGAAGTTCACCAAGCCAAGTCTCAAATTTGGGAGTCTGGTTTTATGATTCAAGCATATTCGGTGCGAGCAGTCCTTTATCGACATTAATGTATTTAGTTGAAGCAAAAAATGCAAACAATGACTTTATATACTATGTAAATGCAAACACTGGAGTGATAATAGACACCATCGATCAAAGTGGACCTGGGATCAGCACCAGTGCTAATATCGATACACCGGTATCTGTTGAAGAAGCTGCATCAAGTAAGGCCGTTGCCGTCATCAGCTCAGTCACACAAAGTTGTGTTAATAGTAAATTAAATTTAACAATTGGATTTAAAACAACAGGAAGCCCGACACAATTTAAAATTTTCATAAGCAGAAATTTAAAGTTTCCTGCGGCCAACACATATACTTCTCTAACATTAAAGAATATTAAAACTAGTTCTAGAACAGCCCCAACGAATTTTTATCTAGGTAGAGCCAGAATGCCCTTGTTGCTCAAGACAACAACATATTATATTAAGGCGTATGAATTTTCGACAAAAACATACTCTAAAACTGTTTACTATGCGACCACAACATGTAGTGGTCCAGCAAAAGCTGTCATCTCCAAGGTTGAACAAAGCTGTGTTGCAGATAAATTGAATTTAAAAATTTACTTTAATACAACAGGTAGGGCAACACAATTTAAAATTTACGTAAGTACAACTTCAACGTTTCCTGCGGCCAGCACTTATATTGCCGTACCTGCAAACACTTTTCAATATGGTTTTGTAAATGCCCCAGCAAGTTTTCGACTAGGCGTCGGTGGGCCTGCAATGCCATCATTGAATAAAACAACAACATATCATATTAAGGCGTATGAATCTTCGACAGCAAGTTACTCCGCAGATTTTCCCTTCAAGACCACAACATGTGTTGTTTCGTCGAACACTCCGCCAGTAACAAATACACCACATGTGACGAATACACCACCTGTAACTGGTACAGTGCCTGTGACGAATACACCACCAGTAACAGAGATGGTTACACCAACGGAGCCGCCGGCAACTGGGACGCCAACGCCAACTTCTACTCCGGGGCCCACACCTCCTGCAGTAAGGGTATGCGGGTATGTGGATGTGAATAACGACAAAATATTAAATATAGTTGATTTCGGTCAGTTTGCTAGCGTTTATGGTTTTGCTTGTTCGGATACTCCGATTAGTAATCTAAATGCTCAATGCGGACCAAAGGATAGTAATCAAAACGGAATAGTAGATATAGTTGATTTCGCATATTTTGCAGCACATTATGTTACTAAAATGTCTGATTGTTCCAAAACTTAATTCAATTTATTTAAGAATAAATAGTATATGCAATGAAACAAGTAATAACCGCCCTAATAGCAATCCTGTTTCTAACAGGTACTGCATATGCTTACACAACAAGCCCTTCAACTGGAACTTATAATGTCGCAGATTCGACAACATTTACAATATATGCAAATCCAGGTTCTTTGTTAGATGCTCTTTCGGTCCAACTGGAACTTCAGATAGCTGGAGGTACAATAACATCGTTTAGTGTTGACTCTAATTTTGTCGTGGCTGGAACAGGAAGTTGTAACAGTTTGTATGCTATATGTAAGGCTATTGCCTTATTTGCTGATCCAGGGGTCTATATTACTCAAGGGATGCCTTTAGGAACAGTTACTGTTCGATGGGCTACGCCTGGGACATATATTTTTACAAGAGTCAATGGGGGATATTATGATTCAACTGGTGGTAGTTATACATTCGGGTCAAATAATGTTGCGGGGGGTGATTATATAGTCAATAATTTTGGGGAAACGGCAACACCGACTTTAACCCCAACTGGCTCAATAGTACCGACCGATACAGTATCACCGACATCTACTGTTCCGGTGACTGGAACGGTATTGCCAACGGGCACAATTATTAACCCGACTAGAACGGTATCGCCAACTGGCGGTCCGATATCGCCAACTCCAACCAGAATATTACCACGTACGGCGTTGGTATCAGATCATAATGATATGGTTATAGCAGGTCTATTATTGATTATAACTGGTTTTGCTATTTATTATTTAGGTATAAGTAAACAAATAGGCGATTTATTCTGGAATTTAGGAGGAAGAAGTATTTTACCAAAGGTAAGTAAGAAATATGAAAATGAAAGGGTAAATGAAATCCGTAATAAATTTGAAGGGACGCTTCATAAATCAAAGGCGAAGGAATAAAAATAATTGATATGATTAAAGCCTTTACAAAAACCATTTTTAGTATATTGACAGTCTTCGTTCTGGCTGGTTTTGCATATGCGTTTAATGTAAATCCATCGACAGGTACGTTTAATGTCGGTGATTCAACAAATTTTACGATAATTGCTAATCCAAATACAGATAATGTGTTAGCTGTTCAACTAAGACTTAGTGTCCAAGGCGGAACAATTACTACCTATGCAGTCAATCCAGTATTTTTAGATATAGGAGCTGGGGATTGTGCACCACAACATTATATTTCGAGTAAAATATGCGATGACATTGCTAGCTCTTCATCATATATTACCAATGTAACCCATCTAGGGACGTTTTCAGTTCAATGGACTGCATCTGGCGAGTACTCTTTTGTTAAAAACGGATCAGCCTATGTAAACTCTTACACGAATGATGTCGTTACTGATAATGGAACAGTCGGGGACTTTATTGTTTCGGGTACAAATCCAACACCAACACCAACAGGTCATATACCTGTAACCGCAATGAGCACCTCAGATGTGACAATAACTAGCGGAGTTGTTGTAATTGGTGGGGGAATCATCCTAAAAATTTACGTTGGTAAGAAGCAGAAATACCTCTAATTACCATTTTTCAGGATGAATCTTTGACAATTCAAATTCATTTTCTGTGTGTTCTGGCAATGCGATCTTTGGATATCCAATAGGGAAGAAGCAAAGCACCCTAATATCTTCGGGTATACCAAGTACTTTTCTAACATAACCTTCGGGATCAGGTTTATCAGGAGTCCCAATGTCACGTATTTGCATCCAGCAGGTTCCTAATCCTTGATTGGTAGCCTCTAAGTATATTACTTCTCCGGCAATTGATAAATCCTCAAGCCAATTATAAGCTTCGGGGGTTGTTAAGACTATTAGGACTGGAGCCTCCAATGCACAATTTGTGTACTTTGTTGCCTCGGAAAGTTACCGACGTGTTTCCGCATCTCTCACAACAATAAGCTCCCACAATCTTTTGTGGTGACCACTTGGACTGTACATAATGGCTTTTAGGATTTCGTTTATTTTCTCATCTTCAACAGGCTTATCTAGGAACTGCCTGTAGGATCTGCGTTTTTTGATGACTTCTAACATTGATTTTTATGATTAAAGATTAAGTCAGTTCATTGTAGCTCAATGCCGTGTGAGGTCACGATTTGGAAGCCGTCATCCTGACGGTTGATATCAAGCAGGATAAAGCTTGCATCTCCCTTTTTCACGAGTTTTTTGCCAAAGACTACAGGAAATAAAAAATTCATGAATACGCCGTGGGTAACGATAATCAGCGATCGCTTGTCATAATCTTTGATTAGTTCGTAAGCTTTTTTGACCCGATTCTTGATATCGATTTCGCGTTCGGAACCGTCCACGTAATCGCCATTTTCCAGTGACTCAACCAGCCACGGATATTTCTCTTTGGCAACAGTTCTGACCATGCCACTCATGATCCCATTGGTATTTCTCTCTTTGATATATTCAAACACCTCAGTTTTGATTTTTAAATTATCCGCTAAAATGCTTGCAGTCTGCATTGCGCGCTTGAGAGGCGAAGTCAGGATAAGGTCAAAATGTACGCCAAGCTTGGCGATTTCTAAAGCAGCAGATTTCGCCTGACTTCGCCCCTTTTTTGTTAGGTCAAAGTCAGCCCAACCACCATAAGAATTCGTTAAATCATCTTCGGATTCGCCATGTCTGACGATTAAAAGCTTCATATATTGATCAATTAATAATTATTGCGGGGCATTTTATTTAATTTTCTCGTTTACCCAGGTCACCTTTGAGGTTTTTCCTGATGAGCTGAATTTCAACAATAATTTGGGTTCAACTCCAGTCTCACGTTTAATTCGCTCTGCTCCGCGATATTCTTCCTTTTCCGCGATGATAACTAAATCTACTAATTCTATTGATGCGGCTTTTAACATGTTGACCATTGCGACTATCGTTCCACCAGAATCAATCATATCCTCCACCAAAATTACCTTATCGCCTTTCTGAACTCCATTCAGGTATAGCGTTCCTTCTGTGTAAGCATTTCTGAACTTTATTGACTGCTGGCCTTCGTAACCAGTTGGGTTCCATTTAACCATGCCAAACGGCATTTTAAAGTGATATGCCATCAATGCAACAAGAAATCCACCCCGGTCTTCCTCACCCATAAGCTTATCGGCTTTAGAATAATCCGTGAGCTGTGCGAGGGAAAGTATCGTATCCTGTAAAAGTGGGTACGTTGTGGTGGGTGTGTGGTCGGTCAGCGGATTGATTAAGAAATTCCTATCTTTGACCAAAACCAAAGGCCTATTATCAAAGGCATCAATTAATTCTTTCATTTTTTAACTTAATATTATTTTATTCGGTTGTTTTACCGTCAAACTCTTCGGGCTGATCAATTGCGGCCTGCTTAGTTTCCCTGATTATACCATCCTGATGCTCGGCAGGTGAATAAACGGTATACAGATGCATGACTGTGTCTGAAGTATTAATAATGTTGTGATAAGTTCCTTGTGGGATCAAAACACAGGATCCATCTGAAAGTTCATGCTCAACATTATCCAAAATTGCCTTTCCAGCACCAGATTCTATTCTGATAAATTGATCCAATTCGTGGACTTCCATTCCAATATCTTCACCTGGCTGTAGAGCCATCAGCACTAGCTGGCTGTGTTTTGCGGTGTAGAGGACTTTGCGGAAAAGCATGTTCTCCCGAGTGTCCTTTTCTAGGTTTGTTACATAACCTTTCATGGAAAAATGAATAAAAATTAAAATCTTCTATATATTGACGATCGGTGATATAATAGTAATTGATATATAACATATTATGTATTGCGGCCATGAATATAATCGCTCTACATATTTTGAGATATCTGCTCACTTTATTTGCAGTAGTTACATGGTCTGCTTTAGTTTACTCCTATTCGCTATTCCTTAGCAACTCAAGTAAAGCTACGGATACTGCAAGCTCGGTCTGTATGATGAGCTGGAGGTGTTTGTAAAAATTTCTGTATATTTTCTAAAACCTTCTTTGATAATTTGGCTTTGGAGTCAACAGTGATTCCTGCTATTTGATTACCAATAATTATATTGGGAAGGCTTTTGAGGTTTGAGATGAAAGGCGGAGATTGATCAAATATTGCGTGATTTTTCCCCTTTAATATCCATTTTTTGAAAGCTTCAAGATTCAAGACATTGCCTAGACAGCTATCAATGAGCACCGAGCTGGGAGAGATAAGGCCGAATTCGCGTGAGCCAAGAACCATTGTATCTTTAGGAACGTGAAGCGAGATGAATTTACAATTTTCAAGAATGAAATCCAGGTCGACAAATTTTACATGCTCAGACTCAATATTTCGTTTACGAGTCCTGGCTGTGTAATAAACTCCCATGTTAAAGCCCTTTGCCAGTCTGAGCATTTGAGTGCCAACAGCGCCCATACCAATCAATCCGATCGACTTGCCGAAAAGCTCAAATGGGGCGTTATGCCTAGCAAATTCTAGCATCAGCATAAATATATATTCGGCTGTGCTTTCGTCGCCGTAATCAGTTACGTTGGTGACAGTAATTCCATGTTTGCTGGCGAAATCGAGATCGATATTCTTTAGGTTGGTTCCGCAAACTCCGATATATTTTAAATCTTTGCAGTTTGCAAGAATATCCCGAGTTAGGGTTGTGTCGTATGAGACAAGCAAGCAGTCGGCTGATTTGGCTCGATCTCGCAGGTCTTTATCATCTTTAGGTCTGTCTTTGTAAGTTATAATTTCCTTGATTGAATAAACATTTAACAAATTGCGAATGCCATCAGTAAGATTAACAGGGGCTGGAATGATAATTTGATTAAATTTATTCATGGTTAGATGGTAACACATTGATCGTTTCCAACGTAAGAGCTACAATCACAGTCGTAATATAAAATTAAAAATATAGATCAACAATCAGCATTAAAACCTGAAAGTCATAATCATATGACTATGGAAGAAAAGGTTGAGGCCGGCGCATATGCATTTGCGATGTTTGGCTTACTGATAGTTGCTGGCTCAATTATATATAACAACCTAGCACCACACCTTGGACTTCCTACTATACCTGTAGGTCTAACCCCTTTACCTTAACCTATAAATATTTTTTGTATTTCCGAATCGACCTTTTTATCTTGAGAATACAAGATCGTGTGCAAACCGGCTCGCGAAGCCGCTTTTACGTTTATATCAGAGTCGTCAATATATAAAATATCACTAGGGCTGAGACCAATTTTTTTGCATAGCAGCTTGTAAGACTCTGACTCGTCTTTTTTGAATCCATTGGTGTTGGTTAGAGTAAACATGCCGCTAAAAATATTATCCAAGAACGGAATCAACGCCGGGTCGTTTTGAATTTTATCCGTTGTAAAAATATAGATTTTATATTTTTCAGACAAACCGCGGTATAAATCTGCCAAAGGTTGGTTCCATGCAAAACAGTTAAAGAAATTAAAGCCAGGTTTATTTACAACGTTGGAATATAATTGATTTAACGAGCCGGTATAGGATTTGTCAACCGGAAAAAGTAGTGTGCGTGAGAAGTCAGAAATTATTGCTTTCATAGATAAATAATATCATATCTGATAAAATTCACTAATTGTCTTCATAGTTGGCTGTTATCATGCAAAAGTATTCGATGTTGCAGATGTTTAAAGACATCTGGCATTATGTCGGCCCATACAAAAAAAGATTCTTTGTCGGTGTGTTTTTCCGCGCTACATCTGATATCGCAAATTTAGTACCAGCATTTTTGTACAGCACGTTGGTAACTATTCTGGCGGATGCCTCGATCAATAATAAATGGGACAGGTCGTGGCCACTACTGATCATTTGGGTGTTTGTAGTTTATTACTTCCGGCTTGGCCACGACCTTTCAAAGTACTTTGGCTATGTTACAGCCAGATACGCAGGCCTTGATGCAAAGTTTGCCGCTTTACAGCACATGTACAAACTGGATCTAGAATGGCACGAAAAAGAGAACTCGGGGAACAAGTTAAAGCGGATTGACAATGCCAACATGTCGATCAGGTCAACGATTCAAAATGTTTACGACCTATTAATTGAAAATGTGGTAAATATCGTCGGCGTGAGTGTAATATTCTTTGAAGTCGATAGATTTATAAGTATTGTATTCATAATATACATATTCCTTTTCGTGATTTTTTCCCGATACTTTAATAAGAAAGTCACAAAAAGGTATAAACCGATAAGCAAGGAAGAAGAGGTCTACGAAGGATTGAGCTTTGAATCCATAAATAACATAAGGACAATCAAGTCGCTGCTGTTATACAAGAATGTGACCGAAAATATTAAGAATTCGCTTGTAAGGTTAAAAGCATACGTACAAAAATTTATATTTATAACCCGTGTTAGAAACCACAGTTTGGACCTACTTTCCCGAGTCATGGAATATTCAATAATGTTTTATCTTGTATACCAGATTACGCAAAATATCGCTGCAGTAGGCACTTTTGTACTTTTCAGGGCTCTTTTCTGGAAAGTTATTGAAGCCATCTGGGAGTTCAACGATGTATACAATGAGTGGCTCATAAACCGTGTATACATGCATAGATTCAGCGATCTTATGAACGAAAAACCAACAATCGAGAGTCAACCTGGTCAGCTGGATTTCCCAAGAGACTGGAAGACAATCAAATTCAAAGATCTGACATTTGCTTATGGTGAAAAACAGGTGCTGAAAAATTTGAATCTTCAAATCAAGAAAGGTCAAAAGCTTGGAATTGTCGGAATTTCCGGGGCTGGTAAGTCTACTTTTGTTAAGCTGATATTGGATTTGTATGAAGGCTATTGCGGCACAATTGAATATGATAATGTCTCGTTAAAGCAGATCAAACGTGAAGATTACATCAAGTATGTTTCGACGGTCAGCCAGGATACGGAGCTTTTTAATGCTTCCATGAAAGAAAATATAATGATGGGGGCTGAACATTCTGGGAAAGTAACCAAGGAGCAGCTGGAAAATGTGTATAGAATTGCAAATCTGGAAGATGTAATTGCGAAGTTGCCGGATGGCGACGAAACAATTATTGGTGAAAAAGGGTTTAAATTATCTGGTGGTGAGAGGCAGCGAGTTGGAATTGCCAGAGCTATCATTCGAAATCCGCAGATTCTGATTCTGGATGAGGCAACTTCGCATTTGGATTCCGATTCGGAATTGAAGATTCAGCAAGCGCTGGATAAAGTTTTTACGAATGTGACAGCGATCGTGATCGCGCACAGATTATCAACGTTGCGAAAAATGGATACAATAATCGTTTTGGATCATGGACTGGTTGTAGAACAAGGTCAGCTACAGGAATTGATAAGGGCCAACGGATTATTTGCTGCATTTTGGAGAAAGCAAAATGTTGATGTGTTTAATTAATTTGATTTAATCATGAAGGCAGTTTTTTGCGACATCAATGGGGTTTTATTTGAGCAGGAAGTCAGGTTTTCGGAGAAATATTGCCATGATTTTGGCCTGAAAATGGAAGTCATGAATGAGTTCTTTGATGGCGCTTTTGATCTGTGTTTGACGGGTAAGGCAGATCTGAAAGAGGAGTTAGTAAAGTTGACTGAGAAATGGAGATGGAAGGGAAGCGTTGAGAAGTTAATTGAATATTGGTTTGAGAGCGGCGCGAAGCCGCACTACAAATTGATGGATTATCTTGCTGGGCTTCGCGCCGCAGGGATCAAACTCTATCTTTCTACACAAAACGAGAAATATCAGACGGCAAATTTCATTAAAAAGCTAAAACCGCTGATGAAATACGACGGCGTGATAACAACTTGTGAGGTCGGATATAAAAAATCAAACCCAAAATTTTTTGGTGAAGCGCTCAAAATCACCGGAGTAAAAGCAGAAAATGCCATCGTGATCGACAACAATCAAAAAGCTATCGCGGCCGCAGAATTGTGTGGAATAAAAACAGTATTTTTTGAAAATGAAAGTCAGAGTATTGCGGCGCTGGGAGCCATCCTCGAATAATTTTAGCCTCAAGTTTAGGTCAAGAAAAATTCACTTTTTGTAATAGCATTGGTATGATAGTTCAATGAAGAAAATTAAACTGTCGTCTAAGGTTAGGAATATAATCTTGATCCTGTTCATAACGGGGATCTTGATTATGGTGTTTGTCTTTCGGGATCTCATGTCTCAGGATGCGGTGATTGTGGCACTATTGATAGTATCGTTGTTACTGGGAAACTTATCACTGTTTCTTAAGGATTGGGTGCCAACGCTTTTGTTTTACTTCGTCTATGAGTTCGCAAGGGGGCATTTATCAACTATTCAAAATTTACTGCATATTTCTGTTAACATGGAAATACTCTATCAAGCCGATAAATTGATGTTTGGGGCAAATATACCAGTTCTTATAGCGCAAAAGTTAATTCAACCCAATGTAACCATCATCGACTATGTTTCTTTTGTCTGGTACACCTCGTTTTTCTGGTTTCCAATTCTGACTGGTTTCTTGTTTTGGATTAAAGATAGAGAATTTTTTAAGATATTCAGAAATGCATATATCATCCTGTGTTTTATGGCTTTGGTAACATTCATGTTTTTTCCTGCTGCTCCACCATGGATGGCGTCGCAGCATGGTATCTTGCCGCCCTTAAACACAGACACCTGGGGAAGGCTCTATGTTGGCGGCGTAACACTTGGTCTGTTTTCTACGGTCGGGACTAATCCTGTAGCGCCCTTTCCGTCATTGCATATTGGCTGGTCAGTGTTGAGCGCGTATATGCTCCAGCAATATTTCAAGAAAAAAATAAAAGGATTTTCATATTTGTTTTATCTTTACCCATTGATCATGTGCTTTGTGGTGACATATACCTCAGATCATTATGTGATTGATATGATTGGCGGGGCGGTATATGCTGCCGTGGCCGTGTTTATAGCAAAAAATATGTGGACATGGATTAGTAAAATCAAGCAAATAAGAAAGATCGCTGTGGCAAAAGAATAATGTTTGATATATTATCCTAGGTAATAGTTATTTAAATATTCACATGAATAACGCAAAAGATCAAACCGGAACTGAGCAGTTGGCTCCTTCCCAGGCAACAACCCCAAAACGCAAATCCAATAAACTTATAATGATCTTGGCAGTTGTCGTTTGCCTTGTAATCCTGTTTTTAGCAGAACTTCTATTATTAAACCGAACCAGCACACCAGCTACTGAATCTACAGTGTCAAACAATAAAAATATATCCACCGACAATACACAGTCGCAAAGCGTTTACTGGAAGACGTATCATTCGGTGCTGGAAAAAATCAACTTTCAATATCCATCCAACTGGACTGTCACGACTTCCGTTGTCGAATTGACAGATCCAAAGGGAGACCATATATCCATAACAAGCCCGAGTGGAGAAATTACGGTGAGCTGGGCTTCAGGATTGAGTGGCTTTGGTGGTGCCTGTGATGAAACCAAACCATTAAACAGCCCTGATAAAGATAATTGCCCATTGATCACAATTCTTGATAAAACTCCAATAACCGGTGCAACCGGTTTGGATGTTATGTCGGGGACCATCACTGGTGATGGGAAAGAGTACGAACCATGGGTTGCAGTTTTAAATAGCAATTATAACGATAATTTAGGATTCGGCATGTTCCATGGACATAATACTCCAAATGGTGAGGATAGCGTGTTTTCAACCGCCGACGTTACCCTAACAGGGCCTAAATTGAGCCAGGCCGATGCTCTCGCGTACTTCAATAAACCAGAAGTTAAAACCGTTAAGCAAATATTGCTGAGCCTGAGTTATTGATCTCACATAATAGATAGTAGCATTGATGGTAGAGAAAGCTTATCTATATTACAAATTAAGCAAATAAATGGTATAATCGCAAAGCGATTTCCCCGCGGCTTGCCGCGCGGGACCGATAAGGAAAGATTGAAAACCTTTGGTTTTCAAAATACAATAAAGGCATGGCCTTAGAAAAGACATATCACAACACGTAT
>Ga0182027_10003524_pt1 | contig 24739 bp, 23 predicted proteins | sample 712E1DmetaG_FD_121300 | JGI IMG/M metagenome (GOLD analysis project Ga0182027, IMG submission 121300) | Permafrost microbial communities from Stordalen Mire, Sweden - 712E1D metaG (Illumina Assembly) | ecosystem: Environmental > Terrestrial > Soil > Wetlands > Permafrost | place: Sweden... | reverse complement strand
TGGATCTTTACGGTTTTACGACTTACGAAAAATTGGCGATGTTTGAAATGCTGTTATCCGTTTCCGGCATCGGCCCGAAATCCGGTTTGGGAATTATGGCGATCGCCGGCGTGGAAGAAATCAAGACCGCGATTGCTCAAGGCGATACAAATTTATTAACCAAGGTTTCTGGCGTGGGCAAAAAAACCGCCGAACGCGTAATTCTCGATTTGCGCGATAAAGTCGGCACGCTGGCTCCCGCCGAAGGCACCTCATCTTCCGTTGGTTTGCGCGGCGACGAGATTGACGCGCTTGTTTCTCTTGGCTATTCGCTTCAGCAAGCGCGCGAAGCTTTAGCTAAGGTTGATAAATCAATTACCGACTCAGGCAAACGCATTCGCGAAGCGCTTAAGACAATGAAAAATTAAAAATTAATAATTAAAAATTTTGGGAATATTTTATTTCAAACTACTTAAATGAAATTAATTGAAATTACGGATAAAAATAAATGGAACGATTTTGTCGGCGCTCGGGCGCACGCGGAATTTTTGCAATCTTGGGAATGGGGAGAATTTCAGGAAAAAGTTGAAGGGAAAGTTGTGCGTTTTATTGTTGAGGATAATGAAAAAATAATAGCCGCGGGAATGCTGATTAAAAAATCCTTACCGCTAAAAATGAATTATTTTTATTGTCCAAGGGGAATTGTCCTTAATGAAAAATTAAAAATTAAAAATGAAAAATTGTTTGATTTTTTGTTTGCAGAAATAAAAAATATTGCCAAAAAAGAAAAAGTAATTTTTTTAAGATTTGAACCCAGAAAATTTGAAAATCGTAAATCTGAAATCGTAATTCGTAAATCGATAGACATTCAGCCCTCCAAAACGATCATGCTGGATTTGTCAAAGAGTGAAGAAGTTTTACTAGCCACGATGCATCAGAAAACACGCTACAACATCCGTTTAGCAGAGAAAAAAGGTGTGAATATTGTTGAAGCCGGAAAAGATGGTTTTACTGATTTTTGGAATTTGATGGAAAAAACTTCTGGCCGCGATGGCTTCACGTCGCACCAAAAAGATTATTATGAAAAATTATTGCAAACCGCGCCGGAAAAATTCAAATTGTTCACGGCCGTGTATCAGGAAAAAGTTATCGCCGCCGGCATTTTTTCTTTCTTCGGCGACACCGCAACTTATCTTTTCGGCGCTTCCGACAATGAACAGCGCGGAGTGATGGCGCCTTATTTATTGCAATGGGAAATAATTAAAAAAGCTAAAGCCGCCGGCTGTAAATATTATGATTTTTTCGGCATTGATGAAAAAAAATGGCCCGGTGTCACGCGCTTCAAACACGGATTTTCTGGAGAAGAAATAAAATATCCCGGAACGTTCGACATGATATTTAACTTGACTAGTTATAATCTTTACAGGATTTTAAGAGCGATAAGAAGGTTTGTATAATTTTTAAATCCGAAACCCTAAACTCTAAATCCTAAACAAATTCAAAATTAAAATGACATAAATTCAAAACGCGTTTTGAATTTATAATTTTGAACATTTGAGCTTGTTTAGGATTTAGGATTTAGTGCTTAGGATTTTTATTTGTATGGTATAATAATTTTATGGATAAAATATTTTCTTTCATCAAAAAATTAATCCCGAAAAAATTGTTTAAGGCTATTGCGCCCGCTTACCACTATTTATTGGCTCTGTCGGCGGCTTTGTGGTATAAATTTCCCGCCGAGAAAATGGTAGTGATTGGCATCACCGGCACGATTGGCAAAACCACCACGGCTTATTTATTATTGCGCACCTTGAAAGAGTGCGGCTATAAAGTTGGTTTAACTTCCACCGTGGTTTTTGATGATGGCAATAAAGAATGGCTCAATGATAAAAGGATGACGATGGTTGGCAGATTTTTTCTACAAGGTTTATTGGCGAAGATGGTGAAGAACGGCTGTCAGATTGCGATAGTGGAAACAACTTCCGAGGCATTGCTCAATTCCGGCATAAATTTATCAATTATGACTGGTTGATTTATACCGGTCTTTTTCCTGAACACGTTGAGCGCCATGGCAGTTTTGAAAATTATAAAAAAGCCAAGGGAAAATTATTTGCGCATTTGAAAGATTGTAAAATAAAATACGTTGATGATATTTTTAAGATTTGCAATGCGGCGAGCTGTCTGCAAAAAACCGATTTGCAGAAAATTAAAAAAACCGTGATTGCGAATTTGGACGATGAGAATGCGCCGTATTTTCTGTCGTTTTGGGCGGAAGAAAAGATTGGATTTAAGTTGGATGACAACCACCCCCAAACCCCTCCTTGGAAAGGAGGGGAGATAACACACCCCGTCGCCGAGGCGGCGCCACCCCTCTCGAGAGGGGACTTAGATTTACCCGAAAATCTGCAAGTTGAAAAATATGGCGAGATAAAAACCGAAGAGCAGGGCGTTTCCTTCCGTGCTTTCGGCCAAAAAATCCAGCTGTCATTGCTCGGCGAATTCAACGCCGCCAACGCGATGGCCGCCGCTTGCGTCGCGCATTTGGCTGTCAAAGATATTAAAGAAATCGCCGACGGCTTAAAAAGCGTGACCGGTGTGGCCGGCCGGATGGAAAAAATTGACGAAGGCCAGCCGTTCACCGTCATTGTTGACTATGCTTTTGAGCCGGTGTCGCTCGCCAAAATTTATGATGTGATTGAAAAATTTCCACATAATAGAATTATAAATGTCTTCGGCTCAGCCGGTGGCGGACGCGACGCGGCTCGCCGTCCCAAACTTGGTTTGCTCGCCGGAACGCGTGCGGATTATGTCATTGTCACCAACGAAGATTCGTATGACGATGACCCGCAATTAATTATCGACCAGATTGCGGCTGGTGCGGAAAATGTCGGAAAAAAATTAAATTTAGATTTATTTAAAATTCCCGATCGCCGCGAAGCGATTCGCAAAGCAATAACTCTCGCCGAACCCGGCGATTTGGTCTTGATCTCGGGCAAGGGGAGTGAGCAATTGATGATGATGGCCAATGGCGAGAAAATTTCGTGGGATGATCGTGCCATAGCCAGAGAAGAAATAAAAAATCACATAACACATAACTCATAACGCGTAACAGGGTGCAGTAGAGGAACTTATTTTAAAAAGTCCCCTCCTCGGGAGGGGTGGCGCCGCCTCGGCGACGGGGAGGGTCTATGCCCGACATTATTAAATAATTTTGATTTTACTCTATGTTATTCAAAAATAAAATAGTGTTAATAACGGGAGGGTCAAGCGGTATTGGCGCGGCTACTGCTTTGCGTTTTGCAAAAGAGGGTGCGAATGTAATTATTTCTTATAAGAATAATAAAGTTGGAGCGGAAAAAGTGGCTAGTGATATAAAAAAAATGGGACTTGCTGTTTTAATTCAAAAAGCGGATTTATGCAAAGATGCTGATGCTAAAAAATTAGTTGAAGCGGCGATTAAAAAATTCGGCAAAATTGATATTTTAGTAAATAATGCCGGCAGATATATTGATGGTGATGAGTGGAATGGTGATGCAAAAATATGGATAAAAAGTTTGGAGCAAAACTTAGTTTCTATGATGAGCGCGTCAAAATATGCGATTAAAAAATTTCAGAAACAAAAAACAGGAACAATAGTTAGTGTTGCTTCGCGCTTTGCTTTAGCTGGACAATTTGATGCGTTATCATATGCGGCCGCCAAGGCCGGTGTAGTAAATATTACCCAGGCTTACGCTAAACTTTTAGCACCATATGGCCGGGCAAATTCGGTTTCTCCATCAGCTGTAAATGTTGGTTACTGGTTGACAGCTCCAAAGAAAGAGTTAAGAGAAACTATTGCAAAAACACCATTGAAAAGGTTGGTGGAAGTTAAAGAGGTTGTTGAAAAAATAATATTTTTAGCTTCAAATAAATCAAAAAAAATTTCAGGACAAAATTTTGTTGTTGATGGCAGCGCCCCTGTTAAATAAAATAAATTTCCTTATCGCGCGCATTGGAAAATTTAAGAATTGTAAAATTATTTCAAAATTGAAAATTGAAAATTTTATAATGTCAGGAATAGACCCTCCCCGGTTGCGAGGCGCAACCACCCCTCCTCCCGCACGCTATCGCTTTGCGGGACAGGCGAGGAGAGGACAAAAATTTTTCGAACCCATCTACTCTACAACTAAGTACCTAATTAACTAATCAACTAATTGAAGCCGGTATTTTAACACACCCCGTCGCCGCGGCGGCGCCACCCCTCTCGAGAGGGGAATTAAAAAACTGTGGACAACCTGTTGTCAAGTGGCAAAATTTTGGCGTTTCGTCAAACAAAAAAGGCATTTTTAATGCTAATATTAAAGATATTTGACAGATTGGCAAACTTGCTCTACCCGGACGCTTGACAGGCTGATAAGTTATTGCTAATATCAACATTAACAAGTTCAGATTCTTCTTTTGAGCCAGCGGCTCATTTTTATTCACTTTAAAAGCACTTCCAGCGTCTTTCGCGGGCGCGGAACGTCTTCCAAGGTGATTTATTTTACCAAACTAATTTAATACAGTTTTAAAACTCAACCTACGCAAGCGGGATTGGGGTTTTTTGTCGTTATAACGAAAAAAGGGGTAGCTGCCACGAGAAAATTTAATAAGAATACGGAAAATTGCGAGAAAAATATTACGAACTTTTTAAAATCCTAAATCCTAAACTCTAAACCCTAAACAAATCCCAAATTTTAATGACAAAAATTCAAAACGCGTTTTGAATTTTGAATTTTGAACATTTGAATTTGTTTCGGATTTAGGATTTCGTGCTTCGGATTTTAAGATTACAACAGGCTATCAGTGCAACGTTGAACTCGGTGTGTTATAAATTTATTTTTATTTATCAAATACTAAAATATATTTTATGTCTACCAAAAACGCGCCAAAGGAATTTATCGTCACTAGCACCGGCCGCCGACTCTTCACTCACGGCAAGGATATTCTCGAAATGCCGGATCTCATCGAGATGCAGAAGGACTCTTACAAATGGTTCGTCAAGGAAGGCTTGGCGGAACTTTTCGACGAAATTTCGCCGATTACCGATTTTATCGGACGCGACTTGGAGCTTTATTTTGAAGAATATTATTTGGACGAGCCGAAATTTGATGAAAAGCAATCGCGCGCCAAAAATATCACTTACGAAGCTCCCTTGCGCGTCAAAACTCGTCTTCTGAACAAAAGAACGAAAGAAGAAATTTCGCAGGAAGTTTTCTTGGGCGATTTTCCTTTGATGACCGAGAACGGAACTTTCATCGTCAACGGCATTGAAAGAGTTGTGGTTTCTCAATTAATCAGAAGCGCGGGCGTTATTTTTTCCGCGGAATTTGCCAAAGGCAAAAAATATTACGGCGCGAAAATTATTCCGAATCGCGGCGCTTGGCTGGAAATTGAAACTGACGCTAATAAAGTTATCTGGGTGCGTATTGACCGCAAAAGAAAAATCGCTTTCACTTCCTTGTTGCGCGCTTTTGGCATTGCCACCGATGACGCGATTCGTGATTTGTTCAAAGATATTGATGTTGTCCGCAAAGGTGAAGATGAAATGACGCACGTTGACGCCACCATCGCCAAAGATGCGGCGCACAACGAAGAAGAAGGTTTGGAAGAAGTTTACAAGAAAATCCGCCCGGGCGATTTGGCCAATCCGGAAAATGCCAAGTCTTTGATTTATTCGATGTTCTTCCGTTTTGACCGCTATGATTTCGGCCGCGTTGGTCGCTATAAATTAAACCGCAGATTTGGCGAAGGTTTGCCGGTGAACAAAGAAACTCGCGTTTTGCGCCGGGAAGATTTGGTAAATATTATCCGCGAAGTCATCCGCTTGAACATCACTCAGGAACCGGAAGATGATATCGATCATTTGTCCAACCGCCGCGTCCGCGCCATCGGCGAACTCATCCAAAATCGTTTCCGCGTCGGCTTGGCTCGTATGGAGCGCATCGTCAAAGACAGAATGTCCACCGCTGATATCCACACTTTAACTCCGAACAAGCTGATTAACGCTCGTCCGGTTATTTCGGTTGTCAAAGAATTTTTTATGTCTTCGCAGTTGTCGCAATTTATGGATCAGACCAATCCTTTGGCTGAACTTGAACATAAACGCCGCTTGTCCGCGATGGGTCCGGGCGGTTTGACTCGCGAGCGCGCCGGATTTGATGTCCGCGATGTGCACACCACGCACTACGGCCGCATCTGTCCGATTGCCACGCCGGAAGGCCCGAACATCGGTTTGGTCGGCCACCTTGCCAGCTACGCCCGTTTGAATTCTTATGGATTTTTGGAAGCGCCGTATCGCAAAATTTTGCACGATTTGGAAACTTCCGATAAAGAATTAGCCGGAAAAATTACTCGTGAAGATGTTTATGAAATAAAAGATGTGGAATTGCCGATGGGCAAAAAACATATCGTAATGGCTGACGTTGCTGATGAGAAAAAAGGAAAGGTTGTCATTAAGGCCGGTGAAAAAATTACTCACGATGACGCCAAATTAATCAAAGAAAAAGTTTCAAGCAAAGTTTTGATCCCGATTGTGCCGCAGGTGACGGATGAAGTTGTTTATCTTGACGCTTTTGAAGAAGAAAAATTTATTTCCACCGCTTCAACAACTCCAATTGATGAGAACGGCCATTTTATGGTCGCCACTTGCGAAGTGAGAAAATACGGCAATCCGACCACTGAAGCTGTGAAAAATGTTGATTTGTTCGGCGTTGCCGCCAACCAAATTATTTCCATCGCTACCTCGTTAATTCCGTTTATGGAACATAACGACGGCCAGCGCGCTTTGATGGGCACAAACATGCAGCGCCAAGCCGTGCCTTTGATGACGGCTGAATCTCCGATTGTCGGCACCGGCGCGGAAGAACGCGCGGCTCGCGACTCGGGCCACGAAATAATTGCCAAAGAAGATGGCGAAGTGACCTTTGCCGATGCTTCCAAAATTGTTGTCCGCAGCAAAAAAGGCGAAGACACAACTTACGAACTGACCAAATTTTTACGCTCTAACGCTTCCACATGCATTAATCAGCGCCCAACAGTCAGCGTCGGCGATCACGTCAAGAAAAATCAAGCGATGAGCGACGGACCGGTTATTGATAAAGGCGAATTGGCTTTGGGCAAAAATGTTTTGGTCGCTTTTATGGTTTGGGAAGGCTTCAACTATGAAGATGCCATCATCGTCAACGAAAGAATGGTGCGTGATGATATTTTTACCTCTATATATATAGAGAACTATACCGTTGACGTCCGCGACACCAAGCTCGGCCCGGAATTGATTACCAACGACATCCCAAATATTTCCGAAGAAAAATTAAAGAATTTGGATGAAACCGGTGTGATCCGCATCGGCGCGGAAGTTTCTTCCGGCGATATTTTGTGCGGAAAAATTACCCCGAAAGGCGAAACCGAATTGTCGGCGGAAGAAAAATTGCTCCGCGTCATCTTCGGCGAAAAAGCTAAAGACGTCCGCGATTCTTCGCTTTATCTTGAACACGGCGAACACGGCAAGGTTGTTGATATCAAATATTTTTCCCGCGAGGCCGGTGATAAATTAGCCGCCGGTGTTATCCAATCCATCCAAGTTTCCGTCGCGAATTTGAGAAAAATTCAAGTCGGCGACAAAATGGCCGGCCGCTACGGCAACAAGGGCGTTATTTCCCGCGTCGTCGCTTCCGAGGATATGCCATATATGGAAGACGGTACACCGATTGATGTCATTCTTTCGCCGCTCGGCATTATTTCTCGTATGAACCTCGGCCAAACTTTGGAAGTGCACCTTGGTTTTGCGGCGATGAAATTAGGCTATAAAGTTGCGACTCCGGCTTTGAACGGTATCGGCGAAGAAAAAATTAAAGAAGAATTAATCCGCGCCGGTTTGCCGGAAGACGGAAAAATAAAACTTTACGACGGCAAAACCGGAACAGCATTTGAAAATCGCGTCGTCGTCGGTATGAAATATGTTTTGAAACTGAATCATATGGTGGAAGACAAGATGCACCAGCGCTCCATCGGTCCTTACTCATTGATTACTCAGCAGCCGTTGGGCGGTAAAGCGCAATTCGGCGGCCAGCGCTTCGGTGAAATGGAAGTCTGGGCTTTGGAAGGCTATGGCGCCGCGCATACTTTGCAAGAAATTTTGACGATTAAATCCGATGACGTCCCGGGCCGTTCCGCCGCTTACGAATCCATTATCAAAGGCGAAAAAATAAATAAAGTGAACGTGCCGGAATCTTTCAACGTCTTAGTCCGCGAATTAAAAGGCTTGTGCCTTGACGTCCAGCTCTTGGGCGAAAAGCGTTCCGAAGGCGAAGAAGGTCCGCGCGACCGCGACGATGTGCGCCGCTCGGATAATGACCGGAAAATAGAAGCCGCTGATAAGCCGGGATGGGGGAAAGAGATTGGCGATGAGAAGGGTGATAAGAAAGAGGAGTAGAATTTTCAATTTTCAATTATCAATTTTCAAATAATTATTAAATTTTAAATTTTCAAAATTGAAAATTATAAATTTATGAATTGAAAATTGTTTGTAAATTGAAAATTGTTAATTGTAAATTATATAATGGCCATGCAGCAGTCTCGCGTCTAGCGGACTGCTGCGCTACGGGCGATAATCGCGTCGCAGTCCGAGGCGAGACTGCGACGGAACCAAAGTAAATATGAAAAATTTTAATTCTGAACAATTGTCGAAAGATTCTTCTGATGCGCATAGTGAAATGGAGCCTAGTCAAATTTTGTTTAAAGAAAGAATTGTTAATAATTCCAATGTGGAAATAAAGGAAGAGGAAAAGAATAAGTTAATAGATAAAATTAAATTGATTACTTCGGATGTAGAAAAGTTGGTTAAGTTGGAGAATGGCGAGAAATTAGTTGTTGAAACAATTTTTTTTGCTCCGGATAAGAAACAAATAGAAGCCCAAGAATTAAAAGCATCAGAAGAAGCCCAGGAGAAAATTGATCTTATTCAAAGTTCGTCAAAATGGGTAGAAAGGGCAGAAAAAGAATTTAAACTAAGATTTGGTGATACGGACCCTGTTCCATCGGAAGACGAGATGATAGAGAAATTGACGAATAAATTTTACGAAGAATCGTTGTATTATTTTAGGCAACTCTTTGTTTTATGGGCTAATATAACAATTTTACGAAAGAATTCAAATAATGATACAGTTTCTTATTGTTCAAACATTAACTTATTCGAAGATAAAATAAACTTAAAAGGTGTTGGAGAGATTGGTTTAGATGTATTAGTTGCTCATATTGTTCATGCTTTAAATAAAAAAAAGAAATAAGGAAAAAGAATAGACCCTCCCCGTCTCGCGCGGCGCGAGCCACCCCTCCCGAGGAGGGGACTTACAAATTTTTAATTTTTAATTTTATAATTTTTAAATAAATTTTAATTTTTAATTTCTAAATCGTTTTTTCTCAACTTAAAAATTGAGTCTTAAAAATTATTTAGAAATTAAAAATTATAAAAATTAAAAATTTTATATCTATGCTGAATCCAATCAAAACTTCCGACTTTGACGCTATCAAGCTCAAGTTGGCATCTCCTGAGGAAATGCTTTCCTGGTCGCATGGTGAAGTCACCAGACCTGAAACCATTAACTATCGCACGCAAAAAGCTGAAAAAGACGGCTTGTTCTGCGAACGCATTTTCGGTCCATCTCGCGACTGGGAATGTTATTGCGGCAAATACAAAAAAATCCGCTACAAAGGCATCGTTTGCGACAAGTGCGGCGTTGAAGTCACGCGGTCAATTGTTAGACGTGAAAGATTTGGCCATATTAAATTGGAAACTCCTTGCACTCACATCTGGTTTTTAAGAGGCATCGCTTCCAAGATTGGTTTGTTGTTGAATTTATCCATGCAATCTTTGGAAAAAGTTGTTTATTTCGCCAGCTTCATTATCACCGACGTGAATATGGATTTGAAGAACGCGACTTTGGAGCAGATTAAAAATGAATTCAAAGAAAAGAAAAAGCAGATCAGCGATGAATTCAATAATCAGGTCAAGGAAATCCACAACAAGAAAGGCAAGATGATGAACGAAGGTTCCAGTGCTGGCGAGGCGGAATTGGTTTTGGGCCGCGAAGTTGACGCGTTGACCAAAGTCAAAGATGAAAAGTTGGAAAATCTGAATATTTATTTTGCCGAATCTCAGCGCGAACTGAAAGATTTGAAACCGATGCTTGTCGTCTCCGAAGATATTTATCAAAGATTGTCCTTGAAATATGGTCATATTTTTGAAGCCGGCATCGGCGCCGAGTCCATCGTCAAGATTTTGGAAAAAATTGATTTGGGCAAGACGATTGAAAAATTGGAAAAAGAATTGGGCGACGCGGTAGATTCCAAGCAGGAAAAACTCACCAAGCGCTTGAAACTTTTGAAATCTTTGCGCGCCAACAACATCCGTCCGGAATGGATGGTGCTTTCGATTGTGCCGGTCATCCCGCCGGATTTGCGCCCGATGGTTTCCCTTGAAGGCGGACGCTTTGCCACTTCCGATTTGAATGATTTGTATCGCCGCGTCATCAACCGCAATAATCGCTTGAAGCAATTGATTGAACTGGCCGCGCCGGAAGTTATCTGCCGCAATGAAAAAAGAATGTTGCAAGAAGCGGTTGATGCTTTAATTGATAACTCCGCTCGCGCTTCCAAAACTACGATTGCTTCCACCGGCCAAAAAAGACAATTAAAATCTTTGGCTGATTCTTTGAAAGGAAAACAAGGACGCTTCCGCCAAAATTTGCTCGGTAAAAGAACTGATTATTCCGGCCGCTCGGTCATCGTCGTCAATCCGAAATTAAATTTGGATCAATGCGGTTTGCCCAAGCGCATGGCTTTGGAATTGTTCAAACCGTTTATTATTTCTAAATTAATTGAACGCGAAATTGTGCATAACGTTCGCTCCGCTTCCCGCCACATCGACGCCGGCCCGGATGAAGTTTGGGATATTTTGGAAGACATTGTCAAAAAATCTTACGTGCTTTTGAATCGCGCTCCGACTTTGCACCGCCTTGGTATCCAAGCTTTCAAACCGATTTTGATTGAAGTCAAAGCTATCCAAATCCATCCTTTGGTTTGTACCGCTTTTAACGCCGACTTTGATGGCGACCAAATGGCCGTCCACGTGCCGCTGACCGAAGAAGCGAAAGCCGAAGCTCGCGATTTGATGCTCGCTTCCCACAATTTATTGAAACCGGCGACCGGCGACCCAATCGTCACACCTTCGCAAGATATTGTTTGGGGCGCCTACTACATCACCTATGCCACGGAAAAATGGGAAGACCAAGCCGAAAAAACTTTGTTATATTTTTATAACGAAAACGAAGCCAAAACCGCTTACGAATACGGCCAGATAAAATTACAGCAATTCGTCAAAATAAAAATCAACGGCGTGATGATTACCACCACTGTCGGCCGTGTTTTGTTCAACGAAGTTTTGCCGGAAAAATTGCGCTTCATGAATAAAATTATTAAGAAAGGTGATTTGAAACAAGTCGTGAAAGACTGCTTGCGCCATTATGGTGAAGATGAAACCGTGAAGTTCGTGGATAATTTGAAAAATCGCGCTTTTGAATTAATCACCAAAGCCGGTTTGTCTTTCGGTATGTCCGATTTGCCGCATTTTGCCGATGTTGATAAATTGATTGACGCCGCCGATATTAAAGTTGAAGAAATTAAATCTCAATTTGAAGAAGGCTTGCTTACCGACTCTGAACGCTCGGGCAAAACCATTGAGCTTTGGAGCAGTGTTAAAGAGCAGGTGATGGACGTTTGCAAAAAACAATTACCTCCCTCATCTTCGGTTTATTCGATGATTGATTCCGGCGCTCGCGGATCCTGGGCTCAGCTGACGCAGATTTTGGGAATGAAAGGCTTGGTGACTTCTCCTTCCGGCGGCATCATTGAATTGCCGGTCAAGGGAAATTTCAAAAAAGGTTTTGATGTTTTGGAATATTTTATTTCCACGCACGGCGTCCGCAAAGGTTTGTCCGATACGGCTTTGCGTACCGCCAACGCCGGTTATTTGACCAGACGTTTGGTTGATGTGGCGCAAGATGTTATCGTTTCTGAAGATAATTGCGGCGATGATGTCGGTATCACTATCACCAAACAAGAGAGCGAAGAAATGAGCGAAACGATTTTGAAGAGAATCGGCGGCCGTTATTTGGCGCAAGATTTGAAGAATTCGGCGGGTAAAGTTTTGTTCAAGAAAGGCGAATTGATGACTGAAGACGCGATTGAAAGTATTGCCAAAGAAGAAATTGATGAGGCTTGCGTCCGTTCGGTTTTGTCTTGCCGCTTGCCGCGCGGAATTTGCGCTCATTGCTACGGCTACGATTTGGCGCGCAATAAAACCGTGGCGGTTGGCGTGCCGGTCGGCATCATCGCGGCGCAATCCATCGGCGAACCGGGCACTCAGCTCACAATGAGAACCTTTCACACCGGCGGCGTGGCCGGCGGTTCCGATATCACTCAAGGTTTGCCGCGCGTCGAAGAAATTTTTGAAAATCGCACTCCGAAAAAGAAAGCAATCATTTCCGACGTGGACGGCAAAGTTAAAATTGAATCGGAACAGCGCACCATCAAAGATGAAGAAGGCAAAGATATGATTGTGACAAACGCTCGCGTTAAAATTTTGAAAATATTTTACAAAGGCGAAGTGACGGAAAAATATCGCCTCGCTCCGGTCGCGGAAGAAGGCGACGTGGAAAAAGACAAAACCGAATTGCTGGTCAAAGAAGGGGATATGGTTAAGGCCGGCGACGCGCTTTATTCCATCGGCAAAAAGAAAGTGACTGCTCGCGAATCCGGCCGCGTTGTCATCACCGCCAAGCATTTGAAAGTAATCCGCGAAATGGAAAAAATTGAAGAGATGATTATTCCGAAAGGCACGGCTTTGCTCGTCAAAGACGGAGACGAAGTGAAGAGAGGGCAGCAATTGACCGACGGTTCGCTGGATTTGGATCAGCTTTTCCGCTTGCAAGACCGTTTGGCCGTGCAAAAATATATCATCAAGGAAATTCAATACGTTTATTCTTCCCAAGGTCAGCCGTTGAACGACAAGCACGTGGAAATCATCGCTCATCAAATGTTCTCGCGCTTCTTGGTGACGGACTCAGGCATCACCGATTTATTGCCGGGTGAAGTCATTGAAGAAAGCGTCTTGGCTCGCTTAGATGAAGATGAACGCAAGACCGTGAAAGCGGAAAGATTATTGTCCGGTATTACCAAAGCTTCCTTGACCACCGAATCATTCCTTTCATCCGCTTCCTTTCAAGAAACCGCTCGCGTCTTGATCGACGCAGCGTTATCCGGCAAGATCGATTATCTCGAAGGCTTGAAAGAAAACGTAATCATCGGCTGTTTAATCCCCGCCGGCACCGGATATAAAGGAAGAAAGAAAAGAGCGAAATATTAATTCACATAACACACAACACATAACACACAACACGTAACAACAAATATTACGGGGTAAATTAAAGATTAGATTGACCCAAAATTTTGAGAAGATAAATATTTAGAAAAATATTTTCCCTTCGCCCTGTTACGTGTTACGTGCTATGTGTTACGTATAATATTTATGTCCAAACGTTGTGATATTTGCGGCCAGGGCCCGACCCGTGGCGCGAAAAGATCTCATTCCAACCGCCAAACTCTCAAGCGGCAATATTTAAATTTGCAATCGGCAAAAATCGACGGCAAAGCGACAAAACTTTGCGCTCGCTGTCTGAAGACTTCCAAGAAGCCGGCCAAGGCTGCTGCCGTTGCGAAAGCGAAAGTTGTTGCGAAGAAGAAATAGAAGAATCAAAAAAATTATATAATATTTTTTGCAGACTGATTCTAAAAACCACGAAAAGCATTTTGCAATTCGTGGTTTTAGGTAAAGCGATTAATGGTTATGACAAGACAAATGGTAGAAGTATTTATTTTTATTTTACCGGTGATTTTAGCTGGTCTGACTTTTATTGTTTTTATAAAAAAGGAAGGGCTAGTTTTTTTAAGATATCCTATTGATTTCAATCTTAAATATAGGGGACGAATAATTTTTGGAAAAAATAAAACCTGGCAGGGGCCGGTTTTAATGTCGCTTTTCACTGTGTTTTATGCCTGGATCATAATTTTCGTTTCAAAGAATGCGCCTTTTGATGTTTTTTGGAACGTTTCCAACTCATCCGGGGTTATTAAATTGCTTATTTTAGGTTGTGCATATTCGGCGGCTGAACTCCCTAATAGTTTTATTAAAAGGCTATTGAATATCGGGCCAGGTGAAATATCTTCAAATCGACTTCAGAGAATTATTTTTTATGTGGCAGATAAAGCAGATTCTGTGCTCGGAGTTGTTATTGCTTCTTGGCTGTTTTACGGATTCAGTATAGAATTTTTAGCTATTATGTTTTTTGAAGGGATTCTGGCCCATTCCTTAACCGACATTCTAATGAAGCACCTTAAGTTAAAAAAATAATGATAGCATTAATAATGTCAATATCGGAATGGTGAGGTTATCCAAGCCGAATTTAGAAAACGCTTCAGTTATTGTGGCGCTGATCGCTGTTGCCAACAGGCCGATTAGTGTAAGCAAGGTGAAGGGCAAGTGAAAAATCGCCATCATTATGGCGATAATTATTACCGCGGAAACGAAGAAAGCGGCGCTGCCAGCCAGCGATTTTTTTTTGCTATTGAAATAGATTCCGACTATTTCAGCGAGAGTGTCGGATATGGTCATTATTGCTGTCGCGGATAAGGCGATGAATTTATTGTGATACGAAAAGAAGACGATGAGAAGAAGTCCCAAGGGAAAGAATATCTCTCCAAAAGTTTTCCTGGACTTTAAATGGATAGAAGAGAAAACATTATTTATTTTCGCAAAAATAAAGAATATTGAGAAAAAAATCAGCAAACCGGCAAATTCCCAATACGTAAATAAAAAGAAAAGAATCGTGGCGGTGGCGCCCGAAAGCAGGTGGGCCAGCTTGCGGGTTCTTTCCGGCTGGATGTTATATTTTTTCTTGACGAGATCAAGAAAAAAATAAAATGAAACTAAAAAGATTATCACGCAGGTTACTTTAATGACTGATAACAGCATACTATTTTTTAAATAATAAATATCTCGGTTTTGACTGGCGGCAGAATTTAATGATGGAGCGCAGCCTTTTTATCTTCAGCCGTTTTATTATGAACGGGATTTTAACCATAAACGGCAACCGGAAGAAGGCAATTTCCTTAAAATCGTGCTTCAAAAAAATTTTTATCGAGTAATCACGGAAGGCCACTGCGATTAAATTTTTTTTATTTTTTTTAAGCAGATAGTTGAGCAGTTGTGAATAATAGCCCTGTCCCCGCATCTCCGGAACGGTGTAAACTGCATTTATCTCGTCATAAGCATGATTAAGCGGACTCACGAACGCAAAACTAATCAATTTTTTTCCGGATTTGACCGCATATAAATTGCCTCGATTTATTTCTTTGGCGATTTCTTTCTTTGAGCGATGAGATAAATTTTTTTCATTGCTTATCGCTTGAAATATCTCTTCGGTAAAAACAAAGCCGTCTTTTATTTGGCCGATTTCTATATCCATTTAAATAATAAGGCTAATAGTAATAAAGTGATTATGATTGATATGGCATACCAAAAAGACAGTTTGGGTTTTCGGATAGGTATTTCCGATATCATCGCAACCGACATCGTTATTAAGACTAAAGGTGCCAACCAATCAATCGCTGTTCCTAGCCAATGTTTTGCGATGAACAATAAAGAAACCGCCAGCAAGATATAGGCCGTCCCCAGCCCCGAGTAGTATGGTTTTTCTTCCTGGTAAACAAATCCAACGATATTAAATCTAACCAGACGCAGGATGCCAGCGGAGATTATTATGATCGCGGTCGCTAGCGTCAGGACTTGATTAGCATTAAAAAATTCAATCATAAAAAGCGCTGGGAAGACTAAGTAAATAAGAGCGTCCAAATATGAATCGAGTTGCCGACCAAAATCCGATGCGACATTAAGCTTTCTGGCAATAGCACCGTCGACTGAATCGATGAAAAAATTAACCACGGAAAAAAGCAACGCCAGTTCAGGCTTCCCATGCAAGACAAAGAACAAGGAAAGGATAAAAGGAATGGTTCCTGTCAGGGTCACTAAATCTGGCAGCGGTCGCTTTAAAATTAAACTAAATTGATTTTTCATATTTTTTTAATATTTTTATTTCGCCGTCCGTACCGTTGATTTCAATTAAGTCTCCGGTAGCGATTTTTTGCAGAGCGTTTTCCACGCCTAAAACACTGGGAATCTTAAGTTCGCGGGATACGATTGCCGCGTGGGAAAGAATATTGCCCCTTTCAGTGACTAAACCGCTGATCAGTGGGAAAACTATCGTCCAGCCGGGGTCGGTTTGAGCCGTAATTAATATTTTATTATTTAAATTGGCCAGCGGATTGAATTCTTTTAAACATATTGCTTCGCCTCTGACGCGGCCGGGAGAGGCGGCAATTCCCCGCAATATTTTTTGGCCGTCCAACGCCGTATCATTAAAATTTGATGGTGAGCGAAGAAACTCTTGAAGATTGAATCTTCTGGGGGGCGTTGGCTCGTTACGATATTGCTCGAAGACTTTTTTTCTTTCTTCAACGAGCTTACCGAATTCTTTATTAATTTTATCATTTCGCGCGGACGAGAGTATTTCTTGTCGCGTCAGATAAAAAACATTTTCAATCTCGTTTATTTCTCCCTTGGCGAGCAGTATTCTGCCAAACTGCAAAAATACTTCGCGCGCCAGGTTGTAAGCGCGGCTTCTTAATAAACGCATTCGTTCTCTGTCGGCCACGGAACGCCTTGTCTCAACAAGAACTTTTTTAAAAATCAGCCAGAGAACAGAATGGAAAAAGGGATAGCGTTTTTTAAACTCGGTTTTTAATTCTATGATAATTTGTTCCTGCTCCGATTTGTCCTTTAGATTAAGGCCAAGATTTTGTTTATCAAGATAACCCCTTAATATCGCAATAATTATTTCCGGATGATTCCGGACAGTAAGACTTTCCAGTTTCAATTCCGAAGGATTGCGATCGCCAAAATCTTTAAGATAATCTAGAATCTCGTCCTTAACTTTTTGATATTTACCTCCCGGGTTATTTATTATTTTTTCGTAGATGACCTTGCTGTCGTTGAATTGGAATAATTTTCTAATTAAATCATCGTTTTTGACTAATTCGCTGATTTCTTGAAGTTTGTTTAAAGGCTTTAAACTAAAAAGATCTTTGTCGTGGGTTATCAAACAGCTAATCAGATAGTCAATGTTTTTTCCGCCGGTTTTCTTGATTATCTTTCGTAGGATTCCTTGAAATACCATAACTCTAAAATCATTCAATATTGGAACTGACCAGGCGGAAAAAAATACGTTTTCGATTTCAAGGTAATGATCGGCCAGTTCAGCCGGATTTTTTTCAGCTAAATTAACTTGATGATAATAATCGTGCTGCCGGTTGAATCGACTGACGAATTTTTCGATATATTTTTTAGCAAAAATAATTTTTAGGGAAAAACTTAAAAAAAGCGGCAGAATGAAAATAATTTTTAAAAAAGATCCCTGCTTCTTTTTCTCGACTATTTTTTCCTTAGGGTTCCACATGCTCTCGAAGAAATCCTTGTTCTGGCTATAGCCTGGCAGCAACCGGATCATTTTATACCAGTTTTTTACATTGTAGTAGACGCGCCCCTTCATTTGGCCAAGCAGATTGCCTGATTCTTCCTTAAACGATCTTAGCAATTCCTTTTTTACTCCGATGAAGGTTAGAAAATTTTTATAAACCTGAGTGTAAGCGAATTTTATAAAAGAGTAGGTGAGCGGTAAGGTAATTCCAGGGTAACTTTCAGAAATATTAGTATTATCGTAAATTATTTCCAAATCGCTTAAGTCAGCGGTTATGTCGCGAGTTTGCCAGATGGCGAAATCTGACGGGTTAAGCGCCCATTCTATGTCTTGTCCTTTGTTTTTTGCCAGGGAAATTTTCCAAAGAGTGTTCAAAAATTCTATTAGCGTGCTCATTTTGATTCTTTCCTCAAAGGTCAAAAAGACCTGTTCCTGGCTATAATTTTCAATACTCAGCTTGATTAACTTTGAGTTTTCGCCTTCAACGATTTTTTTCGCTCCGCCCCTGGCATAGCTTAAAGTTATTGTTTTTTCGGCCAAATCGGTGAAAGCGACGCCGGAAAAATCAGAAAAATAGAATTCTTGGATTATGATTGAAAAATTTTGCGCTTGCCAAATCACGTCCTTCGCTTTCAAATAGGCTAAAACTTTAGGGGTGTATAAACTTTTCCAGCATTGTTTGATTATTGTCGACAAATCAAATTCTTCGGCTGGGACCGGCCCATGGCTTAAGTACATTCCGGCAAAAGATGCGTCCGACGCGTCTTCCAGACCGGCGGACGTGCGGAAAATAAATTTTTTTTCAACGGAAAGCCGGTTTTCCTCATTCTTGATTTCGGCAGAGTCAATCAGTTGAGAAATTTTTTTGATTCCGGATTCTGTCGGCAACCCGCCACTCCACATTTCGTACAACACCTCTCCAATTTTTTTTTGCAACAAGTCATAGCTGGAGACATTTTTTTTTGGATTGATCAAATAAAAAAATGGCACATGCCCAAAATTGTTCTTCAGCCAAAACAGGTTCCTTGCCTTGTTACCAATTGGTTTTTTAGAAAAAATATTATAATCCATTCGCTAAAATATAAATTAATTGTCCCGCAATCGCTAATGCTATCGACCAGTATTTCGAGGCTTGAACAGCCTGCTGTTTTTTTAATAAATAATAGATTACAATAGCCAGTAGTAGAATGAAATATATCAAGATAAATGACCTTGAACCGGCGCGCGTCAAGAACAACAAGGCAAATGCCTCCGCGAGCGCGACCAAGACAATCATGCCAAAGGTTTTGGCCGAACCCCAGCTATATACATAGGTGTCGTTTGTTTCTTGTCCATTGGCATTTTTTCGATGTTCCAATTTTCTTCCCAATTCAAAGAGCAACGGCCCGGTGAACATTAAAATAAAAAAATTGGCACAAGCGGCGGTCGGAGCTATATTTACAGCCAAGATCGCAATAGCCAACCAGGTGTATGAGAGAAAAATAAATTGATGAAGGAGGAGCATTAGTAAAAGGTGCTTGTCCATAAATTTCTTCAAATAAAAATCTTTATACATCAGCCAGGAATAAATAAGTATCAGAAAATAGATAGCCGCTGTCGCGACGTTGGTAAAAAATATTATTGTCACTTCGGCTAGCAATACGAAAAATAAAATTTTTTTTATAGTGGAAATTTTGATCAATCCTTTGGCTATCGGGCGCTCAGGGTGATTAATCATGTCATATTTATAATCTTTTATTTCATCGGTTAAGCGTAGGCGTAAAAAAAATAAGAAAAAAATTGCGGAAATAAAAATAAACGGCCATAAATAGCCTGGGGCAGACAGCCTTTTTTTTGTAAAAACTACGTTACAAAAAGCAAAAATTACCGAATAAAAAATGGCTAACGGAGCGGGGAAGCGTTCTTTTAAGTAAATAATCAGTTTATTGTCGGCCATTTTTCGTAATTTGTTATTTTTTCTAAAAAGTTATATAATAATATTAGCATAATAAAACTTAAACACAAAAAATTTATGAAATCTCAAGATTTAATGATTTCCTTTTTGAGTGGCGTTACTAATTTCGGTTCGAGCCGTTATGTGAAGAGTTTTTCCCGCAAACCGCTTGATTTAGAAATGGGTCGCACCGAACTAGCCAGCGCGGAAGAGAAGGAAGCAAACGACCTGGTTATGGAGTGCGCTAAATTAGTTTCGGTCGCCGCTGATATCTATCCGGTCTTGAAAGAACTCGAAGAAACGATTTTTTTGGGCGTTGAAGACCTGAATGATCTGCGGTTCACGGTAACTTTGCGCAAGGGCAACGTCGATGTTCGGACTGGCTGGGATATTACTAAGCGCCCGACATTGATAGTTCCGCTCTTTAAAAAGAATTTATTAAATTTAAAACAGATTTTGTCAGACAAGAAAGTCAATAAGACAGAGATATATCGTATTGCCAGAGTTCTTTTTGTTTCTTTTATGAAGGGGCTTTACGATGCTGACTTTCTTTTTACTTCGGGCGATAAGAGGTATTTAAAACTTGATAATAATATTCATGTCGAATTGGTGGAAATGCCCGGGGTCGTGGTTGATGGGTTTCCGGGCGCGGCTAAAGCGACCGTTCTGAACGTGAACGGCGAATGGCTAGTCTTTGAAGGATTCCAGGGAACGCCAAAGATGAAAGTCACTTGCAACCTTGATCAAGCCTTGCAATATTATTATATTCTGATGATTGAAATGAAAAAGGCGAAGAATGCTGCCCAACTGGCGAAAGCCTTTGACAAATACATGAAGCTCCGAAAAGACACCTGCCAGGATGTTTATAAAAAATAACGTTATGAACGAAAGATTTTCCGTCAAAGATATCAGGAAATTTAAAGGCGACAATAGCCGCCTTTTTCTGATTACCGCCCACGACGCCATATCGGGTAAGATTTTGGATGAATCCGGAGTGCAGATGATCCTGATTGGCGATTCAATCGCCAACACTATTTTTGGTTACGATTCAACCGTTAAGGCCACCGTCGAAATAATACTCCATCATCTTAAAGCCGTCGTTAATAATACCAAGCGGGCAATGATCGTCGCTGATATTCCTTTTTTGAAAGCTTATGACGAGAAGACGCTTTTTGAAACGGCCAGAATCTTTATGCAGGATGGCGGAGCGCAGGCGATTAAAGTTGAGTGTTGCGATGAATCGCAAATATCTTTAATAAAGAAGGTTGTCGCTTTTGGCGTTCCGGTCATTGGGCATATCGGGCTGACTCCACAGCTTTATTATCAAATGGGAGGATACGCTAAGCAAGGAAAAACGGCCGACGAAAGCCGGAAGATATTGGAGACGGCGAAAAAACTAGAAGAAGCCGGGGTGTTTTGTCTATTAATGGAATGCATTCCGGAAGAATTGGCGGCAGAAATAACTAAAACCGTTTCGATTCCGGCCATAGGAATAGGGTCGGGGAAATATTGCGACGGCCACGCGCAAGTTTTTCAGGACGTCGTCGGTTTATCGGAAAATCCGCCCAAGCACGCTAAAGTTTTTGCCGATACCAGAAAGACTATGGCAGAGGCTATAAAAAAATTTATAAATAGTTCATATGGAAACAACTAAATTTATCTGGCAAGACGGAAAATTGATTCCTTGGGAGGAAGCAAAAATTCATGTTCTGACCCATAGTTTGCATTATGGATCGGCGGTTTTCGAAGGCATCAGGTTTTATGAAACGGCCGAAGGACCGGCGGTTTTTCGTCTCTCCGACCATCTTGATCGGCTTTATTTTTCCGCGAATGTAATGGGTATTCAAATTCCTTATTATAAGGAAGAGTTCCGCAAAGCAGTTTTGGATACCGTCAAGGCAACCGAGCTTAAGTCTGGTTATATCAGGCCGATTGTATTCCTGGGTTACGGAAAAATGGGTTTGGGTGTGGTGGGAGCTCCGGTAAACGTGGCTATCGCCGCCTGGCCATGGGGCGCTTATTTGGGGGATCAGGCGGTGAAGGTGAAAACTTCTACCACGACAAGGCTGCATCCGAAATCCGCGGCAATGGCTGCCAAGATTACCGGTTATTATTTTAATTCGATTTTGGCCAGTGAAGAGGCGAAGCGCGCCGGCGCGGATGAAGCGCTACTGCTTGATTGGCGCAAGCGGATTGCCGAAGGCCCGGGAGAGAATTTTTTTCTGGTTAAAAAAGGTAAATTGTATACGCCGAAACTTGGCGGAATTCTGCCGGGAATAACGCGTGCCAGCGTTATTCAGCTGGCTAAAGATTGCGGCATCTCCGTAAAAGAAAAGAATTTGCGCTTAGGGTGCGCTTATGGCGCCGACGAAGCTTTCTTTACCGGTTCGGCCGCGGAAGTGACTCCGATATCCGAGATTGATGGACATAAATTAAAATCCGCCCCGGGGCCGATAACTGAAAAGCTAAAAGAATTATATTTAAGAGTGGTTGCCGGCAAAGAAGATAAATATAAGAACTGGCTCGATTTCTGTTAGCAAGGTTTTTGTTGAAACAATTTTTAAATTTTATGATTCTTCCCATATTTATTATCGTCGTTCTCATCTTCTCGGCCATCGCCCACGAATATATGCACGGCTGGATGGCGAACGAACTCGGCGACCCGACGGCTAAGAATGCCGGCCGCTTAACTTTGAACCCCATTGCTCATCTTGATTTTTGGGGTTCGGTTTTGTTGCCAATATTACTGTATTATACGACCGGTTTTATTTTCGGCTACGCCAAGCCGGTGCCGATTAATCCCAATTATCTCCGCCATCCTAAATATGACATGATTAAAGTCGCGCTGGCCGGTCCGCTGACCAATTTAACCTTGGCGATTTGTTTTGGCCTCGTCGTCCGCTTCGCTCCGATGGGCAATCAATTTTTCGGCGAGCTTTTAAGCTATGTTGTGCAAATAAATTTATTGCTTTTTGTTTTCAATATGGTGCCGATTCCGCCGCTCGACGGTTCGCGCGTCCTTTTTCCGTTTCTGCCGCGCGCCATTCAGAAATTTTATTTAAGCATTGAACGTTTTGGCACTTACATCGCCCTGCTTTTCGTCCTGCTGTTTTTTCCCTTCATCTTGACAATCGTTAATTTTCTGTTAAAATTAATAATTGGATAAAATATTTATGGGAGGGAAAAATTACTTACAAAACAATTGCGCCTATATTGACGGCGCGAATTTGCATCAAGGCGTAAAAAATTCCGGTTGGAAGCTCGATTACCGAAGATTCAGAGTTTGGCTGTCGGAAAAATACGGCGTAAAAAACGCCTATATCTTTATCGGCTTGATACCGAAATTCAAAGACTTGTATGCCTATTTGCAAGAGTGTGGATTTATTTTGATTTTTAAGGAAGTGATTTACGCCAGCAACGGAAAGGCGAAGGGTAATTGTGACGCCGATTTGGTACTGCAGGCCGTTATGGATTTTTATGAAAATAAATTTGATTCAGCGGTTCTTGTTTCCAGTGACGGCGATTATGCGAGCTTGGTAAAGTTCCTTATGAACCGCGGAAAGTTAATAGCCGCTCTGTCGCCGCATACTAAAGACAAGTGTTCAATCCTGCTTAAAAGAACGAACGCGCCAATAGTATATTTGGACGAAGTTCGCTTGTTCTTTAAAATTCCCTAAAAAGAAAAAGCCCCCGGCGCGGACGGAACCGCGCAAGGGTCTTTTTCGTAGGTATTGATTATATTATAGCAAATTGATATATTTTGTCAAATACAAGACTTGGGACGGACAAATTTTAAAAATGCACATTAACAAAGGAATAACAATGAGTGAAAAAAAATTCAAAGACGGCGCTTGCTGCGATTCTTGCGGCAGCACAACTTACCGTGAAATCTTTAAGCCGTTTTCAATGGACGACGCGGTTATCGCCGAACAACCGATAGTCATCGGTTATGACTGCGCCGACTGCGGAAAAAAAATTCCCAATCCGGAAAAATACGCTAAGGAAAAAAATCTCAACCAAGGAGTAAAAAATGAGCGAGAAGCGGCAAAAAAATAAAATAAAAGAAAAGAAGGGACAGCCCTCAATTCTCGAAATGCTCATTAGGCCGGGGTTGCCGCAACCACCCACCATACTTGAGCCAACGGAGGCTGTCAAAATTACCAAAGTCAATGGACGTGTTCCTTGGCCGGTGCGAAAACTTAAAATATAATATTTGTACTAAGCTAATGGCAAACGAAACCACTTTTACTTTTTAATCGAAAGGCGGTAAAAAATGAGTGACGATGATCGGAAGGTATTAAATTTTCGTTGTCGAGCGCAAGATTGTAATGGCACAACCTATTCACCACTTTATCGGCCATCAGTGCACGATATTATTGGCAGCGGTCGCGGATCACCGACTGGCTATATGTGCGACAAATGTACAAGCCCTATGGGCGATCCGGGAAAATGGAGCTTGAACCAGCCGCCAATATACAGTAAAGAAAAAAAAGAAGTTAAGCCGCCACTAGAAGTGCCGGAAAGTTTTAAACATCTGCTTAACCCGCTTGGTCCGGAAGAATTTAAAAAATATATTGAAAAAGAAACCAAGCTAAATAAAATTCAAGAAGGCGGTTAAGCGGACTTCTTAATTGAAAGCTAACCCCCAAACAAACCACGAAAAAAAGCTAATTTTCGTGGTTTTTTCTTAATTTTTTGAGAAATATTTTTTATGAGACCGTGCTATGTGTTACGTGTTATGCGTTACGTGAATTCCGTTCTTGACTTATTTTAAACTATTTGATAAATTATATACTACCAATATCCCGAGCTTTCGGGATTGTTTTAATACTACAAAAAATCATGATGCGAATCCGCTAATGAGCGCGAATGCCGCTAATGAATGCTAATAATAATTAATTTAATTATTCGCATTGATTCGCAGCATTCGCATAAATTTGCGGATTAGCATCAATCTAAATATGCCTACTATCAACCAATTAGTTAGAAAAGGAAGACATAGCAAGAGAAAAAAGATGAAATCCATCGCTTTGCATTTGTCCAACGACACTTTGCATCGCAAAAAGAATATTTCCGCCCATGGCGCGCCTTTCAAACAGGGTGTTTGTGTTAAGGTTACCACCACCACTCCAAAGAAACCGAACTCGGCTTTGCGCAAAAT
>Ga0182027_10003523_pt1 | contig 24750 bp, 28 predicted proteins | sample 712E1DmetaG_FD_121300 | JGI IMG/M metagenome (GOLD analysis project Ga0182027, IMG submission 121300) | Permafrost microbial communities from Stordalen Mire, Sweden - 712E1D metaG (Illumina Assembly) | ecosystem: Environmental > Terrestrial > Soil > Wetlands > Permafrost | place: Sweden... | reverse complement strand
TCAACACGACCGTCACCAGGAGACGAGTGTGAAAATATTATTAGTCTACCCCGATTATCCCGATACCTTCTGGAGTTTTAAGCATGCCCTGAAGATGATTCAGAAAAAGGCATCTTTACCTCCTCTTGGTTTAGTGACAATCGCGGCCATGCTTCCCTCTAAATGGGAAAAGAAACTCATCGACATGAGTGTGGCCCCGCTGAAGGACAAAGACATTCTGTGGGCGGATTACGTTTTTATCAGCGCCATGATTGTGCAAAGAGAATCTACCCACGCCACAATCGCGCGGTGCCATGCGCTTGGCAAGAAAGTAGTAGCCGGCGGACCTCTCGTCAGCACCGAATTCGAAGAATTCGATGACGTGGACCATCTGGTACTGGATGAGGCCGAGATAACCCTGCCGTTATTCCTGGCAGACCTGGAAAAAGGCGTTGTCAAGCATATTTACACTTCATCGGAACGACCTGATATTACTAAAATTCCCATCCCGGACTGGTCGCTTATTAAGATGAGTAAGTATTCCTCCATGAATATCCAATATTCCCGGGGATGTCCTTTCGATTGTGAGTTCTGCGATATTGTTATACTGAACGGACATAAACCGCGTACCAAGACAAAGGACCAAATAATCAAAGAACTGGATGCGCTATACACACACGGCTGGAGAGGCAGTGTCTTTATCGTCGATGATAATTTTATCGGCAATAAAAAGAAGCTTAAAGAAGAAATTTTACCGGCCATTATCGAGTGGCGCGCCAGTAAACGACAGCCTCCGTCACTTTTCACCGAAGCGTCGATCAATCTGGCTGACGATGAAGAATTAATGCGCATGATGGTAAAAGCCGGTTTCGACCGGGTCTTTATCGGTATCGAAACCCCGAATGAGGAGAGTCTGGTTGAGTGTAACAAATCCCAGAATAAAAACCGAGACCTTGTGGCCGCGGTTAAAAAGATACAGAACTTCGGTATGGAAGTCCAGGGTGGTTTTATCGTCGGGTTCGATAACGACCCGGCCTCCATTTTTAAAAAACAAATCGACTTCATTCAAAAGAGCGGCATCGTCACGGCAATGGTTGGTTTACTAAATGCGCCGCGCGGGACGCGACTTTATGAGAGATTGAAGAAAGAAAACCGTCTGGTGGAGGGATTCACAGGAGATAATACCGATTGCAGCCTGAACTTTATTCCTAAGATGAAAAGGGAAACTCTAATCGATGGATATCAGCACATCGTACAGACCATTTATGCACCCAAGCAATATTATGCCAGAATTTCCACATTCCTCAAGGAATTCCATCCGCATTACCAGATCAAGGGATACCAATTGAAGTGGTCTCATGTCGTCGGACTTTTCAAATCGATATGGATTCTGGGTGTGGTGGACAAAGGCAGAAAACAATTCTGGAAATTTATCTTACCTGTGCTGGTAAAACGTCCTAAACTCTTCCCGCTTTCGTTAATTCTGTCTGCCTATGGTTTTCACTTCCGCAAGGTAGCTGAAAAAATCGGCGAGGGCTATCGTACAGTGCCCGTCAAAGTTGAAGTAGAAAATCGTTAATTAAGTCTGACAGGCAGCTTGTTTCAATAGCGTCCCTTAGAGTTATTTGGCTGTAACTATCTCAGAAAATACCGGCAAATTCGTATTTTTTAAAACTGCCGAACTTTGCCCTGTTCAGGTATAATGTCCGAAGAACTTCTATATACCTGGGACAACATCGAAGACGGTAACTCCCACGGTAATCTTCGCCGGACTGCTCGGCGCCATTTGTTGGAATATGATTACATGGGTTTTCGGCTTACCCAGCAGTTCTTCCCACGCGCTGATTGGAGGTTATGCCGGTGTGGCCATTGCCCATGCCGGCTTCGGCGTACTTATCCTTGGCGGTTGGTATAAAACATTGATATTCATCGCTCTGGGTGGTGCTGGCTGCGCAAGCTGCAATTGCTTTGGGCACCATCAGCGGCGGTTGGCGTATTATCAAGACCATGGGACAAAAAATCACCAAATTAACGCCCATTGACGGCTTCTGCGCCAAAACCGCTGCCGCATCCAGCATTTTTATCGCTACTTCGATGGGTGTCCCTGTATCCACCACACATGTTATTACCGGCGCAATTTCGGGTTTCGGGTCAGCAAATCGATTATCGGCGGTACGTTGGGACGTAACGCTTAATATCGTTGTCGCGTGGGTTCTTACCATTACGGCAGCGGCAATTATTTCCGCCCTGCTTTTTTCTGTAATAAAGTTGATTGTTTAGCTTGCAATCGTGATTATCGGTGCTACAATAATAAATGAGAGGAGTTTATATCCTTTTATTGACGATATAAAACTATTTTGAAAAATAGGCTAATCCTCTTGTTTTCACGCAACTTTGCTAATATAATAGAGTAAACCTGATATTAGAAGGAGGTACTTTCATGGGTTCGGCTATTGAATACCAAAAACAGATGACAGAAATTGTCTATATCAATTTACCAGGGCCAACTGAGCCGGCACCGGGCATGAGCGGCGGCGAATTACTACATGGCTTCCTGGCAGAGCTTTACCTCAGTGCGAAACCAGAGGTAAAGGAATACATCAACGACCTGTGCATGAAATGGAATGTCCATTATCGCAGAATGAGCAGCGGTAGCTAGTATCATTAACAGTATCGGTTAAGATTAAACAGGAAAAGGTCGGGGGTTCCTCTTTATCCTCACGGTGATTTGTGAGGGTCTTGTTCTTTACAAAGAGGTAGCTCCTGACTTTTTGTTTGTAGTTTGTCCTCACCAACTTCAAGTTTTTAGACTTGACTTTTGCATATTTCCAGCATTATGTTAAAATAAGGCAGGAAGATGACATAAGTACTTCCAAGGGGGTGAGGATTGTGGTTAGAGAAGATATTAAAAAATTCCTGGCTTATCTGAAAGCGGAGAAGGGGTTATCGGACAATACCTCCTTTGCTTATGATAACGATTTGTCCCAACTGGCGAAATTCGTCGAGGAGCAGGCCGCTAAAAACGGCGTTATTCCTTCGTGGATCGGTTTCAGCCGTCAAGACATGATGCGGTATTTGCTTGATTTACGTGACAAGAAATACGCCGCCACAACCCGGGCGCGTAAGCTCGCCGCCGCTAGGTCGTTCTTCAAATTTCTAACGGCAGAAGGCACGATAAAAGAAGATCCCACCCAGAACATGGAATCATTAAATGTGGGCAGATCCCTCCCCAAGCCCATTTCTATCAATCAAGTTAAAGCTTTACTGGAACAACCGAAAAAATCATCGACGCCGGAAGCAAAACGCGATGAAGCGATGTTACAGTTGCTCTACGCCTCCGGGATGAGAGTCAGCGAGCTGATTTCACTGAATGTGGAAGATGTCAACACATTGGACGGCGATGTCCGTGTTTTCGGTAAGGGTCATAAAGAAAGGATTATTCCCATTCATCAGCAAGCGGCAACCATTGTCGAAGAATATGTCAGGAATGCCCGTCCTCAACTGGCGCACGATAAAGGCGAAAAGGCGATGTTTCTAAACCGGCGGGGTGAAAGGTTGACAAGACAGGGTTTTTGGCAGATACTTAAACAATATGCTAAACAAGCGGGGCTGACTATCGCCGTTACACCCCATACTCTCAGGCACAGCTTTGCGACTCATATGTTGAGCGGCGGGGCGGACCTGAGGGCGGTACAGGAACTGCTGGGACATGCGAATATTTCGACAACACAGGTTTATACTCATCTCACGACAGAACATATCCGCCGTAGTTATGAAAAAGCTCATCCAAGAGCTAAATAGTTAAAAAAAGAGGGCTAACATGCCGGGAAAATCGAAACGTAAAAAAATGCGCTATGCTTCGGGCAATCAAAACAAAATAGCGCAACCACAAGTAAAAACGACTGCTCAAGCAACCGTAGCGGGCGCTACAGTTGCCGCTAAGCCGCAATCGGTGCCGGTAAAATCATCTCCGGCTGGGAAAACAATGGCGGCCCAGTTAAATCCCGACCAATTCAAACATGTAGGCTCGGAGCTTAGAGTAGTTGGCATACTTTCGGCTGCTATCATAGTCGTTATTGTCGCTTTGTTCTTTATTATTCACTAACAATATCCGGCGGTGAATCCCGCTATGGACTTTGAGATTGCCAGAGCCAGGCTAATTGACCATCTTGCGTTGGAGATTGGGGACAAGCGTGTGCTTTCCGCCATGTCTCGTGTACCCAGGCATCTTTTCGTTCCCGCGGAATTGGCACACTCGGCCTACGATGATGAACCTTTACCAATAGGACTTCACCAGACAATTTCACAGCCTTACATTGTGGCTCTGATGACAGAAAAATTAGAACTCACCGGCAATGAAAAGGTGTTGGAATTGGGCACCGGTAGCGGCTATCAGACGGCAATTCTCGCAGAACTGGCACGTCTGGTGGTAACTACGGAACGCCTGCCGGAGTTACTAGAAAAAGCAAAAGCGGTTCTGCAACATCTCGGCTATAAAAATATTGAACTGCATCCGGCAGAAGAGACTCTGGGCTGGAAATACGACGCTCCCTATGACGCCATCATCAGCACGGCCGGCGCTCCCCGCGTTCCGGAGGAATTGATTGCTCAATTAGCGATTGAAGGACGGATGGTGATACCGGTCGGCTCTCGTTACAGCCAGGAGTTGTATAAGATAGTCAGGCACGAACACAATAATGAGATTATCAATCTGGGGGGTTGCCGTTTTGTTTCCCTGATCGGTAAAAATGCCTGGGAAGAAGACCACGACAACTAATTCATAAGGGGGCGAACCATGGAAGTTCTGGAAGCAATCAAGACAAGAAGAAGCATCCGCAAATATAAAACAACCCCCATCGATGATACAGTTCTGGAGCAGATTCTGGAGGCAGCCCGCTGGGCGCCTTCGTGGAAAAACACGCAATGCTGGCGGTTTATCGTGGTCCGCAGTGAAGCCCTCAAGATAGAACTGGCAAACGCACTAAGCCCTGATAATTCGGCTATTCCTGCCATTAAAAACGCCCCTGTGGTCATTGTTGCCTGTGCAGAACTGCATAAATCCGGCTATCATCACGGGAAAGTACATACTGTCAGAGGTGACTGGTATATGTTCGATGTGGGATTGGCGATGGAAAACATGGTACTGGCCGCTCATGCATTGGGATTAGGGACAGTACACATCGGTGCTTTCGATCATAAGAAAGTAGAGATTTTATTAAATGTGCCGGAAGGTTTCTGTGTAGTGGAGATGACACCTTTAGGCTATGCCGATGCCGAAGCCCACATCACTCCCCGAAAAGAATTGACCGAAATTGTTTTTCAGGAAAAGTTCGGCAGCCGCTAAACATCAGCTAATAATATTGCACATTGTACATTAAGTGACTATCCTTACCCGCGATACCAGCCTCAATTCCCCTTTTTTCAGGCATCAGTTTGCTGTATTTGTCGGCGACAGCTATAATGGTTAATAAAATTGTTACATAAAGGGGATTGGTGATATGGCGCAGAATGGGCTTGAAAACATCCGAAACCTTGCTCTGCTCGCTCACAACGGTGCAGGCAAGACTTCTCTGGCGGAAGCCATCTTGTTCAACACCAAAATAATTAATCGATTGGGGAAGGTCAGCGAAGGCAGCACGACCTCCGATTACGACCCTGCCGAGCAGAAAAGAGGCATGAGTATCAGCCTCAGTATGCTCCCATATATCTGGCAGGGAAATAAAATTAACCTGATGGACACCCCCGGTTACCCCGACTTTGTCGGCGAGGTTAAATCCGCAATCAGGGTCAGTGAGGGGGCAGTAGTTGTCGTTTGCGCCGCTTCCGGCGTCGAGGTCGGCACGGAACAGGTTTGGTCTTACTGCGATGCCGCGCACCTACCCCGTATCGTTTTAATTAATCGAATGGACCGTGAAAACGTCGATTTTGCCAAGGTCGTCGACCAAATCCAATCTAAATTCGGGCGGAAATGTCTGCCCATTCAACTGCCCATCGGGGCGCATACCACTTTCCAGGGTATCATCGACCTGCTAAAAATGAAGGCCTACACCGGCACCGCCGCGCAGGAAGGCGAAATCCCCGAAGCACTAAAGAGTCAGGCACAGTCCATGCGGGAAAAGCTGATGGAATCTATTGCGGAAACAGATGACAGCCTGCTGGAGAAATTCCTGGGCGGTGAAGAACTCAAGCAGGAAGAACTGGTCAAGGCTTTACGTAAAGCTGTTCTCGATGGTAAACTGATGCCTATTCTGGCAGGCTCCGGTATGCAAAATATCGGGGTTATTCCTTTGATGGACGCAATCGTCGGGTATTTACCCGCTCCTAAAGAGGGTGAAGTCTTAATTACGGGAGAAGGCGGTAAAACAACTAAAATAGCGGCAGACCCCAAGGGCGCTCTGGCTGCCCTGGTATTCAAGACCAGCGCCGATCCCTACGTCGGTAAACTAACCTATTTCCGCGTGTATTGCGGCACCTTTGCCAGCAACTCGCAGGTGTGGAATGTCACCCGCGGCGAGAATGAACGTATCGGGCAAGTTTTTGTCTTGAGAGGTAAAAATCAGGAACCCGTGCCGGAGATTGGGGCAGGCGATATCGGCGCAGTCGCTAAATTATCTATCACCGCCACCGGCGATACGCTGGGAGCTAAAGATAAACCGGTCAAACTGGTACCGGTCACTTTCCCGGAACCACGATACAGTGAAGCCGTTTATCCTAAGACTAAATTAGACCTGGATAAACTTGGACCGGCGCTGGCTAAAATTGTGGAAGAGGACCCGACTTTAAAGATGCACCGTGAAGCCGTGACCAACGAAACAATTCTTTCCGGCATCGGTGAAATTCAACTCAGCGTCGCTGCCGAAAAAATGGCGCGGAAATTCGGCGTAAATGTTGAACTACAGACTCCCAAAGTCCCGTATAAAGAGACCATCACCGTCCAATGCGAGGCGGAATATAAACATAAAAAACAGACCGGCGGACACGGTCAGTACGGACACGTTGTTCTGGAGCTGGTGCCATTACCGCGCGGCTCAGGCTGGGAGTTTACCGAAAGAATTGTCGGCGGTACAATCCCCAAGAACTACATCCCTGCCGTGGAAAAAGGTGTCAAAGAGGGTATACAGGAAGGGATCCTGGGCGGTTATCCAGTCGAGGATGTGAGAATCACCGCCATCGACGGTAGTTTCCACCCGGTAGACTCCTCAGAAATCTGCTTTAAAATTGCCGGCGCCGGCGCCGTTAAAAAAGGATTACAAGATGGTAAACCGGTCATCCTTGAGCCGATTGTGAAATTGAAAATTACCGCCCCTGACTCCTATACCGGCGATATTATCGGCGACCTCAATACCAAGCGCGGACAGGTACATGGTATGTTGCCGGAGGAAGGCATGAATACAATCGAAGCGATTGTACCGCTGTCCGAAGTGCAGCGTTATGCCATGAACCTGAAATCCATCACTCAGGGCAAAGGCACCTATTCTATGGAGTTCAGTCACTACCAGGAAGCTCCACCCTTGGTGACACAGAAAATAATCGCCGCCAGACAGGCGGAAAAAGAGAAGGAAAAAGTTTAACCACTACCCTCCCCAAAATTTAGTCACATAATTAAATTACCTCCCCTTAAGGGGAGGTAATTGAGTTTATACTTGTTTCTAATTTATCCCATATTGTTCCCGCGCACGAAGCTTGATCTTTTCCCGCTTATTCATGGTCGCGGTCAACATTTCATCGAACATTGCCGGGAGTTCTCTATCCAAGATTTTTACGCCTTCCTCAGTGATACCGCCCGGAGTAGCTACCCGGGTAATTAATTCGGTAAAGCCGACTTTTCGGTCTAAAAAGAGTTTAGCCGTACCGTAAAATGTCACGACCATAATTTCCTTAATCTCTGCCGGGGTTAAATCGCCGTGTTTTTTTACCGCCTCCGCGAAATTGTTCAATATAGCAGCATAAAAAGCCGGCGCGCAACCGGAAAGTTCATCAGCCAGACCCAGCTGGCTCTCTTTCATTTCTTTGACCTGCCCGATTTTCCCGAAGGTATCGTGAATGAATTCTTTGTCTTTCGGGAGGACTTTACGGTTGTGACAGACCAATGTGACGCCTTCTCCGACTTCGGCGATTTGCGTCGGAATAATTTTACTGATTTTACCGGTGAAAATAGTTTCAAAACACTCAATCTCAATCGTGCCGGTAATAGTAATTAAGTGCACATCCCCGGGTATGTAGCGCAGCAGTTCATGCAGAACCCCTTTGACCTCGGCGGTGCCAGTGCAGATAAAAATACGCCCGCATTGAGGCGCCAGTTCGGCCAGGCTTTCTGCGATTTCTACTTTTTGATATTTTTTCCGGAAATCCTGGAGTTTTTCCGATGTTCGAGTAAATATTATGACCTGCTCTTGCGATACCGCTCCGGCATCGAGTAAAGCCTTTAACGTGATACTGCCCATACGGCCAAAACCGATGAATCCTGTTTTACGCATGATTTAACCTCCCTGGAGATATGACACGATTGTATTATGCAAGCTTAACCGTGTCAAATTAAACTTTGCGCCAATACCTGTTTTATTGTATTAGAATAAACCACCAGGATATTCTTCGCTACGCTCAGAACGACAACGGGCTACTTGATTCTCTATTTCGAGCACTGTATTATTATTTACAATAATGACAAGAAAATCCGATAATCCGGCAGCGAATCAAAACGTAAAGGCGGTAATCCTGGTCGGCGGGCAAGGCACACGTTTACGCCCTCTTACCTATAATACCCCCAAGCCGATGGTACCGGTGCTGAACGTGCCGTTTCTGGAGCATGTTATCCGCAACCTTAAAGAGCATAACGTCACGGAAATCGTATTGGCGCAGCACTATCTTGCTGAATCTATGACGCGTTATTTCGGCGACGGCGGTAAATTGGGCGTTAAACTATATTACGTTATGGAAGATAGTCCCAGAGGCACCGCCGGCGCGGTGAAGAATGTCGAGGATTTTTTAAACTCCACTTTTTTTGTCTTGAACGGCGACATTTTCCACAATCGTGATTTTACAAATATGCTCAAATTCCACCGACGTCACAGAGCACACGCCACTATTATGCTGTCTCCAGTGGAAGACCCGATTCATTTCGGTGTCATCGAAACTAATGCCCGCCAACGGGTCAAACGCTTTCTGGAAAAACCGAAACCGGAAGAAGTTACCACCAACATGATCAATGCCGGCACCTATGTCCTCGATCCTGCAGTCCTGAAAAGAATATCCCCGGATACCAGATTCAGTTTCGAGCGCGATGTCTTCCCGCAAATGCTGACCGACGGCGAGCCTGTTTACGCCTATCCAACGGATAATTACTGGATGGATACCGGCACACCGGAAAAATATCTTCAGTTGCATCGTGATTTACTCAACGGCAAACATGACGGCTATACCTTTGATAAAGACGTCATCATCGGACAAGAAAGCAAAATCCATCCCTCGGCGCAACTCAGCGGCAAGGTAATTCTGGGGGATAATTGTTCGGTTGCGCGTGGTGTGAGATTATCCGGGCCGGTGGTAATCGGATCAAATTGCGCAGTTCTGGAAGATGCCGTGATTGCAGACTCTGTCATCTGGCACAACGTAAATATCGGGCAGAGAGCGGTGATTAAAAGCAGCATCCTGGCAGATAATTGTAAAATCGGCGACGACAGTTACCTGATCGACGCGGTACTCGGCGACCATGTGACCGTCAGCGATGGTTGCAGGTTAAAACAAGGCAGCCGTATTCTACCCGGCGAGACGGTAAATATCGTATAGGCAGGGTCGGGTTTCCGGAGGCCGCAGTCGCAGGCCGGAGACAGCAGATCGGAGGTACTTGACGCAGTCAATGTATTCTCAGTTGTTAAACTGATGTACGAACCTGACCGTGTTAAAAGCGTAATACCTGTAGGGTCGAGTTTGAAACTCGACCGCCCTATTGCCCGCGTAGAGCAGGAGTTTGCAGCCGACCTCCATAGAATGTTTTGTTTATATTGTGAAGTAATGAATGACCAAACGATAGATTACGCATTTCCTAAACGCCGTAACATAAGATTGCGCGGCTATGACTATTCTTTACCCGGAGCTTATTTCATCACTGTCTGTACACATAACAAACAATGTCTATTTGGTACTATTGGAAACGGGACGATGAACTTAAATCCGTATGGGAAAATCGTCAGAGAATGTTGGAGAAATATCCCGCAGCATTACGTTGGCATTAATAGCGATGTATTTATCGTAATGCCCAATCATGTTCACGGTGTAATAGAGATTCGGGGAGAGAAAACACGGTCGGGTTCGAAACCCGACCCTACGAAAAGACATCCTCTGTCTGAAATAGTGCGTGCTTTTAAAACCTATTCATCGAGAGGTATAAACGAACTAAGAAATTCTCACGGTACCAAAGTGTGGCAAAGTGGCTATTATGAGCATATTATTCGGGGCGAAACCGATTATCGGGAAATTGGAGATTATATCATATTCAATCCCGCAAAATGGGAGAGTGATAGCGAAAATCCTGTTCGCCTCAAATAAGTGATGGCTAAGTTTCGTGTCATTTTTTCTCAATCTCACGCTCACTGTGTTATAATTTTCATGTTGGGTTAATTATATGTTTGACAAATTGGAACAAATCAACAAAAGATACGAAGAAATCGTCGCGCAGATGAGTACGCCGGAAATCGCCACCGATCATGTGCAAATGACGAAGCTGGCTCAGGAAAAATCTTCTCTCGACGATCTTGTTGCGCTTTATCAGGACTACAAGACCACCGTGAAATCTCTGGAAGACACACGGGCAATGCAAAATGACAAGCTCGATGCCGATATGCAGGCGATGGTTAAAGATGAAATGCATCAACTGGAGGAGAAGCAAGCCCGTTTACAGGAAGAATTGAAAATGGCGCTCCTGCCCAAAGATCCCAACGACGAGAAAAATATCATCATGGAAATTAGAGCCGGAGCGGGCGGTGACGAGGCAGCAATTTTTGCCGCCGACCTTTTCCGTATGTATAGCCGCTATGCCCAGGCAAAAAGATGGAACGTGGATGTTATCAGTTCCAGTGAAAGCGTCGACGGCGGTTTAAAAGAAATCATTCTGGAAATCAGCGGCAAGGGCGTTTTCAGTCGATTAAAATATGAGAGAGGCGTGCACCGTGTGCAGAGAGTACCCATTACGGAAGCCTCCGGTAGAATTCACACTTCGACGGCGACAGTAGCGGTTTTACCTGAAGCCGAAGAAGTCGACCTTTCCATCGACCCCAGCGATATCAGAGTCGATATTTTCCACAGCGGCGGGGCCGGCGGACAGAATGTCAACAAAGTGGCCACGGCCGTCAGGCTTACGCATTTCCCATCCGGGATGGTTGTGATCTGTCAGGACGAACGTTCTCAATTGAGAAACCGGCAGAAGGCAATGGCCGTGTTGCGGTCGCGTCTGCTGGATATCCAAACCAGTAAACAGGAAGAAGAAATGAGCTCGATGCGCCGTTCTCAGGTCGGCACCGGCGAACGCAGTGAGAAAATCCGCACTTACAATTTCCCCCAGGACCGCCTCTCCGACCACCGCATCGGACTAACTCTGCATAATCTGCCGCGTATCATGCAGGGCGAACTTGACCCGCTGATCGATGCCCTGGCCACCGATACCCAGACGAAGCTCCTGCAGGAAGAAATGTCGTGACCAGACGGCAGGCTCTCATTTACGCCGGAGAGCTCTTGGCCCGCCACAATATCGAAGATGCCTCTCTGGAAGCCGAACTGTTGTTGAGACATACCCTTAAAATCGACCGTGCCGCCTTATATACTGAACCAGACCGCTTACTCACGAAACGACAGGAAGAGACCTACCGTCAGTTTATCGAGCGGCGTCTGCAAGGCGAGCCGAGTGCTTATATTAACGGTCATCGTGAATTCTTCGGGCTGGATTTCCATGTCGATAAAAATGTTTTAATTCCCCGTCCGGAAACAGAACTACTGGTGGAGCAAACAATTGCGCGGGCAGGAAATTATCAGAATCCGGCAATCGTCGATGTCGGCACCGGTTGCGGCGCGATAGCCGTCAGCCTGGCAATTCATCTCCCTCAGGCCAAAATTTACGCGATCGATATCTCTCCGGCAGCATTAAACGTGGCGCGCCGCAACGCCCGAAACCACAACGTCAAAGATAAAATCACCTTCCTTGCCGGCGATTTGCTGGAACCTTTACCCGTTTCGGCAGACATCATTGCCGCCAATCTGCCCTATGTCCTGACCACAGACGTCCCGAAGGTGAACACCTCCGGTTTCGAACCGATGCTGGCGTTAGACGGCGGTTTGAATGGTATGGATATTATTAAAAAGCTAATCCTTCAGGCAAAAGACAAGTTGCGGCCCGACGGTTGTCTGCTGCTGGAAATAGGGATGGGGCAGAGTCAAGCCACCAACGAATTGCTGGAAAATATTTATCTTACCGCTAAAATCGATATCATATTGGACCTGAGCGGCATTCAGCGGGTGGTTTGTGTGACGTTGGCGAGGTAGACTTCAGCTATCAGCTGTCAGCGTTCAGTAGGGTGGGTGAAGCCCACCTTTTTTCTTTTATTTGTCATTCCCTCGAAGAAGGGAATCCAGACTCCAAATACTCCATTTCCCATTGCGAGTTCCGATAAAATCGGAACTTATCAACATCATCGCTAGTCAAAATAGTATTTTACTGATAGCTATCAGCTGAAAGCTTTTAGCTAAAACATTATGTAATCTTCCTTGACGCTCAATCTTATTAGATGATAAATTAATCTATCAGGCTTATATTCTATATCGAAAATTCAGGTTATTATTTTAAGGAGGAAATGGCACTTTATGAACATGATCGTCTGCGTAAAGCAGGTGCCGGACCCGGAAGCGCCCCCGGCCAGCTTCAAAATTGACCCAGCGACTAATAAGGTAGTACCTCCACCCGGTGTTGCACCGGTAATCAGTCCTTTCGATGAGCAGGCGGTGGAAGCCGCGCTGAAAATCAAAGACGCCAAAGGCGGTAAAATCACGGTTATCAGCCTCGGCGTCAACCTTCTACGAGATGTCGTTAAAAAACCGCTTTCCATGGGCGCCGATGAGCTTATCCTGCTGGAAGATCCCGCCTATGTCGACGGCGATAGCTGGTCCACTGCATATGCGCTGGCAGCGGCGATAAAAAAGGTCGGGCAATTCGACCTTATTTTCTGCGGCCGTCAGGCAGCCGACTGGGATTCCGGTCAGGTTGGTTCCTGTATCGCCGAAATCCTGGGCATCCCCCAGGTAACACTCGCCAAGAAAGTCGAAGTAACGGACAGCAAAGTTAAAGTAGAAAAGGTCACCGCTGACGGTTATGAAGTGGTCGAAGTCTCCACACCGGCGCTGATTACAGTTAGTAATGAGATTGGTGCGGCGCGTTATGCCACTATCAAAGGCATCATGGCCGCCAAACGTAAAGAGCCGATCACATGGAAACCGGCCGATATCGGATTGGATGCCTCCAAGATCGGCGCCGCGGGACGTCGCAGCAAGATGGTTAAACTCTTCCAACCGGTACGCGAGGGTAAATGTGAAATCATCAAGGGCGAAAACGAAGAAGACGCAGCGGCGAATCTGGCTAAGAAACTCGTGGAGGTAAAACTACTATAAGGTCGCTCCGAACGATCGATGAGTAGTTGAATTAAGGAGAAGATAATGGCTGATAATAAAGGCGTTATGATTTATACCGAGGTTGTAAACGGTAAGCTGGCCCCTATTGCCAGGGAATTGCTGGGCGCCGGCCGCAAGCTGGCCGATAACCTTAAAGAAGAATTGAGCGCGTTACTGGTCGGCAGCGGCGTGGCTAATGTTGCCGCCGAGGCTATTTCCTTCGGCGCCGATAAGGTTTACGTCGTCGATGACCCGCTTTTACAAGACTACCGCACCGACTCGTATGTCGCTGTCGTCGAGAAGGTTGCCAAACAGGTCAATCCGCGTGTTTTATTACTGGGTCAGACCACCGTCGGCCGCGACCTGGCACCCCGTGCCGCGTTCAGATTAGGCACCGCCGTCACGCTGGACTGCGTCGCGCTGGAAATCGATGCGACGACCAAACAGCTCATCCAGACCAAGCCGGTGTACGGCGGAAACGCACGCGCGATTTATACGATGGAAACTATGCCGCAGATGGCAACCGTACGCTCTAAGGCCATGACCGCTCTGGCGGCGGATGCCTCCAGAAAGGGTGAGATTGTCACGGTTCCCGCCGGATTAGACCCGGCTGCTATCAAGACCACCGTCCTGCAGAAAGTCGTCCAGGAAGTGGAAGGCATCAAACTGGAAGACGCGTCGATCATCGTCTCCGGTGGCCGGGGTATCGGCGGACCGGAAGGGTTTAAAGAATTGGATGCTCTCGCCAAAATGCTCAAGGGAGCGATGGGCGCCAGCCGTCCGCCCTGTGACAACGGTTGGGTGTCGGACACCATTCAGATCGGCTTGACCGGTAAAATTGTCTCGCCGGAAACCTATATCGCCGTCGCTATTTCCGGTTCCAGTCAGCACCTCGCCGGTTGTTCCGGTTCCAAGAATATCATCGCGATCAACCGCGACCCCGAAGCCAACATTTTTAAAGAAGCCCGTTTCGGGGTGGTCGGCGATTGGAAGAAGGTCGTCCCGGCTTTCCAGACAAAGGCAAAAGAACTGTTGGGGAAGTAGAAACGAGCTGTCAGTTTTCAGTTATCAGTTGTCAGTAATGATGGAGGGCCATGGACCTCCATCTCGTTTTCCTTGACACTATCACTCGTGAGGGGTGTATACTTGTAAAGGTAAGACGCGGGGTGGAGCAGTGGCAGCTCGTCGGGCTCATAACCCGAAGGTCGTTGGTTCAAATCCAACCCCCGCTACCACCTTGAAACACAAGAGCCCTCTTAAGCGAGGGCTCTTTCTTTACCAACAATTTATCAGCATGAACCTACCCTAACGGTTGATTGTCTGTGTCGCCGAACATCTTTCTCAGCGATACTTCTAACGTCTTCACGGCATCGTGGTAACCATCGAGATAAGCGAAGGTCAGATCTCTGATTTCATGAACGGTATAGCGCTCACCCGGGTGTTCGGTAACGACGTAGCCCTGTTCCACCATTTGTTTCATATAGTTTAGGGCCAATGCCCGTTCTTCGGGTTGTTTTTCCAGCTCCATTTCCCGGTCGAGCAGCTTATCAATTAATTCCCGGGTCATCGGTTGATTAAGATCCAGTCCTTCCTGATTATCCACAGTATCCTCCTTATCTTTCACCCGATTTATTCGGATATGCGCATTCCTGCATACGATAATATCCTGTTGCTTTGTAGAATACCACAAAATCATGGGGGCTGACTATCACGAAGTACAAGACCGGCGGGTCAGCCTTTTCACGAGTCGTTTACAAAAAGTTTACAAATACAGACAGGTTGTTTAAGCTTTATTCACGTTCGCCGTCGTAAGCTAATAGCTGTGATCGAAGGTTCACAACTATGGCCGTAACAGCTAAAGATCGAGCGTATATGGAAACGGTCTCTTCCCTTGGCTCTGCAAAAGCCTTGACAGGGAAGCTATCCGTTGCTGCTGAAACCTCCCACATTAGCCAAGACTGGACCAGACATCGGGGTAAGGCGCTGATGGTGGGCATGGCGCTCGCTTTGGTCAGCGTCGGGTGCTACGCTTACTCGCAACATGCCAAACTGCAAGCGATTACCACGGAGCACAATGAAGTTGTTAACTCCTACTCACAGCAAATCCAAGAGCTAACGCAACAAGTTCAACAAACCAGCGTCCTGCGTAATGAGTTGGACTCCGTTAATCAAGCTCTGGCCAACACCAGCGCTAAGTTGACAACCGACGAATCTGCACTCGCGGGAGTAAACCAAAGGTTGTTGAGTTACGGTTACAGCGGACCGGTGAGTGAGTTTGCCTCATATGATGCTTTGATTGCCTGGTTGAAAACAGATAATACCCATCAACAACCATATACAGCAACATTCACCTGTGTGGATTTTGCTTCAATGATGTCCGAACACGCTATTAAAGCCGGATACTGGATATTCCCTGCCGTCGATATGGCTAACGGTCACATGAAATGTATCGCGCCCATCGGCAGCGACCTGTACGCCATCGAACCGCAAACGAATGACGTCATATTGTGGGCTAAGAAGAGTTATTAAGCCTCTTACCCGGTAATCGCCCATTTCAGTCGGATGTATGTCAGCCATAAAGATACCAGAGTGCAGCCATGCACTTCTTTACCAAATCTTTACCGTCCGTTCATAAGTTGTCAAGAAGTAACTCTGTTTGTTTAGTCTTCGTTCATACCCGCTGTCATACACTAAATATGTGACAGAAGGTTCACGTGTATGACATTATTATTACGGAATCAAAATTATGTAGCTACGGTTTCTTCCCCTGATTTTAAAAGAATATCCTCGCGGAAGACATCTGTTTTTACACAAACATCCCACCAAGGCAAAGGCTGGATCAAAAGCGTCAATTTGTACAGGGCTCTCGCCATAGTCATGTTACTTGTCCTGGTTGGGATCGGCGGCTACGCCTACTCAGAACATGCCAAATTGCAGACAGCTACCGCCGGTCATGAGCAAGGTGTTGCAGCACTAACGCAACAGGTTCAACAAGCCAGCGTACTACGTAATGAGCTGGATTCCGTTAATCAAACGCTGGCAAACACCAACGCTAAGCTGACAACCGATGAATCTGCTCTCGCGGGAGTAAATCAGCGATTGTTGACATACGGCTTCAGCGGACCGGTTAGCGAGTTTGCCTCATACGACGCCCTGATCGCCTGGCTAAAAACAGATACTACCCACCTGCAATTATATTCATCAACATTTCAGTGCGTGGACTTTGCTTCTATGATGTCTGAAAACGCTATTAAAGCCGGATACTGGATATTCCCCGCCGTCGATATGGCCAACGGTCATATGAAATGCATCGCGCCCATCGGCAATGACCTCTATGCCATCGAACCGCAAACAAATGAAGTATCACTGTGGGCGACAAAAAGTTATTAAGCCCTGACTCAACAACTTTTAATACCTCTACGACAACGAGTGCACTTTTCTGTATCTACCCGGTTACTCCGGGATTACTGAAACGCAACGCCGCATCGGCGTGATAGGTTGCATACTCGGTAGCAATCGCACCTTGCGGACCGGCGATCATAAAGTGCATGGCGCCGGGACGGTTTAAGGCCACAATCTCACCGGGTTTGACCAGTTGCCAATGGCGGGCAGTAATCGCTTTAGTATCTTCCTGACTCTTGGGGAATTCAATCGGTAACGGCAGATTCGGCTCGGCATCGCTAAACGTCCAGACTAATCCATGACGCACCTGCCAGGCTTCCATCTTCGGTTTCACATCGCCCGCTTGTACATGTGCGTGCTCGGCAATCATCTGGCCGGGTAACAGGTAAATCTCATCGCCGAAAATGTTGCATCCCTTATTGTTAATCCAGAAAAATCCGCCCATGCCGACATTCACGAAATCTTTGAGCCCGAAATCCGTGACCATCATATCTTTGCCTTTCAGGCATTCATAAATCGGGTAATGGAACTTTTTAAACATATCGAAGTACGCCTGTTTGGCTTTCTCGACATCTAGTGAACCGTCAGCCTTATAGAAGGGTTTATTATTCAGTTTCAGGGATGACCGTGTAATCGTTTCAGCGCTCATTTATTCCTCCGCAATTTGATTTGTTTCCGATTGCTCACGATTATAACCTTTTAGGGAAATCGGTGTCAACGCAAAATGTATTTGAACGGCCTTTTTGCGAAGAGTAAAATAGATGTACATTGTTTCAAGAGGAGCATCAGATGACGGTTAATAAAAAAACTTCTCCGACTAAGGGTAGTCGCGGCATTGTAGTCCGCGTAGATACCGATGGCAGCCGCGCCCCGATGGCGGAAGAAAAAGAGGAAATTGCCAAAATAAATGCTGAGCTGATCGGCGTTGATTGCGTCAGCGAGGATGATATTATCGCCAAAGCCCAAAATGCCGATGTTATCATCACAGGGTTGGGCACCATGTCACAGCGGGTGATGGAGGGATTGCCACGATGCAAAGCGATCGTGCGCTACGGTATCGGCTATGATAATATCGATGTACCGGCCGCCACCGATAACCATATTATTGTCATTAATATCCCGGATTTTTGCTTCGAGGAAGTGGCTAATCACACTCTGGCTTTGCTTTTAGTCTGCGCGAAAAAGATAGTCTGGTTCAATAATCTGGTAAAACAGGGGCGCTGGGCTGAAGCTCACCGATCCCTGGTACCGATGGGCCAAATTCACGGTCAGACTCTGGGAATAATCGGCTGCGGGAACATCGGGCGGACAATTGCCCGAAAAGCGCCGTTTCTTAAGTTAAAAGTCCTGGGCTATGACCCCTATGTGGACAAGGCTCTGGCCGCCGAATCCGGGATTAAGCTAGTCAGTCTGCCGGAATTGTTAAAAGAATCGGATTATATCTCATTGAACCCAATTCTGAACCAGGAGACCCGGCATCTGGTCGGTGAAAAAGAATTCCACCAGATGAAACCCAGCGTTTATCTGATTAATACGGCCAGGGGTCCGGTCGTCGATGAGCCGGCGCTGATTAAAGCCTTACAGGAAAAGAGAATCGCCGGAGCCGGGCTGGACGTCTTCGAAAAAGAACCCATCGACCCACAGAATCCCCTTTTGAAAATGGATAATGTTGTAGTGATGCCTCATACCGCTTCCTATTCCGATGTGGCTTTCGCGCTGTTGCGGAGAACTGTCGGGCAGGAGGCTGCCAGAGTAGTCAGCGGGTATTGGCCGAAGAGTGTCGTTAATAAAGGTGTGCAGCCCAAAGTAAAACTAAGCAAGGAGTAATGCGATGAAAAAAAACGTACTGCGTGAATTATTAAATGCCGGTAAACCGACTTTGGGCACGCATATTATTTCTCCCTGGCCCGGTATCGCGGAAGTCATCGGGCATTCGGGCGCTTTCGATTACATTGAATATATCGGGGAATATTCTCCTTTCAGTCTGGAGCAAATGGACAACCTCGCCCGCGCCATCGAGCTTTTTCCCAACATGTCCTCGATGATGAAGGTGGAAGAACAGACGCGGGGGTTCATTGCCACGCGGGCAATCGATGCCGGCCTGCAGAATGTGCTCTTTACCGATTGCCGTACTTCCGACGATGTCAGAGAGTGCGTGCGTCTGGTGAGGTCGGAGACACCGGAAGCCGGCGGTACTCATGGCTGCGCCATGCGGCGCAATGTCGGCTACGCCATGGAAGCCGGTTCTGAAGCCTGGACAAAAGCCATGGACCAGACCGTCATCGCGATTATGATCGAAAAGAAAAGCGCTATGGATAACCTTGAAGAGATTCTGTCGATCAAAGGCGTCGATATGGTGCAATTCGGTCCGGCCGACTACTCCATCAGCGTCGGTAAACCGGGGAAAGGGAGCACACCCGAAATAAAAAAGATAGAACGGGACATGATTGCGTTGGCTTTGAAAAAAGGCGTAGCGCCGCGGGTGGAGATTGGCAGTTTTGAACAGTCGCAACCCTATTTGGAAATAGGCGTCCGTCATTTTTGCATCGGTTGGGATGTGGGTATCCTTTTCAATTGGTGTCAACAACAAGCCAAAGGTATGAAAGCATTGATGACGGCTGCGAGTAAAAATGGCTAAGCCGAAAGTCTTTGTCACCCGCCTGATAGCCCCCGAAGCTCTGGATAAACTGGCGCAACATACCATCATGGAAGTCTGGCAGGGTGAGTTGCCGCCGCCTTATGAAACTTTGCTGGAAAAGGCCAGGGAGACAGAAGGCCTGCTGACACTGTTAAGCGACAGGATTGATGAGGCCTTACTGAACGCCGCGCCCCGACTTAAAGTTATCAGTAATATGGCCGTCGGCTATGACAATATCGATGTTGCCGCGGCTAACCGACGTTGTATCGTAGTTGGCAATACTCCGGGCGTTCTCACCGAAACAACTGCCGACCTGGCATTTGCTCTGCTCATGGCAGCGGCCCGGCGGGTGGTCGAGGCAGACAGGTATACCCGCCAGGGGCTCTGGAAGACCTGGGGACCGCAGATTATGCTAGGATATGACATTCACCACAGCACCCTGGGAATCATCGGTCTGGGACGCATTGGCGTCGAGGTAGCGAGAAGAGCCAGAGGCTTTAGCATGAAATTGCTATATTACGATAAAGTCCGGCTTAGCGTAAAAGCGGAAAAGGAATTAGGCGTGGAATATGTCCCGGAAATTAAGAAATTGCTGCCGCTTTGCGATTTTATCAGCCTGCATATCCCGCTATTGCCGGGAACCCGCCATCTGTTGGGGGTATCCGAGTTTGCTTTAATGAAACCATCGGCGGTGTTAATCAACACTTCGCGCGGTTCTATCATCGACCAAAAAGCGCTATATACGGCGCTCAAATCACGGCAAATCTTTGCCGCGGGAATCGATGTGACCGAAATCGAACCTCTGCCCGCTGACGACCCTTTGCTGGCTCTCGACAATATTATTATCACCCCGCATATCGCCAGCGCCAGTTTCGCTACCAGAAGGCAAATGGCCTTGATGGCGGTAGAAAACCTGTTAGACGGACTAAGCGGTAAAGTCCCACCCCATTGCGTTAACCCCGAAGCACTTAATAAATAGCAGGAGAAATAAATGCTCGTTATTGAGAATACCGCTTTGCTGGTCGTAGACATGCAGGTAAAATTAACCCGTGCAATGGCAGAAAAAGAATCATTAGTTACTAATGTGCAAAAGCTGATTGCCGGAATGAAGGTATTAGATATACCGGTCATCTTTACCGAACAATACCCGCAAGGCTTAGGGGCAACAATACCGAAGATTACCAACCTTTTAACTGAGATTAAACCGATAACCAAGATGAGTTTCAGTTGTTGCGGAAACGAGGAATTTCTGCAAAAGGTGAAAGGCTTAAATAAAAAGCAGCTACTTATCGCCGGAATTGAAGCACACGTGTGCGTCTATCAAACAGTATGCGACCTGCGGACAATGGGCTACGAGGTGCAGGCAGTCGCCGATTGCGTATCATCCCGAACTTTAGAAAATAAGGCTATCGCCCTGGCTAAAATGAGAGACAATGGCAGCCAGGTTACCAGCATGGAAACTGCTCTTTTCGAACTGCTTAAAACTGCGGAAAGCAAATATTTCAAAGAAATTTCTATGATTGTGAAATAACAATTATTAACTCATCCGCCTATCACAAAAAGTCCTGGTTTTTCAGCTCCCGGAGGCAGAATATGGTATACTACCTCGTAACAGAATATATCCGGTTCCCCTGTTGAAAAACTATTTTGAAGGTCGTTTTAATATGAGTTACGGAGTTGTCCTTTTCAAAACAACATCTTGGGCCATGCAGGCTCAGAAAGCATTGTCCGCCAAGGGCTATGGAGTAACGATGATCCCTACCCCGCGCGAATTTACCGGCGGATGCGGCACTTGCATCCGTTTCAACTGGAATGAGCAAACAGCAATTAAAGAAGTCCTGGATAAAGCCGGCGTGGAGACTCAGTCGATTCAGGAAGTCAAATAAAAACAGTGCGACTTTTGTTCCCAATGGTTGCTCTAAATAATATACCCTTCCATTTTATATTGATTTACGGTTTTTAAACCAAGAAGCCCTCATTAGCAAGGCTTCTCTTTTTTCTAACTGGAGTCTATTGGCCGGTTCTAATTTGCGCTCCTTTTTTTCTTATATATCGAAAATTTTGATTGTTTTTATTATTGACAACATAGTAAACGTGGTTTATAGTCAGAATCAGAAGAACATGCAAAATTAAAATTAGCAAGTATTTTTGTTGTATTTAACCCAATGTAATAAGAGGAGGCAATGATGCCGCAATCAATAGAGTACGTAAAACAAATGACTGAAATAGTCTATATCAACCTGCCGGGACCAAGCGAGCCCGAATCCGGGATGAGCGGCGGCGAGTTGATGCATGGTTTTCTGGCAGAGCTTTACAAATCGCCGAATAAGGAACTTAAAGCCAGTGTGACTAATCTATGTCACCGGTGGAATGTTCATTACGTTGAACAAAAGTGACGACATTCGGGTTATAACTCGGATTTTGTTAAACAGCTTGTTTTAACCGTTGGCGTACAGCAAAAATATCAAGCCCTATGGTAGTGATTGTACAGGGCTTGAAATTTTAATGTATATTTGTAGTATTATCGGAAAAATGAAGAATACCAGTCTCGTAAACAAAGAGCACGGGAGATGATTTAATGGACTCTGCCAACATGATTTTACAGGTTGTCTATGAAAATAAGGAAGGAATGTTTCCACTGGAAATAGCTGAGGCTGTGAGTAAAAGATTTAATACTCAAATGAGTACCCGCGAAGTGGAACAGACAGTCAAGAAAAATCACAAGTTGTTTATTGTAGATAACGGCAAGATTAAGTGCCCCGTTAATGAATAGCTGGCAATAAAACTCAAACTAAACGTCCTTCTCGGTTGGCGGTGCAGTTTATTATTTTTCCAGCATCGCTTTCATTGGCGCCCAGTAATAATCCCGCCATCCTTGTGCAATATCTTTGAACTGTTTTTCAGGGATTCCTGTCTGTGTAAAATTAAGCCGCGTGCCGCCCTCTATTTTATTCAGTAAGAAAGTTACTTTAGAATATAGACCTTCAGGCCAGTCACTGGCGCGCCAGGTTTGAACAATTTTACTATCCGGTATTAACTCAAGATTAGTGCCCTCGCTATAACCGTCGAAGGCAGAGAATTTACCCCCCACCTTTCTGCTGATGATTGCTTTGTCGCCGGTAAACCGTGCGTGTTTTTTTGAATCCATCAAGGCTTCATACACTTCATGCGGGCTTGCTTTAAAGGTCACTGTTTGTTTCACAATTTTGGTTTCCATTTTGCGCCTCTGCCCTCATCTACCAATTGACAGCCCTATCATAGTGCCTTTTTATCAGGTTCGCAACTACGTTTTGGGCGTGACGATTTGCCTTATTTCCCGCCGTTAAGTAATTGTTTTGCCCAACTGACAGCACGCTCCAGTTCTCCCTCTTTCAACGGGCCTTTTCCGGTCGTGACGAAAAAACCCTCCGGAGACGAGATAAGAATAGCACCTCTTTTTTTCAGACTATCGGCTAGTTTTCCAGCGGCATAACCGAAAATTCCAACCATTTTCGATGTCATCCTGGTATCGAAGACTGCTACCTTCTTTTCTTTGATCGTAGAATCCGGAATATTTTTAAGGAATGCCAGCATTGCCGGGGTCGCTCTTCCTCCCTGAGTCGGCGAACCGATAACAAGTAAATCAAATGCGTTCAAGTCGTCAGGTTTTACATCACCGATACGAAGCGTTTTCACATCATCCCCGATAGTATTCCCGATAGCCTGGGCAATTTTCTCCGTATTGCCATATCCGGAATCATAGACCACTAAAGCCTTCATCTCAAACCTCCAAAACAGTTAATGGGATAACAATAAATATTAAAATCCAGACATTGTGACTTTTATGCTACCGGCAGACTATCTATGAGACGGATATAAATATCGTAGCCGTTATACCTGCCCAGCACCGTTATTTTCTGTCCGGGAATTAGCCGTGATAATACCGGCTCATATTTTTTATCAAAAACACATTGCACTTTCTGTTCTGTTGACGGAACAAAACCGGTCAGGATAATGTAATGGTTTTCCGGGTCATCAACAGCCACCATTTCTATCGTGCCTTTAACCCGCAAAACTTTCTCTTTATAAATGGCATCGGCTTTGGTAATATCGATTTTAAAAATATCGGTTAACTGCTCCACCGATATAGAAAAATCTTCCCCAACAACAGGAATTTCTTTGGTTTGGGGAGGAGGGAGTTCAATTACGTCTGGAATATCCTGAGTTTCCGACGATTTAGCCTGAGTTATGGGCTCTGGAACTTGTAGCGCAGTCGACGGCGTGCTTTGCATTACTTCAGGAACGAGCGCCATGGGTGACGCTATTATCGCAACCGGTTCCACGGGAGTTGTTGCAACTACCGCTTCAACTGCCTTAATTTCCTCAACCGAGGGACTGACTGCCGGTTTTACTTCGAGGACATCATCAGTTTTTAGCGACGAATCACCGACTGGTGGAGCAGACTGTAATAGCGAAAGATCTGCACCGCATTTCGGACATAATCCCCTGTCAGTATGCGCCATATGCAGACCGCAATTCGGACATTCTAAACTGGATGGAGATGGATACCCACAGTGAGTGCAACTCAAGAGAAGCTCACTCAGAGTATCGGCACCGCAGTTCGGACACCGGATACCAAGCATGCGGGCAATTATCGAACCCGGTATCCTGATTATTTTACGGATTTTTAAGTAAGTAAACCACTGCCTCAGTTTATTCAATTATCCGGTTTCTTCCTTAATGGTTTTCGCAATAAATATACGATGGAATCAGGTCAAAGTCAATAGGCGTGCTCATAAGGCTGATACAGTAATTCGATGGGAATTAATGACTTAAAGGAAATAATTAACTTATCCGGTATGGGCGTCGAGAATAATGGAGCATGTTCAGGTCATTAATACGACAATAAACAACCAGACTAATCAATCGTGGACAAATGATAGGCTGATAAAAGGCCCGCATTGGATCAGTTATTCAACTGATTCGGCAGGTTTTTTCTGGGTTTTCGCTACAACAGGTTTGTTAACCTTCAACCCATAGCGTCCCACTCCGCCTCTTAATCTGGGGTCGAGCACATCTCGCAACGCATCGCCAAACATGTT
>Ga0182027_10003521_pt1 | contig 24754 bp, 20 predicted proteins | sample 712E1DmetaG_FD_121300 | JGI IMG/M metagenome (GOLD analysis project Ga0182027, IMG submission 121300) | Permafrost microbial communities from Stordalen Mire, Sweden - 712E1D metaG (Illumina Assembly) | ecosystem: Environmental > Terrestrial > Soil > Wetlands > Permafrost | place: Sweden... | reverse complement strand
GCGCCTTGTTCCTTTGGGTCAGGCATGCGCGTCCTTTCGATTTAGTCACGTAAACCTTTTTTAAAATATATGAAAAGCAGGAATATCCGGACGCAAAAAATGGCTTTGCCAAATTCCGCGATTAACAATTAAAGCTCCACAGCCGATGCCCGTTTCTTATTTTATTTTTCTATGCCCCCTTCATCGCGATTATTCTGGCCCGATCTTATACGTGCAGTGGCCATTTGCATGGTCTTGGGCGTTCACGTAAGCGGGGCCATCCTCAACGCCGGGTATGGCGCTTCGGGACATTTCTCCTGGTGGCTTGCTGCCACGGTCAATTGCATCGGCAGGTGCGCAGTGCCGCTTTTTTTCATGAGCAGCGGAGCCATTCTTATCGGAAAAATACAGGGGGAATCCACCGGAATGTTCTTTAAAAAAAGAATGAGTCGGATCGTCGTGCCCTTTTTTGCGTGGAGCCTGGCGTATCTTGTATTGCAGGCCTACCGGGGCCAGGTGCATTTGTCAATTCCGGCGCTTCTGAACATATTGAAAGAGCCCGTTTACTACCATCTCTGGTTCTTTTACTCCATCATCGGACTTTACCTGATCACCCCGCTCTTTAAATTTACTGATAAGAACGTCATGCGCTATATAGTTTTGTTATGGTTTTTGGCGGTGCCGTGCATGTTTGTTTGTTCAAGGGCCTTTCATTTTTCCTTGAACGGCAACTTCCAGAGTATTTTGCCTACCTATGTGGGATATTATGTGGGAGGATATTTACTCAAGGACACGATACTGAAGAAAAACATGGTGTTGGTGTTTTGTGCCGTATTTATTGTTTCAAGCGTGGTTTCCGTCGGGGGGACCGGCCTGCTTACCATACGGCATCGTGGAACGATAGAAGGCTTTTTTCTTGACTTTCTTAATCTGAATGTGCTCGCCATGTCGGTTTCCCTGTTTTGCCTTCTTCGGTCTCTCGGTGAAAAAAGTCCCGCGGCCTTCCGTTTTAAAAAGGCCGTTCAAATCACCAGCACCTGCTGTCTGGGCATTTTTGCCGTTCATCCGATGCTTCTGGAACTTTTTAACAGCGGGAAACTGGGAATAAGCCTTTCCGCGTTTACGATTTTTCCGCTCGCAGGGATACCGCTTACCTTCGCGGCCGCCATGGCCGCGTCCGTGGGTATTACATTCCTGTTGCATAAAACGCCTTTGCTTCGGCATGTAGTATAATACAGGCAAAGAAACCCGATATGAACCCTTATTCGTTCATCCCCTTTTCCTCATTTCTCATAAATATTGTTCTTGCGGCGGTCGTGCTTGCGCTTAACCCGTGGAGCAGGACCAACAGGGCATACGGCCTTTTTGCCTGCTGTTTTGCGCTCTGGGCTTTCATGAATTTTCTGGAGTGGAATTTCGAGACGCCCGGAGCGCTCCGCGTATTCGCGCACCTTGAACCGCTCTGCTGGTTGCCTTCCACGCTCCTGGTTTTGAATTTTATTTATAGGCTTGTAAAGCGGCATCGAGGCTGGATCTTCTGGTCATTCACCGCAATTGTCCTCGCGTGGTCGGCAATTGGCGCCGCGACGTGCTGTCTGCTCTCCGGGTTCAGGCATACCTATTGGGGCGAATTTGCACTTGTCACGAATCTCTATCTGCCCGCGGTCCTGATGGCGGTGTTTTTACCGGCCGCATGGGGTTTTTATATTCTTTTTAAGACCTTCAAGAACGCTTCGGACCGCAATTTCCGGACCCAGCTCAAGTACTTGACAATAGGTACCCTCGTCATGTTCATGCTTGTGGTTGCCGAAAGCGTTTTCAGGACCTCTTTGCTGAAAATTGATTCGTTGCCGTTTTTCGGATCGTTTTTCCTGATCATCCAATCTGTATTTGTTTTTTTCGCGATCATCCGCCACCGTTTCCTGAACGTTGACGTGCGTGATGCCGCCCGGGATATTTTTTCCCAGGTGCATGAGGGAGTACTGATTCTCGATCCGAACCAGGGCATCAGCGACATGAACGCGTCGGCGCGGGAGTTTTTCGGCATGGCGAAAGAGGAAAAGTCCACGGACCTGGAGCGCCTGTTTGGAAAGGAATACCGTTTCGACGAAAATTGCGAAAACCGCGAGATCACGTATTCCGATAATGACAAAGTAAAAACCGGACTTCTTTCCCAGTCCGATCTTTTCGACGGGGCGCGCCCGATCGGCAAACTGGTCGTGGTCCATGATATTACCCGCCAGCGGGAAGAGGAGCGTAAACGGGTGCTGCTCGAATGCGCGGTCCAGCAGTCGCACGCGTCGCGTCTTGAGGCGCTGGGCATGCTTGCCGGAGGCATAGCCCATGATTTCAACAATATGCTCAGCGGGGTGATCGGTTTCGCGACCTTGCTGCGATTGGACAAGCCCGGTTTGAATGAAAAGCTGCTGTCGTATACCGACAATATCATAAAAGTGGCGCGGCAGGCCGCGGACTTGACAAAAAAACTGCTGGCCTTTTCCCGCCGGAATGCGTCGGAAATGGCCTTCTTTAATCTGCACGAAACGATCATGGACATCGTTTCTTTGCTTGAACATACCATTGATAAGAGAATAAGCATCATGCCTGATTTGGCGGCAAAAAACGCAACGCTCAATGGGGACCGCGCGCAGATACAGAACATGCTGCTCAATATGGCCATCAACTCGCGTGACGCCATGCCAGACGGGGGTGAATTAAAGTTTAAGACCAGGAATGAAGAGCTTACGGACGCTTACGCAAAGGCATTTAATAAAGAAGCCGAAGGAGGCGTCTATATCGTTGTGGACGTCGAAGACACCGGCATTGGCATGACGGAAGAGGTGAAAAAAAAGATCTTCGACCCGTTTTTCACCACCAAACAACCGGGTAAAGGCACCGGGCTTGGGCTCGCGAGCGCTTACGGCGTGGCCAGTAGCCATAAAGGTTTTATTTCCGTTGAAACGGAAATCGGCAAAGGGACGGTCTTTCATGCTTATTTCCCCGCGTCCACTGGCGCACTGCTCGTGGGGCCGGAGAAGAAACCGGCGGTTGAACATGGAAAAGGGAACATTCTGTTGGTTGACGATGAAGAAAGTGTCAGGGTTTCGACGGCGCGGATGCTTGACGCGCTAGGGTATACGGCCACAACGTGCTGCAACGGAGAAGACGCGGTGAAATGGTACCGGGAGCATGAAGACGGGGCCGATCTCGTACTGCTCGATGTCATGATGCCCGGAATGAGCGGAGACCGATGCGCTGAGGCGCTGCTGAAAATCAACCCTGCCGTAAAAATCATGTTCATATCCGGGTATCCGGGGACATTGTCGCCGGAAAAACTCGAGGCGCTGTCCCGCACGGGAGGGCCCATAAAAATGGTTCAGAAGCCGTTTACTCTGGAGCATTTGTCACGGATGGTGAAAGAGACGATGACACGCGGCCCGGCTTAAACGGCCCCGCGGTCAGCTTGCAGGTTAACACGCCATGAGCGCATGGACAGGAGCCGTTTTGATGCTTTCGGGCAATCAATTAGTGTCAGAAGACGAATTACAATTCTGTTGACATTCAAATAATCTTATGGTATGATAATTACATAAAAGGCAAACGCGGCTTTTTTTGAGGGGTCCCATGCTCAAACATTCCGAAGCCAGCTTGTTGGAGCAAGCAAATTCAACCCGGTCCAATCTGGAAACGGCCGGCCATTTAAGCGTTTCAATGAAGGGGACATCGTACTTTTTTGAAATATTAAACGTGACGCACGTGCTGACAGAAATAAATATTTCTCATGAAAAACATGCGGCCGGTTGGGTGTTTTTCAGGGACCATGATCAGGTGCTTTCACTTTTTGACATACGAGAGAACGGACAAGGGAATTACAGGAAACCAGTCACGATTGTCATGGCGGAAGTTCTCAGCCACGGCTGTATTGTCCATGTGGGTTTTATCGTGGAAAATAAGGACCAGTTCATTAAAAAACTCAGTAATTAAATCAAATCCCTCTCCGGCGCGAATTTCGTTTTTACTCCCACCCTGTTACAGTATTTTGCAATCAGACAAACGGAACATCTGGGATTGACCGGCATGCAGGTATTCTGGCCGAACGACACAAAGTAGGAATTAAAAGTCGTCCAGTATTGCACGGGCAGGATTTTTCTGAGGGCCATCTCGGTCTCAAAAGGGTTTTTCGATTTTACGTACCCCAACCTGTTGCAAATCCGGTGCACATGCACGTCCACGCAAACGGCAGGCTTATTAAAAGCGATTGCGACAACCAGGTTTGCCGTTTTCCTGCCGACGCCGGGAAGTTTTATTAAATCATCAACGGTATCCGGAATTTTTCCATTAAAAAGTTTATTGACCGTATCGGGGAGCCGCCTGAGCATTCTGGCCTTGGTAGCGTAAAAACCTACGGGATAAATTAATTTTTCAATAGTGGAAAGGGGAGTTGTACCCAGGTCGGAGAAATTGCTGATGCGGGAAAACAGCCTTTGCGCCGCGGCGGTAGTGGTCCGGTCTTTTGTCCGGGCGCTGAGTATCGTCGTAATCAGGACTTTAAACGGGTCTTTTGTTTGCAATTGGATCAAGTCAACAACGGGCATATGATGTTTCTTGAATTCTTTTTTGACGATTGCATATATTTTATGAATATCAACAAGCACTTTTGGTTCTTTTTTCATGGAGTTAAATATATAATACTAAGGTATGGAACTCTTCATAAAAAAAACTGGCTTTCAAAAAATAAGCGCCCAGGTGCTTGTTATTTTACTTAACTCGTCGGCGCAAACCGGATATGGCGATGCTATACAAGGTTTTCCCACGATGCTCGAACGGCAGATGATTGTCCTTACCGACGCATGCAGGATGGCCCCCACTCAATACCGCGATGCCTATGTCGGCGCGTACGCGATTCTGGACTCGGCCGACTATCCCGCCGTAGCTCCGCTTTACTGGAACCCGCAATTGAACCGGTCCGCGCGGGACCATGCAATTGACATGGGAGATACCTGCGGGGCCCTGCAGCACAATTCATGCAACGGCACTTCCTGGGACGCGCGGATCAAATCTTTTTACACAAGCAGCTCCTGGATCGGCGAGAACATAGCCTACGGCGCCATGGACCCGTTTGCCGCGCTCAACCTCTGGTTACTTGACATGCAGGCAAACAGCCAGCCCGCGGGGGACCTTACCTGGTTAGTGGACGCGGCGGGGGACTCTTCCCGGCTGGACGGCCATCGATGGAACATCATGTTTAAAACGTATCAGGAACTCGGGACAGGCTATGATTATGGCGCCAAAGCCGGTTCGAAATTACACAATTTCTGGGTTCAGGATTTCGGGGGCGGAAAATCCGCGTATACAAACCCGATAGTGGCGGGAGGGCATTTTTTTATTACGGCGGGGAAAACGACCTTTCTTGCCGATTTCTACGATCCTTCCGCTCAACCTCCGCGCGACGCATTGATTACGCTGGCCGGACAAACAAGCGCCATGACGCTGCTGATGGGAAACGCCTCACGGGGCACGTATCAGCTTGTCCTTGCCAGGGCGAACGGTTGCCGGGCATATTATTTTTCATTCGTCGACGGAAACGGAAAAACCTGGATATCCGGAAGATGGGGCGCTGGTGACGTCGGGTGAGGGAACCTGCACGCAGGAATATGTTCAGGCTGAAAGTCTTTCGGTGGGCAAAGCGCCTCTCCAAACGGGCCATAATTCCGGTTTTATCAAGTCAAAAATTAACAGGTCCTGTTTAAGTATTACTATTCAGGACCGGCATCATGTTCCGCAATGGTCGGCCGTCATTGATGGCAAGGGAAGAACACTTTGCCTTTGGAAATGGGATTGGGGCCGTGCGATGGCCGCAGAAACCGCGTTTTCCCTGAATGTTCCTCTCAATAAACCGCTTGCTCCGGGTATGTATTTCGTGGCGCACTGTTTTTCCAAGGAAAACAGCATTATTGAAAAAGTAACGGTTCTTATCCATTAAAAATACTATTTTTATTCACGTTCCCTGAGCGGAGCCGAAGGGAACACATCTTTCTGCATGCCTATTCTTAATCAATGTGGTTCGACTTATTTGCACATGCCCTCTTGCATGAGCGGACCAGGAGCATTGTTCGCATGATTATCCACTTGACAAAAAGCGCAACGCCCGCGGAAAAACAGGAAATTTTCAACAGGATCAAACAGGCGGGATTGCAGTATGAGGTTTCCCACGGGGCCACCGGGATCGACCTTATCGGCGTGCTTGGCGATGCGACGGGCATCGAAGAGGGCCGGTTCCTTGAACTCGACGGCGTGGACAAGGTCATCCGCATTTCACGGCCCTATAAGCTTGTTTCACGCGAATTTTCCCCGGCGTCAAGAATTATCAAAGTCGGGGACGTTGAAATCGGGGGCCGAAGCGTCGTGCTCATGGCAGGGCCGTGCGCGCTGGAAAATGAAAAACAGATCATGACGATTGCGCACTATATCCATGCTTTGGGTATTCCCATCATGAGGGGCGGGGCGTACAAACCCCGCACATCGCCCTACAGCTTTCAGGGCATGGGCATCGAAGGTATAATGTTGCTGGAAAAAGCCCGCGAGAAGTTCGGGTTGAAAATAATAACCGAGGCAACCGGCCTGCACCGCCATCTCCGGGAGGACGGCGGCAGGGAGGAAAAAAACGTCCTTGAAAACGTCATCGAACATGCCGACATTATCCAGGTCGGGGCCAGGAACATGAAGTCCTACGGTTTTCTTCAGGAGCTTGCGTTGTTAACAAAGGATAATAAAAAGCCGGTATTGCTCAAACGGGGTGAATCTTCCACGATAAAGGACTTTTTCCTTGCCGCGGAATATCTGGTTGCCAACGGCAACCCTAACGTGATGCTCTGCTTAAGGGGGATCAGGACGTTTGAAGAAGAAAAATTCCAGCGGTATACCGCGGACATCGGCGCCATTGCGGTGCTTAAAAGAGAATCGAACCTGCCGGTCATTTTTGATCCGTCCCATGCGACCGGTTACCGGAGCAACGTGTATCGGGTGGGCATGGCGGCAATTGCGGCGGGCGCCGACGGGTTGATAATCGAGACCCACAACGATCCCGCAAATGCCCTCTGTGACGGGGAGCAGTGCGTGACAAAGGACCAATTGCAAAAAATCAAGGAAGACGCGGAGAAGATAAAGGCGTTGATTAATTAAGCATTTCACACAATAATCTTATGAAATAGGGTGAGGTAAAGGAGTGCCCAGTGAAAGAGAACAGACGGTTCAGACGCAGATCGCTGCTTTATCAATTGAAAGTGACCAACAAAAACACGGGCGAGGGCCTTGGAAAAGTGGCGAACATTACACCCGACGGGCTTATGCTGTTGAATGCCGACCGCATCGTTGATGATACCATGGTAACGCTTCGAATCGAACTGCCCGAATTGATTTTCGGCAAGGCCCATATCGACTGTGATGCGAAGTGTATGTGGTGCAGGCCCGGAATTAATAAAAAGCTGTTTGAGGCCGGGTTCCAATTATTGGAAATGGAAGAAATGGACATCCAGACCATAGTCGCGCTCATTACCAAATACAGGGTTCTCGACTGATGAGCATTGTCGCGGAATTCGCAAGCGAACTTCATAAAGCTCATTCGTTCCCGCAAACACGCATGGTGCACCCTTCTTCTTATCCGTCTTCTCAGGAAAAATTACAGGACGTCAGGGTGTTCATATTTGATGTTTATGGAACGCTCTTTAATTACTGGAGACCTGAATTCGCCATGGATGCCACCAGGAACGTCGCCTTGCTTGAAGCATTCCGAAAAACCGTTTTCTATTTCGGCATGGGGCCGTATCTGCTCGAAATGGACCCGGGAACTCCCGCCGAGAAAACATTATCGGATTTGTACCATGGGCTGATAACCCTCAAACAAAACCTGCTGATTGAAAAAGCAGTCGAATTTCCCGAGGTAAGAATAGAAGAAGTCTGGACCGCCATTCTTCTGATGCTCAAGCGTCGCGGATACGATTTTACACAAAAAGATTTGGGTACGGAAATACAACTTGCGCAATGCATCGCATATTATTACAATTTTTTTGTTTTCAACCGGGGGCTTTATCCCGGCGTGTCGGACGCTTTAAGGGCCTTGAAAAAAAGTAACATGCATCTCGGCATCGTATCAAACGCGCAGTTTTATACGCCCATAGACCTTACGCTGTTTTTACGCGATCAGACCGCTGATGAAATTGATGATTTGGGCGAGCTTTTCGATACGGACCTTATATTTTATTCCTTCGAATATGGCGCGGCAAAGCCAAGTCAGGTTCTTTTTCGCAAACTCTTCGACGCTCTGTATGAGTACCAGGTACTTCCCTCACAAACGGTTTTTGTCGGCAATGACCTGGCCGCGGACATTAAACCCGCCAAAGAAGCCGGAATGAAAACGGCGCTGTTTGCCGGCGACGACCGGAGCACGTTTACGCACGGTCTTGAACAGAACGTGGTTCCTGACATTTCGTTTACAACATGGAATGATCTGGCTGAGCGGGTCTCGTTTTATGAAAAGTAATAGAAAAATTTTCCATTACGCCTTTGCAATTCTTATTCTGACCGCGGTTTTGTCGCATTCCGGCACTTCCTCTTTCGAAATTAAAATCACCAACAACGATAAAAACAATCTCGACGCCCTTCCTTCCGCATTGGTAAAAGGGGCGGAGGAGGCATATGCCGTCAACAAGAAAGGGCTCGATGAACTTGAAAAAGGCGACCTTGACAGCGCCATGGCGTGTTTTTCAAAAGCATCGTCAATGCTCCCCGTTTATGTAGACGCGGAAAATAACAGGGGGGTTGTCCATTTCCGCAAAGGCAATATTCCAACGGCAAAGTTGATCTGGCAATCGGTGATTGCCGAAGACCCGACGTATGCGGTCGCCTTCTATAATCTGGGCGTCATCGATTTTTATGATACCGATTATGAATCGGCCATGAGCCATTTCCAAAAGGCCATCGCGATAAACAAGAAATTCGTCGAGGCCTTCGTCATGCTTGGTCGGGCGGATCTGGCCCTGGGCAAAAAGAAAGAGGCATGCGATAATTTCAAAGAAGCGTTTAAGATCGACCGTGCCCGGACGGACGTGGGCCTTTATCTGGCGTTCGGCCTGATCAGCGCGGGGGACACCGTCCAGGCGCAATCCGTGCTTGTCAAGCTCAAGCATTCGACCGAAGCCTTAAAGATGCTCGGACAGATAGAATCATCCAAGGGAAACTTTGCCGCGGCGGCCACGTATTTTTTGGAGGCCATTTCAGGAGGCGCATTGCCCGACTTGCTCCTTGACCTGGCCTGGACCCAGTTGGACGGGAAAAAATACAAGGACGCTCTTTCAAGCGTCCGCGCCTATGCGGGCAAGGTGAAAGTCATGGCGGCCGACGCCTATATTATCGGAGGAATAGCCTCAAAGGAAAGCAACGACCTGGAGGGTTCCCGCGGCTATTTCGAAAAGGGAGTTTCCGCGTATCCGGAGGACCCGATACTTCGTTTTAATCTCGGCCAGATTTATTTCCTCAAAAAGCAATATGACCGGGCCGAAACAACGTGGAAGACGCTGCCGGACACTGCCTCCGACCCGTCGTTGTACTACATGAAGGCGTTAAGCGCAAAGCAGCGCGGGGATTTAGGGCTTGCCGAACGGCTTATCCAATCCGCGCTTAAGCTTGACCAACGCGCTGAATACCTCGATTTTCTTGGCGTAGTGCTTTATGCGAAAGGCCGGAAAGACGAAGCATTGACGCAATTTAAAAATGCGCTTGCCGTTGATCCTGATTTGCAGTCGGCTCAACTAAATCTGGCCCTTCTTACGGAGTCCACGGACGGGCTGGAGGCTGCCGCCGGGACGATGGCCAGGGAGTATGCGGCGTGCAACGAACAATGCACGGACATGGCAGTGCAATTGTCGATTATTTATTACCATCAGGGAAAATTCGACAAAGCCCTTGGGGTACTTGAAAAGATCCCTGATGAAAAAAAGGACCTGCGGGTCCTTCGGCATTGCTCCTTATATTTACGACAAATGCGGGAGTGGGACAAAGCGATCGCTGTTCTTGAAAAGGCCCAAAGCGGCTTTGTGCTTGATGAAAAAATGAAATGTGAACTAGCCGATGATTACCTCATGGCGGGCCATTATGCCAAGGCGGTGGAAACGCTGAAAAGCGTGCTGGGCACATGGGGTGAAAACCCTTCGAGTTTGTATTATCAGTTGGGATATGCATATTTTCAGCAGAATGATCTTGAAAAAGCCGTTCAATATTTTCAGCAAAGCCTTAAAAGCAAACCGGACAATGTCGCGGCCAGCGGCCTTCTGGCGCTGGTGTACAACATGCAGGGTAACACGCAAATGGCGAAGTCTCTCTGGGAAAAAAACCTTCACGAAGACCCGACAAATCCGGTCATACTTATTAACCTTGGGTTGTCTCTGGAAAAAGAAGGCCGCTACGAAGAGGCGCTCGAACATTATAACCGGGCCCACGTGCTCATGCCCGGCGATAACGCGCTTATGATCAATGTCGGAAACGCCTACGAAGGTCTGAATCGGCTGGTCGAGGCCCAAAATGCATATGCCGCGGCGCTTTCTTCCTCAAAAAAAAACCTGGCCGCATACGACCTTTTCCTGCTGGCACAGAAGTCCCGCAATCAGGCGAAAGTCAAGGAAATGCTTTCCCTGTTGACCGGCGAATTTCCCGCCTCAATATATACCAAGCGGGCCCAGGCCGAAATGCTGCTTGACGAGGGCGATAGCGCCAGGGCCCTTGCCGCGCTTGAAATGCTGTCTGAAAAAGACTTCGTCGACTGGTATACCATGGCCCGGATTTATGCGGCCAAAAAAGAAAATAAAAAGGCCGAGCAATGTCTTGATATGCTTCCCAAAGAGCCCTTCTGGGAAAAAGCGCGGGTCGATATCGATGTTCAGAAGGCCTATGCTTCAGGGGATTATTCGCTGGCCTATTCCCTTCTGGAAGGCCTTCACGACACGGCATTTTCCGTTCAGTATAATGCCGCCCTTGCGGCTTTCCAGGCGAAAAAATACAGCGAGGCGCTTTCCATAGCGGAAGCGCTTGTCCGGAAGGCGAAGGGGAAAGACAGGGCGGACGTTTGCCGTCTGGCTGGAAATGCCGATTTCGGTCTGAAACAATGGAAAAAGGCTAAAGAATGGTATGAGCAACTTGCGGGCATGGAGGCAAAAGACCCCGTCGTACAGTATAATTGCGCCGTGGCCGCTTATAATCTGGGCGACATCGATGCCGCATGGGGATATTATAAAAATGCGCTGGAGCTCAATCCTGCCTTGTCGAACAAGGACATTGAGAACCGGTATACGGCTGTCCACCATACCAGCGCCGATTCTTCGATTGCGACGGATTCTATCGACATTATGTATAATGATGCGGTCGCCTTGCAGCGAGAGGACAAAAACGATGAAGCGGAACGCCTCTATAGAAAAATACTTGAGAAGAAAGAGTTCTATCCACGCGCCTGGAACAACCTCGGAGCAATTTACTCGGCCCGCGGCGACCTAAGGCAGGCGGAAGAATGTTTTCTTAGATCCGTGGAAAAACAGCATGACATCCCGGAAGCCTATGCTAATCTTGTTAACGTATATATTGCCATGGACAGCCTTGGCGCGGCACGTGGCTGGATCATCAAAGGATTAGGTCATAATCCCGACAGCGATGTTTTGAAAGAGCTTGATGGTCAGGTAAAAGAGTTGGTAAAAAATGATAAAAAGAAAAAGAAAGCAAAGCATGAAATCCCTGAATAACAGGTATCGGCCGCCCCGGATGCAGTATAAACTCGATGATTGGGCAAAGAAGAAGAACGATCGGTTGAAGGCCTCGGATCTACCGAGGGGTCTAAAAAGCAAAAAAAACAAGCGAACGCACGGGCAATGAACATATTTTTTATCCGGAGGTGCCTATGGACTATCTGGATTCCGTGCTGATCATCGGCAGTGGCGCGCGCGAGCATGCCATGCTTAAGGCCCTGCTTCGGAGTGAACGGCCGATGTGCTTGTATGCCTATCCGGGTAATCCGGGCATGGAAAACGACGGATGCACCATAGTGGATGCCCCCATGAAAGACTGGAGCGATCTTGCTGGCTGGGCGGGTAAAAATGAAATCGACCTGGTGATCGTCGGCCCCGAAATTCCTCTTGTCGAAGGCATCGTTGACATATTCAGGAAAAAACGCCTCACCATTTTCGGCCCGACGAAAAAAGCCGCGCAGTTGGAAGGCAGCAAATGCTTTGCAAAGAAAATCATGAAAAAATACGGCATTCCTACCGCGTCCTTCGAGATATTTTCAGACCGGGAGTCGGCCTCGCGGCACATTAAAAAACAAGGCGCTCCCATTGTCGTCAAGGCGAGCGGCCTGGCGGCCGGCAAAGGCGCTTTTGTCTGCGAAACCTGCGACGAGGCCGAGAAAGCATTGGGGGAGATATTCGACAAAAAACAATTCGGCGAGGCCGGAAGCCGGGCGGTGATTGAAGAAAAGATGGAAGGCGAAGAAGCGTCGGTTTTTGTGCTTACGGACGGCAAAACCTATAAGATGTTGCCTGTTTCGCAGGACCATAAACGGGTCGGGGAAGGCGACAAGGGCCCGAATACGGGCGGCATGGGCGCTTATGCGCCATGCGTGCTTGTCAACAAATCAATGCTTTCGCGCATTGAAGAGGAAATCATAGTGCCGACGCTCGAGGCGATGAGAAAAGAAGGCGCCCCCTACGCCGGCCTGCTGTACGTGGGCATCATGGTCACCAACGAAGGCCCTAAAGTCGTTGAGTTCAACTGCAGGTTCGGCGATCCGGAGGCGCAGGCCGTATTTCCTCTTGTCAACTGTGACTGGTTTGAGATATTCAAGGCTTGCGCGTCGGGCCCGGGCAGCCTGTCGACGGTGAAATGGTCGATAAAGCCCCATTATTGCGTTGCCGTGGTCCTCGCCTCGGCCGGGTATCCCGGTAAATACGAAAGGGGCAAACTCATTTCAGGCATCGAGAAAGCCGAAGCTAAAATAGACAATGTCGATGTGTATCATGCGGGTACCAATCGAAACGAAAACGGGGAACTCGTGACCAGCGGCGGCCGCGTCCTGACCGTAAGCGCGTGGGAAGAGTCCCTTGCCGACGCCATCACCATGGCCTATGAAGCGGCCGAGAAAATCAAATTCGACGGAAAGATCCTCAGGAAAGACATTGCGGCCAAGGGGCTGGTGAGGCTCAAGAAAAACTGCAGGTGATCCATCCTCGATTTTCTTAATGGAAAGATCGGAGGACGCATGTCACGAAAGTCCGTGGTAATGCTTGGGATGATAGTCGGATCAATTGCGGGAGGGTGCTGTGGCGGTTTATTCGGAGCAGGAGGATTTTCGATGGCCTCCCTGTTCGGCAGCTTTTTCGGGGCGATTTTAGGGATATGGATCGGATATAAAATCAGCTGAAAAACCTCATGGACATCGGGAAATGAATTATTTTAAATGCGGGTGAACAACAACAATAAGGCGGATTTTTCCTTTAGGAAGGCGGGATATTTATGAAAAAATTATGCGTATTCGAGTACCTTGACGTTAGAGCATATCTGATGGACCATCAAAAAATAACGGAATTTCCGTGGTCGCTCGGTTACAGAGGTGTTGCCCAAAAAATAGGGGTGACGAAAGGATATTTCTGGCTCTGCCTTCACGGCCAGAGGCCCTTTGCGCGGAAGGTCTGTGAAAAATTGCCGAAACTCTTGAACATTCCGGCCAAAGAAAAGGCCTATCTTCGGGTCCTGCTGTATATGGCTGATTTTGACATGGAAAAGAACCTTAAGAGGGAAATTGTTGAAAAGTTCCGTCCGGCAAAATACAAAAATGCCAAGAAGTAATCGTGCCTGAAATAAGTCCCTCTAAGCTTTCAAACGACAAAAAATCGTCGTTCAAAAGCCCGGAGGGACTACGGTGCTGGCTTTTTCCCTGAAACCAGCGCAAAAGAAATTTGGAACATATTTGATAAAAAAGACACGTTTTCCTGCGGTGACAATGATGCAGGATTGATGTCTTTCCAGGTTGTCCTTGTATTTCCATTCTTGAAGTAGCCATACCAGCTGCCGGAGTAAATCAGGCTTATTTCCAGCCCCTTCGCGTTGGAAAGCCTGCGGAGCGAAGAAAATCCCGCCCTCCATGCGCACCCGATCCCTCTGAACGATCTATTGTCAAGGGCTTTGTTGACCCTCGCAAGCGTTGAGTCCGCGAGCCCCGAGGCGGAAAAAGAAGCGCTTTTGTCGACCAGAAGCAGCGGGTCGGCGGAAAAACCAAGGAGCAGGCTGGTCTTGTTGACATTTTCAACTTTGAAATATTGTTCGGGGATGTTGTATTTATACGTAAGCCCGAAGGAGAAAGAATATGCCGAGACGGACTGTTGCCAGTGTATCCACTTGGAAACGGCCGAATCGCTGCTTTGCAGATAGGCCTGAAAGCTTTTGCTGATCCAGAAAAATGAACCTTCAAAAGAAAGGGAGTTTAGCTCGTTGGTCAACGGCGTCCAGAAGATCGTAATGGGCCACAGGACGGTATACGCATCGGCCGGCTCCTTGACGGAAAAGTTTTTTAGCGCCGTGTCCGGGCCTACGATATTCCAAGAGGAATCGGGGAGCCCTTTTATCCATTCGTCAAAGAGCGGAAACGAGCCCAATCCCCATCCGGCGCTTATGGCCCAGGAAGGGAAAATCCAGAAGCGATACGTGGTGTCCATCGTGTTCGGCGCGGGGGCGGGCGGCTGATTAGATACGTTGGCTCCGCCGGGGGAAGGCTGAATCGGCGGGAGGTTTTTTTTAAGCGAATCGGGTGTCGTTTTCAAGACAAGGGTATCGTGTTTTACCCCTGAATCCGACGCAGGCGTTTTCCCCGTATCGGGTTTAACGGCAGGATTTGAAACGGCCGTTTTCAGTGTATCGGAAAGTTTGGGACCTGTGTTAGGCGTCGTCTGGCAGAATGAAACACGAGAAAATAAAATCCCTGCGCAGAAAAAGCAAAGGGCAATTGCCGGAGACGGGGTCATTTTAATTTGATGCTTAATGGATTTCATGATGCCGGACTTCTTCCCGTGCGTGCGCTTGACATGCGAGCTTTTTTTCCATGGTGGTGATACTCAGATATTTCGGCATGATTTCAGAGGCCGTTATCCATCGTGACGGATCGTTTTTCGCCTGAATTGCCAGACGCGCGCATGCCAGGCCGCGCTGGACCGGGAATTTTTCCAGGGCATACGAAGCGCCCGGTCTTTCAATAAGGAAATCAAACGCCGTGCTCTTTTCATGGCCCAGCGTATCGGTAATGACGATGTCGCCCCGTTCAAGGCTGTCGCGAAACCTGCTTACGGGCGCCAGCGCGTCGTCGTGGGTCTTGGCCAGTGTATCGCCCCGCGGCGCGAAACGCGCCCAGAAAACATCGCCGTTACGGGCGTCGAACGCCACGGCAAGGGGCTTTTCACGGTTGTTCCACGCCACGGCCGCGCTTTCGAGTGAAGAAACCGGCAGGACTTTTATGTCGCGGCCAATACAGAACCCTTTGATGAATGAGATTCCTATTCGCAAACCGGTAAATGAGCCCGGGCCCACCGCTATCGCGATGGAATCTATTTCTGGAGCTTTGACGGCGCAGGTTGCAAAAAGGAATTCGATGCTCCGGCTTATATGTTCCGCATGCGAATTGCGCATGTACCGGGAAACACCCAGGAGCCCGTGATGTTCGTCGGCAAGCCCGATGCCCAGTTCCCCCGATGAGGTATCTATCCCAAGAATATAGCTCATGTGAGCGCGCCGTTAAGCCGGTTGCGTGCGGTTTGGATCAAAACGTCAAGAAGGCCGGAATAGGAGCCGCCCGACGCTTGAAAAGACTTGGGCAGCAGCGAGTTGGCCGTCAGTCCGGGCAGCGTATTGACCTCTAAAACATAAAAGACGCCGTCTTTGAATATCATATCGGTCCGTGACACCCCGCGACAACCCAGGGCGTTGTGCGCCTTGAGGGCAATTTCCCGTATGCGCGCCAGCATTTCGGGATCGCGCGGAGCTGGGCAGATTTCCTCCGAGCCTTTGTCCCGGTATTTTGCGGCATAATCGAAAAATTCGGCTGCCCGCGGCCTTATTTCTATAGGGGGCAGCGCATCGACCTTTCCATCGGGAAACTCGAGCACCGGACAGGTAAATTCAACGCCCTGAATGGCCGACTCAATCAGGATCTCGTCCGCGCGCGGGGAGAATTCGTCAAGCAAATTTCCGAGAGTTGTCATGTCGACCGCCCTTCCCATGAGCCTGCTTGACCCTGATTGCGGGCACTTGACAAAACAAGGAAATCCGTGGCGGGCGGCGATGCTTTGAGCTGAACATCCGGGGTGCATCTTTCCAAACAGGGAAAACGGCGGGGTCTGCAACCCGCATTGGAGGAAAAGATATTTGCTGACGATCTTGTTCATGGCCAGGGCGGAGGCAAGGACGCCTGGGCCGTTGTAGGCTATTCCTAATGTATCAAGAAATCCCTGGAAGCGTCCGTCTTCTCCGGCCTCGCCGTGCAGGGCCAGGAAGGCCACCGTGCAATGACCCCAAAGCTCCTTGGAATCGAGGGCGTTAAAGGGCCCTTTGAAAAAGGGTGATTGGCCGGCGGCGGGCGCCAGTGCGTCAAGCGATGAGATTTCCTCGAGCCTCAAAACCGTACCGGGCCCCATGTCCCGATAATAATAACGATTGTCTTTGGTAATGACGATTGCCCTGACGTCATATTTGTTCCGGTCAAGGTTTTGAAGCACCTGATGGCCGGAGCGCAACGATATTTCGTGCTCCGCCGATCTGCCCCCCATAACGACGCATAATGGTATTTTCATGTCCGCGCGTCTTTCATTTTCTTCGTAATGACCTCGACGCACGCGGCGGCGGCGATCCGGTATTGCTCGCGTGAATCGCGTTCGCGGATGGTTACGGTATCGTCCTGCATGGTCTGTCCGTCGACGGTGATGCAATACGGCGTTCCGGCCTCGTCCTGGCGCGCATAGCGCCGGCCGATTGCCGAGCTGACGTCGAAGGCGGCCCTGATGGAATTATCAAGGAGGTCCTCGAAGATCCTTTCCGCTTTTTCCGGCATACCCTCTTTTTTGACAAGAGGCAGCACGGCGGCCTTGATTGGGGCCAGCGCCGGGTGAAATCGCATGATCACGCGCTGGGCATCTTCCTTGTCTACGTCGTAGGCGTCGATGAGAAAGGCAAGCGTAGCCCGGTCGGCCCCGGCAGCCGGTTCGATGACGAAGGGAAACATGCGTTGTTTGGTCTCTTCGTCGAAATAGGCGAGGCTCTTGCCGCTGAATTCCGAGTGGCGCTTGAGGTCGAAATCGGTGCGGTTGGCGATGCCTTCAAGCTCGCTCCAGCCGAACGGGAAGAGATATTCCACGTCGCAGCACGCCTTTGCATAGTGTGCGAGCTCGTCGGGCGCGTGGTCGCGCAGGCGCAGGTTGTCTTTACGGATGCCATGCTTCAAATACCAGTCAAGGCGGGTTGTGCGCCAGTAATCGTACCACTGCGCATCGGTGTCGGGCATGCAGAAAAACTCCATCTCCATTTGCTCGAATTCCCGGGTGCGGTAGGTAAAGTTGCCGGGCGTGATTTCGTTCCTGAAGCTTTTTCCGATCTGCGCGATGCCGAACGGCGGCTTGAGCCGCGTCGCCTGCTGGACGTTTAAAAAGTTGACGAAAATGCCCTGGGCCGTCTCCGGGCGCATGTAAACGACGGCCGACTGGTCGTCCACGGGCCCCATGAACGTCTTAAACATGAGGTTGAATTTCCGGACTTCGGTAAGCTGGCCGCCGCACTTGGGGCATTTTGACAGGTTTTCCAGGTGGTCGGCCCGGAAACGTTCCTTGCACGATTTGCAATCGACGAGCGGATCGGTAAAGCCGGAAAGGTGCCCCGACGCTTCCCATACTTTAGGGTGCATGAGAATCGCCGCGTCGAGGCCCACGATGTCGCGGCGGTTGGTCACCATCGAGCGCCACCACGCTTCCTTGACATTGCGCTTGAGCTCGACGCCCAGCGGGCCATAGTCCCAGCAGCTGTTAAGTCCGCCGTATATTTCGCTGGATTGAAAGATAAAACCGCGCCTTTTGCAGAGCGAGACGATTGTTGACATCAAATCAGGTGCTTTGTTGGCCATGGTGGGGTCCTTTGAATAAAAAAACCTAAAAATAAAAGAAGGTTAAAAATACGTTTTGCGCGGGTGGCTTTGGGCACGGGATTTTTGACCGGGCCGAATAAAAGCTACATCAGTCAGGAACACCTATGGATTTTTTATCCCCATTGAGTTAAGGATCATGGTCGCCAGCGTGTCGTAGCCCTTCTGGTTAGGGTGCAGTAATGGAATTTCCGGCCCAAAAAGAGCGGGATTCGGCGTGTCGTTAACGGCGAATGTATGATATGCATCGACGTTGGCGATTTGCCAGGAGAGGCTTTTTTTGACCGCAACGGAGTCCGACAACCATGCGTTGAAAAGCGAGTCTTGTCCGCGTAAAGGTACATAAGGCAATCCATTTATAACATAAATGCCTGCTTTGGGATTGTTTGCATGGGCAATATTGACGATGTCCATTAGATAACCCAGTTCAGTAATGCCATATCCACCGTTGACTCCGAGCATTATTACCCACCAGTCGGCGTTGAGCGTCGGGAAGGAATTAACCATCAGGGTCCATAATTCTTTAGCCGTGTATGACCCAACGGCAAAGCATGAATCGTCGGGCGATTGCGCCATGTAATTCGTCACCAGCGGACCCACGGGCTTTACCTTTGCAATGCCCCCGAAAGAAGTCCTGAGGCCCGAAAGCACCTTTTTTCTAAATCCTCCGCTTACTCCATCGCAATCAAATCCGGAAACGATCGAATGCCCCGCGAAGCAAATCGTTCGTTGAAGCAGCGCCATGAAGGTCCCGGTGCACGAAGCGCTGTCGCCGAATTTGTCCTGCGCAACCAGCCTCCAGGAGTAGCTTGCCGTATCGATATTCCCGGCGATAAAGCTGGAATCGCGTCCCTGGTATATTTTTGCGAGTTGACCGGTAGATTTTCCCAGGTAAAGCGAAAAAAGCAAGGTGTCGGATTTGCCGTTGGGGTCGAAAGCGGAAAACCTGAATGTCACGCGTTTTTGCGTAAACGTCGAATCTGTTGAACGGTAGAGGAGGGTATCGCCGTTTGCCGGTGAAAGCATCAGGAGGTTTTGCGGCGGCGTAAAGTAATAAATATGAAAACTGTCGATGGCGACTATTCCGCGGTTGTCGCGCACCCCAACACCGATGGTAACCGTGTCTTTTCCAAGGAAGGGAATTTTATGTTGCGGGGTGGCGCCGCTGTCGGTCCATGTCAGTCCTCCGATGTTCCATAAGTAAGTGACGATCTGTGCGCCGGTCTCGGAAGCCTGCAGCGTGACCAGCACCGTATCGGCCATTGAGACCGTCGTGTCGCGCGGGTGAAGAAGGGTTGGTGTTTGAGTGACGACCGTAATGGACATGGAATCGAAGATTGATCCTGTCATGCGGTCGTCGGTCGCGCGCACCTTGAGCGAATGGGCGCCTGCCGCGTTAGGGGACCACGAGCAGCGCAGCGTGTTCCCAATGGTAGATACTTCCTGGGCGGCATGGTCCATCGTCCAGAAAAAACGCGAAATGGATGACGCATGGGAAATCACCTGCGCGACAATGGTGATGGTATCATTGGCCCAAACGCTCGTATCATGCGGCAATTGCAATGGACTGATGTCGGTGCGGACGCGAACGAGCAGGGAATCGGGGTTGGAAACCAGGCTTGCCTGGCCCGCCTGGGCCAATGCCTTGACCCAAATATGACGGCGTCCGGTATCGCCGACGCCCCACTGCTTAACATAAAAATTTGAAGCCAGGGTGTCTTTAAATGAAACGCCGCCGTCGAATGACCAGGTAAATGCGTTTACTAATTGGCAATTTGAAAAACCATTGACGGTCAGACGCATGGTATCAAGGGGAAAAGCCGCGGAATCACCGCCCAAATGGACCACGGGCTTGCAGGGAAGGACGGTAACGGTCAGCGAGTCGGCAAATGAAGCCGCGCTCGTTTGCGACAGGGCCACTACCTCAATCGTACGGACGCCGGTATCCGATTCGCTCCAATGCTTGAGGATTGTGGGATTGATAGTTGTATCTGTAAATGACCTTCCGTTGTTGAACGACCACAGGTACCACTTGACCGGGCGGGCCCCGGAACTGGAAACGGCATAACGGCTGGAATCGTCGGCCAGAACCGTGGAATTCCCCGTCAGCGCAACAACGGGGCGGTAGAGATTGACGGTAACGGGCATCATGGCCGGAGTTGACGGCAGGCCCGTTTGGGTCAGGGCAACGGCGACTATCGCATGGACGCCGGTATCCGGTTCGCTCCAACGTTTGATGATCGAGGGAACAGTTGTTGTATCTGTAAATGACACGCCGTTGTTGAACGACCACAGGTACCGCTGCGCCGGGCATGGGCCGGAGGCGGAAATTGCATAACGGTCCGAATCGCCGGCAAAAACCAGGGAAGCGCCCGAAAGCGAGATAATCGGGCGGCAGGCCCGGACAAAAACGGAAAGCGTGTCGAAAAATGATGGAATTCCCGTTTGGGTCAAAGCAAAAGCCACTATTACATGGGCGCAGGAGTCGGAATCACCCCAATACCTGAAAATTGCCGGAACACTCGTCGTATCGGGAAATGACAGTCCGTTGTCAAAGGACCAAATAAATGTTTTCGCAAGACAAGGGCCGGAAGCGGAAATGGTAAATCTGGAGGAATCTTCAGTGGAAATCGAGGAATCACCCGAAAGCGCGATAATGGGACGGCAGACCCTTACCATAATCCGGGTACATGCGGAATCGGAAACCTCATGCAGCGCATCGACTGTTTTTACCGTAAAAAGTTGGGCGCCCGAATCATCCATGGTCCAAACATGTGATATAAAGGGTATGGAAGTGGTGTCCAGGGAAGTTTGCCCACCGGTGAAGCGCCAAACGTAGCATACGATGCTGTCGGGAACAAAAACCGGAATGGCGTATAACCGGACCGTGTCACCGGCCAAAACTGTCGTATCGGCCATGGCTGTCAAACGGGGTTTTTCGAGCGGCTTTGTTGATTGCGTGCAGCGCAATACCATGAAAAAAACAAAAGCGCAACACAGTATTATTGACGGAATGATTTTTTTGCTATTCACGGCGAATGTTTTTAAGAAATGGCCTTTCAAAACGAAAATAACTTGCTCAAGCGAGCAATGTCAAATTGATGTTGCTCCAATGCAAAATAATTATTCATACCGCTTTAAATTTTTTATCAAGCGCTCCTCAAGGGGGACCGAAGCGTCTACCAAAAATTGCTTTCCGGTTATCATCTCAAACAGTTTTATGTAGCGCGACGATAGTTCAACCACGAGATCTTTCGGAGCTTCCGGCAAAACCGCATCCTTATAGGGGTCGCAATGGTCCTTGAACCACAAACGCAGGAATTCCTTGTCGATATTTTCGGGTTCTTCGCATTTTTCAAAGCGGTTCTGATAGGTGTCTTTGAGCCAGTAGCGGGACGAATCGGGTGTATGAATCTCGTCGATAAGCGTGATAGCGCCTGATGCGTCGATACCTAACTCATATTTGGTATCGACCAGGATGAGTCCGTGGGTGGAGGCGATTTTTGTGCCGCGATCAAAAAGTTTAAATGCGATTTCTTCGCATTTTTCCCAGGTGGAAACGTTCATTATTGCCCGCTCGAGTATTTCGCGGGGCGAAATGGACTCGTCGTGAATATCGGATTTCGTCGTAGGCGTGATGATGGGCTTCTCAAACTTCTGATTTTTAACCATGCCTTCCGGCAGCTCATTACCGCAGAGATTTCTTACGCCTTTGGAATATTGCATCCAAGAGGAGGTATCGGTTGAGCCGGTGAGATAACCGCGAACCACGAACTCGATTGGCAGGACCCTGCATTTTTTCGCCACAGTCGCGTTTGGATCAGGAAGGTCGATGAGATGGTTGGGCACGATGTCGCGGGTCTGTTCGAACCAGAAGGCGCTTACCTGATTCAGGACCTGGCCCTTGAATGGAATATTAGCTAGAATGCGGTCGAAGGCGCTTTGCCGGTCGGTCGTAATCAGGACAAGTTTATCGCCAAGGTCATAGGTGTCGCGCACCTTGCCTTTCTTCCGGTTTGGTAATCCAATAAAGGACGTGTCGTCAAGGCAGTTGTCCAAGTTTTTTTCGATCGTGCTTTTTGAGATCATGGTCTCTCCCCATTAAGGAAAATCCGATTCCTGCGGCATTTCAAGGCCTTTTTCGCTGACGAACCCGTATTCTTTTTTGTCATGCGCAACGACGATGTTCCTGCCGTCGCCTTTGAGCGAAACTGAATCATGCGGAAAACGCGCCTTGAGCACGTTCATGAGACACAGCGCTTTTTCCAGGCCGTCACCCCGGTTGTAATTCCAGACTTCATCGGGCTGGGCCATGCGTTTCCCGTCGTAAATTGACGGGCCCTCCATTGAGAGCAATTTTTGCAGAACCTCCTGAATGTCTATTTTCCGGGCGCCTTCGACGCACACCGGATTCCTTTCCATGGCCGCCTTGATAAACGGTTTCCAGGGCGACCTCGACATGTCGCGATAGGCCGCAAAAGCGAGATCGGCGACGGTATTTTTCGCGCGCACGGATTCGAGATAGTCCATGATTTCCTCGCGCGAGCCCGATGGATCAATGGCAAGCGCCTGTGAATCGTCCCACGCTTTGTCGGTTTCGGGAAGGCGCGGGCTGATCCGGCAGAACTCGGTGAGCCGCTTCATGACTTCTTCAACATCCAAGCAGCAGTGGTTAAGGTGTTTTTTCAGGGATTCGATGGTTTCTGCGGAATCGAGCGACACGTCGTTTTCCCGGAAGAATTTTTCCACTTCGTCAAACATCAGCCGTTTTTCCATGGGTTGAGGATAAAATTCGTCCTCGTCGATTTCCTGAAGGAGATTTGCGCGTGTTGAATCGCTTACTTTGAATTTGCTGTTGTGCTCATACGAATAGACCTTCTCGGCCTCTATATAACGGGGTTTACCGGAGGACCTGAACGTTATCTGGAAACATTTTTGATACGCGCTGTTCTGGCGGAGGAAATTGGCAAGGATCTCGAAGGTAATGTCCGTTGAAAGGAACGCGTTGAGTTTTTCGCGAAAAGACCCGAAGGCCTGCGGCGAGATCGTCGCGTAAGGATACAGCGTATGAATATAGCCGGTTTGGTGGGCGACGACCGTGACCCGCTCACGCTGAAGCGCCCGCCGCGCTTTTTCGGAAAGCTCCGTGCCGTTGAACCACATGTTTTTCGTGACGATCCGCCGGTTGTTGGTTATGATGCCGTCATTGATGTCGATAAAATTCTGAGAATGCAAGGGCGTGGCCAGCAGGAATATCCGGTCCAGAGGAATGCGGCCCACGGCGAAAAGCGCGCTTGCATACAGGGTGGAGAGCGAAACGCATTCGCCCGCCCCCGATGAGTAACCCGGCTTATGGGCAAAGGCCTCCATCGCTTCCAGCGTTTCGGTTTTCCAGTAGGGAACGACGTTCGAGGTATATTTGTCGAGGCCGAAATGTTTGCGTATGTCAATATCGAAGTAGTATTTGTCGCCTTCATAGCCGAACAAAGCGTTGCTTTGCGACAGGGCCGCTTCGTCGATGAATGAGGAAAACCGCGCCAGTTCTTTTTCTTTCGTGGTCAGGCCCCAGGTGTCGAGGTCCAGATTAAAGGTGAAATGATCGATGATGTATTGTTTAAGGCGCAGGACCCTGCGGTACGGCGTCAGCTTGGGAAAATCCCTGAACCAGGGGTCGTTTCTCCATTGCCACAGATTGGCCGACATGATGTTGGCAAGGACCAGTGAATAAAGGAGCTCGGGAAAAATAAAAATTTCCATATCGGAAAGGGTAATTGCCGATGAATACTTTTCAAGCGATTGGGGGGATTTCGGATCGTACATGGCTGAAATGGTTCCTTTCTTCGCAAAAAATATACTAGCAATTTCAATGTCGTACAATGTATTATCAAACTATTTTTTAAATACCTATTTATCGTGCGGATTATTATCACTATGACGTCAAATCGTATTAAACAAAGAATCCTTTCTGCAATTAACGAGAAAGTCTTTCCAGGATGCGTCGTAGGCATCGTCGGGCCCGATGGCAATCGGTCGGTCATGCCTTTTGGCCGCCATACGTATGATCCCGGTTCTCCGGCAATGGGCGAGGAGACCATCTTTGACGTCGCCTCTATTACAAAAGCAATTCCAACGTCATCGCTTGCCCTGACGCTTCTTGATGCGGGAAAATTAAAGCTTGACGATACGCTCATAACTTATGTACCGGAATTTAGAAACTCTTGCAGGCAAAGCGTGCGGATCCGGCATTTGTTGACGCAAACGCTTGATTTTGGGTTTCGATTGTCGGTTTACAAAGATAAAAAACCCGACGAACTCCTTGATGCGATTTTTACCGCCGAATTCAGGGCAAAGCCGGGTACGACTTTTTATTACGCAAACGCCACCAGCATTTTGCTGGGGCTGGTTGTGGAGCGGATATGCGGAAAGGACCTGCCGACCCTGGGGCAGGAAATATTTTTCGGGCCCTTGAATATGCTCCATACGACATTTTTTCCCGAAAAGTTTGACCTTGAAAAGATCGCGCCCACTGAAATTGATCCCTGGCGCGGAAGAATGGTGCAGGGAGAG
>Ga0182027_10003520_pt1 | contig 24756 bp, 20 predicted proteins | sample 712E1DmetaG_FD_121300 | JGI IMG/M metagenome (GOLD analysis project Ga0182027, IMG submission 121300) | Permafrost microbial communities from Stordalen Mire, Sweden - 712E1D metaG (Illumina Assembly) | ecosystem: Environmental > Terrestrial > Soil > Wetlands > Permafrost | place: Sweden... | reverse complement strand
CCCTTCTCGACGATCGCCTGCCGGATGACCGTTCGCGCCTCCGGCGATAGGGCGTCGTACAACCAGTCATACCCGATCGCCAACGCGGTGGTCATCTCCGCGACGTCGAGGAAATGGGACGGGTTCCAATCCGCGAATGCCGCCACCGCGCGCATCTCCTGCTCCGTCCGGAGCCGGAAGACGTCGTCGCCGGTGACGCGCCACGCCAAGGCCCACACCAGCACGCGTCGCTCGGCCTCCCGCGAAACACCCAGCAGGCGGCGTCCCAACTTCTGGTAGGTCAGAGGCGGCAGTGGCAGCAACCGCCTCGCGTCAGTCTCGATGCCAGCGAGCAGGCGAGCCAGCCCCACATCGTGCTGGCTGCGGGCACGCAGGTCCGCCCAGTCGGCCGCGCGGGCGAGTAGCCGCGGATGTCCGGCGCGCAGATTCGCCAACAGGTCGGCATCACCGGCCTCAGCCGCGTGGGCGACACGCCCGACTCCGAAGACAAAAAGCACGACTACAACCGAGGAGACGATCCTGTTCATAGTGCAACGTGGAGCCTGGCCGATTCACCTCCACGAACCAAGCCCGCACTGACGAATGTCTCCTTTCGCAGCCGGAAAAGGCCGCCCGTTCGGCCACGAACCGCCCTCGGAAAGACTGGAATCCCGCTAGCGCGCAGGTGATACTCACGCTCCTTTCTCCTTCACGCTATTATCTCTCTGAATTGTGCTTTTTCGCGATGATTCCAAATCCATGACTCTTCACAGGAGAAAACGGAGGGAACTGAGAGGTTTGTTTTGTCCATCGTTCACTCTCTCTGTTTCCTCTGTTACCTCCTGTAAAATGCCTTGGTTGCGGCTGCGCCGCGCTGGGAAGGTCGCGTTCCGAATCGCGGCGGCCGGCGGACTCTTGCTCCTGGCTGGCGTGCTGCTCCTCGCCGCCGCACCGCCGAACCTGCCGATCGATTTCTCTTTTTGCGGCTACGGCGGCGGCGGGGTCCCGTTGCCGGCCGCCGCGGCGCGCGTCGTCGTGGTGCCGTCGGGAGGCGACGATACGGACCTGCTGCAGCAAGCCATCGATCACGTCGGAGGCCTGCCGGCCGGCGCGGATGGGATTCGCGGCGCCGTCCAGCTCGCGCCCGGCGAGTTCCGCGTCGGAGGACAACTCCGGCTCCGCGGGGGTGTGGTGTTGCGCGGCAGCGTGGATCCGGCGCGGCCCACCGTGTTGATCGCAACCGGCCACGACCGGCGCACGTTGATCGAGGTGGCAGGGTCGGAGCCCCAATTCGCCGACGCGATCGAACGGAAGGTGACGGACGATCCTGCTCCCGCGGGCACCCGTACGCTCCCGCTGGACAATGTGGATGGCCTCGCTCCGGGTGACGGGGTGGCGATCCGTCGCCCGAGCACGAAGGAGTGGATCAGCGCTATTGGGATGGATCAGTTTACCGGTCATTTCAAAGAGTTCCGCCTCGACTGGGCCCCCGGCTCGCGTGACCTGGTCTGGAACCGCGTCATCACCGCCGTCGACGCCCTGCACCGCACGATCACCGTCGACGCGCCGATCACCGTCGCGCTCGAGGTCCGCTATGGCGGCGGCACGGTGCGCCGGGTGGACCGGTCGCGCCTGGCGCGCCAGGTGGGAATTGTATACCTCAACCTCGTCAGCGAATTCGATCGGGCGAATCCGCGCGACGAAGAGCACTCCTGGATCGCGATCGCCGTCGACCACGCGGAGGACGTCTGGGTGCGGGGTATTATCGTACGGCACTTCGTGTGCTCCGCGGTCTCGGTGGGATCGGACGCGCGCCGCATCACGGTCGATACCTGCTACAACGAAAAGCCGGTGTCGGAACCGGGCGGCTACCGGCGGCTGAGCTTCTTCGTCAACGGCCAACAGGTCCTCGTGCAGCGCTGCTACGCCGAGCAGGGCTGGGACGACTTCGCCGCGGGGATGTGCGCGGCTGGACCGAACGTCTTTCGCGATTGCGAGGCCACCGCGGCGATCGGCGACAGTGGGCCGTTCGAGAGCTGGGCGGCGGGCACGCTCTACGAACTCGTCCGCGTGGACGGCGCCGGTATCGCACTCGCCAACAACTCACGCCGCGCGCAAGGCGCCGGCTGGACTGCGGCCAACTCCGTGCTGGGGCACTGTCTAGCGAATCCAATCGACGTCGCCAGCCCTCACGGTGCGGAGAACCGTGCGGTCGCCAATCTTGACGCCTCCAGTCCTCCGGGCGCAGAGAACTATGCGAACACCGAATTGTACCTCGGTCCCGGTTCGCTGTACGACGTGCAACTGGCGGCGCGCATCGGTCCTGCGGCAATGCAGGCGCTCGAGCGGTGCGAGCTCGGCTCAAGCGAGGCGCAGCGCTTCGTCCCCGCTGCGGTTCCAGACCGCGCAAAGCCTCTGCCGATCAAGCCGCTCGCCCTCGCCCGCGGACGATTTGTGATCGACGGCGGGGCGCTGTGGGGAGGTGTGCGCGCCACGGCTTGGTGGAAGGGCCAGGTCTCCCCCGCCCTCGCCCGCACGCTCGGGGTCAGCCTCACGCGCTTCGTGCCCGGTCGCACTGGACCCGGCCTGACGGAGGATCTGGCGGCGCTGGCCCGTGACCTCGTGCAAAGCGGCACCGTCGCCTTTCAGGACTGGCCCGGGCTCTGGTACGACCGGCGGCGCGACGACCATACCCTTGATGCGAGAACCGATGCGGCGGTGTGGGCGCCGTTCTACGAAATGCCGTGGGCGCGCAGCGGCCAGGGCACGGCCAATGACGGCCTGAGCAAGTACGACCTGACAAAGTTCAATCCCTGGTACTTCGACCGGCTGCGCGAATTCGCGCAAAGCTGTGATGAGACCGGCCTGATCTTCATCCACAACTTCTACAACACCCACAACGTCCTGGAAACCGGCGCCCACTGGGTGGATTTCCCCTGGCGGCCGGCCAACTGCATCAACGACACTGGCCTGCCCGAGCCGGCGTTCGACGCCGACGGCCACTCGGTGCACATCGCCAACACCTTTTTCGATGCGTCCGATCCGCGCCGTCGCGAGCTGCATCGCGCCTACATCCTGCACGGGCTGGACGTGTTGAAAGGACACCCGAATGTGGTGCACGGTCTCGCCTTTCAGTACGCCGGTCCCCTCGCCTTCCAGCAGTTCTTCCTCGACACCGTGGCGGAGTGGGAAAAGGCCAACGGCCAGACGGTCCGGCTGGCGATCACCACGAGCCAGGACACCACGGACGCGATCCTCGCCGACCCGGTGCGCGGCCCGATGATCTCGGTGATTGACCTGCGCTACTGGCAATACCTGCCCGACGGCACGCTGTACGCGCCGCGCGGCGGACAGAACCTGGCCTTCCGCGAGATGAGCACGCAGCGCTTTGGCAAGGAAGGCGGCGACACCGCGCCGCCCACTACGCCGGAGCAGGTCTACCGGCAGGTGCGCGAGTACCGCGACCGCTATCCCGACCGGGCGATCATGGCGTGGCACGGTGGCTGCGGCCCGATCCCAGTCCTGATGGCGGGAGGCGCGCTGGCGCTGGTCAGCAACCCCGCTTCAGGCCAGACGGCCGGCGGACCGCGGGACGACGATGCGTTCAATGCTTTCGTGAACCAACATCTCGCGGCGATTCTGCCGTCGATGGACCCGGTGGACGGCCTAGTGGCGGAGGGCGGGCACACCTGGTGCTTGACCGACCGAAAGACGACCTGGCTGATCGATTCGCTCAGTGGCGAATCGTTCATGGTGCGGCCGGACGTCCCGGTGGATGCCTGTCGTGGCTTGTGGTTCGACCCACGCACCGGTCAGACGACCGCTGCCACCCTCCCGGCCCGCGGCGAGGGCGGAAACGACATCCACAAACCCTCCGCCGCCGCATGGCTCCTCCTGCTGCAGCGCCCTTGAGCGTCCCTCGTCGCGCCGTCACCTCCCGCCCACACCCCGCCCGCGCCCAGCCGAACGGCTTTCGCGGTTTGTAACGTATTACGTTACATGCACCGCGGGCCGGAGACGGTCCCGCCGGGCCGTGCGGCATTCGGCTGTGGGATTGCGGTGGGCCATCCTTCCCTCTGTTGCCTTCGGCGTCTCAAAAGAGAAGCATGAAACGGTGTCTCCGGCCTATTTTCCCCGATCTTGCGCCGAGAGCATCATAATGAACTCCTCGCCCGGTGCTCCGTCGGTGCCGGGGAAAGTGTCCTCGCCGCAGATCTTGAAGCTGCACTTCTGCAGGACCCGCATCGAGGCAGCGTTGCCCTTGGCCACATGGGCATACAGCGGACGGATCTTCATCTCGTCCAAAAAAAGCGCCAAGGCCGCGCTAGCGATCCCCCTGCCCCAATACTCCTTTCCCAGCCAATACCCTACCTGGCGGGAGCCCGATTGTTCCCAGCAGACGATGTTGCCGGCCACGCGCCCGTCCGCGACAATGGTCCGGATGATGTTGCTTCCCCCGGCCATGGTTTTCGCCCAATGGGCCATGAATGCGTCATGGGCGCGCGCCGGAAAGGCGGCCATTTGCGTGGCCTCCGGTTCAAGTTGTTGCGTGTAGAAGATCGGGAGATCAGCTTGCCGCACCTCGCGCAGGATCGTGTCGTTGGCCATGGGATGAATCGCGGGGATCATCAAGGCGACCCGTTACTGCTGGCGACGCTTTGTTTCATCAACGTTGTTCGAATTCCGGTCGCCGCTCGACGGCCAACGCGGCCGTGGCGTCCTGTGCGAGCTTGACTGTCCGAGACCGACCTCGGTTTCACGGCGGCACGCACTCGACGCGGAACCAGTCGAAATCGGCGCAACCGGTCTGAGTGGCCTTCCCGGTGGCCAAGGCGAAGAGACCAACTTTCGCGCCGATCCAAAGCTCCGGTCGCGCAACGAAGGCATCGCCGAGCGGCATGAACTTCTGTCCGTCCTCGCTGTAACTGAACCGGCAGGAAGCACCCGCCGTGACAACCACCCGAAGCACAATCGTCGGCGAGTTCACCCGGAGGCCGGCGATTTCCTGCTCGCTCCCACTTTTCGCCGCACCGCGGCACACAACCTGGACGACCCGCCACCCCGTCTCGGTCTTTTTCAGGCCGATCCAGGCATAATCGTCGCCCGACACCAGCAGGCCTGCTTTTTCGCCAGTTTCGGTGGGCAAAAACGTCATCTGCGTCGTCGCCGCGAACTCCGGAGCGGCGAACTTCTGCTGCAAAAGGGCCGGCTCCGTCCACAGATTGGTTCCGGTGGCCTTCTGGACGCGAAGACGGAGCGCTCCGGGTCGCTCCGTCAGCGAGAACCATCCCGGCTGCGGATTGGCCGGCCACTGCCATTGCGTGCCGAGCGCAGGGCCGTCGAATTCGTCGGAAGTCTGCGGGGCGGACCGCGGGGCGGCCGGCCCGCTGTCGGGTTTGCGCCATGTCCGCACCGGCTCGCCCCGACCGTCGCCATCCCCGGCGCGCCCAATCACGGGCCAGCCGTCGCGCCATTGCATCGGTTGAAGGTGCACGACGCGGCCGTAGGCGCCCAGATCCTGAAAATGCAAAAACCAATCCACCCCATCGGGGGTGTCGACCCACGCCCCCTGATGCGGACCATTGATGTCCGTGTGCCCCTGCTCCAGCACGATGCGGTCCTCGTACGGGCCATTAATGTCGCGCGCCCGGAAGGCGGACTGCCAGCCCTCTTTCACTCCGCCCGCGGGGGCGAAGACGTAGTACCAGCCGTCGCGCTTGTACAACTTGGGGCCCTCCAGCGTTCGGTATCCGGGGAGCTTGTTGCCGTCGATGATCACGCGTCCCGCGTCCGCGGCGCGTGTCCCGTCGTCGCTGAGCCGAACGAGAGTGAGGACATTGTTGAAACCGGCGCGGCTCTTGGCCCAGGCGTGCACCAGATAGACCTTCCCGTCGTCATCCCACAGTGGACAGGGATCGATCAGGCCGCAACCGGCGAGGACTTGCACCGGCGGCGACCACGCGCCGGCCGGGTCGGCCGCAGTTGTGAGGAAGATGCCGTGGTCGGGATCAGGGTAGTAAACCCAGAACCGACCATCGTGATGGCGCAGCGCCGGCGCCCAAACGCCCTGGCCGTGTTGCGGCACGCGGAAAATCTCCTCTGGTACAAGGCGCGGCAGGGCGTGATTGATGATCCGCCAATTCACTAAATCCTTCGATCGCAGCACCGGCAGGCCCGGGGCGCAATTGAAGCTCGACGACACCAGGTAGTAGTCTTGGCCGACGCGGATCGCATCCGGATCGGAATAGTCGGCGAACAGCACCGGGTTGCGGTAGGTGCCATCGCCTTGATCGGGCATCCAAGGGGCAGCGTTCATCAAAGGGAGGACCAGACACCACGCGGCGCAGAGCGCCGCGACCGGCGGAAACGAACCACGTCGTTGCTGAGCCCGGCTCATGCTGGGTCGCGGGCCCACCGCACCCGTCTCAGGCCGCCTTGGCCTCGACTTGCGCCGGTTCGAGCCGGGGCACAAGCAGGTGCACGATCAGGAGCGCCACGAGGTAGGCCAGGCTGGCCATGAGGAAGATCGGGAAGTAGTTGCCCGTAAACTTCACGACCTTGCCTGTGACATAGAACAACGCGATGCCGCCGGCGGCGCCGATCATGCCGCCCAGACCTGTCACCGAACCGACCACGCGCTTCGGGAACATGTCGCCGGCCAGGCTGAAGACGTTGGCCGACCAGGCTTGATGGGCGGAGGCCGCCAGGGTGATGAGCACGGCTGCCACCCATTTGCTGTCGGTCGTGGCGGAAAACACCACGGGCACCACGCAGGCGCCACAAAGGAGCATCGTGACTTTCCGCGCCTTGTTGATCGTCCAGCCTCGCTTGATGAAGGCGCCGGCCAGCCACCCGCCGGCGATGCTGCCGATGGACGCGATCACGTAGATCAGCATGATCATGTATTTGCGGCCCTCCTGATCCAAATTGAACTTCTTGTTGAAGAAATCGGGCGAGCCAAACAGGTAGAACCACCAGAAACAGTCGGTCATGACCTTGGCCACGGCGAACGCCCACATTTGCCGGTGCGGCAGCAGGCGCCGCCACGGGATCTTCACGGTCGGCTCCACCGTCTCCCCCTGGATGAGCGCCAGTTCCTCCTGGTTCACCCGCGGATGCTCCTCCGGTTTGCGGTAGACCAGCAGCCAGCCGATGATCCACGCCAGGTCAATGACGGCGGTGATGAGAAACGCGCCGCGCCAGCCGACGACAACCCCGCCAATGGTCAGCGCGGAGAATTGGGCAACGACGAAGGGGAGCCCCATCGGCACCAGGATGCCACCAATGTTGGAGCCCGAGTTGAAAAGGCCCGTGGCCAGCGCGCGCTCGCGCTTGGGGAACCACTCCGCGGTCGTCTTGATCGCCGCGGGGAAATTACCGCCTTCGCCAAGCCCCAGCAGCACGCGGCAGATGAAGAAGCCGGCAACGGCGCTGCCGAAGAGCGCACCGATTTCCGGAGCCACCGCATGCGCCATGGACGCAAGGCCCCAGCAGGCGCAGGCGAAGACGAAACCCCAGCGCAGACCCAATACATCCATCAGGCGGCCCATCAGCAGCATGCTGATGGCGTAGGCGGCGCTGAAGGCCACCTGCATGTTCCAGTACTGCTCGTCCCAATAGCTCTTGACCTGCTGCTTGACATAGTCCTGGCACGCCACGCACGCCCGTGGGTCGGCCTGCCCTGCTGAATGCTGCCGGTGCACCTGCTGGATTTCCGGCGCATGTTCCGTCCAGTACCGGTCGGCCAGCCGCAGGTATTGCGGCATCTCCGGGTTGAGATTTCCGAAGACACCGCGATCGATGTAGTTGGCCGTGGTGACCCAGAACAGGAGGGCGCAGATCACCCAGCGGTAACGGGTCGCTTTGGCGGGAATGGAGTCAGGGGTGCTCATTGTTGGGGCGGGAATTGAGACTGCGCGCCTTGGTGGCCGGCTCGATGGTAACATTATTGAATGTGATGGAACCGGCGTGTTGCAACACTTCCGCCGTCTGCACCGCCAGGAAGGTGCAGTCGATGAAACGCACCCCGTCAATCAACGCGCCCGCGAACCCGGTGATCCACATGACACGCGGGCTGGAGCGGCTCGTCACATGGTCGAGTGCAATGTTGCGCACCACCGGCTGATAGGGCCCGCGGGCGCCCTCCTCGTAGACCAGGTCGACGGTAAGGATCGCCTCGGTGACCTGCCCGATTTCCACATTCCGCATGAAGACGTTCTCAATCACGCCGCCGCGGCGGGCATTCGACTTGAACCGCAGCGCGCGATCAAGACTCGGGCTGTCCATCACGCAGTCCTCGATGAAGACGTTGCGGCAGCCGCCGGAGATTTCGCTGCCGATCACGACGCCGCCATGGCCGTCGCGCATCGTGCAATGCCGGACCACGGTGTTCTCGGCCGGCCGGTTGACCCGGCGTCCGTCGTTGTTGCGGCCGGATTTGATGGCGATGCAGTCGTCGCCGGTGGTGAAGCTGCAGTTTTCAATCACAACATCGCGGCACGACTCGGGATCGACGCCGTCGTTATTCGGCCCGGTGGACACGATGTCGACCCCGCGCACCACCACGTTGGTGCAGAGCTCGGGATTAACCTCCCACATCGGGGAACGCCGGATGTGCACCCCTTCAATCAGGACGTTGCGACAGCGGTAGGGTTGGATGAAATTGGGCCGGAGAAAGTGGCCGCCTCCGAAAACCCGCTGGTCGACCGGCACGCCCTGCTCACCAAGTTCGTTCAGCCGTTCGCGATCGATCTTGGCGGAAGCCGCCCCCGGACCGCGCTTGGTCCACGACCACCAGTTGTCCTCCGAGGCGGCGCCGTCGAGGGTGCCGTCACCGGTCACCGCGATGTTCTCCTGGTCCAGCGCGTAGATCAGCGGTGAGTAGTTGTAACACTCCACTCCTTCCCAACGGGTGAATACGGCCGGGAGGTAGCGGGCGGGATCGGTGAGGAACTGAAGCGTCACTCCTCCTTCAAGATGCAAATCGACATTGCCCTTCAGCTGGATGGCACCGGTGAGGTAAACGCCCGCCGGCGACACCGTCACGTGGCCGCCACCCGCCGCATGGCACGCCTCGATGGCCCGGCGGATCGCCTCCGTGCAGTCGGTCTTGCCGTCGGCGACCGCACCATAGTCCGTGATAGGGAACTCCCGGGTCGGGAAAACCGGCGGCTTGATCCGGGCCAGGATGGCCGGCAGGCCCGCCCATTCCGCCACCGCGAAACTGGGAGCCGGCGTTTCTGCTGGCGGCACGGCCGGGACGGCTTTCGCAACCGGAGCCGACCCGAGCAGGCGCTGTAGTTCGAGACCGGCCAGGATAAACGGGCCCACCCCCTTGAGGTCGTTGTCGATGACCGGCTCCCCGATGTAGTATTCAAACGAGCCGTCGCGACCGTAGCCCAACCCGGCCACCGAGCAGCATCGGGTCAGCGAAACCCGGCCCTTCGGATCAACGGTGACCAGCTTGTCGACGAGACCGGCGTAGCCCTTCACCAACACGGGCAGGTAATCACGGGAGAGGACGCCCTGGTTGATGCCCTTCGCCAGCGCATAAACAAACATGCTCGACCCGGTCGCCTCGAGGTAATTGCCCGGGCGCGCCCCCTGGTCGGTCACTTGGAACCACAAGCCGCTGGCTGGGTCCTGGTGCCGCGCGATTCCCGCCGCCACCTTCTGCAACATCGCAATGATCTCGGGGCGGGCCGGATGGTCAGCCGGGATGAAGTCCAGGACGTCCACCAGCGCCATGGCGTACCAGCCGAGGGCGCGGCTCCAGAAATTGGGTGACGTGCCGGTCGTCCGGTTGGCCCACGACTGCGTCCGGCTCTCGTCCCAACCATGGAAAAATAGCCCGGTCGCCGGGTCGTAGGTGTGGGTTCCGGCCAGGCGGATCTGCTTCGCGACGTCGTCCAGGGACGCCGCGGGTTCCCGGAAGAGTTGCGCGCATTCCGCGTAAAACGGCGCTTCCATGTAGATCCCATCGAGCCACATCTGGTGCGGATAGCGTTGCTTGTGCCAGAAGCCGCCTTCGTTCGTGCGCGGCTGGGTCTCGAGCTGCCGGCGCAACAACCGCGCCGCCTGCAGGAAACGCTCTTGCTTGGTCACGCGGTAAAGGGCGAGCGCGGTCTTGCCTGGATTGAGGTTGTCGAGGCTGTAGTCCTCCAACTGGTAACCCCGGATCTGGCCGTCCGGCGCGATGAAGGAGCCGATGGCGGACTCCCCGTACTGTTCGTACCGCGGGTCGTGGACCGTTTCACCCAGCTTGACCAATGCGAGCGTGAAGAGGCCGGTGGCGTAATCCCACTTCGCGCGTCCACCCTCCTTCCAGAAGGGCTTGTCACTGCGGCGTTCGATTTCGGAATCGGCCAAGCGCACCGACCATTGCAGCGGGGTAGCTCCGCCAAACTCCTGCGGGCGAGGCGCAGACGGGAGCGTGGTGCAGCCGACCAGCGCAAGGAACGCCCAAAGGAACGCGGCGCACCGCAGCCGGAGGAAAGGGCCGGAGACTCGGTTCATGACGGGAGGGGGCAGAAAACGGGTTCCGCTCGGCGGAACCCCAGGCGGAGAGGAAACCCATCCTAGGCGGACACGTGTCCTTGACACAAGCAAAACTGCCACGAACCGGCAAAATTCGCGAAGGTCCCATCGCAGGCCGGCCGGGGCCCACGCCGGCCGCCGCCGCGGCAACCGGCGCCCCCGGCGCCCTCACCGGGCCAGCCAGCCGCCGTCCACCGCGATGGTATAGCCGTTGATATAGTCGGACGCGGCCGATGCCAGGAAGACGACCGTCCCCATCAGGTCGTCCGGCGTGCCCCAGCGTCCCGCCGGGATGCGGGCGAGGATCGCCGCGCTGCGATCGGCATCGGCCCGGAGCGGCGCGGTGTTGTCCGTCGCCATGTAGCCGGGGGCGATGGCATTGCAATTGATGCCCTTGCCGGCCAGCTCGTTGGCGATGAGGCGCGTCAGGCCGGCCACGGCGCTCTTGGACGCGGTGTAGGACGGCACGCGGATGCCGCCTTGGAAGGAGAGCATCGAGGCGATGTTGACGATCTTCGCCTTGCCGCCGCGGGCGATGACGTCGCGCACGAACGCCTGGCTCAGGAAGAAGACGGCGTCGATGTTGATGCCCATGACGTCGTCCCAGTCTTTCTCCGAGAAGTTGACGAAGTCCTCGCGGCGGATGATGCCGGCGCAGTTCACCAGGATGTCGAGGGTGGCATAGGTCTTCCGGGCCTCGGCAATCAGCGCCGGGACCGCCGCACGGTCCGAGAGGTTGGCGGTGATCTTGACGCATTTGCGCCCGAGGGCCGCCACCTGTTGCGCAGTGCCGTCGGCGGGAAGGACGTCGACGGCGACGATGTCGGCGCCAGCTTCAGCGAGCGCCAGGGCCATCCCCTGGCCGAGGCCGCGGGCGGCGCCCGTGACGACGGCGACTTTACCGTCGAGTTTGAAACGATCGAATATCGAGCTCATAGATAGGATTTCGGGATGATGGTGAAGGGGACCGCCCGTTTTGGCGAGCAAGCGGCGGTCGTCCAGTCAAAGCCGGATATCGGCGGGGACGCGATCAGCGGAGGGTGGCGATGGGGGCGGGATCCATGTCGTGGAACACCTGGTTGTCGCCGCCCATGGCCCAGCAAAAACGATAGTTGCCGGTGCCGACCCCGGCGTGGATTGACCAGGCCGGGGACAGCACGACTTCGCGGTCGCGCACGATCAGGTGTCGCGTCGCCTGCGGTTCGCCCATGAGATGGACCACGATTTGGTCCCCGAGATGGAAGTACAGGTATACCTCGGTGCGCCGGCTGTGCGTGTGGGGTGGCATGGTGTTCCAGACGCTCCCCGACTCGAACTCGGTGAACCCCATCACGAGCTGGCAGCTCTTGATTCCGTTCAGGTGGATGTAGCGGCAGATGCGGCGGCGGTTGGCCAACGCAGGGTCGCCAAGTTCCTGCACTTCCGCCTGGGCGCGGGTCGCGACGGTCGTCGGGTACTTGGCATGGGCGGGGGTGCTGACGAAATAGAACTGGGCCTGGCCGGACGAACCGTTCTCGAACGCCACGTCGCGTTCGCCCTTCCCGACATACAGGCAATCCAGCGGGTTGAGCGGATGGCGCTCCTCCCCCACCCGCACCGCTCCGGCGTCACCGATGTTCAGGATGCCGATTTCACGCCGTTCGAGGAAAAACCCGGTACCGGTTTCCTTGTAGGTCGGCAGGGCCAAGGCGGCGGTGGTTGGGACGGCCGACCCGACGATCATCCGGTCGAGATCCGTGTAGTGGGCCATCACCTCGCCAGGCTGGAACAGCCCGCCGAGGAGAAAGGCCTCGCGCAGTTGCTCCGTGCCGAGCGTGTTCGCCGCGGCCGGACTCGGGAAATAATGCAGCTTCATGGGAAAAGTTGTTTCACTGCGCTTCAAGCTTGGCGATCTTGATCGGCGACGCCAGCCGCTTCGCCCAGAAGGCGAGATAGGCCTTCCAGTCGTCCGGGAAGGCGAAATCGCCGCTCTGTTTCCAGCCAGCCCCGGCATAGTAGGCCAACGTCTCGCCCGGTTTCACCTTGGCGAGGATCAGGCGGTCGCCGGGCGTCTCCGCAAACCCAGCCAGCTTGGCCGCCGAAGCGAGGACCACTCCCGTGCCGAGGTTGCCCGACATCGGTCGCCCGAAATCCTCCCAGAGTCCAAGCCACGCCCCCGGGTTGTCCTGCGCCGCCACCGCCGTCGCCTGCTTCGGATGTTTCGTCAGGCCGATCGCAATCGTCAACTCGCCGGTCGCGCCCGATGCTGGCGCGAAGGCAAACGTGCTCTCGATCAAGTCGAGATTGTGACCGGCGTCGACCGTGAAGCGCTTGGTCTCCGCGATCTTGACCCCGTTGCCGGCGTCCCAGGGCTCATAGGTCAATTCGAACACCGCCCGGATCGGGCCGTTCGCGAGCACCTTCCAGGTCTTCCAGTTCTGCGAGACGAACAGCTTCTGCCCGTCCCAAACGCCGGTGCCGCCGCACCCGCGATTCGTGCCGACGTCATACATATCCAGCCCTTCGCCAGAGTCGGAGTGGTAATGCCCTTTCACATACCAGCGATCGACGATGAGGTAGCGGACCCGCTTGGACCAGACATCGACGCCACTGCTGACCATCCGGGTGCCGCCGGCGGCAGGCGTGTCGAGTCCCGGCCCATAGATCCGATGCGCCACGCGATCGTTTTCCCACGCAAAATCGTCAAACCGTTCGGGGATGTAGCGGGCGAAAACCTTCGCCGGGAACGGCGGCACGGGCGGATCCGACTGCTCGATCGTAAAAGTGGCCGTCTTCTCTCCCGCAGCGAAATCGTGTTGGAACACCAGATCCAGATAATAGTCGCGATGCTCTTCGGGTTTGAAGTTCGTCCCCTGCGCCGGGACAACGTTTCCGCTCCCGTCCCGGACGAGCAGATGATCAAACAGCTTGTCGGGCGGAATGTCGGGCAGCAGGCGTTTGATGTCGTTGAACGGCACCGCAATCACTTCGGCCGGACGGGCTGCGTCGAGACCGTTGGTCACCGTCACGACGATCTTGTCAGCGGCGGAGGCGCTCAGCGCGGCGCCGGCGAGCAGGGCTACGATGGATTTTTTCATGGGGTGGGAGTCGGCGGAAAAAAGCGGGGGCGGACGAGTTCGCGACCGGGCAGGTCGTTAAATGAACATGGCCGGCCGGCGGAGCCAACAGTAAAGCCGCCGACGGGTGGCGCCCAAGGAAAAAAGCCCGGCCCTGAAGGGACCGCAGGCTCTTTGGTCTTGGCCACGCGAATCTGTTGATGGTAGGCGGCGTGCTGGCACGCGCCCAATCTGCTGCGCAGCAGAACGCGCCAGCAAGCTGGCTGCCTACCGTCGCCCTTAGGGAACGCAGGACCACGCCCCGGGCACGTTCGGGTGGTTTTATTTGCTGTCCACCGCATCCGTCCTGGATTTATACGGAGGAACACGGAAATGCTGACACCCACCGACGTGCAGATCATCGGCGCCGAGATCGCCATCCGCTGGAGCGATGGCCGTGAGTCCTACTATGCGGCCGATCGCCTGCGCGCGGCGTCGCCCAGCGCCGAAAACCAGGGCGAGCGAGACATCTTTGGTCAGCAACACGGTGGAGGCGGAGCGCAGATTTTCACCGGCGTGACCGTTCTGGGATGGGAAAAGATCGGCAACTACGCCCTTCGGTTCGATTTCAGCGACGGACATCGCACCGGGCTCTATTCATTCGAGTACCTGCGTCGACTGGCCGACTGAATGTAGGACTGGGCTTGCTCACGGCGGCCGGCTCCCTTTCTTTTGCGCCTTGTCGTGCCGGACGACGCTCCTCACCCAGACCGGGCGACTCCTTCTTCCACCTTCACCTCAACCTACCATGAATCCCACCACCTTCCCCGTGCGCACCACCATGCAGGAGATCGAACTCGGCCGGACCCTACAGCCGAAATTCGGTCCCGACGGCCTGATCCCGTGCATCACCCAAGATCTCCAGACAGGCCAGGTGCTCATGTTCGCCTTCATGAACGCCGAGTCGCTCGCCCACACCCTGACCACCAAGAAGGCCACCTATTGGAGCCGTTCGCGCAATAAGCTCTGGGTTAAAGGCGAGGAATCTGGCAACATCCAGATCGTCCGCGAAGTGTTCACCGACTGCGACCAGGATGTCCTCCTGATCAAGGTCGACCAGACCGGCGCAGCCAATGCCGCCTGCCACAACGGCTACAAGTCGTGTTTCTACCGCCGGCTGGCCAGCTTGGATGATCCCGCCTGCCAGCTCGAGTTCGTTGCGGAACGGCTTTTCGACCCGGCGACGGTCTACAAGAAGAAATAGGGCTTCAGCGCCCGGGGGTCAACCCACGCTCGCTGGACGTCGAGAACGCGAGCACTTGCTGGAATTCCGCGCTCGCCGCGTGCGGATGCTTCTGCAGCTGCTCCACGGCTTGGGCGCGGTTGTAGCCCTCGCGAAACAGGATCCGGTAGATCTGTTTGACCCGTTCGATCTGCTCCGGCGTGAACCCGCCGCGTTCCAGCCCAACTTTGTTGATGGACCGGATGACCGCGGGATTGCCGTCGGCAATGAAAAACGGGGCGACATCCTGTACCACCTTCGAGAGCCCGCCCAGCATCGCGTAGGAGCCCACGCGGCAGAACTGGTGCACCCCGGCGCCCCAGCCGATGTTGATATGGTCCCCGAGCACCACGTGCCCGGCCAGCGCCGCCTGGCTGCTCATCACGAGGTGGTTGCCGATCACGCAATCGTGTGCGACGTGGCTGTAGGCCAGAATGACGTTGCTGTTGCCCATGACCGTGTAGTCGCCGTCCTTGGTGGCGAAATGCACGGTCACATACTCGCGAAAGATGTTGTGGTCGCCGATGCGCAGGCCCGGGTTGCCGCCCTGGAATTTAAGATCGTGCGTCCGGGTGCCGACCGCCGCGTAGGGAAACACCTCGCATTGCCGGCCGAGCGTGGTGTTGCCCTCCACCGTGGCATGATGGTGGACGATCGTGCCGTCGCCGATGACCGCCGTGCCTCCAAGATACGCGTAGGCGCCGACCGTGACATCGGCTCCCAGTTGGACAGTCGGCTCGATGACCGCGGTGGGGTGGATCTGCGAGGCCATGATGCGGGGTTGGCGCCTTCGCCAGCGCTGGCGGGGAAAACGTTCACCACGCCTGTCGGCTGGTCCGGTTCGCCGGCGATTCTCGATGGGTTGGGGAAAATGGAGGCGGGACCACCCGCGCCTACTCGACCTGGGCTTCGTCGACCACGGCGAACATCAGTTCCGCCGAGGAGACGACCAGGCCGTTGACGCTGCAGGAGACCTCGGCGGTGGCAATCTTGTTGCTGCGGACCCGCGCGAGCTTGGCGTTGATCACCAGCTGGTCGCCCGGGCGGACGGCCTTGCGGAACTTCACCTTGTCCGCGCTCATGAAAAGGGCGACCTTGCCCTCGGTCGTGCCGCGCCGGAGCAGCAGCACGCCGGCCGCCTGCGCCATCGATTCGAGCTGCAAGACGCCGGGCATGACGGGATTGCCCGGGTAATGTCCGGCGAAATAGGGCTCGTTGACGGTGACGTTCTTGATCGCCACCAGTTCGTCCTCGCCGATGAACTCGACCACCCGGTCGATCATGACGAACGGATACCGGTGCGGCACCGTATCGAGCAGCCGGCGAATATTGAGGGAGGTCTCGGTGGCCAGCACCTGGCGCGGGCGCGCGGCGGGTTTTTTCTTCGCCTCCCCCTTCAATTCCTCCATGCGCGTGAACAACGCCTTGGTCAGCTCGGCGTTGATCGCGTGGCCCGGCCGGGTCGCGATGATGTGTGCCTTGAGCGGCAGACCGAGCAGGGAGAGATCCCCAACGAGGTCGAGGATCTTGTGGCGGACGAACTCGTCGCTGAAGCGCAACGGATCCTTCGAAATGATTTTGTCTCCCTTGATCACGATGGCGCAATCGAGGCTCCCGCCCTTGATCTTGCCGAGTTTGATCAACTCCTCGATGTCCTCGTACATCGTGAACGTCCGGGCGGCGGCGACCTGGGTGATGTAAGTGTCGGGGTCGATCGTCAGCGAAAGATGCTGCGTGTGAATCCCGCGGTCGTCGGCCGAGGTGCACGAGATCTTGAGCGCATCGGACGGCAGCGCGATCAGTGACGAATTGCCGCGCGTCACCGATACTGGTTGGTCGAGCACGAAAAAGACGCGCTCGGCGTCCTGTTCAACCGGTTCGGCATCCAGGATCATGTTCACGAACGGCTTGGCCGAACCATCCATGATCGGCGGCTCGCTCGCGTTCATTTCCACCAGCACGTTATCGATGCCGCAGCCGTGCAGCGCGCTCAACACATGCTCGACGGTGGTGATCTTGGCATGTCCCGCCTGGATCGTGGTCGCCCGCACCAAGTCGGTGATCAGGTCGACGCGGGGTTTCACTTCCGGCGCTCCCGCGATGTCCATCCGTTTGAAGACGACGCCATGGCCGGTCGGGGCGGGTTTCATCGTCAGCGTGACTTCTTCGCCGGTGTGGAGCGCATGGCCGCTGGTCGAGACCTCACGCAGGATGGTCCTTTGCTTCATGGATTTGGCGCAGTGTCGGAGGCGGAGCCAAAAGGGCAAGCCCGGAGATGGCAGAGCCCTGCGCACGAGCGCATCTGCCAATTGACGGTGGTGCGATCGTGGTACGGGTCTCCCGACCCGTGTTGCGGAAGAACGCCAGCCATGGGCAACGTGCCGATGCCACCTTGGACAACCGACCACTCTTGCGCCGTATAGCAGGGACAGGCGAAAGCAGGTTATTGGGGACAGACTATCGAATCACGCGCGCCCGGCTTGACAGGGGGCGGCCTCGCTCCTTACTCCCTCACCTCTTTCGCAATTCACAACCCGCCAACCGCAACCCCCCATGTCGTCCGCTAACGACCTTCGCAAAGGCCAGGTGATCAGGTTCAACAGCGAGCCGTACCTCGTGATGGAAACCCAGCACCGCACCCCGGGCAACCTGCGCGCCTTTGTCCAGGCCAAGCTGCGCAACCTCAAGAACGGCCGCTCTTTTGACCAGCGCTTCAACTCCACCGAGACGATGGAGGTGCTCAACACCGACCGGCGCACGCTGGAGTTCAGTTACTCCAACCGCGACACCTTCGCCTTCCTCGACCCCAGCAGCTACGAGACCATCGAGCTGAGCGCCGCCATGATCGGCGACTCGCGGTTCTACCTGGTAGCCAATGGCAAGGTTGAAGTGCTGTTCGTCGACGACCAACCCGTCACCGTCGACTTGCCCGCCTCCGCCTCCCTCAAGGTCACCGAGGCCTCCGAGGGCATCCGCGGCGACACCGCCAGCAACGTGCAGAAACCGGTGACCTGTGAAACCGGCCTCGTCGTCCAGGTACCCCTGTTTATCAAGAACGGCGACATCATCCGCGTCAGCACGCTCGACGGCAACTACCTCGGCCGAGCTTAAAGCGGAACGTCGGGTTGAGGTGGGGCGGTCTGGCCAGCGAAGCGCACTGGCGATCGCCGCCCGTGGCACGGGTCTCCCGACCCGTGAAAATGGAAAGCTCTCCTGAGCGGTAGCGCACATGGGTCGGGAGACCCATGCCACGACAAGAAAGCGCGCACCGCATGCTGGCCCGCGCCGCGACCGCGGGGCTTGCGGCGCGGTGCTTTCGCGATGTAATGCTCCCATGCAAAAAGGCACCCGACGTTCGTGGGCCGAACCCTTCAAGATCAAGGTGGTCGAGCCCCTGAAAATGACTACGCGCCCGCAGCGTGAGCGCGCCCTGCAGGAGGCCGGTTACAACACCTTCCTCCTGCGTTCCGAGGACGTCTACATCGACCTCCTCACCGACAGCGGCACCAACGCAATGAGCGACAACCAGTGGGCGGGCATGATGCTCGGCGACGAGGCCTACGCCGGCAGCAAGAACTTCTACCACCTCGAGGAGAAGGTCCGGCAATATTACGGTTATCGACACGTCGTGCCCACGCACCAGGGCCGCGGCGCGGAGAACCTCATCTCGAAGATCCTCATCAAGCCCGGCGACTTCATCCCAGGGAACATGTACTTTACCACTACCCGCCTGCACCAGGAACTGGCCGGCGGGACGTTCGTCGACGTCATCATCGACGAGGCGCACGATCCCGCCAGCACCCACCCATTCAAGGGCAACATTGACCTCCCGAAGCTCGCGGACCTCGTGCACCGCGTCGGTGCCAACCGCGTGCCGTATGTGTCCGTCGCCGCCACGGTCAACATGGCCGGCGGGCAGCCGATTGCCCTCGAGAACCTTCGCCAGGTGCGCACGTACTGCACGCGCCACGGCATCCGCATCATCCTGGACGCCACCCGCGCCGTCGAAAACGCCTACTTCATCAAGGAGCGCGAACCGGGCTTCGCCGACCACTCACTCGCCCAGATCCTGCGGGCCCTGTGCGACTGCACCGATGGTTGCACGATGAGCGGCAAGAAGGACCTGCTCGTCAACATCGGCGGCTTCCTCGCCCTCAACGACGACGCCTTGTTCGAGGAGGCGAGCAACCTCGTCGTGGTTTACGAGGGCCTGCACACCTACGGCGGCCTCGCCGGCCGCGACCTCGAGGCCATGGCCCGCGGCATCGAGGAGGCCGTGCAGTACGATCACATGCGCGCGCGCATCGGCCAGATCGTCTACGTCGGTGAAAATCTCCAGGCCCTCGGCATCCCCATCGTCGTGCCGATCGGCGGCCACGCCATCTTCCTCGACGCGAAACGCTTCCTCCCCCACCTCCAGCAGCTCGAATTCCCCGCCCAGACCCTCGCCGCCGAGCTGTACCTCGAATCGGGCATCCGCGCGATGGAGCGCGGCATCGTCTCGGCCGGCCGGAACAAGCAGACCGGCGACCATTACTTCCCCCAGCTCGAGTTGGTGCGCCTCACCTTTCCGCGCCGCGTCTACACCCAGGCACACTGCGACGTCACCGTTGAATCGATCCAGGCGGTCCATGAGGCGCGCGCCTCGATCAAGGGTCTCAAGATGACCTTCGAGCCCAAGTACCTTCGCTTCTTCCAGGCCCGCTTCGAACGCCTGCCGTAGGGGTGGCGTTGCATCAAGCGGGCTTTCGCCGGCGCCGCGGGCGCATCCCCGAGTTGTCAGTCATCCTGGGTGGCATGGGTCTCCTGACCCATGGTCTCCAGCTCACGGGTCGGGAGACCCGTGCCACTTTGGATTTGCCGCCAATCGGCAGATGCACGCAGGCGCCACGCTGCCACCAGTCGCGGGTTGCGTTCGCCGCCGTTGTCGCATAGGCTGGTCCTCAGCCTCAACTCACCATGGACCAACCTCACATCGCTCAAAAATTTCCCTACGTCCAAGACGCCGCTCCGGGCACCTATGCGTGGTGCGCCTGCGGCAATTCGAAAAACCAACCGTTCTGCGACGGCTCGCACAAAGGTACCGGTTTCTCGCCCAAAAGGGTCGATATCACCGAGACGAAAAAGGTCGCTTGGTGCGGGTGCAAGCACTCGGCCACCGCCCCGTTCTGCGACGGCGCGCATAAACGGCTGCCGAGCTGAGCCGCTGCGTCCTGCGGTTGGGGAGACCATCGCAGGAACGCGCCAGGGTCCGATCCATCTCCGCTTATGGGGACGCGACGCCCACGTCGCGTTTCTTGCGAATTCCGCGGCGGGGGCGCCGCGGCTCCAAGGTGCATTCCGATCAAAGCCTCCGTCCCGGGCTTGGAATGTCCGGGCTCTATGCCAATGTCCCATGACGTTTGGACTTTTGGAGGAACGGCCTCCGTGCCGTCCATGACTCACAGAAACCGGACCGGACGGAGCCGGTCCCTCCACGCGAAAGGCAAAATCATCATGGCGATTGGCCTTACGCCCCGGCCACCCCCTCCGCCGGCAACCGGTCGATCTCCAGTGGTACGCCGCGGCGACCGTCGCGGCGCAGACGGATGGCGCCGCGCACGCATTTCGTCACGCATACGCCGCAACCGAGGCACCTCGCCTCGTCGATGACCTTTCGACCATCAATATACTGCACGGCCTCGAACTGGCAGTACTTCGCGCAGGTGCCGCAGGCGATGCATTTCGCCGAATCCACTTCCGCCACATATCCCGATGAGGCGAGCATCGGGATGCCGTGCCGGTGCGCCTGCATCGCCCCGCAGCAGCAACGGCAGCAATTGCAGATCGCGTAGAAGCGTCCGAGCATCGCGTCCTTGAAAAAGGCGTGGTGCACGTGCCCGCGCTGGTCCTCCGCCTCCAGAATCTCCACCGCCTCCTTGGCGTCGATCCGCCGCGACCGCTTCGGGTGGTGCTTCAGCACGAAGCCCGCAAAGGGCTCGCCCACAATCAGGCACACGTCCAGCGGCCGGCAGGGTGTCTTCCGCGAGGTGCGGCAGGGGCACTGCAGGACGGCGATGTGGTCCGGGTGATTCAGGATAATGTCTTTCGCCGTCGGGTATGGGATGACCTGTTCGAGGTTCCGGACCGTCAGCGGCTGGTTCAGCGTCACGAGCTTGCGCGCGGCGTCGAGCGGCACGACCTTGCCGTGATACCCGTCAGCCATGGTCCCCGTTCGGCGATCGGCGCCAGGTTCGGGCTTTTTCGCCCCGTTCGTTCCGCGGGAGACGACCGCGTACGCCGCAGTCATCATGCGCGACAGCGGGTGTTCGCCCAGCGCATTGGCGATATAGAAATACGGCCAGCGGAGGTAGGCGTAGCCGTGCAGGAAATCGAAGAGCGACAGCCCCGCCGACGCTTTCCATTCCGCGTAGAACGAGCGCGGCGGGGTCTCAGTGGGTTGCATGGGCCGAACGCGCGTCGGTCAACAGGAGGTCCGTTCAGCGTCGCCGCTCAATCCGGCTTCTTCTCTTCGTGCCGCTTGAGGAAAGGCGAGAACAGGTCGATGGGCACTGGCAGGAACGTCGTCGTATTGTGCTCGCTTGAGATTTCGCGCATTGTCTGCAGGAAGCGTAATTGCAGCGCGATGGGTTCATGGCTGATCATCGCGGCGGCCTGGACCATTTTTTCGGCGGCCTGAAATTCGCCTTCGGCGTTGACGATCTTCGCCCGGCGTTCGCGTTCGGCCTCGGCCTGCTTGGCCATCGCGCGTTTCATGGTGTCGGGCAGCGCCACGTCCTTCACCTCGACCGCCGTGACCTTCACGCCCCACGGCTCGGTCTGCCGGTCGATGATCTCCTGCAACTTCAGGTTGATGGACTCGCGTTGCGACAGCAGGTCGTCCAGCGGGGCCTGGCCCAGCACGCTGCGCAACGTGGTCTGCGCGATCAACGACGTGGCCTTGAGGAAGTTCTCCACCTTGATCACCGCGGCCACCGGATCGACGACGCGGAAGTAGACCACGGCGTCCACCGTCGCCGGCACGTTGTCGCGCGTCATGACCTCCTGCTTGGACACGTCGATCGTCACCACGCGTAGGTCCATCTTGACCATGCGGTCGACGATCGGGATGAGGAAGATGAGGCCCGGTCCCTTCGCGCTCAATAGCTTGCCGAGGCGGAAGATGACGCCGCGCTCGTATTCGCGCAGTACGCGGACCATTTGGGGCAGCACGATGGCGCTGAGAAGGAACAGGGGGATCAGCCACGCCACGAGGGTAAACAAAGCCGGGCTTTTTTCCATGGGGGTCTCCGCTATGGGTTTCGGGGTTTCACCTTCAAAGTCAATCCTTCGAGGGCAACGATCTCGACCGGCTGGCCCGGCTCGACCGGGGTGTCGCTCACCGCGTTCCAGTATTCGCCTTCGACGAAAACCCGGCCGCCGCCGGCGTCGATGCGCCCAAGCGCGGCCGCCGTGCGGCCCAGCATGGCCTGGTGGCCTGTCCGCACCGGCAGGAACTGGGCGCGCAGCCCGGCACCCACCACCCAGGTGAAGAACGCCGCGGTGATCACGGTCGCCGGGATAATGTAGACCAGCGACAGCCGGAAGCTCGGTTCCGCGCGATCAAACAGCATCAGCGCGCCAAGCAGGAAGGCGATGATTCCGCCCCCGGTCAGCACGCCGTGCGTCGAGGCGAACACGTCCACGACGAACAGCCCGAGCGCCACGCCGATCAGCGCCAGCCCGGCGATGTTGAGCGGGAGGACGGCCGACATGTAAAGCACCAGGACGAGCGCGATCGCGCCCACCACGCCGGGCAGGACCGCGCCCGGGCTGCTCAGTTCGCCGATAATGCCGTAGATCGCGAGCAGCATGAGGAAGAATACCACCTCCGGCCGCCAAAGCAGCTGGAAGGTCCGCTCGCCCGCGCGCATCGGGATCTCCACCACCGCAGCGTCGGTGGTCCTCAGCCGGCGCCCGTGCCATTCGCGCCCGTCGAGCTGGCGCAGCAGGTCGGTCAGGTCCTTCGCGATGATTTCAATGACCTTCATCTCCAGGGCCTTTTCCGCCGTGATCGACGCGCTGTCCTTCACCGCGGACTTGGCCCAATCCACGTTCCGCCCGCGGCGGTTGGCGATGGCTTCGATGTAGCTCGTGGCGAAGTTCTCCAGTTTCTTGGTCATCGTCTCGTCCGGCTTCTGGTCCGAGCCGAGCGTCCCCATCGTCACCGGGTGGGCGGCGCCAATGCTGGTGTTGGGCGCCATCGCGGCCACGTCGGCGGCCAGGGTGATGAAGCAGCCCGCGCTGCCGGCGTTGGCCCCCGGCGGCGCCACGTACACCACCACCGGGACGGGCGAGGCGTAGAACTTCTGCACGATCGCCTTGGTCGAATCGAGCAGGCCGCCCGGCGTGTCGAGCTGGATAATCAGGCACTCGCGGGAGTCGGTCGCGGCGACGTCGATGGCACGGTCGATGTAATTGGCCGTGGCCGGGCTGATGGCGCCGTCGATGTGGATCAGACCGACACCCGCGCCTCGCAGGGTCGCGCCGGACGCAAGCGCGAGGGACGCCGCCAGCAGGAAGAAACCGCTGCGCTTCATGGGAGCCTCACGGTCCCGAGGCTGGCGGAATCCACCGCCGTGGCAATGCCAGACCGCGCCTGGTTCCTCTTTCCGAGCTACTCCTTCTGGTCCCAATGGCCCAGCTGTTTGCAGGCGACGCTCTCGACCGAGATCTTCAGTATCACTGCGGCGCGCACCTGCTTTTCGTCATATATATTGGGATCTGTTTTCCCGTAGTGCGCCATGATGATGTCGAGACCCCGTTTCTTCTCCTCGAAATCAGTGACAATCTCCACCCGGCCATAGCCGATCAACGATCGTGCCTTGGTTCCCCAATGGCAGGGTTTGGCATGTTGGACGATCGTGCTCGCGCTCTCGATCTCGAAGCAGACCCTGTTGTTTCGCTTGAGGATATCGATCTTGCGGCCGGCCGCCGCGGAGTGGACGTACAATGCCTGATCGCGGTAGCCATAGTTGACGGGTACCAGATACGGCTCTCCGTGATCGACCATCGCCAAACGGCAGACGTCGGCGGTGGCAAACAGATCGTCGATGATCTTGGCGGCCGTGACTTCTTTTTCTTTTCTACGCATGCGATTTAAGGGTCTGGAGCCAACGACACGGCAGCGGCTCGTGGGTGCCACCCCATTGCCGAAACGGTCCAGAGCCAGTGGTGGGACGGTTCATTGGATGGCTTCAAGGACGTGCGGTCCGAATACCATCACGCCAATCGCGACCGAGCCAAGGGCCGCGATGAGTACCGCCCCGGCCGCCACATCTTTGGCCTTTCCGATGAGGGGATGAAAGGTGGGATTGGTCGCGTCGGCCAGGAACTCGAATGCCGTGTTCAGCGCTTCCGCGGTCCAGACGGCCATGATCGCCAGGATGATCCAGTTCCAGTCGTTGCGCGTGAGGTGAAAGAAGATTCCGGCCCCGAGGACGAGTGCTGTGGCCACAGCTTGAATCCAGGCGTTGTGCTGGGATTGGATCATGATCCAGACTCCCCTGAAGGCGTATTTGAAGCTCCGGATTCTGCCGGTGAACTGGAAGGGCCTGCTCACGTCGCCGCCTTCGGTTCGCACGCCGTCGGTCATGGCAGGGGGGTGCATAACTCAACGAGGTGCCCGGCGTTGTCCCGGAGGTAGGCCACGGTTTGCCCCCACGGCTTGGTCACGGGCTCGCTCACCGCCATCGCCCCGGCTTTCACCGCCCGGGCATACAACGCCGGAACGTCAGGGGTCACCAATGCAATCTCAACCCCCAGTGGGGCCTTGTTCGGCGAGGCGGCCGTGACCTCCTGGTTCAACTGCGCCTTCGCCAATTCAAGGCTGGCGAAGGCGAGGCGGGCCGCCCCGGTCTCCAACTCCCCGTACGCCTTGCCGTT
>Ga0182027_10003519_pt1 | contig 24761 bp, 22 predicted proteins | sample 712E1DmetaG_FD_121300 | JGI IMG/M metagenome (GOLD analysis project Ga0182027, IMG submission 121300) | Permafrost microbial communities from Stordalen Mire, Sweden - 712E1D metaG (Illumina Assembly) | ecosystem: Environmental > Terrestrial > Soil > Wetlands > Permafrost | place: Sweden... | reverse complement strand
CCAAGCGGCGTGCTCGTGCCAATGCCGACATTCATATTAACGTTGGTATTGAAAGGCATATATGAAGCCATCGCCGGCAAGGAACAAACCATGCAAAGGAAACCAACGATCATAAAAATGATCGATTTCTTACGGTCTGCTTCTATTAATTCCCTGAGAATCGTCACGAAGGACGGGTCTTGCCCCCGCATTTTTCTCTCCAGGGCTTTGATTTTAAGAAACTGGTATTGATCGGCGGTCAGATCAATAGAAGTCTTAATCATTCTCTCTTTGGATTTTTGGGGTTTCTTCTCAGCCATGCTTTTGCCTGCCACAAGAATTCTTATATAACGCTATAATTATATAAAGTTGGGTAAAAAAAGCCACAGGAATTTCGATAATTTTCATCGGGAAATAAATGGTGACATCTACCAAATTATTGTATACTTAAATAGGGTGAGATATGACTAACAGAAAAGGGTTTACGTTAATTGAAATGACGGTGACTCTGGTTATTATAGGGATTTTGATCGCCGTCACTGTCCCCTATTATACGGCTTACACCCAACAGGGAGCGGCCAGGGCTGGCCTGAATAATTTGATCACCCTTTATGGAGCGCAGAATAACTACTATTTGAGTCCTACTAGCAATGGCAACTATTGTATCGCCCTTTGTGATACTCTGTCTGACATCAATACTAATCTGTCTTTGAACCTCGTTGACAGCAACTTCCAATATACCTGCATTGCATCTGCTTCACAAAACCCGAATCGTTCGACTGGATTCCAATGCACAGCGACGAACAGTTACTTTACTCTGACCTTAACAGACGCCCCACTCGGGGCCGCTAACCCAAGCTGTGCGCCTGTCGGTTCCACGCAGTGCCCTTAGTTAAAAAAAGATGCTTCGCTTCGCTCGCAATGACACCGTATCAGCTCTGGGGGATTAGAGAACTTCTTTAAGACGCTTGGTGAGAAGAGGGATGATTTCGAAAAGATCGCCAACGATTCCGTAATTAGCGATATTAAAAATCGGGGCGGAGGGATCCCTGTTAATGGCAATGATAATATCCGAGGACTGCATGCCGACAAGATGCTGGATCTGGCCGGAAATGCCGCAGGCAATATAAATAGTCGGACAAACGGTTTTTCCGGTCTGGCCGACCTGGTGGGAATAAGGCATCCATCCCTCATCAACAGCGGCACGCGACGCACCCACTGCTCCGTTTAAGACCTTGGCCAATTCTTCGAGCATTTTAAAATTCTCTGCTCCACCCATAGCCCGCCCGCCTGAAACAATCACATTGGCCTCGGCAATGTTGACCGTTGAGATGACTTCATCAACCACATTCAATACTTTAGCCCTTGAAATAAAAAAGGACTTGTCAAATTCAACAACTTCAACAGCCCCTTTTCTTTTGAGGTCAACGGCAGCTTCTTTCATCACCTTATGACGGACCGTGGCCAGCTGCGGCCTGTGATGTTTGGAAAGGATCGTGGCCATGATATTGCCGCCGAAAGCCGGCCGCGTCTGCATGAGATAGCGTTCATCCGCATTAACGTCCAACCCTGTGCAATCCGCCGTCAAGCCAACGCGTAACTGGACCGCAATTCTGGAGATCACGGACCTTCCCATACTGGTGGCCGGACACAAAAGGATCTCCGGCCTATGTTTTCTAATGAGATTAGTCACAATCCTGGCATAAGGCTCCTCCAGCAAATGCTCAAGCTTGGGATTATCCACCACATAGACTTTATCAGCCCCGCGAGCAATCAAGTCCTGGGCCTTCTCTTTAATATTATGTCCCAAAAGAACGCAGGCCACCTCGACCTTCAGTTTGCCGCCCAAGTCTCTCGCCTTCCCCAGCAATTCATAGGTGACCGACTGAACAACCCCTTTTCTCTGCTCTGCAAAGACCCAGACACCTTTGTATTTTTCTATATCCGGTGTTTGGGTTGTTGTGCGGACAATTTCAATGGCGCAAAACTTGCGGCAGGCCTCGACACAGGAACTGCACAGTGTACACTTGTCCAGATCAATCACGGCTTTCTTGTCAACCACCGTGATAGCCTCAAAAGGACAGGCCTTGACACAAAGCGCACAACCCGTACATTTATCTTGATAAACAGTGATCCCGCTCAATGAAGTAACCCCTTTAAAGAATCAACCAGTTGATCAACGACATGCTGCCCCTCGCCTTCAAAAATTTTTCCCTTAGGTTTGGGAGGGGGTATAAAAATCTTCAACACCCATGTCGGCGAACCTTTCAATCCAATACGGTTTTCTTCAGCCCCGATATCCGCCGCCTTCCAGGTCTGTATGACCGCACTTTTGGCTTTTATCTTGCCCTTTAAAGAGGGAAGCCTGGGAGTATTGATTTCCTTCACCACCGTCATAAGACAGGGGAGCTTTGTTTCAACAACCTCATAGCCTTCTTCCGTCGAACGTTCGGCTGTGATGGTCCCGTCTTTGATGTCTTCTATCTTGCGTACATAAGTGATTTGGGGAATATCCAGGGTCGCCGCGATCCCGGGCCCGACCTGGGCCGTGTCCCCGTCAATGGCCTGCTTCCCGCAGATAATCACATCGTAATCTTTAATCTTCTCGATGGCTTTTGACAGGGTATAACTGGTCGCCAGCGTATCTGAACCGGCAAAGGCCCTGTCGCTCACTAAGACCGCCTCATCACACCCCAAAGCAATGGCTTCTCTCAAAACAGTCTCTGCCTGCGGGGGGCCCATCGTGAGCACAATGACCTTGCCGCCGAATTTTTCCTTAAGACGCACGCCCTCTTCGATGGCGTACGCATCGAAAGGATTAACAATGGACTTAACGCCGTCCCTGACAAGATTATTGGTGGCCGGATCAATCCTGACTTCAGAGGTGTCCGGCACCTGTTTGACGCAAACAATAATGTTCATTTAGATGACTCTCTGAGCAACCCTAAGCCAATGATATTACGCTGGATCTGATTGGTCCCCTCATAAATCTGGGTAATCTTGGCATCACGCATATATTTTTCAGCAGGATATTCTTTCATATACCCGTAGCCGCCAAAAATCTGGACCGCATCTGTGGTGACCTTCATCGCCACATCCGATGCATACATTTTAGCCATGGCCGAATGAACACCAACATCCTTGACTCCAGCGCCCACTTCGCGGGCCGAAGCATAAACCAAGGCCCTGGCCGCCTCTACCTCGGTCGCCATATCCGCCAGCATCCATTGGATCCCCTGAAAACTGGAGATGGTTTTTTCAAACTGTTTTCTTTGCTTGGCATACTTAAGCGCTTCATCCAACGCACCCTGGGCAATGCCGACAGCTTGAGCGCCGATCCCAGGCCTGGACATATCAAACGTCTTCATCGCAAAAATGAATCCCATCCCTTCCTTGCCAAGAAGATTCTCTGCAGGGACCTTACAATTATCAAAAATCAACTCCCTTGTGGAAGACGCGCGAATGCCCATCTTGTCTTCTTTTTTACCAAAACTAAAACCCGGCGTGCCTTTTTCAACAATAAAAAGACTAGCCCCACGGGCACCCCGGGTTTTATCTGTCATCGCGATGATAGTATAGATCTCCGCATCTCCGCCGTTAGTGATGAAATGCTTGACCCCGTTAAGGATGTAGTGATCACCTTTCTTTTCAGCCGTTGTTTGAAGGGCGCTGGCATCCGAACCCGCGGCAGGTTCTGTAAGGCCAAATGCGGCCAGCTTCTCTCCTTTAGCTATGGCCGGAAGATACTTTTTCTTCTGTTGGTCATTGCCGGCCAAAATGATCGGATACGCCCCCAGGGCTGATGCGGAATAACAAATCGCGATCCCCGCGCACCCCTTGGAGAACTCTTCGGTCGCCAGGCATAACTCCAATATACCGCCGCCCATCCCGCCGTACTGCTCTTCAATATAGACCCCAAAAAGGTCCGATTGGGCGATCGTCTTCATAACATCCCAAGGAAATTTCTCAGACCGGTCATATTCAGCCGCCACAGGACGGATTTTTTCATCTGTAATCTGCCGGGCCAGGTCACGAATCATGGTTTGTTCTTCTGTCAGTAAATAGTCTATCATTGGACCTCCATTAATCAGCGGTTATGGGCTTTTGAATAGTACCAATAATATCACAGGAACGTAAAAGTAAAGAATTTATTTTTAAAAAAGGCCTGCGATAGGGACTTCAATGGGGACATCAGCTTCGTAATCGACACCATTGAAACCAAAACCGAAAAGTTTTAAGAAATCATCATTGTAACCTTGAATGTCGGCGATCTTAGGGAGATTCCCGCTATCGACCTGTTCCCAGAGGTGCCTGACTTCTTCTTGAACGTCACTGCGCATTTCCCAATCATCTATGCGGACACGACCACGATCGTCAACGGGAATTTTAGACAATGGCCGCCCGTTATACAGTCGCTCGGCAAAAAGACGATACATCTGATGGATACAATATTCATTCAGCCCCTTTTGTTTCATGACCTTCATCAAAATGACAAAATACAAAGGAATAAAAGGAATAGCCGAGGAACTCTGGGTGACCAACGCTTTGTTAACGGACACCAAGGCGCGACCTTGGCGTTTGCGCATGATTTGATCGAGCCGTTGGGCTGTTGCCTCAAGATGGTCTTTAGCCGCGCCCAAGGTCCCATTACGGTAAACAGGCCTTGTCACCTCCGGACCGATATAAGAATAAGCTACCGTGACTGCTTTGGGCGCCAGTAAATTCTCGGCACTCAAAGCCTCAATCCACAATTGCCAGTCTTCTCCTCCCATGACTTTAACGGTTTCTGCGATATCTTGATCTGAGGCCGCTTCCAAAAGAATCGGGGCCACCTGCGTATTTTCAAAATCAATGGTCTTGTTCTTGTAAGAAGAGCCCCTGGGTTTAATGACCGATTTATAAATAGTGCCGGTTTTGGGGTCTACCCTCCGGGGAGAGGCCAGCGAATAAATGACGCAGTCAAGGTCTCCCCAATCCTCTTTGATCGCCTGGCAAACATCCTGCCGCATTTGATCAGAGAAGGCATCGCCATTAAACGAGCGAGAATATAAACCCACTCTTTTCGCTTGGGATGTAAAGGCCGCAGAGTTATACCAACCGGGTGTTGCCGTCCGGGGTTCCTCAGACGGCTTTTCAAAAAACACCCCCATCGTCGCAGCGCCGCACCCAAAAGCCGCGGTTATGCGCGAAGCCAGCCCATATCCGGTTGAAGCGCCGATCACTAACACTTTTTGGGGGCCGCCGGTAATGGGATCTTGGGAGCGTATATATTCGATCTGTTCTGCCACGTGGGCCGCGCAACCCACCGGATGAGCAGTGGTGCAGATAAACCCTCTGATTTTAGGCTGAATAATCACAGGTCACAACGATGTTTTTTTCGCCACAATGACAATGCCGGAGGTCGTCAACACAAAACGCTGACGGTCCAAATCCGGATTAAACCCGATCTTGGATCCCGCAGGAATGTCTACGTCCTTGTCAATGATGGCCCCTTGGATCTGGGTCCCACGGCCTATGGTCACCCCATCCATAATCACGGAATTTTTAATCAACACGCCGTCTTTAATGACCACATTGTTGGCAACAACCGAATGTTCAATCCGGCCGCTTTCCAGGACACAACCGCTGGCGACCAAAGAATCGACAATCGTGCCCGGAGTTTTCCCTGTGGTGTAGACTCTTAGCGGCGGATAATGATGATGGTGCGTGCGCAAAGGCCATGACTTTTCATACAAATTAAATTTAGGATTGGCCCCGCACAGGTCCATATTCGCCTGATAATAGGAATCACGGGTCCCTATGTCACGCCAATAAGAAGACGTGTTCTCCTTGGCAAAATCATACGCGAACACTTTGAGTTTCCGTGCCACCATCTGAGGGATGATATTCCTACCGAAATCATGGTCAGAGTCCATTTTGGCCGCATCAGCGATCAGTTCTTTTTTAAGAACGTCCGCATTAAATAAATAAATCCCCATGGAGCCGAAAATCTCGTCGGGAATGCTGGGGATGGTCTTGGGTATTTCAGGTTTCTCCTGAAAACCGATGACCATGTTATGTTTATCCACCTGCACCACCCCGAAATAAATAGAATCATTTTTAGGCATGGCGATACAAGCGACCGTCATGTCCGCACCTTTTTCTAAATGATATTCTATCAACTTGCGGTAATCCATTTTATACACATGGTCCCCGGCCAAGACCAGCACCCGTTTAGGATCGTAATCCCCGACCATATTCAAATTCTGGTAAATAGCATCCGCGGTGCCCCTGTACCAGTCGCTGGAAATGCGCTGTTGGGCCGGCACCACATCAATGAATTCCCCTAATTGATTGGAATAAATGTTCCAGCCTTCTAAAATATGCCTCTGCAGGGAAAATGATTTGTACTGGGTCAAAAGAAATATGCGGCGCAGCCCCGAATTGACGCAGTTCGAAAGCGCGAAATCAACAATACGGTAAATCCCGCCGAAAGGGACCGCGGGCTTGGCCCGATCACGGGTCAAAGGGTCAAGGCGTTCGCCTTTCCCGCCGGCTAAAATAAAAGTTAAAACATCACGCATAAAAAATCACCTTCGGGCACTCTTCGTTACATGCGCCCCCTTTTTTTTGCTATCTATAATATCATGAATTTTTTTAACATCAACCTTATCTTCAGGGGCCATTTTTTGAGCCTGATTGAGCGCGTCCAATGCTTGTCTTTCCTGTCCGTCTAAAGCATAGACACGGGCCAAACCAAAACGGGCGCTGACATTCTTGGGGGCAGCATCCGCCACCCTGCGATACTGAATAATCGCGCCCTTATACTCTTTTAAATTCTCATACGCCATGGCTAAATCCAAACGCATGGGAATGTCCCCACCGGCAAACATGGCCCCCAGCCGAAAATACTCAAAGGCTTTATGATAATCTTTGCGGTCATGATAAATTTTCCCTAATATTTTATAGGCGAATGCGTCATCAGGGGCCACACGAAGCGCCTCTTGGCACTCCGCCAGCGCCCCTTGCGGGTAACCCAAAATTTCTAACATATGCGCCCTGCTGATAAAAGGGAAAGGGTCGATACGTTTGGTGGCTAATTTAAAAAGATCCATGGGCACAGGCTTCCACTGGCTTAAATTCACAGAAAACTTGTCAATGATCGGTTTATTGGCAGGGGTCTGTTTTAAAAAAATCACCCCGTCATCATCAAAATAAACGATAGACCAATTTTTAAAAGAATGGAACATCTTGAGGACAGGCGTGGGGATTTCCTGATGGGCATTATTCAAGAACGCCCCGGTAATATTGTCTTTACGCTCGAATTGTGCAAAAATTTTGGCATTACCGTCTTGCCATATTTTCTGGTAAGTCTCAAAAAATGACGCCCCATAAACTTCGGTACGCCCGTCTATAAAAACTTTAATGTTAGGATACGTCCTGCCGATCAAATAGGCGCCTGAGTTGAAATCATTAAAAATATTGGCCTTAATCTTGTGACGCACGATAAAATCCACCGCCTTGTAAGGATACACACGCTTGGAGACGCCAAAAAATTCACTCTTACGATTGTATGTATCAAAATCGAAATAGCCGTTGAGCGTCATTTGCATGCCGTAGTTAACCATCCACATGATCAAAATTACCTTAAAAACAATCCCTGTAATATATTTGAATCGGACAGAAGAAAACTGCAACGGCACCACGGCCTCCCACGAAAGGGAAATGACATTGACCATAAAAACCAGATAGGCCGCTACCGCGAAAAAAACCAGATTACGGACGGCTGCCAAGGAGAATCCTAAAAAAATCGCCCAGACCAAAAAGCTACTGATATCTATTTTGCGCCGGTTGAACACAAAACTGCACGCGGAAAGGATCATCAGAATCTTATACTGCAAGTATCTTTCGCTCCAAACGTTCGCGAGCGCGATGGGTCTTTGCAATTCAAGGATATGGTTGAAAAATATTTTATTATTCCCCCCTAAATGAAAAAAGACGCCTAACGGATACCAGGCCCCTTTGAATGTCAGGGGGTTAACACAGGACGCTAATAGTAAAATCGGCAACATTTTCTTTAGCGCTCCATATTCGCCATCGGTCAGGCGCCCCCCTGTGTTCCATTCATAAGGCATCGGCACGCGGCGCTTGATCATCTCCGCCAAAATACCCACCCCCACCAGTAAGGGGCCGAAAAAGAAAAAGCCGTGCATATTCGTCCATAAAATTTGCAAGACTACCAAAGCATACAGTGAAAAGCGCCTATTGATATGCAAGGCAAGGATATAAATGTAAAGCACAAAAAATAAAAGGCTGAAAATATCCGGACGGATGGTAAAACGGGTTTGATACACCATCAGGACCATCAGTAGTGTAAAGACCGTCAGCCATTGACGCTCACGGCTATAACCTAAAAACAACAGAACCAAAAACGTAAAGGCCACGACCACCGACTGCATGCTGATAAGACCGTCAAAACCAAAGGCCCTGTAGATTTGATAAATAAAAACTTGAAACAGCCATTCGTGATTGACCCAGGGTTTTCCGGCAATAGTACAGGAAAGCACGTCAAAGCTCGGGACAAAACCATGCTGGCTGATCCACTGCCCCATGCGCAAATGCAGCCATAAATCCAAATCCTTGATTTCGATGCTGGAAGAAAAAGTGATCAGGGCAAAAAGGACGCCGATGGACAGCCAGCCCAAAGCCATACTCAATCTTTGCCAAAACCGTTCGCTCATAAATCCATCTTTCCTGAATCAGCGGGGCCTGTCTGGTCTCATGCCGACCACTATCGTTGGTCGTCGGCCTCGATGTTAAGGTGCTCCTGATTGAAATGCGTACGTAGGGGCCGACCTCGTGTCGGCCCGAATGGATATTGTCATCGCCCGTGGGTTACCCATTAATACGGGCGGAGACAAGCTCCGCCCCTACGTAAATAATAAAGCCACCCGCCGCAATTTTCTTACTTCGCTAAATCCTTATAAAACGCCGCCTGTATCAACTGTTGCGTATACGGATGCGCCGGGGATTCAAGGACGGCCTCAACCCTGCCTTCTTCCACAATTTTCCCCTGATACATTACAGCTATTTTATCACTAAAATTCCGCACCAGACGCAAATTATGAGAAATAAAAATATAAGTGAGATTAAATTCTTGTTTTATTTTTTTTAAAAGGTCCAGGATCTGTTTTTGCACCAGGGTGTCCAACGCAGAGACCGCTTCATCCAGAATAAGGATACGGGGAGACGCCAGCAAAGCCCGGGCAATGGCTATGCGCTGGCGCTCTCCTCCGCTGAATTCATGGGGAAAACGCTGCAACACTCCAGGATTTAATCCGACGGCCACAAGCATTTGCTCCATTTTCTCCTGCACTTGGGACGCTGATAAATAACGTTGGCGCCATAAAGCTTCTTTTAAGATCTCCCTCACATGCCATAATGGATCCAGTGAAGAATAAGGGTCCTGAAAAATCATCTGCAGCTCACACTTGTCTGTAGTGATAAAACCGCCCTCGGGTTTAATGAGCCCTATCATCATTTTAGCCAGGGTGGTCTTGCCGCAACCGGATTCGCCGATTAAAGCCAAATGGTCCCCTTCCTCCAGTGAAAAGCTGACACCGTCGACGGCCCGCACGTGGCCAAAAGTCTTAACCACATCTTGAAGGTGTAAAATACTCATTGAAAAGCCCCGACTAATGCCTTTGTATATGCCTGTTGAGGATGGTCTATCACCTGGCGGATGGTCCCCTGTTCCACCACATGTCCCTCTTGACAAATAATGACCTCATCCGCCAGACGAGCAATCATTCCCAAATCATGGGAGATGAGCACAAACGACACCTTCTTCCTGGATTTGAGAGCCCTAAACAATTCCATAATCTTGACCTGCAAGGTGACATCCAAACTGCTGGTCGGCTCATCGGCAATAATTAAAGAAGCTCCGCCGACCAGGGCCTGTGCCACCATGGCGCGCTGGCGCATGCCGCCGCTTAATTGATGCGGAAAGCTCGCATAAACGCGTTGAGGGTCCGGCAATTCCACATCGGACAAGGTCTGCAACACTTGGGAGTACCTGTGTCGTTTGGAGGTGCGTGTGTGCGCGATTAAAACTTCGTCTAATTGTTGACCGATGGTAAACAAAGGATCAAAAGCGCTTAAAGGCTCCTGAAAAACCATGCCTATGCGCGCACCCCGTTTTTGACGCATGCCTTCGGCAGAAAATTTTAGTAAATCTTGCCCCTCAAAAACAATACTGCCCTGCTTAATGCCCAATGCAGGAGGCAAAAGTCGTACAATAGATAATCCTATCGTGGTTTTCCCGCTACCCGATGCGCCGGCTATGGCCACGATTTCTCCCTGAGTGACATCGAAGGACACATCATCGACCAAGACCTTGGCTCCGACTGTTACGGTTAAATTTTTAACGGAAAGAATTTTTTCCATTTAGTCTCCGACTGATACTGCTTTAAGCAAACTGATAAATGCAGGATCAACAACAGCCCCTAATGCTTCGGCTTTATGCACATCTTGCCAAGCCCTACCGTATTCTTTTAAGGCATAATAAACACGCAATCGGTTATAATAAAACCTTGCGAAGTTAGGATTTATTTCAATGGCTTTGCTGTAATCTGCTATAGCTTGAATAAATTGACCTTGTTGATAATAAACATTCCCCCGGTCATTATAGGCCTCTGCACTGTTGGGGTTTAATTGAATAGCTCTATTGTAATCTGACAACGCTTGCGTGAGACGACCTGCTTCAGCATAGAGGATACCACGGTTGTTATAGGCCTCTGCAATGTTGGGGTCAATGGCCATAACTCTATTATAATCTGCCAAGGCTTGGAGTACGTTGCCTTGCTTAACGTAACAAATGGCCCGGTCGTAAAACCCCCAGGCTAACCCGGGATTTATTTCAATGGCTTTATTAAAATCAGAAAGAGCTTGCGTGAAGTTGCCTTGTTGGCTATACAGATTCCCGCGGTTATTATAGGCATCCCCAAAATTAGGGTCCAGCTCAATAGTTTTATTAAAATCGGACAGAGCTTGCGTGAAGCGACCTTGTTTGCTATAAACATTCCCGCGATTATTATAGGCCTCTGTAAAATTAGGATCTATTTCAATGGCTTTATTAAAATTGAACAAGGCCAGGGGTAGCTCGCCTTGGGTTTCATAGGCCATACCAAGGCCATTGTACGGCCTTGCGGCATGAGGAGATTTGCGCAGTGTATCATTCCATAAAGTAATTTCATTTTCCCAAACTTTATTTCTTTGATACGTCAAAATCGCATACCAGGCTATGATCACAAGAAGCACTTTAATCATCGTTCTAAAATGCTTTCCCCTCCAAAGATAGTACGCACCACAGACGAGAAACATGCTATACCCCACCAAAGGTAAATAAAGTCTGTGTTCAAAAATCACATCTTTGATCGGGACAACGCTGGATTCAGGGACAATCGTCAGGAAAAACCAAAAGATAGAAAAGGCAAGCACCCGGTGCTTTGAAAACAGGTGTTTGGCCCAACAAAGAATCATGAGCAAAAATAAAAAGCTGGTGATGACCGGCAACTGAAAGAAACTCTTAAAAACGGGGTAGTCATAATCCAGATTCTGATGTACGGGCAAAAAAGCCAATCTTGCATAGGTGACCATGACCCTGAATTGAGTCAACAAATAGTGTATCGACGATATCCCCGGTTCACGACTAAGCTCTTGCAATCTTACGGGCCTGGTCTCGGTCAGCAACATGGTTAAGGGAATAATGAATACCATCATCAAAAAGGGAACAGCATATTGCCAATTAAAATTCTTTTTGGTTTTGAAAAAACACAACTCATAAAGCACAATGATCAAAGGCAACGTAATGGCTGTCTCCTTCGTAAACATGGCCATAACAGCCGTACACAGCGCGCCCGCATAATAAAATTTCCGAGTAACGACGGCGGGATTTTTGTCCTGCAGCAGCCTTGATTGGACCCAGAGGCATAGACTGGCCACATAAAACATGGCCGCCATAGAAGCAGCCCGTTGCACAATATAGGTCACCGCTTCGGTTTGAATGGGATGCGCCACAAATACCAGCCCTGCCAATAACGCAAGGGTCTCGGCATATTGAGCGATCTTCTCGTTTTTCATCGCAGGGGTTGAGAAAGTCAACAGAGTCAGCCACCAGACTAAAATGGCCGTCCCTAAATGAACGCCCAAATTAAACAGGTGATAACCAAATACATCCAGCGCACTGAAATGATAGTTAAGCGCAAGGGAAAGATAGAGAAGAAACCGGCGGGGAAGGAAATTCCAAATGTTTGGCCAATAATGGATATCCCTGATAGTAAAATTATAAATGACGGAAGACTGATCATCCAAATGAAATGAGCAATGAAAAGTATTCGCATAGATAATGATCCCTAAAACAGAAATCATCACGAATGACAGCCGCTTCATATTCAATGACTTCACATTCCCCTCCTCACAACATAGGATCAAAGGCATCCCGCAGGGCGTCGCCAACTACATTAAAACACATGACCGCGATAAAAATAAAAAGTCCCGGCAACAATATCCACGGGGCAAAAAGTACGGGGACGATTTCCATCGCCTGAGAAAGCAAATTCCCCCAGCTGGGCACCGGATCCTGGATGCCTAAGCCTACGACACTTAATCCCGCCTCCGCTAAAATATACGATGAGACCGTTAACATCAAGGTGGCCATCGAATAAGAAATCGTCTGGGGCAAAATATGTTTAAAAATAATGACCATATCCGGCACCCCCAGAGTTTTCGCTTCCAATACATAATCCCGTTCGCGTAACGAAAGCGCCATGCCGCGGATAACACGCGCCAAAGACGCCCAGCCGATAAACGCCAAAATGACGACAACGCTGAAATATACTTGGACGGAGTTAAAATTTTCAGGCACCGCCGCCCTTAGGGCCAGCATCAGATAAAAACCCGGAAGCATCATGAACATTTCACACACACGCATCAAAACACCATCCACCCAACCGCCATAAAAACCGGCTATCCCTCCGATCAAAAGCCCCAGCATAAAAGAAATAGCGACCCCCAACAGGCCGATAGACAAAGAAATCCTCGCCCCGTACCAAATGCGGGAGAACAGATCACGCCCGCGCGCATCCGCGCCCCACAGATAAAGACGGGCCGGAGCATCCACCCCAAATAAACGTCCGTCTTTAAAAAAATGCAGCGGATATTTTTTAGTCTTATCTGTGACATAAACCCGCCGGTGCATCGCGTCGAATGTCAAGGTGCGATAATACACAAAAGGATGCGCCGCGTACCCGTGGTCGAAAAACTCAATAGTTGTCGGAGGACAATAAGAAAAATGACGGTCTTCGTCTTTATAAGAATAGGGGCTTATAAAATCAGCAAAAATGGCGAGCAGATACAAAACCGCCAACACCCCTAGACAGACCATCGCCAAACGATTATTTTTTATTCTCATATCGGATACGCGGGTCAACCCACGCCAATAAAATATCAGCCAGAATATTGCCCACCACCAAAAGGACTCCTGCTAATAATGTACTGCTCATGACTAAATATACATCTTTGGAGCGCACCGCGGTCAAAAGCAGGGAACCTAACCCCTGCCAACTGCAAACAATTTCAATCAAGGCGGCCCCGCTTAAGAGTGCCGCGAATTCATATCCCAGCAGAGTGACCATCGGATTAAATGCATTGCGCAGCGCATGACGGTAAATCACAACACTTTCCGGCAACCCTTTGGCCCGGGCCGCTAAAATATACTGCTGGCGCAAAACTCCCAGCATATTGCCGCGCATAATCCGCTGCAAAGACGCCATCGCTGATAAAGAAAGGACCCCCGCCGGAATCACCAAATGAAGAGCCGTGTCCCCAATTTTACCAAGGAGCGTCATATCATCATAATGAGGACTGTGCATCCCCCCCAAGGGGAGAACGCCCCATCGACTGGCCGCGTATAACACCAGCACGGCCAAAAAGAAACCCGGCGTAGAAAACGCGGCAAAAGACAACACAGAAAGTATGCGGTCCACCCATTGATTGCGCCTTAATGCGGCCCACACGCCCAGGGGAATCGCGAATCCCCAAGTCAAAAGAAAACTGGTAAAAGACAAAATGAACGTATTGAACAAACGACTGCCCAGAACATGGGTGACGGGCACATTATAATAAAAAGAATATCCCCACTCCCCGTGCAGGATATTGACAATCCAATGTAGATACTGCACCAAGACAGGGTCCTTGAGATGATAAAGTTTTTCGTAACGCTCGACAGTCTCCGGAGAAATCTGGGGGTTTAACCGCAAGCTGTCAAAAAAACTACCGGGGGTCGCGTGCATCAGCCAGAAGGTAAAAAAGCTCACGGCCAACAGCAGTAGGATCGTTGAGCACAGGCGGTACAGGACGTGTCTTAACATAGTCATAGGAACCCCCTCTTTTTTATAAAGAGGGGGATAGGGGGAGTTCTTTCTGAATACTTTCAAAAACCCCCTCCATATTCTTTAAAATATCCAGATTGTTAAACCGGATCACCCTTATTCCTGCCCCTTTCAAAAATTCTTTCCTTTTATGATCGTACACCATTGCTTCTTCACTATAATGCTGCCCACCATCAACTTCTATAACCACCTTTAATAATGGACAATAAAAGTCAGCAATATAAGAACCTATGCCGTACTGTCTAAAAAATTTATACCCACCCATTTGTTTATTTCTTAGTTTATTCCATAGAACGCTTTCCGCATCCGTTTGATTCTTCCTCAATTCTCGCCGTTTTTCTTTTGTTACTCCCCGATTAAAAGTTTTCATTACTTCAACTCCCCCTAACCCCCTCTTTATAAAAAAGAGGGGGAATAATATTTATCCCCCACGCATCATCTTATCTCTTGATATAAATCTCTTCAATATTATGAAACGCGCCGCCGCTGACGGTGGGCTTTAAGTTCCCGAATTTGTTGCGCACGGCATACATGTCTGTATTTAAAACCGTATAGATGACCGGCAGCTGGTCGGCGACAATACGCTGGAATTCATCATACAAAGCTTTGCGCTTGGTGTCATCTAATTCTTGGGCGCCCTGGTCGTAAATTTCGTCTATGCGCGCCTCCCAAGCGGTCGTGGTCTTCTGCTGATGCGGATTCCATAAATGCAGCCCGCCGGAGGAACGCCACACGTTTTGCCCGAAATGCGGCTCCACCCCGCCGGTCAATCCTACCATCACCGCATCCCAATCAAAAGACGACATCAATTTGTTGACCAACGTATTAAATTCCACCGGCACTAAATTGACCTTCATGCCTAATTTTTCCATGTCCGAACGGATGATGGCGGCCATTTGCAGATGCGCGGCCCCACCCGCATCGGCTGTATATAAATTAAATTCCACAGGATGCCCTTGGGGATCTATAAGGGTTTGAGTGCGACCGTGATATTGAAAGCCCGCCTGCTTTAAAATCAAGCGCGCTTTTTCTAAATTATAGTCATACCCCGTCACATCCGAATTATAAAAAAAGCCGCTGCTGGGACTCATAGGGCCGTTCTGGGGATACCCAAAACCGTTATTAAGGATCTCTATGATTTTCTTTTTGTCTATAGCATAGACTACGGCCCGACGGAATTGCAGATTGGTAAACCAGGACAACTTGACACTATCGACAAAAGGCTTATGGGTATTAGGATTGATCCCCGGGTTCTGATTAAATGTCAAAAAATTGCTGCCGAAATCCGCCCCCGCCTCATACATATGAAAATTCTTTTGTTGCTCCAAGGGTTTCAATAACGGATAATCCTGGCCTTGCACGGGGGCGGCATCGAGTTCACCGTCGATAAACTTTAATAGCTGTGCCTGGGGATCAGGAATGATGAGAAAAATAACTTTGTCCAAATAGGGCAACGCCTCGCCTGGGGTCAAAGATTTTTTCCAGTAATGAGGATTGCGTTTAAATACCAAACGCTCGCCGGGATGATACTCACTTAACATAAACGGGCCGGTGCCGATGATTTGGGAAGGCGGCGTATCAATGCCCCAGGTAAAAGAAAACTTCTTTTGCTGCACGGGTCCCATTAAACAATGCTTGGGCAAAATGGACTGACTCATGGCCCTCAAGAATGGGGCGAATTTGACCGGCAATGTAAAACGCACCGTCGTATCATCTATTTTTTCAATCTTCAGGGGTTTCCCGTCAATAGTCAAAACGTCCCTCGAAGAAGAAGGGATGTCGGCATTATAAATCACGTCATTAAAAGTAAATACCACATCATCCGCGGTAAATCTCACCCCATCAAACCACGTGACATTGTCCCTTAAATGAAATGTCCATTGCAACCCGTCGGGGCTGACTTCCCAGGATTGGGCTAAATGGGGAATGACTTTTAAAGTGACCGGATCCGCCGTGGTCAATCCTTCAAAAAGCATGGCCGTGATAGCCGCGCTGTAGGCATCCGTGGAAACAATATCATTGAAAGTCTTGGGATCAGAGGGGACGGCTTCGACAAGGCTGCCGCCATAACGGTTGGTCGTGCTCGCCTGGGCACAAAAAGCCCCTAAACAAACACACCCAACAGCAAAACAGAAGAATAATCTATTTCTTAGCATTAGTCATCGGCTTGGGAGCTTCGACTTTGACAGTAGGTTCAGGTTCCGAAGGTTTGGCCATAGGAACCTTTGTGAGAAGTTTCTTATTCGCCATCAAAGACTGTGTCCCTTTAGATGATTGAAAAGCGAAGAGTAAAGACGTGCTGATAAAAATCACCGCCAAAATCGTCGTAAAACGGACCATGAACGCGTTGGTCTGCGTGCCGAACATGGATTCCGCGGATTGAAAAGACTCGGTCAAGCCGCTACCGCGGCCTGCCTGCATTAATATGGAAATCACGAGCAGCACACACGCAATCACATGAATAACAAGAATAAAGCCCATAGATTTAAAACTCCTGTTTTTTAGCGCCTTTAACAATGGCCGCGAAAGAAGGCGCTTTTAAACTTGCTCCACCGACTAATGCTCCGTCAATATCCGCCTGATTCATCAGGGCAACAATATTATCCGGCGTCACACTACCGCCATATTGAATACGGACACTGCCGGCTACATCAGGATCAAACATCTTCCCTAATAACTGGCGGATAAACACATGCACTTCCTGGGCCTGTTGTGGTGTCGCTGTTTTTCCCGTGCCTATAGCCCACACCGGTTCATACGCTAAAACTATGCTCTTAACCTCTTGCGTCGTCAAGCCTTTGAGCGACCCCTCACAATGATTCTTGACAACATCAAAAGTCTTATGGGATTCACGTTCACTCAAATTTTCCCCCACGCATACAATGGGAGTAAGCCCATGTCTTAAAGCGGCACGCAAACGCTTATTAACCGTCTCATTGGTCTCATAAAAATACTGACGGCGCTCGGAATGACCGATAATCACGTAGGCGACACCTAAATCTTTGAGCATGGGCGCGGAAATTTCTCCCGTAAAAGCGCCGGCATCTTCCCAAAACATATTCTGGGCCCCCAGCGCGATATTGGTCTCTGTCAAAACATCCGCCACATCGGCCAACGCCGTAAACGGCGGACACAAGACAATGTCGACGCCATCCACATCAACGATGTCGCGTTTAAGCTCATTGACCAAAATAATCGCCTCATGCGGCGTCTTATTTAATTTCCAGTTGCCTGCGATGATCGGCTTACGCATATTCCTTTATGCCCCTCAATTATTTTTTATCGTTAAGTGCCGCAATCCCCGGCAATGACTTGCCCTCTAAAAATTCCAGCGATGCCCCGCCGCCGGTGGAAATATGCGTCATTTTATCTTCCAGGCCGAACTTAGCCACCGCGGCCGCGGAATCCCCGCCGCCCACAATCACCGTCACATCTTTTAAAGAAGCTAAATAATCCGCAATGGCCCGTGTGCCTTTGGCATAAACATCACGCTCAAAGACCCCTAAAGGACCGTTCCATACCACGGTCTTGGCTTTAGACAAAATCTCCTTATAATGCTGGATAGTCTTGGGTCCGATATCCAGGCTTTCCCATCCGTCGGGAATGACATCCGAAATTTTACACTCATCCGAGGTAAAGCTTTGCGTAATGACGAAATCCGTGGTCAAGGCGAGCTCTACCCCTGCTTTTTGGGCTTGCGCCATCAATTCACGGGCCGTATCAATCTTGTCTTTTTCCAATTTGGAATTGCCGACATTGATCCCCTGGGCTTTTAAAAAGGTGTAGGCCATGCCCCCGCCGATAATAATAGTATTGGCTTTGGGAATAAGATTCTTAATCAATTCGATCTTGTCCGATACCTTGGCCCCACCTAAAATAATGACCAAGGGACGCTTGGGATTATTGATGGCATTGCCCAAATACTGCAGTTCCTTTTCTATCAAGAACCCAGCCACCGATGGTAAATAAGCTGTTATGCCGGCGGTTGAGGCGTGCGCGCGATGCGCCGTGCCAAAGGCATCATTCACATAAATATCCGCCAATGACGCCAATTCACGGGCAAACGCGGGATCGTTCTTTTCTTCGGCTTTATGAAAACGCAGGTTCTCCAGTAAAACCACACGCTCACAAGACTTGGCGATGGCATCAACGACCGCCGGGCCTATACAATCATTTAAAAATAAAACTTTTTCTTTAAGCAACTCCTGCAGGCGTTGGGCGACCGGCGCAAGGGAAAATGCCTTTTCAAAACCAGTACCCTTGGGGCGGCCCAGATGGCTCATAAGAATGACCTTGGAGGCGCCCTGAGCTAGAACATATTGGATCGTCGGCAATGAGGCTTGAATGCGCCGGTCATCCGTAATATGAAACGATTCATCTAAAGGAACATTAAAATCCAAACGAATAATCACTTTTTTGGATTTAATATTAATATCCCGCACGGTCATTTTCTGCATAATGCAACTCCCTAGCTGGATTCCCGCCACCGCCTTTGGCGGGGCCCCGTCCAGAGGCGGGGCTTCCGCGGTAATGACATAGATAAATGTTAATAAAAAATAGTATTATAACGAAGAGCGCTGTTTTGTCAAAGAGGATTACGCTCACCCGAATTCTTACTTAAAACATGACTTTTTATATAGTACGCATTTTTCTATAACAAGAAGTATATTCTTATACAGAAACATTAAGTTGATCGCATGGGCAGGTAAATAACAACGGTCGCAGACCTGGGTCCCGTAGATTCCTGTTGTCAAAATAAAGAGCACTATTGTTACGCAAAGCGGAAGTGTAAAAAAATGGGTTTCTCGGGGGTACCCATAGAATACTAAAAAAGGGGTTAGAAAAATATTTAGGAATAACAGCCATTTGAATAGCTTTTCGGCGCCTTCAAGTGTCCAGTAGAAAGTGTCCATGATCCAATGATGTGCAGGAGGACGAAATTCAGAATGGGCAACATCTTCCTTTGTGAGGTGAAAGATCTTTGCTGTCAATACATTGGCTAAGTCAAAATAAGACCATGTCACTAGATGATAAATTCCCCCAACAGCTGTATAGCAGGCTTGTAGGGGGTGGCTTTTAATAAATTGAGTAGATAATTCAATGAGTTTTTGATCTAATAAGGCATCTGCTTGGGCGGCTGAATCCCCCTCATTAATAAGCTGATGATAATATTCTTCTCGTTTTTGGTCTCGCCATCCCCAATATTCGTCTTGAGGGGAACAGTGATAATAGACGAAACAAAGAAACATGTTGGTGCCTGTGATAGTTGAAAATGCCGGTTTTTTACATACAACATAATTTCTAGCGCACCATCCAGAAATAACCAAGCCTAATATGAAAAAAATCAAGATGATCCATTTGAGGGATTTTCGGGGTTTCTTGAAGATTAAAGATAAAAAAAGGAGTCCAAAAATAAAGAATATGTTATTTGTCCGCGTTAGTATTGACAGGGCGCCTGCCAAAATAACAGCCAGAAGGCAGATAATAAAACCTTTGGCGGGCCATTTTTCTTCAGAGACAAACAGCTGAAACAAGAAGTACGTAAATAGGAGAAGGAGGCATGAGGCAAAAAGATCGCAATTGATCCCTTGAGTAAAGAACAACACAAGCGGCGTAAAACAATATAAGAGTACCAGGCCAAGAGGACTGAATTCTAATAATTGAATAGCTAACCTGCATAGGATAAGAGCGTTGATGACAACGCAGAGAACATTGAGCAGGTAAACGGCGGTTGGTCCGGGGGCAATGGTTCGTGTCACTGCCAAAGCTAAAGGATAGCCCGGTAACGGATAGGTACAGGGGATGAGGGTTTTGACTTCATTGATATGTCGTTGCCATCCAAATTCGGCGTAATGACCATAGGTTAACAGGTTAGTGGCAAGATTCCAATATCTGTCGGAATCTGAACCCCATCCGACCATATTTTCTTGAATGGACCATGGTCTTATCCAGAATGAAAAAATAATAGAAAGAAAAATAACTACAGCAATCAACAGTAGTTGGTGTTTGGGGTGATTTTTGATCACAGTTATTGCTTTTCTAATTCGGACCTACAGCGCTCATACCAAGCGATCGTTCTTTTTAGTCCCGCTTCAAAAGAAGTTTTGGCCTCAAAACCGAATTCCTGGCGCGCGCGTGTCGTGTCTAAACAACGTCGCGGCTGGCCGTCGGGTTGGCTGGCATCCCAGAGAATGTCCCCCTTGAATTGAGTTATTCGAACGATTAACGCCACCAGCTTTTTAATGGTAATCTCAAATCCTGCCCCCAAATTGACCGGCTGGGAGCTATTGTACTTTTCGGCCGCCAAAACAATACCGCGGGCCGCATCATCAACGTATAAAAACTCCCGGGTGGCACGACCCGTACCCCAAACCGTAATATGATCCTCCCCCCGCTCTTTGGCTTCCACACATTTACGGATCAACGCCGGAATCACATGCGAAGACTCCCACGAAAAATTATCACCCGGCCCATAAAGATTGACCGGCAGCAGATAAATAGAATTAAAGCCATACTGCTGACGGTAAGCTTGCGACTGCACCAGCAGCATTTTTTTGGCCAAGCCGTAGGGGGCATTGGTCTCTTCAGGGTAGCCATCCCAGAGATGATCTTCTTTAAAAGGTACCGGGCAAAACTTGGGATAGGCGCAAATCGTGCCGATGCCGACGAATTTGGGAACCCCCAACTGACGCGCCTGCTCCATTAACTCAACGCCCATGATCAAATTATCATAAAAGAATTTTCCCGGATTTTCGCGGTTTGCACCAATCCCTCCCACCACCGCGGCCAGATGAATGACCATATCCGGACGAGCCTGAGTGTACAACTTGCGAATAACTGCCGTTTTGCGCAAATCAAACTGGGCCGAACGAGGGATAACAATATGCTTACAGCCGCGGGCTTCCAGTTGGGCTTTTACCCTCTGACCTAAAAACCCCCCGCCGCCAGTCAACACCACGCGTTTATTTTTCCAGAAACTCATGCTTCCCCCTTTAATCCATACACCGTCCGGCGCACAATTGCCATGTCGCTGTCAACCATCATGCGCACCAGCTGTTGAAAACGGACCTTCGGGGTCCACTTCAGGACACGACGGGCACGGGAGGCGTCCCCTAAAAGTAAATCCACTTCCGTCGGACGTAAATACCGTTTGTCAATGCTCACGTATTTACGCCAGTCGAGCTTGGCATAATCAAACGCCTCCTGGAGGAATTCTCTTACCGAATGAGTTTCCCCTGTCGCAATCACATAATCGCCCGGTTTGTCCTGCTGGAGCATCAACCACATGGCTTCGACATAATCCCCCGCAAAACCCCAATCGCGTTTGGCATCGAGGTTGCCCAAATACAATTTCTTTTGCAAACCATGCTTGATGCGCGCCAGCGCCATCGTGATTTTACGGGTGACAAAGGTCTCCCCACGGCGCGGGGACTCATGGTTAAACAAAATGCCGTTGCAGGCAAACATATGGTACGCCTCACGGTAATTGACCGTCATCCAATACGCATAGACCTTCGCGATGCCATAAGGGCTGCGCGGATAAAAAGGTGTCTTTTCGCTCTGGGGTGTTTCCAGGACCTTGCCGAACATCTCCGACGATGAGGCCTGATAAAATTTAGTCTTGACCCCCGAGTCCCTAATCGCCTCCAACAGGCGGGTCGTCCCCACACCGGTCACTTCCGCGGTGTATTCAGGGACCTCGAAACTCACCTTCACATGACTCTGCGCGCCTAGATTATAAATCTCATCCGGACAAATCGTTTTGATCAATAAATTTAATGAACTGGCATCGTTTAAATCACCAAAAACTAAATTCAGTTTACGGTTTTTTTCGTGCGGGTCTTGATACAGATGGTCCAGACGCTGGGTATTAAAACTGCTGGAGCGGCGGATAATCCCATACACCTGATATCCTTTACTCATCAAAAACTCAACCAAATAAGAGCCGTCCTGTCCTGTAATGCCTGTAATCAACGCTTTTTTTGATTCTCTCATTAATACGCCCCTTTACCCTTAAGGACCACCGGAAAAGTTTGGAATAATATATATAAATCCAACCCAAAAGACCAGTTATTTATATACCAAATGTCCCAACGCAGCAATTTGTCAAAAGACACGTCGCTGCGTCCCCTGATCTGCCAGAGGCCCGTCATACCCGGACGTATCCCTAAACGTCTTAATTGGCGTAAGTCTTCCTTTTCTACCTGACTGATAGGCAATGGCCTGGGCCCCACCAGACTCATGTCACCTTTGAGAACATTGAATATTTGGGGTAACTCATCCAGACTCCAGCGGCGCAAATAGGCCCCCACACGGGTGATCCGGGGGTCTTGTCTCATTTTAAAAATAGGACCGTCGGCTTCATTGCGCTCTTTTAACTGGGGCAACAACGCTTCCGCATTCACGACCATACTGCGAAACTTCAACATGTCAAACACCCGAGCATTGTACCCATGACGTTTAGAATAATAAAAAACCGGCCCGGGGCTGTCTAATTTAATCAAAATCATCAGCACAAGTAAAAAAGGCGAAAGGAGAATCGCCAACAGCAAAGATAAGACAAAATCAAAGACGCGCTTGGCCCCCTGACGGGCATTAATATCAACGTCGGAATATTCCAGAACGGGGACAATGCCGATATTATATTTGATAAAATCCTGGACCATATACTCATATCCCTGAGGCACCACCCTGACCGCGATGCCCAGCTCGCGAGCCTCCTCCAGCAATTTAATAAAAATCTGGTGCTCGGGATACATCGTAATAAAGACCTGGTCGATAAATTCGCGCTGTACGATATTCTGAAAATCTTTCAGCGGGCCCAATAATTTCTCTTTCGTCTCATTCAAGGCCTCCTGGTCATCCAGAAAACCGATAATTTTAATGCCTAAGGCCGGCTGTTTTTTTATTTCCTCCGATAACAGAACACCCGCTTTCCTGGCACCGATAATAACGGCATTAAAATTGTTATAGCCATGCCCCACCAAAACATTCACCAGCAGTTTCTTTAAAACCCTCCACAAAGACAACAAAATGCTGATGGCCACCGCGCTAAAAAGCAGGACCCCCCGAGGGAACTCTTGAATTTTGAGTAAGTACACCACCACAATAGCAACCAACGTAGACAAAACAACCGACCGCATCACCTGCCAGATTTCCAGGCTTTCGAGTTTCTCACGACGGGTTTGGTAAAGGCCATGGGCCTGATTAAAAAATAAAATGACGGGGACCCACAAGAAAAAAACTATTTTGAAAGGATTGGCCGAGGAGAAAAAACCTTCCCATGAAATCGCAAAGGGCAAGGTCCCCTGGCGCAATAAAAGGACCAGATAAATGGCCGCATAAATACAAATAATATCTATGAACACATAGACACTGTGAATCATCCATTCCTGACGGGCATTACGCACGGTGGTTTTCATGACATTGAAAACAATCCTTGATCACATAATAAATAAAGAGGGGATTGCCGACCAAATACCTCTTCCATAAACGCCGCGGCTCACAGATCAAGCGAAACAGCCATTCCAAACCGCTGTTTTGCATCCACCGAGGCGCCTGAGGTTTGGCCCCGGATAAAAAATCAAAGGCAGCCCCTGCTCCAATGATGACCGGCACATCCAAAAAGGACCGGTGGGTTTGCATCCAAAAATCCTGCTTGGGCGAACCCAACCCTACCCAAAGAATATCGACTTGGGCTCGATTGATACGGTCAATCGCCACCTGGTCTTTAAAGGCAAAATCCTCCCGGAAATCCGGGGCAAAACAGCCGACAACTTTTATTTTAGGGAAACACAACTTCAAGCGCTGCTCTAATTTTTCCAAGGTCTCCTTGGTACTGCCATAAAAGAAATGCCGTAAGCCGATGGCCTCCCCCTGCTTACAAACCACTTGCATTAAATCCGGGCCATAGGTGCGCGCAATATCTTTGCAGCCTTTAAACCGCGCGAGCCACACCACTGGCATACCGTCGGGTGTAACCATGCCGGCGGCATTTAGCAGTGTCCTATATTTCCCATCACGCTGCGCGTCCACCAAGGTCGCCACCGGGGCCACACACACATAGGTGCGGTACTTTTGCTCCACCCATTGACAAATCTGCCCGGCCGCAAAAACAGGATTAACCCTGCTGACAGGAACGCCTAAAAGAGAGATAGTTTTGAGCATCATGCGAAGGCAGTATTATATATCAAAAATTACATATTATGGGGGGAAAAATCAATCCCTTACACCCGAACTCCGAATTAGAACCGCTAAAAATATTTTTTAAGGAGGATTTTCTTATTTCAGCTACCTTTTCCCCACTTTTTTCTTAACAGCTTCTTGCTTTTACTTGATTTTATCCGCCATCTG
>Ga0182027_10003517_pt1 | contig 24771 bp, 21 predicted proteins | sample 712E1DmetaG_FD_121300 | JGI IMG/M metagenome (GOLD analysis project Ga0182027, IMG submission 121300) | Permafrost microbial communities from Stordalen Mire, Sweden - 712E1D metaG (Illumina Assembly) | ecosystem: Environmental > Terrestrial > Soil > Wetlands > Permafrost | place: Sweden... | reverse complement strand
TCCAATATGCCCCCAGAGTCCCTAGAAAGCCCTAGGAATGCAGATATACCCGTTTCCCTCAATAATAAATCCCTCTGGACACTGAAGCTTTGGCGGGCGAGGATAATCCCAAAAATATCCCATTAGAGCCGACGGATACACCTTGTTTAGAATTGATTCCAAAGCACCTGGTTGGTCACTTCGTGATGGTAGACAATCTCAGAAGATTTAATCAGCGCGCCGAGAGCTTTTGGACTGCGGTCAGATACCAACTGTTTGAACTCGGCATATTTTTCTTGATTTGTTTTCTGCAGAATCTTGCCGATGAAGTCGCTCGATTTGAAAAGTTTAATCGCATCATTAATGTTGTCCGGCAAGACGCGAACTCTGTCCCGCTTGTCTTTATCCTTTACGAGAGGAGCCCCTTCCAGCCCGGTTTTCAAAATTGTATAAAGCGCCAAATAAGGGTTGGCATCCGGAGCCACGGAACGAATTTCAATGCGAGTAGAGCGCTCATTGCCGATAGGAATACGAATCATTGAACCGCGGTCAATCGGAGAAACTTTAATTTGATTCGGCGCTTCAAAGTGCGGGTCCAGCCGGCGGTAAGCATTCACACTAGAATTAAAAACAAGGCAAATCTCCGAGGCGTGATTCAAAATCCGAGAAATAAAATTCCACGCCAAACTAGACAACCCATCTTTGCCATGTTTATCGTAAAAGATGTTTTTACCATTTTTAGAAAGAGAGACATTCGTATGCATCCCAGAGCCGTTGATGCCAATAAACGGTTTTGGTAAAAAGGTGGCTGTCATACCCAAATTGTTCGCCACCTGGCGGCAGACAAGCTTATAGAGCTGAATATTGTCGGAAGCTCGCACGACATCGGTATAGGAAAAGTTCATCTCAAACTGCGAGGGCGCCACTTCAGGATGGTCCTTTTCATTTTTAAATCCCATGGCGCGCTGCGCTTCTGCCGCCCGGTCAATAAACATTCGCAATCTGTCTAGGGGTAGAGAGTGGTAATAACCGCCGGTAGAAATGAAATCAAAACCCTTTTTTTCATATTCCTGCTCGGCGTTAATTCCATCAACCAAAAATCCTTCCACCTCGGCCGAAGCGAAAGCCGTCAAATCTTTTTTTTTCTTGAGTTCCTCGGCATACAATTTGAGCTGGCCGCGAAAGTCGGAAACATATGGCTTATATTCCCGGTCCAGCACATCCACAAACATGATGACCTTGCCAGGACCAAATACGTCTGAGGGTAGAAAACGAATACTGCTCCAGTCAACAAGGAGACGCAGATCAGACTCGTGCTGCTGGCTGAAACCGCGGATAGAAGAACCGTCAAAAGTTAAATTGCTGGTCGAATCCAATAAGAACTTTTTATCATAATCAAGCATATGAAACCTGCCCTCCAGATCTGTGAAGCAAAGCGTGACTGCTTTAATTTGTTTTTCTTTTTCTAAAAATGCGCGGTATTCTTTTTCCAGCAGGATGGGACTGACCTTTTCCGCGCGGTCCTTGGCACGTAAGTTCATCACTTCCAGTTCGTCGTAGGGAATTTCTAAAAAATTTTTAACGGCTTTTTTGTTATCCATTTGATTTTAAGTTAAATTAATAAAAAGTTAATATAAAAACATACTAACTTATACTAAGTATACAACTTTTTAATATAAAAATACCTGTGGATAACTATAATCGTAAAAAGCTTTTTATATGTTCCCAGGGTACGGATACGAGAATCGTTCCAAGAAAGACCAAAACAAGCCCGAGTCCCGTCTGCAGAGTTATACCCTCGGCAAGGACAATCATAGCCAGAATGGCCGTAAACACAACAGAAAGCTTGTCTATCACGGTCACTGGCACCGTAGGACCGACAGCCAGGGCCTGATAGAAGAATATCCAAGATAGGGCTCCTCCGAGACCAGATAGAACCACAAAAACCCATTGTTTGGGCGCAAGGGAATGGATAGCAGTCATGGATAGTTTGCCAAACGATAGGGCCGCGATAGAAACAATAATGGCCATAACAATACCGCGAATGGCGGTAAGTAAATTCGCGTCAACACCTTTCAACCCAAGCTTGGCAAAGATTGTTCCGATACTGGCCATAATCGCCCCAAGTAAGGCATATATAATATACATCCCGTTTAGAAGCAGGTCGCGGTCAGCAGACCGTTACTATGCTTGATTATGTTATTAAACATTTTATATCTTTTCATTTATTAATTAAATATTTAACTGCGACCGCGGCTTCTAACGGGATACATAGATAAAGTATAGCAAATATATAGATACCGGACAAACAAAAGACGCCTCCGAGCGAACTCAAGGGCGTCTTTTGCGGCACACACATTGTTTACGATAAATGCAAGTTTTACCTTACACTCTCACGGATAGAGTATAGCATACTTGCAAAAATAAAGCAAGCAGAATGCAAGCCCAATAGAAAAATCCCCTCTTGCGAAGGGATTTTTCATGTTTTTGGTCTTGTATCTATAAGCCGAATTTTGTGTACCGACCGAAGCCGGAAGATAGCAATTTGTCTAGGCCTGAAATTACTCTCAGGCTCAAGCGATTCTCTCCGACTTGCGTCGGAGCACGATCTTGCACACACGTAAGTATTTTGCCGTTTCACCCGAACTGAATCGGTTCGTCACTGTTCTCAACTCTATCCTTGCGGATGACGGGCGTTACCCGCTACGCTTGCTCCGACGTAACATCGGAGCTGTGTGTTCGGACTTTCCTAGCCGATGTAACATCGGCTTAGCTATCCAATACAGGACCGAATAGATTATACTATAAAATACTAATATGTAAATAGAACCTTATCCCCCACTTTTAAATTATTTTTATCCGAAAATCCTGAATTAATTTCCAAAACATATTTTGCCTCTCCGTCGTTGGTTCCAGGACCATAGGCTTCCGGGTATGATTCCGGCAAGGCATTCTTTTTTATATAAATCACACTTCCATCTTCGCTGAGCCAGATTATGTCAATCGGAAAATTCATATCTTTCATCCAAAAAGGATAATTGCCGGGTGAATCAAAAACAAAAAGCATGCCCTCATTTTCGTTCAAACTTTGTCTTCCCGAAAGTCCTTGCTCCCTTTGCGCTTCCGTTAAAGCTAGGTCAACTTTAATATCTTGCCCCGCAATATGCACCGACTTGATGTTTTCTAACCTGTGGGGAATATTAAAAAGAAAAATTAAAAAAACAATAGTTATAAAAAAATAAAACGCTGTCTTTTTATTTTTCATAATTTATTTAGGGTCCCCGTTCCAGCCGAAGAGTTTGCCGATGGTTTCCGCGCTTTCCCGCTTGCGGGCGATTTTCACCGTGCCGTCTTTCACCACGATTTTCATCGGAGCGGAAAGAAGGCAATGATGCGAGGCCAAGGCATCTTGATAGGCCCCGTTATCCAAAACCGCGATAAGCTGGTCCTGGTCTTCGCGAAGCTTTGGCAAAAGGATGTAATTCCCCCCAGCCGTGTATTTGTCGTCTGAGTCGCAGCTGCTGCCAGCTAGCCAGGTCGTTTTCAAGGGATCATGCATATTGTTCACCGGGATGGTATGCCATTTTTGATGGATGGTCCAGGTGTCTTTCAGGTCATTGATAAAACTGCCGTCAATAATATACCAGGCTTTGGCATTTGCCTTTTCAATATATTTTTTTGAAATTATTTTATAGATGGTTATTTGCGCCGGATCAACAATATACCAGCCCCATTCCGCTATTAAATTGGGGTGCTTGATTCCGACTTTGTCCGAGAGATTTTTTAATAATTTTATTATCTTGCTTGAGACAGCTTTCGCGGTATAAAATTTCTTTTTTTCGTGCAGAATGCCGAATCCCCCGCCGATATCCAGGGTATCCAAATTGGGCTGTGTTTTTTGCAATTGCGCGTAAACACCGAATCCATGCTTCACGGCTTCCAAGATGCTTTTTTGCGTCTTTATTTGCGAGCCCATGTGGTAATGCATTATTTTAAGATTTTTCAGCTTGGGCAAATCAAAAACATCTTTTTCCGGAATACCAAAACGGTCAAACTTTTTATCCCAATGAGTGTCGGCTTTTATCGCTAAATCCACCCGCACGCCCACGTCTCCTTTATATTTTGAAATTCTTTCAACCTCCTCTAAGCTTTCTATAATCGGCACTATGTTCATATCCTTTGCCCGTAATTCTTCTATTAAATCCAAATACTGGTCGCTTTTCGGACCATTGCAGAGCACGCGAATCTTGCTGTTGAACCTTTCCCTCTCCCAAAGCTTTTTCACAATCCAAAGTTCGTTCGCGGAAGTCACTTCCAGATTGGCCCCTTCGGAGAGAAGTGGGAGAACAAATTCTTTATTTTGATTTACCTTCATCGGGTAGTGATAGAAAAATTTCCCTTTGTAGTTGTAAATTTTTATATAAGCCTGGAAATAGCCTATCAAATCCTTCAGCCTATCTTCCAACACAAACGGAAAAATAACCTGAAGCGGCGTGCCGTATTTGTGCGCCAAGTCGTTCAGATTGTAAACATGCTGCCCTTCTATAGCGGTGAGTTCACCATCTTTGCTGACATCCAAAAACTGGGTGTTGAATTCTTCAGATCCCAGCTTCCAAAATTTTTTCCAATTTTTACCTGCCTTTTTTGATTTTTTCGCTTTTCGAGTTTTGGTCTTTTTCATCTAAGTAAAATTAGTACAACAAAAACTAGTATAGCAAGTACCCTAAAAATGTAAATACCCTTTCAAAAATTCCTCTTTGATTTCAAAAAAGTTATCGTCTAAAATGGACTGCCTGATTTTTTTAACCAAGTTAACTATGAAATATAAATTGTGAATACTTGCCAGTGTACCCGCCAACATTTCTTTTCCGTGAAAGAGATGCGCGATGTAGGCGCGGGTATAGTTCTGGCAGGTATAACAATCGCAATCTTTTTCAACCGGCGAAAAATCATTTCTGAATTTTGTATTCATGATGATTATTTTTCCCGTTTTGGTGTAAATAGTCCCGTTCCGTCCGAGCCGGGTTGGGGTGACACAGTCGAACAAATCACAGCCATTTTCAATTGCACCGAACAGGTTTTCGGGTTCCCCCACTCCGAGAAGATGCCTCGGCTTTTCCTCCGGCAGAATAGCGTTGACCCATTTTACCGCTTCGTTCATATCCTCTTTTATAAACGAACCGCCAATACCAAAACCATCAAAATCCATTGCCCCTATTACTTTAGCTGATTCTTCTCTCAAGTCCCGATACCTCCCTCCCTGCACTATACCGAGCAGAGCCTGCCGGTCTTTCATAGATGAAGAATGGTGCGCATCAAGAGATCTCTTAGCCCAGCGGTGGGTTCTTTCCATCGCTTCTTTCAAATATTCATAAGTAGCGTGGGGCGAAGTACATTCATCAAAAGCAAAAATAAAATCTGCCCCAAGATTATTTTGGATTTCTATGGATTTTTCGGGAGAGAAAAAATGTTCACTGCCGTCAATAATGGATTGAAATTTGACTCCGTCCTCTGTAATCTGCGCTTTTTTATTCTTACGAACAACACTATATGCTTCTTCCACAATCTCCGGAGCGGGAGAATCTTTCGCTATAAATTTACTAATACCATATTCATAAGCAACTCCAAGTGAAAAAGCTTGAAAACCGCCAGAGTCCGTCATGGTCGGACCTTTCCAATTCATGAACTTCCCTATACCGCCCGCGTCCCGCACTATTTCATCCCCGGGTTGTAAGTATAAATGATAGGTGTTCCCGAGCACCACTTCCACCCCGGCCTCCCGCACCTGTTCCGGATTCAAAGATTTAACAGTGGCCTTGGTGCCCACTGCCACAAAAGCCGGAGTATGGATTTCCCCATGCGGAGTAGTGATTACCCCCGCCCTGCCCAAACTATTCTTTCCGCCCGAGGCGGATAATTTTTTTTCAATTTTGAAATGCATTTTAGTGGTGCTTGTTGATAACTTTGACCATTTTCATTGACTTTTCACATATCAGAGTATATACTTTATCCGTCTTAGGGTTTTAAAAACTTTAAGGGTATTACATCCAAGGGTAGCCCTCCGCAAGGAGGGCTGCTTTTTTTATGGCTTATTTTCTCTATGTTTTAAATCTCTACCCCAAATATCTTCTTCAACATCCAACACATCAAAGTATCCATCACCACCAGTTCTTAGTTCTTGTGATACGTTGTTTTTTGAAGAAAAAATAAAAACTTTTTTGCCACCGTTGCGTATATAATTAACCAATGCAAGGAAATCTGAATCACCGGTAAAAAGAATAGCTGTATCGTATTTTTTGCAAAAATGAATGGCGTCAATAGTCATTTCAACATCCATATTGCCTTTTTCTTGTATTGAATCGCCTAAATCGCTATGTTCAACAATTCTTTTAAGTTCTTTTTTTCTAACAATAAATCCCAGGCCTTTTTTAAGATAGGTGTAAAATTTATGTTTTCCATCCTGATTCTGTTCACGAGTTCCCTCTTTTGGATATGCAGTATAATAAAAAACCTGGAGTTCCGAGGCATTAAATTTATTCTTTAAAAAATATTTTAACTTTTCAAAATCAAACATCTTGCCTTTGACTTTTTGTGCTTGCCAAAGATTTGATGCGTCAATGAATACATATACAATTTTTTCGGTTTTATTAAACATAAATTATTTTTTGCATTGTAATATCCAATAAATGATTTCAGTCTTTATACCAAAAGCTGAACCAGCTTCTAACGTTCCTTTAGTAATTAAATTATTGCAATATCAGTTCTTTTCCATTCTCTTGAAACAAAAAATCTGTTTTTAAATACTTTGTTAAACAATACATATGCCCATCTATCTCTCAGTGGTAATTCAACTTTTGTAGTAAGTGCAAGAAACGCTAATTCGTCCTTACCAAATTCTTTTTTGGTTTCCCTTAAAGAGTCCTTGATTGTTTTTCTTGAAATTTTCATATTTTTTTCAATTTTGAATTGATTATTGTTCCACTTCCACAAATTTTTGTTCCTGAATATTTACCGGACTAGTTAGGAGTGCTTTATTGAACGGATCTCTGGGGTCGGAGATTATCGTTTGGACTATTGCCAGGGTATATGGATTGATACCGGGCATTACCACTTGGTCCCCTTTTTGCATCGTGAAATCTTTCGGCATTATCATTTCAAAATTTCCCCCACCCCGTCCGATTAATTCCATAAAAACATTCTTGCCGGCCTCGCCCGTAGGGCTATGGCCGAGGGACACTATTCCTTCAGTTGTTTCTCCAGGATTTGAGAACAAAACAACTTTGGAAGAATTATCATAAACAGTATCCACTCGTCCGATGGGCACATCACCTAGAGCAAAAACTGTGTTTCCGGCTTTTACACCCTGCACAACACCTACATCAATCAATAATGTGTCGTAAACGCTTTGGTTCGGCTTGGCTAAAATAGCCGATAAAACCATACTTGTTTTAGAATCTTTTCTTCCTAAAATTTCTTTAATACTGGCATTATCGGCAACAATAGAGTCATAATTTACATTTCGGGCATTATTGAAGTCTACCTGTGCCTGTAATTTTTGATTTTGATTATAAAGAGAATTTTTAGAAACAAAATACACGCCGAGACTTTTAAATTTACCACCGACACTATTACCCGCAATTAATATTGGACGAAAGAATTTTTGGCTTATATTAGAGAATCCATTAAAAATACCAGATCTGAAAAAAAATAAAACAACCAGCAAAAAAACACCAAGCGCAATTTTAAAAATTTTATTTCTTTGTATTTTTTTATCTAGGAGGTAACTCATCTTGATTGCCAATCAGAACATCTTTATAAAGGAGAAAGTTGTCTAAAATAACCCCGGTCCCCCGGGCCACCGCCGAAAGAGGGTCTTCTACTACGTAAACCGGAATTTTAAGGACTCGTTGTAAAAGTTGATCTAGCCCTGAGATTAAAGCCCCGCCGCCGGAGAGCGTAATTCCCTGATGCATTATATCGGACAAAATTTCCGGAGGTGTTGTTTCCAGCATATCTTTTACGCCTTCCACCAGACCCTTGATTGAACCGGAAAGTGCCTCCCGAATATCGGAATCCGTCACCACTACTTCTCTCGGTAATCCCGTCAAAAGATCACGCCCGTGGACCTCTGTTTCCATATATTCCCCGGGAAGAACGGAACCAATGGCAATTTTTACCATTTCCGCCGTTCGCTCTCCGATAAGCATTTTGAATTCATCGCGCATATAAGTAATGATATCGTTATTCAGCTGGTCACCGGCTATTTTTAAATTTTTGGACTTTACAATCCCGCCCAAGGAAATCACGGCAATATCGGTCGTGCCACCGCCAATGTCTATAATCATTGAGCCCACGGGATCTTTAATCGGAAGCCGAATACCAATTGCCGCCGCCATCGGTTCTTCCACCAGGAAAACTTCTCTCGCTCCAGCGCTTCTCGCCGCGTCATAAACCGCCCGGGTCTCCACATTGGTCGTGCCGGAAGGTACGCCCACCAACACTCTGGGCCTAGCAAGTTTCTTCGACATTTTATCCGCTTTATTTATCAAATATGAAAGCATTTCTTCGGTCACTTCAAAATCAGAAATAACTCCGTCCACTAGTGGACGAATGGCCTTAATATGTCCCGGAGTACGGCCAAGCATTTCTTTGGCTTGCATGCCTACCGCCAAGATTTGGTTGGTCTTGATGTTAACCGCCACCACCGATGGTTCATTAATGACAATGCCATGACCCTTTAAATACACCAGGGTGTTGGAAGTACCCAGGTCTATGCCGATGTCATTACTAATTAATTTGTAAAATTTATCAAACATTATTTTTTAAAGAACGGTTCTTAAGAGGTTTCCCCAAGAACCGTTCTTATTAATTCTTCTTCCGAAACAATTTTCCCTTTTTCTTCTGTGCGTTTTTTTATTTCTATGCCCCCATCTTTGATGCTTCTAGCGGAAACAACAGCTCTCCAAGGAATGCCTAATAAATCCGCATCGGAAAACTTTTCCCCCGCTGACACATCTGTACGGTCATCAAACAAAACTTCCACACCTGCCTTATTCAAGCTTTCATAAACTTTGTTTGCTTCCACCAAAACCGTCTCGTCTTCTCCGAGCGCAAGCAGGTGTACCGCAAATGGCGCGATGGATTCGGGCCAGATTATACCCTTGTCGTCCGCCAGGGCTTCCACCACGGTACCCATGAGCCTGGAGAGGCCAATCCCATAACAACCCATTAAAACACTGTGTTTTACGCCCTTATCGTCTGTAAATGATAAATCAAAAGGCGCAGAATATTTTGTTTTTAAGTCAAAAATATTACCAACTTCAATGGCTTTGTGCTCTACCAGTTTTTCCTTGGTTAAGTTAAGCTGGGCCAAAACTTCATCGTTTAAAACTTCTTTGTTTAAGGCAACGCCGGTTTTTTCATCAAGATAAATAGTGTCTTCCCCGGCGGGTGTAATGGTCTGAAATTCGTGCGAATATTTGGAGAAGGTTCCGCCCGAAGCGAATGTTAGATAGGTCAAGTGACCGATTCCGACTCTGGTAAAAACAGTTTTATACACTTCTTTCATTTTTTCGTAAAAACTTTCAAAGTCCTCCTTGTTCGTATGGAAAGAATACATGTCCTTCATGATAAATTCCCTGCCTCGGAGCATTCCCGACTTGGCGCGGAGTTCCATCCTGAATTTATTTTGAATCTGATAAACAACCACCGGAAAATCTTTATGGGAGGAAACATAATTTTTTAAGATAGGAACAACAATTTCTTCATGAGTGGGACCGAGCGCGACTTCTCTCCCCGAAGAATCGGTAACTTTATATAAATCATCCATGCCAGTCCACCTGCCGGTTTTTTCCCAGTTTTCTTTCGGCTGCATGCTAGACATTAGAACCTCCTGCCCACCGACTTTATCCATTTCTTCTCTTATTATGTTTTCTATTTTTCGAAGCACCCGAAGCCCGAGTGGCAAATAACTGTAAACACCTGACATTTCCTTGTGAACAAAACCCGCGCGGATAAGGAATTCCGCATTTTTTGACACTTCGTCCGCTGGCGTTTCTTTCCTTGTTTTAGTAAAAAGTTTTGATTGCCTCATATAGACCCATACTACCCGAAAAAAGTCTTTTTGGCAAAGAAGAAATTCAACCCCCTAAATCCCCCTTGTCAGGGGGACTTCCGAATTCTCCCCCTCTCCTTTACAAGGAGAGGGGGCTAGGGGGTGAGGTGAGGGGTTGTATTTCTCGAAGCTTTCTGCTATATTAACCCTATGCAAAAAACGGAAATTAAAAAAGGAAGCGATATAATAATAGAGAAAATGTTTCAAGCTGGAGCGCATTATGGCTACAGCAAAACCAGAAGACATCCTTCTGTTTCTTCGTATATATACGCCACTAAAAACAAAGGAGACATAATCAACCTTGAGAAAACAAGCGAGATGCTCCAAACTGCGGCAGAATTTATAAAAGAATTGGGAGCTAAAGGCAAAACTGTTCTTTTTGTCGGCACAAAGCCGGAAGCGAAAGTTACCATCAAGGATGCGGCAGAATCCCTCAATATGCCTTATGTAGTAGAAAGATGGATAGGAGGAACACTCTCTAATTTTACAGAAATTAAAAAACGAATTGCCGAACTTGAAAATTACCACAAAGACAGTACGGAAGGCGGACTTGATAAATACACTAAAAAGGAACGAGTGGTGATGGCTAAAAAAATGGAAAAGCTCGCGAGGTATTACACCGGCTTGCTTGGCTTAAAGAAGGCTCCGGATGCCTTGTTTATCATAGACGCGAAGAGCGAACACATTGCAGCCACGGAAGCCAAAAAGTCCGGAATTCCGGTAATAGCTTTAGTAAATTCCGATTCGAATATCAAGGGTATTGACTACCCTATTGTCGGGAATGATACCGGAATACCATCAATAAAGTTTTTTGCGCTGGCTATTCTGAATGCTTATAAAGAAGGTCAGAAAACTGTGCTCGAAAAGAAATAATAATATGTCTATTCAAATAACTACTGAACAAGTAAAAGAACTTCGTGATGCCACTGGCGTCTCGGTAATGCAATGCAAGCGTGCTTTGGAGGAAGCCGAAGGTGACATGAAAAAAGCGCTCGCTATTTTAAAAAAGACCAGTTCCGATATTGCGCTTAAAAAATTAAGCCGCGAGATTAAAGACGGAAGAGTTTCTATTAAAACGGACGGCAAAAAAGCCATATTGATATCTTTGGGTTGTGAGACCGATTTCGTCGCCAGAAACGAAGATTTCGTTAATCTTCTTGAAAAACTCGCGGACATGGCTCTAAAAGATGGGATAGAAAAAATGAAGGCCGGAGCAAAAGATATAATAGACCCCGTTATTCAAAAGACCGGCGAAAATATCCAGTTGGGCGAGGCCTATGAGGTAACCGGAGAGGTTCTGGGAAATTATTTACATAATAATAAAATAGGAGTTATTGTTTCGTTAGAAGGGGGCAACAGAGAACTTGCGAAGGATATAGCCATGCACGTGGCGGCCATGAAACCAGAGTATATTTCGCGGGACGAAATAACCGAAGACACCGCGAAAACAATGCGGGAAGTTTTTGAAAAAGAAATTGCCGGCCTAAACAAACCCGAAGAAATAAAGAAAAAAATGCTGGATGGCAAAATGGCAACTTATTTCAAGGAAAAGACCTTACTGGACCAGGTGTTTATAAAGGACGGCGAGATAACAATCGGCCAGCTTTTAGAAAAAAGTAAGGCCAAAATCAAGGAAGTAAAACGCTGCTCAGTGTAAGAATAAACTAAAATAAAAATGATGATGTACTTTCTTTTAATTTTATTTTTTGGGTCACTCCTATCTATCACTTTTATGATTGGGAGAAAATTGGTAGTACTCAAAAATGGGCAGACAACGTTAAATGAAGAGGAAATTATTTCAGGAGTTCCGTTTTTTGAAGAGTGGAAACACTCAGCCGCCAAAAACATTAAAAAGCACAGCTATAATGGACTGGTGGCAATAATTAGATTATATTTCAGATCTGCGAATTTTCTGAAAAGCAAATATCAGGATTTAAAAATCAAAGTGAAAAACCTGCGCGGCAAGAAACTAAATGCTGAAGAAAAGAGAGAAGTAAGTGGATTCTTAAAAATGATTTCGGAATACAAGCAAAAATCCGAGAGATAAAGCATAAAATAAAAGAGGAAGAGAATTTGTAAATATGATAAGATAAACGCGTTATAGTTTGCCGGCATAGCTCCCCGCCTGCATCGCTATGCTTAGCGAAGCATTGCGGGCAGGAGTTGGTTACCAGCCTGCAGAAGTTATGCTTCAGCATTACTGGCAGGGAGCACAAAAATATGTTTTATACTTATGTTTTAAAAAGTAAAAAAGATGGTAAGCTGTATATAGGGTTCTCTTCTAATCTTAAAAGGCGATTGGAAGAACACCAGAAAGGATTAGTAGAGATAACAAAAAATAGGCGTCCTTTTGAATTAGTATATTATGAAGCTTGTTGTAAAAAGGAAAAAGCAGTTGAAAGAGAAAAAGCTTTAAAAATGGGATTTGGGAGAAGTTATTTAAAAAGAAGAATATAACAGTGCCGGCATAGCTCAGTTGGTAGAGCGCCACTTTTGTAAAGTGGATGTCGCGGGTTCGAATCCCCCTGCCGGCTCAAGAATAAATTAAGAACTCTTTTTAGTTGCCGGCGTTTTGGTAGCTGGGGTTGGGGTTGTTGGCAAACTTTGAAGCTTAAAGGAATCTTGGACACGGGACTCGAGGTCGGTTAAATCATGGAAGCCGGTTAAAACATTATCATTGATGACCAGCGCCGGAAGCGCCGTGTCTTTTATTTTGTATATTTGAAGCATGGAGGTAACGGCGGAAAGGTCAGTACTATAATCAAAAGAATACACGCGAAGCTCGGGATATTCTGCACGCAAAGTGGAAAGCACCAAGCTCTCCTGCTCACACAAACTGCAGTTGGCGGCCGTGGTATAAAAATAAAGAATAAAGGCGGATTTCACCCCGCAACGAGTAGAGATTTGTTTTGCCAAGAGGTAGTCTTTAATCTGCAGCAACGAATAATACTTTTGCAAATAAGCTACTTCGTCCGTGGCGCCTAAATTTTGCTCGCTCCATTCCAGCTTGTTGCCAAGCTCTCCCAGCTCCGGAGAATAGACCGAATCGGAAATATTCTTACAAGAAAGCTCGGAAAGCAAAGAAAATTGGGTTTCTGAAGATAAAATATCAATTGATATTTTATCTTGAATACTTTTCAACTGATTGATTTTTTGATTGCCAAAATAATTGCTTAAATAAATAGCCGTAAAAAAAAGACCCAGGGTAATCAGGAGGACAATTAAATATTTTTTCCAATCAAAAGCATTATTCATGACTCGTAATTCGTAATTGATTCCCCTATCTCCAGGCCGGCCTTCTTTTTAAGAGAGTATTGTAAACAGCCTGCATAAGCCAAAACGGAGCAACTAAACTGAAAATGGGGAAATAATAGAGCATATCAAGTGAGAAACCCCATTTCCCCTCTACCATCCTCCTGCCGAAAATCATGGAGAAGAATATCAAAGCGTAAGTGATAATAATTAAAAGAAAAAACGTCTGCATATTTAGATAAAATGGATCAAAAACAAAATTTTTAACACCCAGATGAAAACCAACTGTTTCAAAAACTACAATTTTTGAATATAGAAAATCTCCCAAGTTGTAAGCAATTTTCATAAAAAGATAAAACACAGCCGCCACAGAGGCAACCCGAACAGGTAAAGTAAAAACAGAAAAATTACCGTACTTCTTTTTAAATAAAACACCCTTGTAATCAATCGTGTTATTAATAAAACCGAAAATCCAGCGCAGGCGCTGACGGTAAAGTTTCCCAATTGTTTTTGGCGTATTGGTATAAACATAGGCATCGTTACAATGTTCTATTTTATAATTGTTTTTCTGCATCCGGTAAGCAATTTCCATATCTTCTGTGTTGTGACCATGACGATAACCCCCCAAATCATCAAACACTTTCTTCTTAAAAATTGTCAGCGGTCCGGGAGTCACGTCAATCGCTCCCATAAAATCAAGCATCTTTTTGAAATAAACTCCCATATAATATTCAGCTTTTTGGGCGCCCTGAATAAAGTTTACTGAACTACCCAAAACCACTGATGGAACGACTGCCATTATTTTTTCATTTTTTTCAAAATAACTCATTAGGCGAACAAGAGACTCCGGGTCGGCAAAAGAGTCCGCATCCAAACACCCGAAAAAATCGGTTTCTATGTTTTGAAGCCCGAGATTAAGAGCGGTGAACTTTCCTCCATTTTTCTTGTGAAAAACTTTTATATTTTCATAAGAGGTAAATTTATTTATTACCTCTAGAGTATTGTCGGTAGATCCATCATCTACGAGAAAAATTTTTAATTTATCTTTAGGATAATTTAAGTTGAGAAGTGAACGAACCGTCTTTTCAATCGTGCTTTCTTCGTTCCAGCAAGGCACTGTAATCGTAACCGCCGGATAGGATTTCAGTTCTATCTTTCCAATTCTCATGATTATTTTTTTTCTGTTTTCCAGAAAGGTAACAAAAAAGAACACCTGCACATACACAGACAAAAAAATGAAAATATCAAGAATAATGGTTCCAATCGAAGTCATTTGCTTACTGTAAATATAGCATTTTTACTAAGAAAAGTAAACTTTATATTAAAATGAATATGGTGAAAATAAACGAAAAAGTCACCATGTCGCACGGTGACTTTTTCGAAAAAATAAAAAGAGTCCGAAAAAATTACATCTTATTTTCCATACTTCCTGCTTCAGGACCAGCGCCGGCAACCATGCATTTCTTGCACCTGCAACCGAAAATCTTCATGATTGCAGCAACGCCGACTAGTATATAAACAACAGCTTCAAGGGTTGGCACAGATCCGAGAATCATGTGAACAACGTTAAAGTCGCTGCCCATCAACATCCCTATTCCGATTAAACCCCAATTCAAACCGCCTATCACCAACAAAACACAGCCAATTTTGTGCATGACACAACCTCCCTTGCAACAACATTTTCCATTACACATATATTTTTCTTCGCCTCGCCATAGCTTTAGCGTAGGCAGGTTAGTTAAATTATTAATGCCTTAATTATACCATATTCTCTAAATATATGATACAATAAACAAATGGATCCCGTTAGAAATTTACAAAACGGGGTAAAATTATAAAAATAACAAAATTAACTATCTTTATATATACAAATTATGTACGGATAGGATGATTTCTAAACGGGATGGAAGAAAATAATATTGAAACAAAAGAAGACGTCAAGGTCGTTAAAAATACCAATGTACAACAAATAGCCGGCGCTATAATCTTGGCGGGAATTATAATAGCCGGAGCAATTTTGTTAAAAGGCAACTCAGCACCTACGACACAAAACCCCATAACAAATAACGGAGTTCCGACCACTACCCTGGCGCCGGTTGGAGCGCAAGATAGAACGCTTGGAAACCCACAGGCAAAAGTTACGCTCGTTTTATATGAGGACTTCCAGTGTCCTTTCTGCGGAGCAATTTTTGGTTCACAATCCAATCCATCTTTAATCCAATCTTTAAAACAAAATGACTCAAGTTGGACCCCCTTCTTGCCGGGCATCATGAATGACTATGTAAAGAACGGAAGTGTGCAAATTGTATACAGAGACTGGGCCTTCTTGGGGCCGGAATCTGTTCAATCCGCCGAGGCGGCCAGGTGCGCGGGCGATCAGGGAAAATTCTGGGAATATCATGATTATCTCTATAATCACCAAAATGGAGAAAATAAAGGAAGTTTTTCCGACCCGAACTTGAAATCTTTCGCCAAAACACTCGGGCTGGAAACTATCGCCTTTAATCAATGCCTTGATAGTGGTAAATACGCGCAAGCGGTTGCGGATTCTAAGACCGAGGGCATAGCAGCCGGAGTAACGGGCACACCCAAAGGATTCATTTTAGTAAAAGGCAAAATAGTAGCTACCATAGACGGCGCTGAATCATACGGAACGGTAAAACCAAAGATTGATAATGCTTTGAAATAAAATACATCCACCCCGCTCCGATGAAACATCGGAGCACCCCTCAAGAGGGGAATTCTTAATCAAAATAATTTTTCAACCTTGAAATCTTTTCGTGCTGGCGGAGTTTTTCGTGGACTTTCGCTTCAATCTGGCGGATACGCTCCCGGGTAACCCCGAACTCTTCCCCTACTCTCTCCAGTGTATGCTGGATACCATCCAGAAGCCCATAGCGCATTTCCAGTATTTTACGCTCCTTGGGGTTGAGCTCGTTTAAAACTTCCCGAATCTGATCGGAAAGAATTCGGCGGGAAGATTCCTGGTCGGGACGCAGAATTTTATCATCCGGAATAAAATTTTCTAAAGTTGATTTATCGTCATCATCCCCGACCGGCTGTTCTAATGACACGGTCTCCTGGCTGATGTTTTCAATCACATGGATTTTTTCAACCGGAATACCCATTTCGGTGGCAATCTCTTCCGCGAGCGGTTCCCGCCCTAAATCCTGAGAAAGCCGACGGTGCGTTTGTTTATATTTGGAAATTGTTTCAACCATATGAACCGGAATACGGATGGTTCTGGATTGGTCGGCTAAGGCCCGGGTAATGGACTGGCGAATCCACCAAGTTGCGTAAGTAGAAAACTTATATCCTTTGGTCCAGTCGAATTTTTCCACCGCCTTGAATAAACCCAAATTCCCTTCTTGAATCAGATCAAGCAGGGTTAAATTCGCGCTACGGCCCACATATTTCTTGGCAATTGACACCACCAGGCGAAGATTGGCGCGAGCCAGTAAATTCTTTGCTTCCAAATCTCCATGCTCAATGCGCTTGGCCAAGTCCTTTTCGTCGCTGGCGCGAATAAGCGGGTATTGTCCTATTTCTTTTAGATACATTTGAATGGAATCGTGCATACTGCCCTTGTTCAAATCCTTATCGTTCAGGTCAAGATCCAGGTTAAGCAAGTTGCCACCCTCAAGTACGTCAATCCCCGCGATAGAAAACTTTTCATAAAGCTCATCCAGAAATAAAATGTTATTTTCTATATCGGGAAAAGTTTTCAGTATCTCATCATAGGTGATAAATCCGCGCTTTCTTCCCTTTTCTATAATCTGGTTCGCTAGTATGTCTAGTGCTTCCGCTTTCTTTTCCGTAGAAGATAGTTTTTTTATTTTTGGAATTTTTTTTAATAACCTTTTCTTTCCCGACGCTTTCGGTCGGGATCCCGACCTCTTGGAGCGTCGGGACTTTTTAAAGACTTTTGCCTTTTTATTCAGTTTTTTGTTTTTCTTTTTCATCCCGTTAGAAGTCATACTAATTTTATTAAACTTAAAATAATATTAGGTAACCTCAATTAATCTAATAATATAATCCCGAAAATTGACTTCTAACGGGATTCATATCCTTACTTCCGACCATTTTTAATATCTTCTTTTCTTTTGCTTATTTCATTTATTTTTTTGAAAATTTCCATCTCTTCGGCTTTCCCTTTTAAATTCTGCAATTCCATCATGTATTTCGCCAGCTCTTCGTTTAAATATTCTTCTTCAATATTCAAAAACATTTCTTTTACATCTTTTTCCAGATTTTCATTGCCGGAATAAAGCTCCTCCGCTTCATAAATCAAACTTTCCTTAATATCTTTATATTTTTCCCTGGCTTTCCCCAGTTTTTTAAAAATTAATTCCGGATCTATTTTTCGAATTTTTAAACCTTCCTGCCAAAAGGCTATTCCGAGTAGTCTCCTTTCTATCGGATCTTTTTTGAATTGTTTTTCCACGTTTTCTATGGCTATTTTGGTTTCTTCTTTCTCGTGTTTTAATTCAAATTCAACTTTTTTTAAATCTTCCACAAGGGCAGATTCGGCAATCCCGGACTTATCGCTGATTAGCTTGATAAAATAAGACCTTTCTATCGAACTTGGAAGCGCATTTATAAACGGCAATATCTTTTCTTTGATTTCCCGACCAGCTTTGCGCGCATCTCTTTCATAATTTTTTAAAACCTTATTTAAAAGAAATTCTATAATGTGTTTGGACTTTTTTATTGCTTCTTTCCAGGCTTCCGTTCCGTTCTTCGAAACCAAGTCCGCCGGATCGACGCCTTCGGGCATTTCCACCACTTTCACATCCATCCCGAGTGAAAGAGCTATTTTCCCGGCTCTGATTGTGGCATTGGCTCCTGCCTTGTCCGCATCAAACGCAAGTACAATGTTTGGAGAAAGCCGACGAATAAGCCCCAGATTGGAAACAATATTTTCTTTGGATACAGTAGAGTCGGACAAGGCGGTGCCGGAGGTGGCTACGGTATTCCTGTATCCCGCCTGATGCGACAAAATCAAATCCATCTGACCTTCCACCAAAATAGAAAAATTGTTTTTGCGAATTGAATCCTTGGCTTTGTCTATTCCATAGAGTACGGCATTCTTGCTGAAAATGGGCGTTTCCGGAGAATTTAAATATTTTGAGCCGATGATCGCATTCTGCGATATCGGCTTCCCGATCCCTTCGGGCATCGGGACAGATTCCTCAAATATTCTTCCTGAAAAAGCAATCACGCGCCCGCTGGAATCCGCAATTGGAAACATTATTCGTCCCCGAAACCTATCATAGTATCCTTTGTCTGTTTTTTTAATAAGTCCGGCTTTTTCCAACTCCGAATCAGAAAATTTATTTTTTAAATTTTCATAGAGCAATCGCCAGTCATTCTTGATAAAACCAATTCTGAAATCTTTGATGCTTTTTTCGTTCAATCCTCTATTTTTTAAGTATTGCAGAACTTCCCCGTTTTTTATCAAATTATTTTCAAAAAACAATGTCGCCTCTTCCATTGCCTCATATAGTTTTTCCTTTTCGCTCTGTGTTTTATCTTTGGCCTCCTTCATCTCCCTGGTATAAACCGTAAGTTCTACTCCCGCCCTATCAGCCAGAAGCTTTAGCGCGCCTCTGAAGTCCAGTCCCTCAAATTCTTCCACAAAAGTAAAGATGTCTCCGGAAGCTCCGCAGCCGAAACAATAGTAAGTACCGCGATCGGGCGAAATGAAAAATGAAGGTGTCTTTTCATTATGAAAAGGGCATTTCGCCTTTAGATTAGCACCCGCCTTTTCAAGCTTTATATAAGAAGAGACTACTTCTTCAATTGACAGTCTCTCCTTAATTTTTTGAACGGGAGAGTTCATAAATTATTATATTTTATTTCTCTGCTCCTACGTTATCTTTGAACCCAGTTCCGGCTGGGATTAATCGTCCTATTATGACATTTTCTTTCAATCCTCGCAGATTATCTACCCCGCCCTTGATTGCGTTTTCAATCAGAACCCGATTGGTGTTTTGGAATGAGGCGGCAGAAAGCCAGCTCTTGGTGCGAAGTGAAACTTCGGTAATACCAAGCACTACTATTTCAGCAGTAGCCTTTTTGCCATTCAGTTTTTCAATTCTTATATTTTCTTCAATAAAGGCGGTGTTTTCAACAATATCGCCAGTGGAGAAGTTGGTCTCGCCGGCATCTTTTATTTTTCGGCGGGAGAACATCTGACGAATAATTATTTCCGTATGCTTTCTCGAAATGGAAGCGCTCTGGAGCTCGTAAACTTTGTTTATTTCCCCGATGATGTATTCTTCAACCAACTCTTTACTGCCTAATTTAAACATTTGGGCAATATCGGCTGATCCGTCTGAGAGAAGCTGGCCTTTTTTCACTTTGTCTCCCGCCTTAACAATCGGCATTCTGTGAAAGGTCACAACGTACTCTATTTCATTTTTTGAACCGTCTTCCTTGCTACCTGTCTGCGCAGGCAGATCAGACAAAACTTTAATTATTTTTTCTTTTACATTTTCTTTTGCATCCTTGATTGTGATAGAAATCACTTCGCCGTCTGTTTCAGAGACGATTGCGGGATTTTTCGGAATTCTTCTTTCAAATATTTCTTCAACACGCGGAAGACCCGTAGTGATGTCAGTTCCAGCCACGCCTCCGGCATGGAAGGTACGAAGCGTTAGCTGGGTGCCTGGCTCGCCGATAGCCTGAGCGGCAATTATACCCACCGCCTCTCCGGGACGCACTAAATGATTTCTTCCCAAATCAAGACCATAACACTGGACACAAAGACCATGCACGGTTTTACAGGTAAGAGGAGAACGAACGAATACTTCTGTAAAACCCGCTCCTTCTATGTTGTAGGCCTCTTCTTTGGTAATTAAGAATCCCCTCTTATAAATCACCTTGCCATTTTTATCTTTGAGGTCGCCGGCAAGTATTCGTCCTCGAATATTTTTAGAAAGCGGAATTTCCATTCCGGAAATATTTTCTCTGGTGACTATTTTCCCTTCCTTGGTCCCGCAATCTTCTTCAGTAATAACCACATCTTGCGCCACATCTACCAATCTTCGAGTCAAGTATCCGGCCTTCGCGGTGTTAAGAGCCGTATCGGATGCGCCTTTTCTGGCGCCGTGAGTAATAACGAAATATTCAATCGGAGAAAGTCCTTCTTGATAACAGGGAATTATGGGATATTCCAATGTCTTGCCTTGGTTGTTCTGGATAAGACCGATCATTCCTATCATCTGAGACAAAGTATTCATGTTGCCTCTGGCTTTAGAAGTAAATAAATCATAAGCAGAGCCGTTTTTATCAAGCGTATTTGGCAAAACTTTCTCCAGGTCTTTCTTGGTATGCGTCCAAATTTCAACAATCTTCTGATATCTTTCTTCTTCCGACAAAAGACCTTCACTCCATTGAGTTATAATTTCTTCTTCAAGTTTCTTGCCTTGCGCGATAATTTCCGGCTTCAGGGGCGAGAGAGAGACATTGTCCAATCCCCAAGTAGTGCCGGAGACTGTTGCATATTTGAAACCGAATGATTTAATCTTGTCCAAAATATCCGGAGTGTTATCCACCCCAGAATGAATTATAAGCTCGTCCAATAGCGAAGATAATCTATCTTGGGTCATTTCATCGTTAATGTAGGAGAAGTCAGAAGGTAAAATACTGTTGAAAAGAAGCTTGCCGACAGAGGTCTCGAAAATTCCTCCGTCAAATTTTCTGTATTTAGGCGAATCCGTTGCCAGAACTTTTATTTTAGCGCGAAGCGTTACTATTCCATAATCATAGGCGGTAATGGCAGTATTGGGACTGGAGAAATATTTGCCTTCTCCAAATTCTCCATTTACTGTTTTGGTCATCCAATAAGCTCCGAGTACCATATCCATTTTGGGATTCACAATCGGTTCACCGTTCTGAGGCTTAAGAAGATTTTTATTAGCTGCCATTAAATCTCGCGCCTCGGATTGGGCTTCCGCCAATAACGGAACATACACGGCCATTTGGTCTCCATCAAAGTCGGCGTTGAAGGCCTGACAAACAAGCGGATGTACTTGAATAGCGTTTCCTTCAATCAGAATCGGATTAAAAGCTTGAATACCAAGACGGTGCAGGGTCGGCGCGCGGTTTAAGAGAACATATTTGCCCTCAATAACCTCTTCCAGCATTGCCCAAACTTCACTGGTACGTTCCTCTATGAGTTTGTTGGCTCCGCGGATATTAAACGCGAGTTCCGCCTGTAAAATTTTTGAAATTACGAACGGCCGGAAAAGTTCCAGGGCCATGTGTTTCGGCAGTCCGCATTGGTTCAATTTAAGCTGGGGACCGACGACAATAACACTGCGGCCGGAATAATCCACGCGTTTTCCGAGCAAATTCTGGCGGAAGAGACCTTGTTTTGATTTCAAATTGTCGGAAAGCGATTTCAGAGGACGCTTCTGGGACTGGCTCATGGCGGCAGAATCATTCTGCTTGGCAATTGAGTTATCAATCAGCGCGTCAACCGCTTCTTGGATGATTCTTTTTTCGTTTCGCAAAATTACATCCGGAGCATTTATTTCTTTCAATTTCTTCAAGCGATTATTTCTGTTTATTACCCGGCGATAAAGGTCATTCAGGTCAGAGGTCGCGTGCCTTCCCCCGTCTAGGGCTACCATTGGACGAAGCACAGGCGGGATAACCGGAATAATAGTCAAAAACATCCATTCCGGACGAATCCCCGCATAAGACATAGCGCGGATAAGAGAAAGTCTTTTTTGCAATTTTTCTTTTTCTACCACGCTCGCCTTCTCCAACATCTTTTCGGTAAGGTGTTTCAGCTTATTCAAATCAAGGTTCTTAAAAATGGAGTAAATGGCTTCGGCTCCGATGTTCGCTTCAAAGCAGGTTCCATATTTCAGGGAATAGTGGTGGAAAGAAATTTCATTCAAAACCTTTCCTTCGTAGATTTCTCCAATTTCCTTTTTGGTAATTGAAAGCAAGTTTTTTAATTTCTCGCGAGTTTCGTCATCAGCGGAATTCTTCAGCTTGGCCTTGTATTCTTTATCCAAGCCGGAGAGGATAGATTCTTTTTCTTCTTCGTGAACTTTGGTAATAATATATCCGGCAAAATATATGACTTTCTCCAAGTCCGTTACGGAGATATTGAGAAGAATACTCATTCTGGAAGGCACCCCGCGCAAGAACCAAATATGGGAAACCGGGGTAGAAAGTTCGATATGCCCCATGCGTTCCCGGCGCACAATAGAACGCGTGACTTCCACCCCGCACTTCTCGCAGATGATATCTTTGTAGCGAATTCGGCGGTATTTTCCGCAGTAACATTCATAATCTTTTTCCGGTCCGAAGATTTTCTCGTCAAAAAGACCTCCGCGCTCAGATCTGCCTGTGCGGTAGTTTATCGTCTCCGGCTTGGTGACTTCGCCGAAAGACCATTCTTTTATCTGTTCCGGGCTGGCAAGTCGAAGCGCGATGCGATCAAATTCAGTTGTGTTTAAGGTTTTCATATGATTTATTTATCTCCAGTTTTCTTTAAATCCACATCCAGCGCCAACCCACGCAGATAATTCAAGAGGACATTAAAGGAGGCGGGAGAATTTGGCGGTCTGATTGTTTCATTTTTGATAATAGAATCAAATGTCTGAGAACGACCAAGAATATCGTCAGATTTAATAGTCAGCATTTCACGCAGAGTATAAGCGGCTCCATAACCTTCCAGCGCCCAAACTTCCATTTCTCCGAATCTCTGTCCTCCGCCCTGGGCCTTTCCGCCGAGGGGCTGTTGGGTAATGAGCGAGTAGGGTCCGATTGAACGCATATGGATCTTGTCCTCTACCATATGATGCAATTTGAGCATGTACATATATCCGACGGCAATGTCCTGCTGGAACGCCTCTCCGGTGCGTCCGTCAAAAAGTTTTAATTTGCCATTTTCGGGAAATCCGGCTTTTTTTAATTCTTCTCTTATTTCTTCGTGTTTCGCTCCCAAAAATGGCGGAACGATTGCCTGATAACCCAAGCTGTTGGCCGCCATGCCCAGATGCATTTCTAAAATTTGTCCCAAGTTCATACGGGAAGGAACACCAAGCGGAGAGAGAATAACATCAACCGGCGTACCGTCCGCCATATAAGGCATATCTTCTTCCGGAAGAATTGTGGAGATGACTCCCTTGTTTCCATGTCGTCCCGAAAGCTTATCTCCGACGGAAATATTTCTAATCTGGGCAACTTCAATCATAATCTTTTTGATAATTCCCGCTTCAAGGGTATGCCCCAAATCGCGGGAGAAAATTTTCACACCAATGATGCGACCGCGCTTGCCGTGCTCCATGCGGAGCGAAGTATCTTTAACATCGCGCGCTTTTTCGGCAAAGATTGAACGGAGAAGCCTTTCTTCTGGAGTAAGTTCGGTTTCGCCCTTTGGCGTAATTTTCCCAACCAAAATATCGTTTTCGCGTACTTCGGCCCCGATACGGACAATCCCGTCTTCATCCAAGTCCTTTAATTTAAGTTCTCCGACGTTTGGAATATCGCGAGTGGTAATTTCGGGTCCAAGCTTGGTATCGCGAACCACGCAGGTAAATTCTTCAACATAAACGGAGGTGAATTTGCTTTTCTTCACCAGACGTTCAGAGATGACTATCGCGTCCTCGTAGGTTGATCCGGCCCAAGACAAAAAAGCCACGAAAATATTCTGTCCAAGTGAAATCTGTCCGCCCACTGTGCTTGAGGTGTCAGCCAGGACATCGCCTCTTTTTACTTTATCGCCGACATTTACAAGCGGACGCTGGTGGAAAACGGAAAAGTTATTATTTCTTAAGAAATTAACCAAATTGTAAGTTTTTTCATGCTTGTCTTCATTTTTGCCCTTAACAACTATTTTTTTTGCATCCAAATAAGAGACAACACCATCCTCTAAGGAGATGACTAATCTGCCCGAGTCCCTAGACGCTAATTCTTCAATACCCGTGGCGACAAGCGGCATTTCCGGAAGCACGCAAGGCACGGCTTGCTTCTGCATGTTGGATCCCATGAGCGCGCGGTTCGCGTTGTTGTGTTCCAAAAATGGAATCATGGAAGTAGCGATAGAAAAAGCCTGATTTGGAGCGACATCAATAAAGTCAACCAGGTCGCGGGAAATTGTGCCCGGTTCTGTTTTGATTCTCGCTTCCACTTTTTCTTCCGTAATTTTTCCGGACTCATCATAAGGTATTCCGGCATGCGCGATGTTATATTTTTCTTCTTGGAGCGCGTTTAAATAAACTATCTCGCTGGTAATTTTTCCATTCTTGACTTTCACATACGGGGTCTCAATAATGCCAAAATCGTTTATTTTCGCGTAAGTTGAAAGATGTAAAATAAGTCCGATGTTCGGGCCTTCCGGAGTATGAATAGGACACACTCTTCCATAGTGCGAAGGATGCACGTCGCGCACTTCCAGTCCG
>Ga0182027_10003515_pt1 | contig 24774 bp, 22 predicted proteins | sample 712E1DmetaG_FD_121300 | JGI IMG/M metagenome (GOLD analysis project Ga0182027, IMG submission 121300) | Permafrost microbial communities from Stordalen Mire, Sweden - 712E1D metaG (Illumina Assembly) | ecosystem: Environmental > Terrestrial > Soil > Wetlands > Permafrost | place: Sweden... | reverse complement strand
TCAAACCGCCGATGGGCGCAAGTTCTTCGCCGGCGATATTTTTTGTGATGGCGCCGGCAACGAACACGTTGACTAGCCCTTCACGGGCGGCGCGTTCATGAATCAGCGCGACGGTCCCGGCGTTGTCTATCGTCGGCGAGGTGTTGGGCATGCAAACAACCGAGGTGAATCCCCCGCGGGCGGCGGCAGCGGTGCCGGTGGCGAGATTTTCCTTGGCGGTTTGACCCGGTTCACGCAAATGAACGTGCAAGTCAATCAAGCCGGGGCAAACAATTTTCCCTTTGGCATCAAATCGCTCGATTTCTTTTGGCGCTTTGGTTGCGGCAGTCTTGCCAATGGCGGCAATTTTCCCGTCAATGATGAGTAAATCAGAAATGGTGTCGAAGTGATTGGCGGGGTCTATGACTCGCCCGCCGGTCAAAAGCAGCGAGTTCATGCGCCACGAGCATAACGCGCATGGGTTGACAAGGCAAGCACGGGGATTATGATTTGACGCGCAGCAAGTCTTGCGGGCTTGCCGCGCCGAAGCGCGAAGCGCGTAGGCGGGCGTAGTTCAATGGTAGAACGGAAGCCTTCCAAGCTTCACACGTGGGTTCGATTCCCATCGCCCGCTCCACCGGAAAAATCAAGGGGAAGTAATCAGTTTTTCCCACAAATTCTCATTCAGCAGCGCTTTTTTGAGAAAATCCGTGTCGCTGTATGACGGCACGACAGGTTCCGGTTGAAGCAACAGATGAAGGGTGAAGGTCGTGCCGCGTCCGGGCTGGCTGCGGGCTTCAATTTTACCGCCATGATGATGCACAATAAAAAAACAGGCCATCAGGTAAATGCCATATTCAGACGGCACGCTGCCGTGCGCGGTAAATGGGTCGAAGACCGCGCGCAACGCCTCGTCCGGTAATCCCGGTCCGTTATCGCTGATTTGCACGACAATTTCCCGTCCTTGCAGCTCCGCCGACAACGTGATGCGGCGGCCGGTTGGTAACATTGCCAGTTCTTCCTTGAATAATAATTCAAACAACCGGCAGAATTTCAGCTTGTCCACGCGCAAAAGAGGAAGCGAATCCGAAATCCGGTTTTCAATTTCAATCCGCCGTGCAGCCAATGGCTCTTGAAGTGATTTGATGGTGTCACAGACGGTTTGATGCAAGGAAACCTGGTCGGTAAACGGCGCTGATGGATTTTCCGATGCCGTCCAAAGGTCTTTGAGCAGGTTGTTGATCCTTTCGATCTGCGACTGGACATTTTGGTGGTAATCCTTCCAGAAATCTGGATTGCGCAGACCCTGTAAATCTGTTTTTTCCTCGTTCATTTTCACCGGCGCGAGGTCCAGGAAGGTTTTCACCGCCACGAGCGAGTTGCGGATATGATGGCTCAATCCGGCGGCCAGCAAGCCGAGGCTGACGATGCGATCGGCAATCATCATATTGTGTAACACGGACATTTTTTCGCGGAGCAACTGGTCGCGTTCGGATTGCACGATGAAAAATTCCAAACCGCGCTTCAGGGTCAGCTCCAGTTGCGGCGGATCCCACGGTTTGGAAACGTATTTGTAAATCGCACCGCTGTTGACCGCGCTGATTGCGGCGTCCATGTCTGCATAAGCTGTGACGAGGATGCGGATGATATGCGGGCGAAGCTGCCGTGCCCGCTCCAAAAGCCACACGCCCTTTTCACCGGGCATCCGCTGGTCAGTCATCAGCAAACCGATTTCGTCCCCCTTCTCCTCGATCATTTTCACCGCGTCCCGTGCGGTTGAAGCAGTCAAAATGCGGAACTGCTCCTCAAAGGCACGAGAGAAGTTCGTCAGCGATCTCTCCTCATCGTCCACGTAAAGGACCGCGAATTTTTTATAGTCGTACAGGTTTTCCATGGTCAGTTTCCCCCTTCAGGAATGGGTCCGGCTTTGACGGGGAAATCCAGAGTCAATTCGCAAAACCGACCGACTTCGGTCTTTGCCGAAATGCGCCCGCCGTATCCCCGCACAATACGATGGCAAATACTCAAGCCCAGCCCCATGCCTTCACCAACTTCTTTCGTCGTGAAGAAGGGGTCAAAAATTTTATCCAGATGCTCCTTCTTGATGCCGATGCCGTTGTCACGGATGACAATGAGACCGCGGTCGCCGTCTGTTCGGCCTTCAATCCGGATTGTCGGCTCTTCGTTCTTGAACTTTTTGGAGCGCATCGCGTCGAGCGAATTTTGCAGCAGATTGACCAAAACGTGAACCAATTTATTCCGGTTGGCCCAGACGGTATGGCCTTCGGGCAGCTTTTGTTCAATCCGTACCTTATCCTTCCACTCGCCTGCGAGAAAGCGCAGCGACGTGTTCACGGCCTCAACCACGTTCACCGGCTCGCGCGGGCCGGCCTCTGGGTGTGTGAACACACGCAAGTCGGACACGATGTTTTGCACGCGTTTGATGCCTTCCTCAGCGTCATTAAGGATTTCCTCGTATTCGGCGCGCTCTTTTGGCGGGAGATGCTTGCTTCTGTTGTGCAGGGCGAAGAGGGCGGTTGTGGCGAAATTCAGCGGATTGTTGATTTCATGGATAATGCCCGCGCTCATGCGGCCGAGTGAGGCGAGTTTCTCGGATTGCACCAGTTGAGTCTCCGTTTCCTTGAGTTGCTCGATGGTGTCGGTCAACGCCAGGTTTTGCGTGGAAAGCTTGTGCTGAAAATCATGTGACTCGATAAGATTCTTGATGCGTGCATGAAGTTCGGTGGAAGAAAAGGGTTTTGCCAGAAAATCATTCGCGCCCAACTCCAGCGCGTTGAATTTGGTTTCCTCGTCCGCGCGCGCCGTCAGCAGGATGATTGGGATGGACGCAGTGTCCGCGCGCTTACGCAACTCCCGGCACACGTCCAGGCCATCCATCTCCGGCATCATCATGTCCAGTAGAATGATGTCTGGAAAAAACTGCGTCGCCTTTTCAAGCGCCTGTACTCCGTCTGCCGCTTCAAGCACATCATAATGCTCATCCAAATGCGACCGCAGGAACCGGCGCATATCCGGCTCATCGTCGGCCAGGAGCACCACGGGCCGCTGGCCACGCTTGCCCAATTCCACGGGCTTTGCCGCTCCACGAAACGCCACCATCGCCGGGAAAAATTCCGCACGACGATACAAATTGGCAAGCCATTCTTCCGATGCGACTGCGCCGGTCTTTGCAGACGCATCCACCTTGGATTTTGGCGGCAACTCCGCCTTGTGATACGGCAACCGCACGGTGAATGTCGTGCCTTTGCCTTCCTGACTTTCCACGGCAACCTCACCGTGCATCATCTCCGTTAATTCCTTCACCAGCGCCAGTCCGATGCCAACGCCCTGATATTTGCGCTGGGACGAGCTGTCCGCCTGCCAGAAGCGATCGAAAATGAATGGCAGGTTTTTTCCCGCGATGCCGATGCCATTGTCATTGACGATTAAAACGAAATGATCTCCCTGTTTTTCCGCGCGCAACTCCACGCGCCCGCCATCCGGGGTGAACTTCAATGCATTGAACAAAAGATTAAGGACAACTTTTTCCAGTTTGTCGGAATCGGCGGCCACGATGCCCAGCTGCAAATCGGTGTGTGTTTCCAGCCTGATATGTTTATCCTCGGCCACCTGCCGCACCGCGCTGGCGAGACCCTTGATGAAGTCCGAGACTTCAAGGGGTTCGCTTTTGATTTCCATCCGACCCGCTTCGAGGCGGATGAGATCGAGCAAATCATTGATAAGTTTGAGCAGCCTCATGCCGTTGGCATGCATCGTGGCAAGCAGTTCATGCGCCCCGTCGTCAAACGTACTGCCAAAACGCTGGAACAGTGTTTCTAACGGTGAGAGCAACAACGTCAACGGCGTGCGCAATTCATGGCTGATGTTGGCGAAGAAACGGCTCTTGAGCCGGTCGAGTTCAACGAGCTTGCGGTTTGTTTCTTCAAGCTCATGTTTGCTTTTGTCCAGCTCATAGCGGGAAACGAATTCGCGGTATCGAGACTGGCTGAAAAAATGATTGCCAGTTACTACAATAATGCCGGTCGAGATCAAAAAGTAGAGGTTGTTAATAACGATGCCCTTGAATTCAAAGGATGCACAGAGGCGGCAGGCGACAAGGTATTCCGCCATCACCAAGGAAACGGCGATGAGGCTTTCGCGAAAAGTCCAGCGAAGGACGAATCCCATCACCAACAAGACGAGGTTCAGCCCGGCGTAGTAAGGCGAATCGGCTCCTTGCGTCCGATAAATCATGTAAGAAATGCACGAACTGGGAAGCAGCAGTAGTGTCATACCGAAAAAACGGTAGTAATGCCGCCCGAATTGCGTCAGCAAAATCGCAAGAAACACGCCGATAAGCGCGGAGCAAGCCAGACGCACCATTAAAAAAACACCTGCCAACTTCGGATAAACGCTGTAATCAATAACCGTAAAAGAAGGCACCAGTACCATTCCCAAAAGACAGGCGATTTTGAAGTTATTGACCGTCACTTCACGATCATATTTTTCGAATGCCTGCCGAATCTGTGAAGTGTGTATGGCCATGGCCTCAATTTTTCTCGGGTTTTCTTACTTCAAGAAATAAGTTTACTGCCAAAGGTTCGCTGATTACCGACCAACTGTCGGTGGGCGCTTTTTCTGGAGCAAAAGAAGACATGCAACGCACATCGCGATAATTCAGATGCCAATCCAAAAGAAATTCCACCATGTGGCGAAAAGGTTTCCGCTGGTCATACATATTTGCCACAACGACCAGACCTTTTGGGGTAAGTCGTTCGTAGAACAGGTTGACAAGTTGCCGACACATTTGGTCGGACAAATAGTCGAACAATCCGCCGCAATAAATCAGGTCAAAATTGGCCCCGAGGGCGCTGTGCGAAAGAGACAACGAATCCTTGATCAACTGGGTGACAGACATTCGCCGGGTCTGGATTCGAGTGTGGCGCTTATGTCGCGTTTTTATTTCTCCCAATGTAGATGTGACGTAATCAAGTGTTTCTGTATCAAAATCCAGCAAAGTAAATTCGGCATGGTCTGCCAAACGATGTTCAGACATGAATTCCTGAATCTCACGGGCCGGTCCGCAACCGAGATTCAGAATGCGGGCGATGCGTTTTTCACGCACAACCCTCGCGGTTTCTTCCATCAATTTTGTTTTCATGTGGGCGACCCGGTTGCGAACTGACTTTGCCGCCCATTGGTTCACCAGCCAGTAATGCATCATCTTAGCATACAATGATCCTCCCTCAAACGTGTTACGATGGACCATATTCATTATTTCATAATCGCCAGCGTAACCCAGGGGCTTGTGGTAAGTGCGATGACCAAACGGCGAGCAAAGAAACAACGGATGAAGTTGGCGATGCACCAAGGCCTGATATGGCCCGCGGAGTTCTGGTTGAACGTGACGAGCAACTTCCTCAAAACGTTCATGCATGGCGTCAATGCTCGAAAGGATGACGGGAGCCAAATCTTTGAAAACTTCCGGTTCAAGTTCCGATCGGTTTCGTGAAGGATGAGCTGCAATTGAAATTTCAATTTGTTCAAGGAGCAGCTTGAGATCCGACAGATAGGTTTGGAGATCCAAGACGGCCATTTTAAATTCAGGCAGAAGCTTCGTTTGGTTTTGCCATTTGTCGAAGAACGTGTGATATGCATCCAAAAAGCTGATATTGCCATTGAAAGGCATGTTGATTCCGACATGCACGCCGGGATCATCGAGCTTGGCTTCGCAGACTATCAATGCAGCGGTTTGAACCAGATTACTGACAACACCTCGCCCGGAATAGACCTGCTGATCATCGAGAAAAATTTTGCAGTCGTTCAGTGTCTCGGACAGTCGCAGAAGAACACCCGGGTCATAAATTTCAAAAGCAATGACAAGCCGGGTCAGCTTGATCAACTTCCCACGCAGTTCGACGCCAAGACTCGTCCGGCAAAGCACCAAGCCATCTTTGAACTCGCCGCTGTCAGTAGCTGGAGTTTTTTTTGCGTCATGTTTGGTTGATTTATTCATTGCCAGATTTTTGCAGACAAATACAGGAGAACATTGTGCGCCATTTTCCGCGCCAAAACAACGCGATTATTACCTTCTACCTAATGGGCGATGCTCAATTTAGAAATGCCATCCCACCGACATCGCAATCGCGTGGCTTATAAAATTGTAGGTGCCATCAGCGGTTTGTCCCGTGGACGATGGCGCGCTGCCAGTTACAGTCCGGTCCGGTCCGTAACCAAATTGATAAGCAATGTCGAAATCAAACTGTTTGCCTTTAAATCCGGTCCCGATGCTGAAGAAATGCCTGTCTTCGTCCGCGACCACCGGCAGATAATGAGCATCCGGCATGGCGTTTTGGTTGAAAATATAACCCGCGCTTACATGCCAGCCATTATCGAAATAGCGTGTTGCGCCGAACTCATAATACCAGCTTGATTGCCAGTTCAAAACGATGGGTGGTGGATAACCAATTGGCAAAGGCCCGTCCTGCTGAATTGTCACAGTCCCCTCGCTGTTCCAATCCGTGTAATCCACGTCAAACTCAAGATTCCACTTTGACGTGGGACGGTAAGATACGCCAACTTCCGCCTTTAACGGAAATTGAAAATCCGCATTGGCACCGGTGCTGGTGGACGGGAACGCCGGGTAGCCGTAGGCAGGAATAGCCGCATTGTTGTAAGCTGAAGTGTATCCTTTCAAATCTATTTTTGTGCCACTATGAAATGCCGCGCCGAAGGACAACTTTTCAACTGGCTTCCAGAGTAACCCGACATTGCCGGACAATCCCCAGCCGTCGCCTTGAAAACGGAACTGGTCATTCGGTTGGCTCGGCCAGAGGATGCCTTGCCGCAAATCCAAATTGGCGTAATTCGCCGCCAGCCCCGCGCCAATGGAAAGCGTCGGCAGCAGTTTGAAGGCGACTACCGGGTTGATGGCGATCTGCTCCAGCGAACCCTTTGTGCCGCCATTGACTGTGCGAAATCCGGTGTCGTCCGAAAAACTTGCGCTCAATCCAGAAGGAGCATAAACACCAAGGCCGAGGCTCACCGGCCATTTTTCATTGCCATAAGTGTAGAAAAATTGAGGGATGCCGCTCAATTTGTTCTGATTGTGGAAAGTTGTTCCGCCACCGGGCGGCGTGTATTGCGGATCAAGTGAAATTCCATAAAAACCCACCCGCAGGTTGTTGCCCGTCAGTTGAGTCAGGCCGGCTGGATTAAAAAAAATGGCCGATGGATTGTCGGCAGTTGCCACAACTGCCAGTCCACGCGCCACGGCAAAGGCATCTTGATCCGGTAAATCAAAGCCTCCGGCAACCGCTGAAACGGCTGGAACTGACAAAATTATGGCCGCTACACATCCAACCTTGGGATAGTTTTTAGGATAATTCATGTAATTTTTTGGTTTTTTACTTCTGTAATTTAGTATTGGCGACCAAAAGCAGATTCCATGCCGCACCGCTGGCGATTTGTCAACTCACCTGTTTCAGTGTGTCATAGCCCCAGCGCAATATCCGTTCGGTGGTTTCCCAGTTGATGCATGAATCCGTGAGCGACACACCGTAACGCAGGTCGGCGAGATTTTTGAGAATCGGCTGGTTCCCTTCGTTGATGTTGCTCTCCACCATCATGCCGATCAGGGAGCGTGTGCCTCCTACGCGCTGCTGAATCACGCTGTGCCAAACGTCTTCCTGCCGCGCGTGTTGTTTTCCGGAATTCGCGTGACTACAATCTACCATCAGCACCGGTTGCAATTTTTCCGATTTCAATTTTTCCTCCGCCTTGCGAATGCTCTCCGCGTCGTAATTCGTCTCCGTACGTCCGCCGCGCAACACAATGTGTGTGTGCGGATTGCCCGTCGTACGCACAATGGCGGTGACGCCGTCCTGGTCAATGCCCAGAAAACTATGCGGATGCCGGGCGGCGCCCATCGCATCAATCGCCGATTGCAGACTGCCGTCAGTATTATTTTTTAAGCCAATCGGCATTGAGAGACCGCTCACCATTTCGCGGTGTGTTTGAGATTCCGTTGTGCGTGCACCAACTGCCGCCCATGTCACGAGGTCGGCGATGTATTGCGGCACAATCGGATCGAGAAATTCAGTCGCTGTTGGCAGACCCATGCCGGTGATTTGGAGCAACAGTCGCCGCGCAATCTTTAAACCGGTCTCAATGTCCTGTGAACCGTCCAGGCGCGGATCGTTAATCAAACCTTTCCAGCCGATGGTCGTGCGCGGTTTCTCAAAATAGACGCGCATGACGATTTCCATGCGGTCAGAAAATTCCTTACGCAATGCGTTGAGCCGCGTTGCATAATCCAGCGCGCCCTTTTCGTCATGGATGGAGCACGGCCCGATGATGACGAGCAGCCGCGGGTCCTCCTGCTGTAAAATACGAATGACCCGTTCGCGGCTGCGCGCCACGGTGGCGTTGGCCGCGTCGGTTGCCGGCAACTCCGCCTTCAATTCGCGCGGCGTCAGTAGCCGGACGATTTCTTTAACATGTAAATCCTGCGTCCGAAACATGCTGACCAATATACTGCATTGGCACGGCTCGGAAAGTTGAAACGCGCAAAGGCCGATTGACTTGGTGATACGGCGACTGTCAAGCCGTTGGCAATTTAGGCCAAAGCGATTATAGTAATGCCATGAAAAAATTTCTTTTGACTGCCATGATGACGATACTCGCTGCTTCTGTTCACGCTGCCATCCAAACCAAAACGGTTGAATACAAACAAGGCGACACCACGCTCGAAGGATTTGTCACCTACGACGACGCCATCAAAGGTACACGGCCCGGCATCCTCGTTGTTCATCAATGGATGGGATTGACGGATTACGAAAAGAAACGCGCGGAGATGCTGGCACAACTCGGCTATGTCGCGTTTTGCGCGGATATCTACGGCAAGGGCGTCCGCCCACAAAACATGACGGAAGCTGGTGCACAGGCGGGCAAATACAAAACCGACCGCCAGCTTCTGCGCGCCCGCGTCAATGCCGGTCTGGACGCGCTGCGACAACAGCCACAGATTGATCCCAAACGCATTGCGGCCGTCGGATATTGTTTTGGCGGCACAACGGTACTGGAACTGGCGCGCAGCGGTGCGGACATCGCGGGCGTGGTGAGTTTTCACGGCGGGTTGGATGCGCCGGACCCGGCGGACGGCAAAAACATCAAGTGCAAGGTTCTGGTATGCCACGGTGCGGATGATCCTCTTTCATTGCCACAAGACATCGCCGCTTTCGAAAACGAAATGCGTAAGGGTAATGTGGATTGGCAATTCATCCAATATGGCGGGGCGGTCCATTCCTTTACCCAACCGAATGCGGGCAATGACAATTCCAAAGGCGCGGCCTACAACGAAAAAGCGGACAAGCGTTCGTGGGAAGCCATGAAACAATTCTTCGCAGAAGTTTTTCATGCCGGAGGGGCGAGTTCTACGAGCCCCTGACTTTTGGGAGCATTAATTTAGGGACTCGCAGAGCTCGTCCCTCCAAAATTGTGAATTCGTGTGCATTCGTGTCCATTCGTGGTTAAATTTTTTTCATGCGCATCACCGGCGGCAAAGCAGCCCGGCGGATTTTGAAAACGCCGAAAGGTTTGGAAGTTCGTCCGACGCCCGACCTTGTCAAGCAGGCGGTCTTCAACAGCCTTGGCGCACGAGTTGTTGGCGCGCGCGTATTGGAGTTGTTCGCCGGCACCGGCGCGTTGAGCCTCGAATGTTTGAGCCGGGGCGCGGTATCGTCGCTGTGCATCGAGAAGTCGCAAAAGCATGCGACATTTATCCAGCAAAATACGGCGGCGGTGCCGGGTGCCAATTTGCAGGTGCGGATACAGGACGTTTTCACCGCGCTCGCCCAACTCACCCAGACTGGATCACAATTTGATTTGATTCTGGCCGACCCGCCCTACGGAGAGAAAAACATTGGTCGCCGCTCAACTTCATTTGCCCAGCAACTGCTCGATGACGCGAATTTGCCGAAGCTTCTGGCGTCGGGCGGCCGATTTATTCTCGGCCACACCAAACGCGACACGCTGGAAATCGTCGGACCCTGGTGTGAAGTGAAACTACTCAAGCACGGCGACAGTCTGATGCGATTTTTTGAACGCAGCTAACTGCTGTAGTGTGCGCTATTTTCAGCGCACCGGTCGGCTGGGAACAGCCGACACTATAGTTTTTACGCCTACTCCACCGCTTTCCGAATCGTGTCCTTGAATTTTTCGATACCTTGATCGAATGCGGCGGAAATGGGCAGTGGTGAAACTTTTTTGATTTTCTTTTTAAACTGTTTCAAATTTTTCTCGGCGACCGCTTCATCCATTTTGTTGGCTACGACAAGATGAGGTTTTTCGAGCAGTGCCGGATCATAAAACTTCAATTCATTCAGTAATTGCCTGTAATCGTCCCACGGTGCGCGGTTGTCCGTGCCTGCCATGTCGAGCAACAGCACAAGAATTTTGCAGCGTTCGATGTGGCGCAAAAATTTGTGGCCCAGCCCGACATTTTCATGTGCGCCTTCAATCAACCCCGGCACGTCGCAAACCGTGAGCCGATGAAAGTCGGCATACTCGACGATGCCGATTTGCGGATGCAACGTGGTGAACGGATACGGTGCGATTTTCGGGCGCGCCTTGGAAATCGCCGTGAGCAGCGTGGATTTGCCCGCGTTCGGATAGCCGACTAGCCCGACTTCGGCCATGATGCGCAACTCGAAAAGAAAATCGCCTTCCACGCCCGGCTCGCCCGGTTGCGCAAAACGCGGCGTCTGGCGCGCCGCCGTGGCGAAATTCCGGTTGCCCAACCCGCCTCGTCCGCCTTTGCATAAAATAAATTGCTGGCCGTGCCGGGTAAGATCGGCGACCAGTTCACCTTTGGTATGTGCACCGGGAGTGACACCCGTGTCTTCCTTGGACAAATCAATTTCGAGCGCAAATTCATTTCCAGCATGGCGCACCAACGGACGTTTACCCTTGCTTGTGCGGAACATCGGTTTTTTGCCAGGCGCGTCTTCATCGTCCCCGGAAATTTTTTCCGGCGTCAAAGCGGTTGCACTGGCGCTTTGCCACACCAGCGTGCCACAGGGAACCTTGATGATGAGGTCTTTGCCGGCATGACCGTCCATGCCCTTGCCCAAGCCGGGCTTGCCGACCTCGGCGATGAGACGCGGGACGTAATACTGCGCGATGAGATTGTTGAGGCCATGGTCGGCCTGTAAAATCACACTGCCCCCGCGTCCGCCGTTGCCGCCGCTGGGGCCGCCCTTGACGATGTAAGCCTCACGATGGAACGCGACACAGCCTTTGCCACCGTGCCCCGCCCGGGCGTAAATTTTAATTTCGTCTATGAACATGTGTTCAACGTAGGAGCCAACATAAGGAGGCTCACTTTTAAAAAAACAAAGGCCGAATCTATTCAGAGCCTCGTTACCTCGGCTCCTACAGGCAATAAAAAAGGCGAGGCAGAAGCCCCGCCTGAAATTCATTCACGCCGTTTAATTCTTTACGGCGGGTTCGGCCTTTACATTCACGCGCCGGCTGTTTTTGTCGAAATTGATTTTGCCATCCACCAGCGCAAAAAGCGTCCAATCCCGGCCCGTGCCGACATTCTGTCCCGCTTGGAACTTTGCGCCGCGCTGCCGGATGATGATGCTGCCAGCAACGACGGATTCGCCGCCAAACGTTTTTATGCCAAGCCGTTTGCTGGCGCTGTCGCGACCATTGCGGACGCTGCCTTGACCTTTCTTATGTGCCATAAGCCTGAAAAATTACGCTTTGATTTCGTTGATTTTGACCACCGTCAACTCCTGACGATGTCCGATGCTTTTGTGATACCCTTTGCGACGTTTCATTTTGAACGTCAGCTTCTTCTCGCCGCGAATGTGTTTCACCACGTCAGCTATGACAGTTGCGCCTGGCACCGTTGGTGTGCCCACGGCGACCTTGCCATCGCGATTGACCAGTAACACGCGGTCAAACGTGACCGGCTTGCCGGCCTCGATGGCCAGACGTTCGATTTCCACCGTGTCGCCCGCGACGACACGATACTGTTTGCTGCCTGTTTCCAAAACTGCGTACATAAAATTTCCCGCAAAAAGGGGTCGTGATAAGACCAGAAACGCGCCAGCCTGTCAACGTCGGATTTGGGAAAACGGGGTTGTGCAAATTCAAGTGGCGCGGATCCAGCCCCGGGTTTCGCAGATAAACGCGGGATTTTTGGCGTGAATTGCCCGGAAATCAGGCAAACGGCCATAAATATTTCTTGCATTTCCGATGGATTTCTTTCTTCTGTCCGCGCCGACTCTTTTTATGGCAAGTGAACAGCCCATCGAACTGGAAGGAACGGTTTTCTCCGTTCTGCCCGGCACCATGTTCCGCGTCAAACTGGACAACCAGCATGAAGTGCTGGCTCATATGTCCGGCAAAATGCGCAAACATTTCGTGCGGCTGACCGTCGGCGACCGCGTACGGTTGGAAATGTCACCTTACGACTTGTCAAAAGCACGAATCACGTATAGATTACGTTAGGTTATTAACATAATTAGCGTAATTGCATCTTGGTCTCTCTTTTTTTCTTTTGGACGGCCATTGGTTTTGTGATCGCCGTTGTTTTTGGCTCTCTTTTTGAGTGGGCATTGCATCGCTACGTCATGCACCGGCCTTTGGGAAAGTTCACTTATCCCTTCAAAAGGCACACGCTGGTTCATCATCGCATTTTCAAATACGACCAGACCTATCATTTGATTCACGAACAGGACAAATGGACCATCCCGATGGCGTGGTGGAACGGACCGGCGATTGTTGCCACAACCCAACTGCCTTTTGTGCTTGCGGCTTTGTTGTCTGGAAAGTGGGGAATCATTTGCGGCTCGGCGCTTGCGTGCAGTGCCTATTTCGGCGCCTATGAATATATGCACTGGTGCATGCATCTGCCGCGAAAACGCAACATTGAACGCTCAGGCATTTTCTTCCGGCTCAACGGCCATCATTTGTTGCACCACCGTTACATGAGCAAAAATTTCAATGTCGTTTTGCCGCTGGCCGACTTATGTTTCGGCACCCTGCTGCTGCGCTCCAAAATCAACTTCAAACAAGCCGTCGGCCCGTCTGTTCCCAACGTCCAGCCCAGAATACCGCATGTTCCGATCCTAGCCGTGTCTTAACGCCCGAAAACGAAGTCATTCGTGACTTTCGGTGTGGCGTTACCTGTTTATGCTTCAAAAATCTTTCCCGAGATATAGTGAGCACCATTCCCCTTTTGGGTGTATGTTTGTGAAGATGAGTGATGAATTTCAGAAATTGGCGACGAAGAATTACGGGCCATTACCGCCTTTGGGCTTGCCGGTGCAAGTCCAGTGTAACGGTTTCAAGTGCATGGCTTACCGTGACAAGGGAGGTAACTGGAGGGACCTTTTCAGTCATGAATGCTTGCCGGGGGTTTTTGGAGTGGTTCTCGTCTAGTCAGGCTGACAACTTTTTCATCCGTAAATTTTCGCTGGTTTATTTTTCTGCATCATCTGTGAAAGAATCGGGTTTGACTGTAGAATGGCGGTTCGCTGCCTTCTCATTTCGTTGAAACTTGACTTCCGGTTGCTCTGGTTCAGCCTTGGATTCGTTCAATCATGAAAATACTTCTTATTATGACCAGTCTTCAGTTAAGCACCGCTTTATTCGCCGGGGACATTGTTGTTTTTGCCAAAGGTGATAGTCTCGTGTTAGGCACGAATGCCGCCGCGGCGGAAGTAAAAGATCCGGCAAAGGCTTCGTTCCTGGCAGCTTTCAAAGCTTCGGCGTTTGCGAGACCTGAAAAATTGTCCAGCCTGCCCGACGGTGGCCGCGAAGTTCCGGGCGCGGGCGGTGAGATTCAATATCATCGTTCGTTTCGTGGCGGGCTCGTCATCGAGATGAAGCTCGAAGGCCTCACCCCCAATCACAACTACATCTTTACCCTCAACGGCAATCCCACGCGTGCGGGAAATGACAATTTGACGGAACACGTGCCGGGCAATGAAAAGGAAAAGTATTATGATTTTCAGACCACCACAACCGACGCAAACGGCCGTTATCACGCGACCTTTGGTATTGTGCTGCCGGCCGGTCCGTATGATGTCCGCTTTTATGTGAAGGATACCACCGACTTCAAAATCATCCTCTATCACGATTTCTTTCAATTTACGGTCGAATGAGGATGGCGATAGGAAGAAGGCGCAAGACTTTTTATCCGCAGACTTTCCGAAGGGAGAAGTTATACGAGTTCCTGATTGACCGGCGGCTACGGAATCATCTTTCTAAAGCCCGAGTGCTCTGGCCGCTTCCGCCATGTTTTGGCAAGTGACCACCCGAAGATGATGCGGGTAGTGAAAAACTGTTAGGATATTCAGCCCGATGTCCTTGCTCGGATCGGGAATGACCCGCACCACCAAACCCACGCCCGCCTGCCCAATCAATTCCATCATCCGGCCAAGTTCCGGCGCGCAATCCAATCCCATGGACTCCAACCGGCTGAAATCCACCAGCAAATGAAAGCCACGCGACAACTCCCCCAGTTGCGTTGTCAGGTCATCCCGGCCGCTTTGTAACTCCTCCAGCCGCAACTGCCCGTTGTAACTGATATACAGCAACTGCTTCGACTTATTCGATGTGACCAACAACATGGAGATTAACTTAGCCTGTCATGAATGAAAATTCGAGCACCGAAGATGCGATTTCTTCATCTGCAGATTTTATGGATTCTCACTGATTTTTTCTGCGCAACCTGCGTCATCCATCCTCCGCAGTACTGCTTCGGAGGACAGGTCTGCGGAAGACCCGCGAATATGGCGGGCTTGTTACCCTGCAACATTGTGGTAATAATTTTAAGGAAGATACATTTATGAAAACAGCAATTGCCTTTTTTCCCATTATAACATTAACCGCTTCAGTCAGTCTTGCTGGTTCGGTTGTCTCGCCGTACGAGATAGGAACATGGCGGGGATTCCGGCCGGCGGCGATTTCCTACACGTTTGATGACGGTTGCTCGAATCAATTCGCCGTGGCAATCCCGATGTTCGATCAAAAAGGTTTCAAGCTGACGCTGTTTACCGTGACTGGTAATTCCATGTTTCCCGGATGGTCAAAGCTGCAAGCCGCCGCAGCCAAGGGACACGAAATCGCCAGTCATACCATAACGCATCCGAACCTCGGACAATTGTCGGAGTCGCAACAGACAACAGAACTGAAGAATTCCCGGGATGCAATCACCGCGAATATATCCGGCCAGAAATGCCTTACCATGGCCTATCCGTTTTGTGTGGAAGGCAAAGATTCGATTGTCTCGCAATACTACATTGCCGCACGAACCTGCTCAGGCCAAGTGGTGCCCAGCACCCCCGCAAATTTCATGGGTATCAGCTCGTTTGGTTGCGGTTCGCAGGGCTCGGTGCAAACAACGCAGGATTTTAACAACAAAGTGAATGAGGCCGCCGCCGCAAAAGGTTGGTGCGTATTTCTAATTCATGGCATCGATGATGACGGAGGATATTCACCGGTTACGACTGCGACACTACAGGGAAGCATCGATTATATGAGTGTCAACAAGGATAAGTTCTGGGTGGAAACGTTTGGCAACGTCGCCCGTTACATTCTTGAGCGCAATGCGGCATCGGTTACGGAGATTTCCGGCAGCGACGACAGTATTACCCTTCAGGTGACCGATAATCTCGACGACTCGATTTTTAACTATCCGCTCACGATGCGCAGGCCGCTGCCTGCGAATTGGCCGGCAGCCGCTGTTTCACAGAACAACAAGCCGGTAAACACGCAAATCGTTGACGTCGCCTCGAAAAAATACGTCATGTTCGACATCGTGCCCAATGGCGGGAACGTCATCATCTCGAAACATGCTTTAGGGCAATAACCACGAAGGCACTAAATTTTGTTTTCCTCTTTGTGGTTCTTCCGCATTACGGCACTTGTTCGAGCAGTTTGACAAGTTCCTTCGGATGCGAGCGTTGAACGTTATGGTCGCCTTCCATGATGACCGCAGTCCAGCCGCGGGTTTTGGCACGTTCGTAAAAACGATAGAAATCGTCCTGCTCAGGCTGTTCGCCCTTATCCACGGTGAGGATGTAAGCAGTGGGCAATTTTTGGGCGACGGCTTGATTCGTCAGTAAGATAGATTCACTGAAAGCTTTGGCCGGCATCAAAACATCGTGCGGCGGCGGTGGGTTGCCAACAACCCACGGGTCGGTAACGAAGCCGTCTTTGATGGGTTGTTTCAGTCGCGGCGAGATGATGGTGTTCACGTTTTCGCCGTTTTCCGGCGCCAAAGCATCGATGTAAGTGAGGCATTTGATGCGGCCGGGCACGCGGTCGGCCACGCCAGTGATGACCATCCCGCCGTAGCTGTGACCGACGAGGACGATATCATGCAAATTTTCCCAGAGAATGACGTTAACGATGTCTTGAATATGTGTGTCGAGGTCAATGTTCGTGTTGGAGAGGTTCGAGTGTTCACCTTGCCCAGTGAGTGTGGGACGATAGACTTTATTGCCGTCGGCGGTGAGCAAATCGTCAACGTGTTTCCAATCCCAACCGCCGCCCCATGCACCATGTACAATGACGTAGGTGGGTTTTTGGCATCGGGCCGTCGGCGATGTAGATGGATGGCATGTGTTACACCCGGTGAACATGGTGAGACAGGCAAAGGTCAGTGCCAGACAAATGGAGAATGGTTTGCTCATTTTTGATGAGTTTAACCACGAAGGCACCAAGCCACCAAGGAGCAAGATTGGAAACATCGAACATCCAAGGAATACATGGGAGTACGGACAGCTTGCCCGTGTGCTTCGCTTTGCGGGCTGGCAACCCGCGCTCCAATCAGTGGTGATGCCAGCCGCCGCCGCCGTGATAGCCACCCCCCCAACCGCCACGATAGCCGCCGCCAAATCCGAATGAAAACGAAACCGGCGGATAGTACCACCCGCCATAATACGGATAGTACGAATAGTTGTAGGGATAATAATAAAACTGGTCGTTATACCGATACGTCTGGGTGTCAGGAATGACATAGACCGTCGAGGATGGAGCGGGTTGGACGTAAGTCACCGTGGGTTGTGTGACGACGGTTGCAGTCTGGGCGTTGTAGCTGTCCTGGCTGGCTGGCTGCGATGTTGCAGTCTGCGCGGTGGTCTGCGCCGGCTGCGTATGCTGGTTGAGCATGGTGTTGATGACACCGGAGGAAACGCCTTGTTGTTTCAAATAAACGATTTGTGCCGCGTCCAAGCCGTAGTTGTTCCCTGAATTCTGGATGTAAGCGATGATGGTGCTGTCGTCGACTTTCGCCCGCGAAAGCTGCAAAACCTGCGGGACGCCGTAGGATAGGGATAATTGCGGCACAGCCTGACCGACGGTTGTGGCAGTGGAGGAATCCTGCGCCATGGCATTCACTGACAAAAATGGAACCGCTACGACGGCGGTGATTGTCAGAACCAGACTTTGAAAGCTTCGAGTTTTCATAAAATCAACACCTCTTTCAGTTTAACACCAAAACGTCGTGCTAGTTGCCCGGACTGTCAAATAAGGGCGGTTTAACCACAAAGAAATAAAAAGTTCTTAACTGCCGTGACGCCGAGGCGCAGAAAGCTTTCGGGTCATTTTCTCAGCGCCTTTGCGCCTCTGCGGTGAAATTCGGTTAAGATTTTTCCAGCCGCCGAAAGGTGCGTTCGCGCCTTTTGATTTCCGCACACAGAAGCTCTTCCGCCGACCAACCATTGCGCTGCGCCAGTTCGGCCAGATCAAAAAGTTTGTGCGCCAAGGCAGATTTCTTCAATTGCCGTTTTGGATGATGACTATCTGTAAAAACTTTGCGTGATTTCTTCACCAATTTTTCGGTACGGAGCAATGCGGGCAGATGTTTCGGGATGCCATCAAATGCGGAAGGCCGCGCGTGTTTGGTCCCATGCTTTTCGGCGTGTTTGATTTTTTCCCAATTTGTCCAGACTTCATCCACGTTTCTGACTTTTGTTTTGCCGAAAACATGCGGATGGCGGCGCACCAGCTTTTCCACAATCAACCGGCAGACGCGTTCGAAGTCGAACGCGCCGCGTTCGTTCGCCAACTGGCAATGGAAAACGACTTGCAGGAGCAAATCGCCGAGTTCCTCGGCCATTTCATGGTCGTCTTCGGCCTCGATGGCGTCAATCAATTCATAGACCTCCTCAATGGCATGGCGGCGCAACGTCATGTGGCTTTGCTGGCGGTCCCACGGACAACCGCGCGGCGAGCGCAGCCGTGCCATGACTTTCAACAAATCTTCGATGGCCGATTTTTGTTTCATTTAATTCACCGCAGAGGCGCAGAGTTAAACTAAAATCAAATCAGAAATTTTCTCTGCGTCTCTGCGCCTCGGCGGTTTATAAAACGACAAGGTCGTCGCGGTGCACGACCTCGACGCGAGCCAGTTTCCTGCCGCGCACTTCGGCGGCATTGAACTTCGCGATGCCGCGCGCGAATTCCGTTCCGTCCAAATCGCAAATCCGCACGACGTCGCCGGCGTCAAATTCGCCTTCGCAGCGCGCAATACCGGGTGGCAGCAGACTTTTGCCGCTTTCGCGCAGCGCCTTTTTCGCGCCGTCATCCACAAACAGCGCGCCCTTGGGATGATGAAAGAACGCAATCCATCGTTTGCGTCCCTGCAATTTTGCCGGATGCGCCACGAACAGCGTGCCTTCGTTCTCGCCCGCGAGCACACGCGCAAGAATGTTTTTCTTTTTGCCCGACGCGATGACGAGCGGGATGCCGGAGCGCACAACGATTTTCGCGGCTTCGATTTTCGATTTCATGCCGCCGACGGCGAGTTCGTTGTCCGTGCCGTGCGCAATTTTTTCCAGTGCGGAATCGATTTTTTCGATGATGGGAATGGTTTTGGGATTCGCCCTGCCGAAATTTTCAATGACGCCGTCCACGGTTGTGAGGATGACGAGCAAATCGGCGGGTAGAAGCGACGCAACGAGCGCGGACAATTTATCATTGTCGCCGAATTTAAGTTCATCGAATGAAACAGTGTCATTTTCGTTGATGATGGGTATGACACCGCGGTCGAGCAGTGTGACGAGTGTGTTGCGCGCGTTGAGGTGGCGCTCGTGATGTTCGAGGTCGTCGTGCGTGAGCAACACCTGCGCGACGCGCAAATCGTGCGCGGCAAAAAGTTTTTCGTAAATCGTCATAAGCTGCGACTGGCCGACGGCGGCACAAGCCGAAAGCGCGGCCACGTCGGTCGGCCGTTTTTCATAGCCGAGCGCACCCATGCCCGCGCCGACGGCGCCGGACGTGACGAGCACGATTTCCCTGCCGGCTTTTCGCAGCGCGGCAATCTGGGCGGCGAGCTGTTCCAACTGCGCCTGGTCGGGCTGTTTGCGACTGTCGGTGAGTACACCGGTGCCGAGTTTCACGACAACGCGGACGGCGGTTTTGATGGATTCACGATGCATGCGGCGAGGTTAAGAAAAAATTCGCCTGCGGAAAATGTAAAAATGCCGCGCCCGAAAATCCGGGATTATCCGTGGAAACACCGCGCGGTTATGGAGAATTCGCGCTTAGGTCGTGCTTCGGCGGGCTGACCGGCAGGCCGACGGTGTGGCCGCCGCGCAACCAGATGAGCGCCCCCAGACCGGCCAAGTCGGCGGGTGTTTGCACGTTTTTAATGACTTGATTTTCCAGGCCAATGTCCACCCAGCGATTCAAATTCTGGTCTTTCAAATCAATCAATCTCGCCTTGCCGATGGAAATATTCATCACATCAATGCCTGTGAATTTAAAACCGGTCAGCCACGTGACGGTGTTGGTGTTTGCGCTGACGCCGGGTTGTTTGGCGCGCACCAACCCCAGGATGGAAAAAACATTGGTCCGACCGGCCTGATTTTTGACCACATCAATTTCATCGAGATCCAAACGGAGAAGGGTAAGGTGCAATTCATGTTTCTTAAGCGCCTCGCGGTCATATTCTGCGTGCAGTTCTGAGATTTTCAGGAAAGGCGTGCCGCCAAAATCCGGGGGGCTGTAAAGTTTGAAATCGCCAAAGGTCACGGTAGGCGTCAGCAGACCGAAGGACAACTTTCCAATCTCTGCGTCCATGCCAGTTGCGTCGCGGATGCGTTTTTCAGTCACCGCCTTGAGCGCCGTATTCAACGACAGTATCGAGATGATGATTAGAACGACGATGAGAAAGACGATCCACTTGAAAATTTTGAAGACCCATTTCACATGGCAATCATACACCCCCTGGCAATGGGGGACAAGCTTGCAAAAACCTCAATAATCAGGCCGGTTTAATGGTTCAAACTGCCACGTCCTCCGGTCGCACTTCGAGACATTCATCCTGATCCTCCCAAATGGCGGCGGGATAAAACTGCAGCAGCTTCGGGGCGAGTTCATGGCCCGCGCGCGCCAGCAACCGCTCGGCTTCCTGCGCGGCGTTTTCGCAGGCGGCATCGTAATTACCCGCGCCACGGCGCTGGCGATCGTCCCAATGTGCTACGGCATGGACGGGTTCGTATTCTTGCGCCCACGCATTGAGTCCGGTACGCAGCTGGGCGGGAATTTCATCAAACGGTACGAGCGTCTCGTTGCAATGCTGACAGATAAGACCGGACTCACGCACGTCGCGCGTGAACAACGGCAGGAACGGCGCGCGGCAGCACGGTGACTCCGCATAAGCCGCAGGCGGCGTAGCCAGCCGCTTGAACCAGATTTGCCGGTCGTGCGCAAGTTGCGCCGCCAGCCGGTAGGCGCCGACGAGCGGATGGGAGAACCGCCACGCCCGGCCTTCAAGCTGGCCGATTGTCTGCGCCAGCCAGCGCGCGAGCGTGAGGTCGTCCCAATCCCGAAACGCCCGGCCATATTCCTGCCAAAGCTGGTCGAGCGGTACGTCTGATTCAAGTGCCATCGCGGGCAGAATGGCGCGGAGAAAATGTTTTGTCGAGCGGTGCGTCGCAAATTGAATCAACGCCACCGCAGGAGTCGAAGGGCGTTGCCAATCACAATCAAGTCCGATGCGCCCATTGCCGCCGCGCATAAAATCGGGCTGATGAATCCCAGCGCGGCCAGTGGCACGCCGAGCGCGTTGTAAAAGAACGCCCAGAACAGATTTTGTTTGATGGTGCGCAACGTCGCGCGTGCCAAACCGAGTGCTTCCGGCACGGCTTCAATTTCCGAGTTGAGCAAAATAATATCCGCCGCCTCGCGCGCGAGGTCGCTGGCACGGCTGACGGCGATGCCAAGGTCGGCCTGCTCCAGTGCCGGGGCGTCGTTGATGCCGTCGCCAACAAATGCCACGCGCTCGTTCTGTTTCTGGAGTTTTTTCACGAACTCGGCCTTCTGTTCCGGTCGTACTTCAGCAAAAACATTTTCCGGCGTGATACCAACCTGCTTCGCGATGCCGGCAGCGGTCAATGAATTATCGCCGGTCACAAGGAAGGTTTTTAGCCCCTGCCGACGGAGTTGTTCGACGACTTTCGCTGCATTCGGTTTCACTGCATCGCGCACAGCGAACAGGCCGAGCAATGTTTTGTCGGAGGCCAGGCCGACAATCGTTGCGCCTTGATGCGACCATTCGGCGATGAATTTTTCGCCAGCCGCCAAATCCACTCCAAAATCGCGCAACCAATGGAGCGAACCGAGGCGGACAAGGTCGGTTGAAGATTGCGCCTTTGCGCTTACGCCGGAACCGCGAATTTCCTTCCAATCGAAGGTTTGGATTTCTTCGGCGGAAATTCCGGCAATTGCCCGACTGATGGGATGCGTCGAGTGACGCGCCAATGAAGCGGCCAAATTTATTTCCGATTTCCGATTTCCGATTTCCGATTTTTGAATGGGCCAGATTTCGGCGACTTCTGGTTTCCCTGCTGTCAGTGTGCCCGTTTTGTCAAAAATGACGGCGGTGATTTTGCCCGCTTTTTCCAAGGCCACACCGTCACGGATCAAGATGCCGCGTCGGGCAGCGGCATTCGCACCGGCCATGATGGCGGCGGGCGTTGCCAGACCCATCGCGCATGGACAGGCGACAATCAAAACCGCTGCGGCGATGATGAAACCCGCCGCCGCACCGATTGGCGGATGGGCGGTCCAGAAAAATTGCGCGAGCCAATCGTGAATTTGTTTGGCCGATTCCGGCGCGAAGCCCCACCACAGCGCTGCGGCAATGGCGATGGTGACAACGACGGGCACAAACACGTTGCTGACGCGGTCGCCGAGGCGCTGGATGTCGGCGCGGCTGGTTTGGGCGCGTTGCACGGCGGCGATGACGTGCGCAAGTGCGGTGCTTTCGCCGGTGGCTGTCACACGCATCACGAGCCGGCCGTTCAAATTCACCGTGCCGGCAAAAAGTTCGCTGCGAGCGGATTTGTCCACGGGTGTGGATTCGCCGGTGAGCATTGCCTCGTCCACGGCGGAATCGCCTTCAACGGCCACGCCATCGGTTGGTATGCGGTCGCCGGGACGCAAAACAACCCAATCGCCGATTTTTAATTCGCCGACAGAAATTTCGCCTTCGCTGCCATCAGAATTTTTCCGTCGCGCAGTTTGCGGGGCCAGGTTCAGCAATGATTTCAACGCGCCGGACGCGCGGTCGCTCACGCGAGCTTCAAACCAGTGGCCGAGGCTGATGAGGGTGATGATGGCCGCGGCCTCCATGAAATAAAGATGGCCGGATGCAGCCACCAGCAATGCCCATGCGCTGTAACCGAACGCCGTCGTCGAGCCGAGCGCGACGAGTGTGTCCATGTTCGAGCTGCCGATTTTGAGTTGCGCCCACGCTCCGCGATAAAATTTTGCACCGGCGAAAATTTGGACCGCGCTTGCCAGCGCGAATGAGAGCCATTGAAACCAGCGCGACATGCCGAGACCAAAAACCCATTCGCCGGCCATCAGCGCGACGGTGACGGCGACGCCGAGCCAAAGATTAGGCTGCCAGCTTGTACGTTTGGTTTCGCAATAAGCAGAAATATCAGCTTGGATGGCCTTTGCCCCATAACCGGCTCTTTGGACGGCCTTGATGATGGCGGGAACATTCTGTGTCGTGCCGGGATTCCAGCGTACGGTTGCGCGCCCCGCTTCAAGCATCACCGACGCACTGTGCACGCCGGGGACACTTTGAATTGCTTCGGTGACATGGCGCGCACAGTTCTGGCAGGTCATGCCTTTGACAAGCAATTCTGTTGCGATGGTTTGATGTGATTCCATTTTGCCTGCATGCACATTGTATCGCGTGCAGGAGATTTCGTCGAATCTCGTTTGAGATGGTTCAACACAGCAAGGCATCAACTCGCTGCTGTTGCTTAATCCACCGGAGTCAACTGAACTGAATTGAGGTTGATGGCCTTCCAGCTCGCGGTGTCTTTTGAATGGACTTTCACCACCAGGTCGCCGGGCTGTTTGATCTGAATTTGACCCAGGTCAATCGTTTGGAACTTGTCCCAACTGCCGGTCACGGGAGCTTGGGCGCTGATTTGTTCGCCGCCTGCTTCAACGATAAAATTGGCGTCAGTATTAAGCGTGGCGACCGTGGCGCTGACTTTAAAAACACCGGCCTTGGGCATTTGCGCCGTCCATGAAACCCATTCGTCAGCCTTGTCCCAGTAGCCGATATCCGGCAATCCGCCTTGCGTTTCCAACTGGAGCTGGCTGCCATGAGGTACAGCGTTGGTGGCGGACAGGAATATATCGCCCTTCGCGTCTGGACGAATCACCGTGGCAGTTGCGGGCGGCGTCACCAGTTTCAAATTGCTGCCGGTGATTTTTAATGAGCAGGTCAGGTCGCTAATTTTTTTGTCTGGCAATTCAACCATCAAACTTTCGGCGGTCTGCGTAAACTTCAATTTACCTTTGTAACCCAGCAGGTTGACTCGCTTGATTTTGTTAACACTGGAGTCATCCGTTTTGGCGAGCGATTTGATGACGACTTTGCCATCGTCCGGCCAGCCGAGCGCAATGGCGTAAAGTATTTTACCTTTGGTTGTGAAACGGATGTCCTTGGCAGTATAGGTAAAATTTTCCTTGAACGCGCCGCCTTTAACCTGTACCGGGCCTTCGCCGTAAACCAGCCAGGGCCGTGTGCCGTAGATCGCCTCGCCGTTGACGGCCGTCCAGTCGGCCATCTGGTGCAGCATGGTTTCAACCTCGGGATCCAGCGAACCATCCGGACGCAAAACGACGTTGAGGAGCAGATTGCCATTCTTGCTGACAATGTCCACCAGCATGTGAACCGTCCAGCTCAACGGCTGGTATTTCCAGTGGCGGTTGTAAAACCAGTCGCCGATGGAAGTGTCCGTCTGCCATGGATACGGGTTGATACCGCCGTTGACACCGCGTTCAAAGTCCTGCACCCAGCGACCGTCGGAAGGTTGTTTGCAAGTGTAAACAGCCGTCGGCTTGTCAAGCCGCCTCTCTAGTTCGCAGTAATCCTGGAGGCGGGGTGGCAGGCAATTGCCAAAAACCATAAGTTTGGCGTGATTGTGCCGGACACTGTCATTGTATAAATCGGCAATCAGGCTCAAACCCACTTCGTTGCCAAACGGCACGCCGCCGTCGGTGTAGAGCAGGTCGGGGTGATAATTGTCCACGAGTTCCTTGATTTCATTGAACCATTGCTGCTGCCAGCGGGGATTTTTGCTGTACCAACTGGTGTCGCCCGGTTCGGCGGGAAAATGGTAAAGGTCCCAGTAATTTGAATTGGCTCCGTCATATGGCACACCAGCGAACGGGCCGGTATGATCGGATTTGTGGCTGTCCTGAAACCAGGTGAAACTCGCGCCGAGATGTTCGGTG
>Ga0182027_10003514_pt1 | contig 24784 bp, 20 predicted proteins | sample 712E1DmetaG_FD_121300 | JGI IMG/M metagenome (GOLD analysis project Ga0182027, IMG submission 121300) | Permafrost microbial communities from Stordalen Mire, Sweden - 712E1D metaG (Illumina Assembly) | ecosystem: Environmental > Terrestrial > Soil > Wetlands > Permafrost | place: Sweden... | reverse complement strand
TGTTTGTTCATTGGAGATATGGTTTTAAACAATGATTGGAATAACAAGAGCCGTATGACGGGAGACTGTCACGTACGGTTCTGTGAGAGGCTTAGGCTGAAATGCCTTTGCCTACTCGACTTTATTCACCGCCTACTGGCGGTTCATGAGAACGCTTCGCTTAGTTGCAACTATGCCGGTTTTATAGACTTTTTAGCCTCATATTTTTATCATGCTTTAGTTTAAAAATCCATTATCTTTATGTAGTTTTCATTTTTTTGAGTAATTTAGTGACTAATAAATTTTTATCATCTTTTATATTGTCATTTCATGGGATATAACTTGACCCGATTTTTATTGGTTCCTTCATTTTTATTTATTTTTTTAAACCATACTTTCGCACAGGAAACTACAAATCTGAAAGAAATGTTTCTTGAAGCTGAATCTAATTTTCTTTACGAGGAGTATTTAGAAGCCCTGCCTATTTATTCAAAACTCAAAGATGAATTCCCTGATAACTATAATCTCGATTATAAAATTGGCCGTTGTTACCTAAATATACCTTTTGAGAGGCAAAAAGCAACCGCATATCTCGAAAGGGCAGCGCAACATACATCAATTACTTATAAAAATGAGACTTTAAAAGAAACCCAGGCCCCGCTTGATGCTTTATTTTATCTTGGCGATGCTTACCGTATCAATAACCAGTTAAATAAGGCTATTGAAATTTATAATGATTTCAAAAAAAAGGCTTCCGAAACAGTTTACGATATTCAGTTAGTTGATCATCAGATCAAGGCATGTCAGCGGGCCATAGAATTAATGAAGAAACCGGTTGAGGTGACTGAAACAAACCTCGGAGCAACTATAAACACACGCTTTTCAGAGACCAATCCTGTGATTTCAGAGGACGAGACCATTCTGGTGTATGCTTCAAAACTGCCTTTTTACCAGGCAATGTTTTATTCTAAAAAGGTTGATGGTAAATGGACAGCGCCAATCAACATGATCCCGGAACTGGGTATTGATGGAGATTGTTTTCCCACTTCTCTATCCTCCGATGGAACTGAACTTTATCTATACCGTTCCAATGAATTTCAAGGCGATTTATACGTTACTAACTTTAAAAATGGTCAATGGACTAAGATCCGAAAACTTAATGATAACATTAATACCAAGTATTGGGAGTCTCACGCGTGCATATCTCACGATGGTAAAACATTATATTTCACTAGTAACCGAAAAGGGGGGTATGGAGGTCTGGATATTTACAAGTCTGAACGTACTGCAGGTGATAATTGGGGACCACCGCAAAACCTGGGGGCTGTAATTAATACTTCTTATAACGAAGAAACTCCATTTATAACTGCCGATGGCAAACGCCTTTATTTCAGCTCATTCGGCCACGAGACTATAGGCGGATATGATATTTTTTATTCCGATTTGAATTCAGACGGTACATGGTCACAACCGGTTAACTTGGGCTATCCCATTAACTCTACCGACGATGATATTTTTTTTAACCCTCTTAAGGATGGTGCTATAGCCTATATAGCTAAATATGATCCAAAAGGTTATGGAAGGGACGATCTTTTTAGGCTCGAAATAGTTTCCAGAGAGAAGCTTCCGTCATACCTTATCAGTTGCAATGTTCGAATCCCTCAGAACTGGTCGGATATAAAATATATCTATATGGCAGTTTTTGATTTAGACAAAAAAGATACCATACTAAGGAAATTTATTGATAAGGAGAAATTTTCATTTGAAACAACATCAAGAAATATTGAACTTCATTTAAAAGGGCAAGGCTATCAACCACAGGTAATAACAATAAATATTCCAAAAGGATCGCAAGAAAAGGAACGAAATATTCTCGCATTTATGGCCTTTCAGGAAACTGTTCCGGTTTTATCTGCATCCTACACCCAAAGCGGAGCTAATAAAGATAATGCAGCTATAGTCATTAATAACCGAACTAATTCTGTCACAAAGGAAGAAAATGCTATTGCTAAATCTAAGGTGCAGGCAACTGACTCGAATTCAGTACAAATCAAGCTACCTGGTTTAAAGGATACAACGGTATTAAAGAATAATTCGGTGATCCCTGTTGTTAGCGTTTTTCCAATGTTATCGGTTCTTTTGTATTCAGGGTTGATTATTGTTTTACTAATTCTTATTTTCATCTTTTTTAAAAAACGCAGAAGGACAAATAAAAAAGACTGATAACGTTTTGGTATATAAAATGTTTGACATTCAATTTGTTGGCTTTTTTTACGCAAGTAGTTTTTCCAATTTCATTTTCCATTTTTCCCAATCAGGCATTTCTTTGGTTTGTAAGTCAATAAACTTCTGTGTGTGGTCGTGATGTATCAAATGGCAAAGTTCATGAATGATTACATATTCGATGCAACCTTTTGGAGCTTTTATCAATTCAGGATTTAGAATGATTTTACCTTTTGGCGTACAACTTCCCCAACGTGTAGGCATCTCTCTTAACACTATGGAGCTTGGCTCTACTCTATATTTCTTAAATTTGTCAATCAATGGTTGTGCTATTGCATGAAATTTTGTTTTTGCATTTTGCAAATACCATTCGTTCACTAATTGTTTTATTCTTGCTTTATCTATAGACGCCACTTCAATAAACTGGCCCTTCAACTTCACCGTTTCAATTTTATTCTGCTCGATTTTCAAACGATATTGTCTGCCGAGATACAAATGCGTTTCACCTACAATGAATTTTCTTGCAGGTGTCTTTGGATGAAAGGAAAGAAAAAAGCTTTGCTGCCTTATTATCCATGGCGCTTTCTTCCTTAACTTCTCTTTCACTTTTTCAAGCGAAGTGTCAAATGGTGCCTTTACCATAACATTTAAGTTGGAGGTAACGGTGATTCCCAATGTTTTACGATTGGAGTATTCCAAATGAAATTCAATTTTTTTTGAACCAAACTGAATTGACCCTGTCATTTCTTGTAACGGATTTTAGCAACATCTACACATCGTTCAGCTATCTTGTCTATTTCCTCAAAACTCATTTGGAAGTTGTATTTGTCTCTCACTTCATCAATTAAATAATCACCTATCTGATGAACCATCTTCTTAGGTAAGTCAATTTCATTCTGCCAATTCACTTTTAAAAGTTTCTGAATAATTTCATCAATCGCTAAAGCTGTGCTAGCTGAAATATGTTTCCTGGTTTCTAAATCATTGAATTTATTTTGTAATTCTTCATTAGTGATTCCGTAAAATGCTTTTGCCACATCTGCATTTTGCAATGAAGCTGGAATATCAGAATCGGTATGAGATAAAACAGCATCCATAATATCTTTTACCTTATTTAGGTATTGTGCTTCGTTCAGGCGTTTGGCTTCATAATCTGCAATAGCATCTTTCAACATCTCTGAAAATTTTTTGTAGAACGCCGGGTCTTCATCCATTTTCTCTGTAATGTGCTTTGCAGTGCGGCTGGCAATCTTATCTGCCTTAGCCGCTTTACCTATGGTGTTCTCTACTTCCTGCTGAAATTTTTCTTTATCAAAAATATTCACCAATTCAGTGATGGTTTCTACCCCTTCGGTTTGAATATGGGTGTCAATCAGTTTTTGAATTTGTCCTTCGTATTGTTTGTAATCAATCACATCAGAATATCGTTGTAATACAGCAGTTCTTAGCTTGATAAAAAACGACAAATCATCTTTGTATCGCTGAATGGTTTTTTCGTCCGTGTTTTTATGAAAATCAACGGATGAGAATGCCAGCTTCAGAATCTTTGCGAATGCTGCAAGTTTATCGTAAAACACAACCCTTATTGCTTCATCTTTTAAAAGCAGTTGATAGGCTTCAGCATCTCTCTTATTTGCAATTGTCTTGAAAATATCCCACAATTCGGAGAATTTTTGTGGCAGCTTTTTTATTTCTTCATTGATATTGGTAAGCGTCCCCTGCAAATCTTCATTGTCAAAATCTGCAAAAGATGAATACAGAACCAAAGCTTCATCTAATTGTTCAATCACCCCATAGTAGTCAATTATGTAGCCGTAATCTTTGTCTGGATAAACACGGTTTACCCTTGCAATAGCTTGCAACAAGGAATGCCCTTGTAAATTCCTTGTAAGATATAGAACAGTATTTTTTGGTTCATCGAACCCGGTTAAGAGTTTATCTACTACAATAATTATTTCGGGTCTGTCAGCTTTTTTAAATCGGTTGATGATGTTTTTCTGATATTTTTTTGGTGTACCGTGCTCATCCATCATCTTTTTCCAAAACTGCTTTACTTTGTCGGTCGATTCAGCATAAGCGCTGTCTTCTCCTTCGCGCTCGTCAGGTGGCGAAATCAATACCTCTGTGCTCACAATTCCGATTTCATTTAAAAATAGGTTGTAACGGATGGCGGCATCTTTGCTTTGTGTTACCAACTGCCCTTTGAATGGGGTCTTACCTTGAAAATTATCGCGATAATGAAAGCTGATGTCCCAGCAAATAGCATAAATTTTCTGCTCTGCAACATTGAGCTGGTCAGCTCTTGCAAACTTCTTTTTCAAATCAGCCTTCTGATAATCTGTTAGTGGTTCTGAAATGTTACTGAAAAATTCATCCATCGGTTTTTCATGGACGGTTTGCCTGGCAAATCTTCCTTCGTATAATAATGGCACAACGGCTTTATCCTTCACTGCCTGATCTACGGTGTAGGCATCTATCATTCCGCCAAACTTGACTGCGGTACTTTTATCTTTCTTGAAAAGCGGTGTGCCGGTAAATGCAATGAAACAGGCATTAGGCAATGTCTTTTGCATTTCAATATTGAATGTGCCATGCTGTGAGCGGTGCCCTTCATCTACCAATACAAAAATATCATAGCTCTCTAATGGCTTGGTAATTTTCTTTACGGCTGCTTCAAATTTGTTGATAACCGTGGTAACTACTGCATCACTTTTGCTTTCGAGCAATTCTACCAATCGTTGGCCGGTTGTGGCATTTTCCACGAACATTCCGCACTTACGAAATGTGCCTGTTATCTGGTCGTCTAAATCAATACGGTCGGTTACCAGAATTATTTTTGGGTTACGTATTTGCTTTTCCAAGGCAATAGCCTGTGCCAGCATTACCATGGTCAGCGATTTTCCGCTACCCTGGGTATGCCAGATCACGCCGCCTTTTCTCCTTCCACCTTCAACATTCAGAATGCGTGGCATAGATTTTTTTATGACAAAGTATTGTTGGTAACGCGCAATTTTCTTTTCTCCATTGTCAAACAAAATAAAATTGAAAATTAAATCCATTAGCCTTTCAGGACGGCACAGATTATATAGGTATTCGTCTTGTATCGTTGGCAAAATGCGTTCATTCTCCAGTGCATCAAAGTAAGACCGCACATAGCGAAAACGTTCTGCAAATAATTTATTCTTCTGTTCTGGGCTCAATGGTTGATTTTTCAATTGTAGCAGTGTGTTTTTGTATGCTTGCTCCTGTTCTTTGTTCTCAAACTTCTCATGCCATATTGACCAAAACTCTTCTGTTGTGCCGTTGGTGGCAAACTTGGCAGAATCAGTTGCTAAACTTAACACGCTTTGTGCATATACATATAAACTACGAATACCATCATCCTGCTGGCTACGCAAGTGTTGACTTATTGCCTGCGACAATGGTTCTTTCATATCCGGTCGTTTGCATTCAATTACACAAACCGGAATTCCATTTACAAACAAAACCAAATCGGGTCGGTAATGCTCTTTACTGGTGCTTCGCATTACGCTGTATTCTTCGGTTACATGAAATATATTGTTCTCCGGATTTTTCCAGTCTATGTATTGCAGCGTAAAGCTTTTCTTATCGCCATCTATACTTTGCTCCAAATCCTTTCCAAGGGTAATGCGGTTGTATGCTACTTCGCAGGCAGTTATATAACCTTCGTTCATCGGCATATCCTTCAATGCTAAAATACCGGCTTCGATATTGGCATCAGTAAACAACGATATTTTGGTTGAACTTACTTTGATGCTGTTGATTTCCTTTAACTGATTACGCAGCACTTTTTCCAATATCACATTAGTGGTTTTGTTGCCTCTCAGTTCCAATGCTTCATCGGGACTGAGATAGGTATATCCCAATTTTTGCAACAACTGCAAAGCGGGGATTTGGCTTATGTGGTCTTCTTTAAAACTTGGTGTTTCCATGACAATTATTTACAGAATGTTTCAATAATACTTGTTGCATTTTCATGAAATTGATAACTAGCTTTCTGTGCCAATGCTTTCAATTTCTCAGGATTGGTTTCGTCCATTTCTAAGTTTAAAGAATCATCCAATTCAGCATTAATTCTTTGATAAATGAAATTTGGCATGTCTCTTTTTTCTTTATCAATGCCATTTTGCATTAGCTGTACTAAATGTTCTACTTGTTGTGACTGGGCTTGCATGAATAACTCTATTATCCTTTTTCTTTTAGTATTAATCCAATATGTTATACCCCATTTTTTACGGTAAGAACCATCAGAGAATTTCTGATAACCAGTACCTAATGAAAGAACCCGGAGATTCTCTATTTTTTGATATAGCGCAACTTGTGCTTCTATAATGCCAAGCAATGTTGGATTATTTGCAAATACACCACCATCTACCTTGTTTTTAAATGGTTTAACTACTCCGTTTAAGTCAGTGTATTCAGATGAATATGGGTCAAAATAAACGGGAGCTGCGGCTGTTGCCAAAGCTGCTTTGTAAGCCGGGATATGATAATCTCTTGTAAACCTTGGATGATGGTCTTTTTTTAATACAGATGGCTTGCCTTCTAATAAATCGAATATTGGAATACAAATATTGGTTTTGCAATCTTTTAGAATTGGGTCTTTTCCATTATTTGCCTTCTGGAATATTTCTTTGATTAAGGATTCAAGAACATCTCTTTTGTGTGATGAATAAAATAATTGTGATATAAAGTTCCGTTTACTGCCAAAAATATCTTTAGCTTTTTCCTGATAAAGTTCTAATATTTCTTTTGCAGGAATACCCAAAGCTAAAGCGATTGCAATAATACCGCCTGTAGAAGTGCCACAGATTAAATCGAAGTTTTGGTAAATCTGCCAATTTGGGTTGCCATCTGCTTTTAGTTTTGCTTCTAAATCGGTTAAGAACATTGCTGGGAAAACCCCACGAATGCCACCGCCATCTATAGATAGTATTTTGAAAGGTTTATTTCCCATTAACTAAAAAGAATTTTTTGACCGTTTTCTGAAAAGAATAAACCTTCGTTAGTTTTTTCTTTCGTTGAACTTTCAGTTTTATAGATATATATCATTGTTGAATCATCTTTTCCAAGACCATGTTGCCCTTCTAAATTGGTATAAGTATGTAAAAGATATCTTTCAATTTTATCAGCTGATTCAAGAGAATCGGCATCTTTAATAAAATATTTTCCATTAATTTCATCAACGTTGTGTTCATCAAATAATCTTCTATCAATATTATTTGTTATACCCAAATACCATTTAGTTGAACCTGACCCAAATGATAACATGAAATTTCTAATAGCAGTTGCAATTTGGAATTCTTTTTGGGTTAAAGTATGTCTCATAATAATATATTTTTTAGTTTATACTTTTATTCTCATTTTACCTGTTAACAATTGTTGCATTAGCCCTTTTCTCTGGACATTCAATTTGCAAAGTTTGCTTTTAAGGATTTGTACTTCTTTATCGGAAGTTTGGAGTACATTAGCTATGGCTATTTGTTCTTCAATTTTTGGAATTGTAATTTTTAAATCGAAAAAATCGTTTGGTGTTACATTAAGTAAACCATGAGCTCTACCTCCTTCGTGTGCAATTTGAGTAAGTCCTCTGTCTAATAAATTGGCTTCAAAATATTGCTCAAGGAAATCACCAGAACTTTTTAGATTGTTTTTTATACCAAAACAGATGTATAGAGTAGTTACAACAGCCTTATCAAAATCATTGAGCCTTTTTGTCGCGCCCCAAGGATAACCATTTGAATAGCTTTTATTGTAACAGAATTCGCCCTTTTCAACTAAGAAATAATTATCCAATATTTCACTTGCTACAAGTTTATTAAAAAAGTCTTCTTGTTTAACAAAACCTCGTTGTGCTGATATTGTTATTACTGTGGTATTGCCTTCAATATTCTTTCTAGTTACCCTTTCAAATATATCTGACATTTTTATCACTTTCCAATCTTCTAAATACCCCTTCAATCGCCTCTTACCTGTAAGTAATTGCTGCATTAACCATTTTTTACGGAGCTCTTTCTGGGCAATGAGTTTTTGAGTTGTTTCTATTGCTTTATCACATGCAGAAATAATTTGAGCAATGGCTTTTTGCTCAGGTAGCGGGGGAAGTGTGATTTTTAGTCTAACAAGTTTTTCAACTGACAAACCTGGTTGAGCTGAAGATTCAGAAAGTCGATTTAAATTTTGAAAATCGAGTTTGTATGCTAAGAATGAGTTGTCATTGTTATTATCTGTTTTTACTGCAATTGCATGTTCTGATATATAATTCTTACCGGAAACTGTAACAATATTTCCACATAATGCTCCTTGTCTTCCAATTAAAAGGTAGTTACCTTCATGTGTAAACTTATTTGTATAACCACGTAAACCGTTTCCACCATATACTGGATAATCACCATCTTTATAAATGTCTTCTGATGTAATACCATTGCCGCTCTTAAATGAAGTACATATTTCACCTAATCTTTTTATTTCCCAATCACTCGGAATAGTAGTATTGTAAAAAGGTTTGGTATCGTTATTTTTCATTGTAATAAGTTTTTTGGGGTTGAAATTGAGCCTTCGAGAGCCTCAGGCCCCGGGATTTCGAGAGCTGAAAAGGAGCCTTCGAGAACCTCAGGCTCCGGGGCGTCGGTGGCTGAGGTTCTCGAAGCCACCGGATTGCAAGCATTCGAAGCCATTTTTTTGTCGTTGCCTTCGAGTGCTTCTGTAATGGGGACTTCGAGAGCCTCAGTCCCCGTGGGTATTGTAGCTGCGGGAGCTGAGGTTCTCGAAGCTCTCGAAGCCGCTTTTATATCCCTATAAGCTATTGATAATTCAGGTAACTTGTTTTGAGCCCCACTTATTAATGCTTCTTTCTTTTTTCGACTCCAGCCTTGAACCTGTTTTTCGCGGTAAAAGGCTTCATCTATGCGGTTAAATTCTTCGAAATATACCAGTTCAACAGGCAATTGCTTCCTGGTGTGGTTCGCCCCTTCACCTGCCTGATGTTGCTGTAAACGCAATTCAAGATTGTTTGTACTGCCGGTATAGTAGCTACCATCAGTACATTTTAATATATACATGAATCCTTTCATGGCATCTATTTCAAATCAAATGAAGTTTTTAACTGGTTAAATACTCTAATTACATCCATATTGGGTAGACCCATTTGTCGAAAAATGTCTTTACCTGGAAGATCATTAGCAATTGCATTAACAAATGATTGCATGTGTGTTTTAATGCTTTTGGGAAGTTCAAATACATCGGATTCAGTGAGCGTAACCGCCAAGCGAAATATATCGGCTTTGTGCTTTCTTATATTTTTTACCTCTATATTTTCGCCTTTGACTTTTCGTTCTGTCATATCTAAAAATGCTTTAGCTTTTAGGCAAATGAGCGCTTCGGTATTGGCACGGTGCAGTTCATTTTCTAAAACACTATGTTGCAATATATACTTGTAATAATCATTACTCAGTAAAATAGCGGAAAGGCTGGATAAATCGTCATCTACAGGAATAGGTGTAAGATGTGAAAGCGCGTCAAGTTCAATTAAATCAGGGTTTCTCGAAAAGAGTTCTATCTGGTACGGGAATTCTTTGTTTTCGGGTTTCATAAAACGATAATACTTTCTTTCATCGGCACTTTTCTCTTTTTGTTCGTAGTTTCCATCTTGTATGAATTTCCAAAATTGCTTTACGAAATCGGCATTGAGCGCCTCAACAACTAAAATAATATCGATGTCTCTGGTTGCCCTAGGTGTAAAACCAGCCTCACCAATTATTATATCGCAAGCAGTACCACCGATAATCACATAATTGCCAGGGTACTGTTTGAAATATTCTTTGAAATTGTCTAAACCATTTACCATTGTATATTATTTATTATTTGTTCCAATGCCATTTCAATGCGTTCGTCGGGTTTCCCACGAAAACATAAGTACAGAGAAAGAGGGTCTACAAATTCATTCTTTGTTAATAAACGAGGGTTATATTTCCACTCTTCAATACATATATTGCCTTCCAAAGGATTTGATTTAGCCGGATTCACTGGGCCAATAAACTTCAATTGACCGGGACAAACAGCATAATATTCTACAACATCGCCGTTCAAATCGGAATAATGAGCCAATGCATTTATGTTTGCTTTAAACAATTTACCATCAGTTAAACTTACCCAACCACTGTAATATTGAGTTGTTTTAACAGGGTTATTCATTAATGGCTCAACTTTTTCCCACAGCTCTTTTTTATTTGCATTAAAATGTAACGATTTCTCTTTTTGCCCCTGTAATGAGCATATTCCCATATTGTGTAAATAATAGGCAACTCTTGTAATTGTAGTTCCATCGTACCAAAGTTTTTCAGCAATTCCTTTTAAATTAACTTCGTCTAAAGGTTCTACCTGTAAATGATACAATAAAAGTAATTGGGTAGCTGGTTGCATGGCTTGAGGTTGGTCTTGTATCCTAACTCCAAATTCTTTAAGTTCGATTAATAAATCGGGTAAATACATTTGTTTACCAGGTATTATAAATGGTACCTTTTTCTCAATAAGCCTTAAACGGTTAAATGATTCGAGTTGGCGAATGACTGCCACAGTAATAATATTTAAAGTTGTTCTAATTATATCAAGATGTTTTCGCAGACTATCGGTTGTAAAGTCGTGTTTAACAAACACAAGCAAAATATCCTGTCGATAAAGCTTAATAAGTTGAAAATCGTATGTGCTTGTTATATAAATTGGTAGCGATTTCAAATAATCGGCTTTTACTGAATTGAATTCAATATCAATACCTAAGGCATCTTTAAGATATTTTTTTATTTCTTCCATTTTAAAAAGTTTATAAAACAGATATTCAAAGTGATTGCGTTATTTATGCATAATTGCGTAATAAAAGCAATCGTGCAAATATAATGCTAATATATTGATATACAATTTAAAATTAAATGTTAAGAGATTTTTCATTACTAAAATTTAAGTGTTCATTATATTTTACATAACCTAACTGATTGGTAAGTAATTGAGTTCGACCAATATTAAAATCAGGTGTATTCGTGTGGGTGTGTCCATATATCCAACAGTTAGGGGTATATGTTTCGATAAAGTCAAAAAGCTCAACAGCAAATGCCTCATTCAAAGCATCGCCCTTGTATTTTTCCGGATAATTCAAAAATGTGGGGACATGATGGGTTATTACTAGTGTTTTATCGGTGTTGTTACGGTATAGTTCCTGTTTTAAAAAAAGCAAACACTCTTCATGCAATTGATTAAACTTTGATGTCGAAAACCGATCACCGTCATTTTTGATGACTTGAAAATCACTCATGTTTCGCTCAATTTGCCATTCATAAGCTGGATTTATTTTCGACCAAAGAGTTGAAAATATAAGTTTCACATCACTATGGATAAATGAAATATTGTTTACCAAGAAAACATTCTCCTTTATTTTTTCATTTAATTTTCCGGATTTTTTGGAAACATCAAAATAGTAATATTCATGGTTTCCCGGAATCCAATATGTAGTTTCAAAGTTGTCAGATAAATAGCTAAAAAAATCCGCATTTTTATCTAAAACAGCAAATGGCACAATATCACCAGCCAACAGTAGAATATTACCAACAGGTTTTAATGGGTTAATTCTAAGAAATTCTTTGTTTTCTCGGAATTCTATATGAAGGTCTGAAGCGTATTGTATTGTCATATTATATTCCTAATTCATTTAAATATTTATTCAATTCTGATTGTACTGTTTTTAACTCACCTTCCAGTTTGTCTATTTCAACTTGAACGGCAGCAATATCCACTTCAGCTTCTTCTTCGAAAGTATCCACATACCTTGGAATATTGAGGTTGAATTCATTTTCCTGTATTTCTTCAAATGTGGCTACATAGCTGAATTTATCTTCCACAATTCCAGGTTGTAGCTTACCTGCAGAGAAATTTCTGTAAGTTGTAACAATGTGTTCAATATCCGCATCACGAAGTTTGTTTTGGTTTTTAACTGATTCGTACTGTTGGCTGCTGTCAATGAACAACACATTTTTATTGTCTCCTTTCCCTTTATTAAAAATAAGGATTGCAGCCGGAATACCCGTTCCGAAAAATAAATTGGCCGGTAAACCAATTACGGCTTCCAATATGTTTTCTTCGATGGTTTTTTGGCGAATTTTACCTTCGCTACTGCCGCGAAACAATACGCCATGAGGAACAACTACGCCTACTTTCCCTTTGCCTTCATAAGTGGTTTCAATCATGTGCGAAATGAAAGCCCAATCGCCTTTGCTCTTTGGCGGAATGCCCCTCCAAAAGCGATTGTATGGGTCAAATTCAGGGTCGTAACTTTTTGCTGCTTTGCTTTCCTCTTTGTCTTCTACCTTACCCCACTTATCCAAACTGAATGGTGGATTTGCAACAACGGTATCAAACTTCATCAGGGCATCGCCTTCTTTGAGTTTGGGATTTCGGATGGTGTCACCCCATCGGATGGTAGCATTGTCAAAACCATGTAAAAACATATTCATAATGGCTAAGGCCCATGTACTGCCGTTGGCTTCTTGTCCGAAGAGTGAAAAATCATCTGAGCCGACTTCTCTACCTGCTTTAATCAATAAAGAGCCTGAACCACAGGTTGGGTCACTGATTCTTGCACCTGGTTTTGATTTGGTGAGCTTTGCAAGGAGTGTGGAAACCTCACTTGGAGTGAAAAATTCTCCGGCTTTTTTTCCGGCATCACTGGCAAAGTTTGCAATCAAAAATTCGTAAGCATCACCAATAATATCAGCACCAACTAAATGTCCCGGGCTTAAATCCAGTTTATCATTGCTAAAATCAATGAGCAAACTTTTCAGGCGTTGGTTTTTCTCTTTTACGTCACCCAAATTACTGCTATTAAAATCAATATTCCTGAAAACGCCGCTGCCATCTTCGCTGCTTAATTTTTGTCGGTTAGCTTCTTCAAAATCGGTCAAAGCAAAATTGATTAGTTCACCAATGTTCCCTTCATTTCTATTTTCATAGAGAAAATCAAAACTTGAATTTTCAGGTACAACAAAGCGTTCTTGCTTCATGGCTCTTTCAGCACGTACCTCATCACCATTGTATTTTTTCCGGTAATCTTTCTTCTTTTCCTTATGAACATCACTTACATACTTGATGAAAAGCATGGTGAGAATGTAGTCTTTGTATTGGTCGGGATTTATCAATCCGCGAAAAGTGTCGCATGCTTTCCATACTATTTGTTTGACTTCGTTGCTGTTGATTCTATTTTCCATTCTTAATTATTTTATTGCATTGATTATTTGTTGTTGAATTTGTTTTTCCCTGAGAGCCTCAATTTGGTGCTTTAGCTTTATCTCCACGTTTCGTAGTTGAGAAATTTTAAAAATAGCCTTTTGTGTCTGGAGGTCGGGAATTAAGATTTCCAATTCCTCCAAAACAGCTTTTGAGATTGAAGCTATTGAAGTACCGATGGCCTTTCCTTTTAAAAATTTTTGTGAGGCGGGGTGGTTTAGGAACCAGGCAAGGTACTCTGGCATGACATTTTTTCCCTGTAATCGGATAACAAAAAACGATGTTGAAGCCACCGAAGGTATATTATGAGATTCAAAAACAGTTGCAAAGTTTTTAGTGCCTTTTGCGGCAAATAAAATATCACCAGGTTGAAGTAAGTGCTTATCGGAAATGCCCTCAGCATTTAAGTCAGGGTGCAAAGAGCCTATAAGTTGGCCATTTTCGTCAAAGTGTTTGGCTTGTAAATACACGATTTCACCCTCAGTTATTGGCTTAGCAAAGATTCCTGTTTGTATATTGGCGATTTGTCTTAAAATCGTTTTCAAAATTTAATTTTAAGTAATACAGCTACAAAAATAAAGATAGTATTCCAAACTACCAAATAATTTATAATTTAATTTTGAGTAGATACTCTACAAATTTGAAAAATTAATTATTTGCCCAAAACAATAAAAACTACAAAGCATCAATAGATTGGATAGGCCTATTCAACATATAAAACCAATCCTTTAAGATATTCTCCCTCTGGATGATATATATTAATTGGGTGATCAGGTGGCTGGGTAAGTTGATGAAGTATCCGAACATTGCGCTTAGCAATTGCAGCTGCCGAAAATACTGCCTGCCTGAAAAGTTCTTTGTTCACTATCTGTGAACAGGAAAAAGTAAACAAAATTCCTCCGGGTCTGATTTTTGAGATGGCCTTGGCATTTAACCGTTTGTAACCCTTCAAAGCGTTTGACAAGGCATCCTGATGCTTGGCGAAGGCAGGCGGATCGAGAATAATCAGGTCGTATTTGTTGTCAATATGGTTTAAAAATTGGAACACATCTTCGCAATAAGCTTCGTGGTTTGCTGAGGGGAAGTTTAAGGCAACATTTTGATTATTGAGTTCAATGGCCTTTTCTGAGCTGTCAACAGAATGAACCAACTTTGCACGTCCTCGCAATGCATATACCGAGAAACCACCGGTATAACTAAACATATTCAAAACTGACCGTTCATTGGAATAAAACTCAACAAGCTTGCGGTTTTCGCGTTGATCAATAAAAAAACCTGTTTTTTGACCCTCGATCCAATTGATTAGAAATTTATTTCCGTATTCTATTACCTCTCCTTGTTGCTCCGACCCAAAAATAAATTCATTTTTTGCGCCTAAATTAGCTTTATAAGGCAGCGTAGCCTCGCTTTTATCATAGATTGAAATTAACCGGTCACCGTAAATATCCTTTATTGCCTGGCTAAGTTGGTCCCTGATATGGTACATCCCTATAGAATGCATCTGTATTATAGCGGTATTATTATAAATATCGATAATTAGACCGGGCAAACCATCGCCTTCTCCATGAATTAGCCTATAGACATTGGTCTCAGGATTTTCCGTAAGTCCCAGGTCTTGACGCAATTTATACGCTTGGTACAACTTACTCCTCCAAAAGGCATAATCAATGTCAACCTGGACAAATGATACAATTCGTACTGCGATTGATCCTACCTGGTAATGTCCAAGGGCAAGGAAGTCATTCTTATCTGAATATACTTCTACCAGATCGCCTTCTGCAGGTTTACCTTCGGTTTTTTTAATAGCTCCAGAAAATATCCAAGGGTGAAATCTAAGTATTGCCTGGTCTTTGCCGGATTTTAGTACGATCTTTACCATGAAAGGTATTTAATTTATATGAGATAAGCCTTTAACTTTACAATTGTATCAAAGTTTCGTAAATTTCATATGCAGCCCAGGCGTCGGTGGCCGCATAAAGTTGTTGTGCCTGGGTCAATACTTCGTTTTCCCAGTTGGATAATTGTTGCGACTTGGATATGCGGAAATTCAAGATGATACCAGTTAATTTGGATAAACCACTGTTTTCAATTCCAAATTGTTTTACAAAAGCTTGTAATTCAAGAAACCCATCGGGCTTAAATTGATGTAAGGCCATTAAATGGCGTATATCATCGCGGATTGCTATGCCTACTTTTAGAATTTTAGGATTTGATAACACCTTGATTAAAGTTTCAGGCAGGCCTGTTTTATTCAGCCTGAAAAGGTAAGCATTGCTTGATGTTGCCAATTGTAATAGCGAAACATGGTTTGTATTTCCTTTTTTAAACGAAGGTTTGGATTCCGTATCAAACCCCAATACTGGTTCGTAGCATAAATTGCTGCAAACGCGTTCCACTTCTATAGTACTTTCGATGAGTTGAATGCTTCCTTTGAACTGCCCTACCGGTAACTGATGAAGTTCTTCCTTACTAATGCTGGTTGCAAACATTTTTATAAGCCCTCTTTCAAAAATTCATCTAATGCTTCAGGGTCCATTACCTCATTATTATCTAAGACTGCTGGTATATCGTCGTCTTCATCATTCAAAGGATCGCGAAATAGTGTTGCATCTTTTTTCAGATAGCGTATTACATGAACTGCACGCAAGGCGTTTAAAAGTTTTATGCCCCAATATTTTTCAAAATTGTTCAGGCATTCGATAAGCGAATCGTTTACACTTTCAAATGTTCCAATTGAGTGCCATTTAACAAAGTCGTAAAAATCCTGATAGATGTCAGTTAAATCCTCAGAAAGGCTGGCCTGGAAAATATTATGGTTTGCCGGACGATTGGGGTCAAGAATTTCGGAATATTCGTCCTGTTTATCCAGGAGATTCATTAAAGTTAATTGTACGTTATTATACTGTTTTTCTGTAAGGTATTTCTGCGTTTCACTCTCATACCTTGTTTGGAGCCGTGGAATATCAAATGTTTTCTGATAAACAGTCATGAGGATATGCGCAATTTGGTCAAGTAATTCGTGTAACGGAAGCTTATCAGCTTTTTCAAGAAGCCTGCAATATTCAGTACAATAGTTGGCAAGTTCTGCTCCTTCCTCCTTTTTATGGGTCTTCATCTTTTCCATATTTCGCTAAATAAATGCGACATAAAAATAATATAAAACAAACAAATTTAAATATCTAATTTTTCAACCCGATCGTTTGATCATCCAAATAATAAAGATAATTATTATCAAGGAGCCAACGAATGATCTTTATTGCTTTTTCTTCATTAAAGTTAAGAACTTCTATTAATTTGTGAACTTGCATGGGCGATTCGGAAAGTTTTTCAATAACAGTTTTCTTAATTTGTTCGAATTCGTAAAAGCTCAGGCCCAATTCATTTTTTTTAATACATACGTCGCAAATTCCACAATTTTGAGCATCATGTTGACCAAAATACGCCAGTAGAATTCGGCTTCGACAACGATCTGAAGAAAATGTATAACGAATAACATCCTGAATTCTAATGACAAAATTATTTTTTCTAAGGCGGTAATCCTGTGGCGAGATATAAAGGGTTTTATCGTCCAGGCGTTCTTCAGTATAAGTAATCAGAGGGGTGTTTTTGCGAGGAATATAATTAATTATTTTTAGTGAGGACAATTTATTGAGGAATTGTCTAATCACATCAACGCCTGTTTTAGACCGTTTCGCGAGGACTTGCTCTTCTATGGCCACATAATCAGTAAACAAACCGGCGTAAGAACGGAGGAGCAGCTTAATGAACCCATCAAAAGCAGCATTGGCTACCTGGAATTTGTAAAGATCGTCCCTGCCAACCAGAAAGTGTACTTTCGATGGATTGTTTACATCTTCGTTAAACTCTATATAGCCCTCGCGCTGGAGCATTTTCAAACAGTTGTAAGCAGTGATAATGTTCAGGTTATAGGTAGAACAAAAATTTGACAAATTGAAATCAAAAGCAAGGTCTTTACCGCCTCCCAACGGTACTTTCAGATAATTACCCAGGGCATGGTAGCTACCTTTTATAGCAGTAATTTCCGGGAAGTTAATATCTATAGACTTTTCCAGTTTTGTCTTGTCATTTTCTTCGCAAAGCAGGATGCCAAATGATTTTTCTCCGTCGCGACCGGCACGGCCTGCCTCCTGGAAATATGATTCAAGCGAATCGGGTGCTTCGAAGTGGATCACAAAACGTACATCCGGTTTGTCAATGCCCATGCCAAACGCATTAGTTGCCACGATTACTCTTGCACGATTGTTTTTCCAATTGTCCTGTCGCGTTGCACGGACTTCATCGCTTAAACCGGCATGGTAATAATCGGCCGTGATACCTTGTTTTTTGAGAAAAAAGGCTATTTCCCTGGCCTTTTTACGATTTCGAACATAGACAATACCGCTTCCCTGCACATGCCTGATAATTTTTAAAATGTAATTTGGTTTGTCTATGGATTGTCGCACTAAATAGGCCAGGTTCTTTCGCTCAAAACTTTTACTTAACAGCCGGTGTTGCTTAAATCGGAGTTGGTTCATAATATCTTCAGCAACCTTTGGTGTAGCAGTGGCAGTTAGCGCTAAAACAGTAACCTCGGGTAAATGCTCGCGCAACTCCGCAATTTTTAGATACGAGGGACGAAAGTCATATCCCCACTGCGATATACAGTGTGCTTCGTCAACAGCAATGAGGTTCACTTTCATTTTTTCGAGCCTCACCTTGAATATTTCTGTGCCGAGTCGTTCAGGTGAGAGGTAAAGAAATTTAACCCCGCCGAAAATACAATTGTTTAATGACACATCAATTTCGTCGCGGGTCATTCCCGAATGGATGGCGATAGCTTTAATATCACGTTTGCAAAGGTTGTCCACCTGGTCTTTCATTAACGAAATCAATGGGGTAACCACCAGGCATAATCCCTCCCTGGCCAACGCGGAAATCTGAAATGTAATAGATTTACCGCCGCCAGTAGGCATTAATGCTAAAGTATCATGCCCGTCGAGCACAGAACGGATAATATCTTCCTGCAACGGACGGAAGCTTGGGTAGCCCCAGTATTGCTGTAATATATTATGGATATCTAAATTCACTTACCTCTGGCATCTTTTTAATTTACAGCTAAAGTTAATATTAAGTTGAATTTGCAAAACGCAATCATTCCCAAAAAAATAAAAAAAAACAATCTGTTATCCTTATTTTTTGTAATTTGGCGAAATTTAAAATTAAAATAAAATCGTTTGAATATGTCATTTCTGGAAGACAAAATCACAGGTGAAGGATTAACATTCGACGATGTATTATTGGTACCGGCATATTCGGAAGTGTTACCGCGTGACGTGGTTTTGACTACAAAATTTTCGAAAAATATAGTGCTCAATATACCAATTGTATCAGCAGCCATGGATACTGTTACCGAGGCTCCTATGGCCATTGCCATTGCCCGTATGGGAGGTATTGGTGTCATTCATAAAAATATGAGCATTCAGGATCAGGCAAAACAGGTTAAGAGTGTGAAACGCGCTGAAAATGGTATGATTTACGACCCTATCACTATTCATCGCGATAGCCTTGTTGGCGATGCAATTTCACTAATGCAGGAATTCAAAATAGGCGGTATCCCTGTAGTTAATGAACAACATGAATTGGTGGGTATTGTTACCAACCGCGATCTACGTTTCGAACAGAATATGCAGCGTCCCATCAGCGAAGTTATGACAAGCGAACATATTATCACTACTTCACAGGAAACGGACCTCGAAAAAGCTGCCTATATTCTCCAGAAATATAAAATTGAGAAATTACCTGTTGTTGACGATAAAAATAAACTGATTGGTTTAATTACATACAAAGATATTACTAAGGCTAAAGATCAGCCTAATTCGTGCAAAGATCAGCTTGGCCGCTTGCGGGTTGCCGCAGCTGTTGGCACTGGTAGCGATGCAGTTGAGCGAATGGATGCATTGATAAAATCGGATGTTGATGCTATTGTTATTGATACAGCGCATGGACATTCCAAAGATGTGATCAATACCCTGAGGAAAGCAAAGGCATCGTATCCGAATATCGATATTGTAGTAGGTAATATTGCTACTGCCGAGGCAGCCAAAATGCTTATACAAAATGGCGCTGATGCGGTAAAAGTAGGTATTGGCCCAGGTTCAATTTGTACTACACGGGTGATCGCCGGTGTTGGTGTTCCTCAATTGACAGCTATTTGCGAAGTAGCTGCTATGCTTAAAAATACTGGTATTCCTCTCATTGCCGACGGTGGCATCCGCTATTCAGGTGATATCGTTAAAGCTCTCGCTGCCGGGAGTTATACTGTAATGGCTGGTTCGCTTTTTGCAGGAACCGAAGAGTCGCCAGGTGACACCATTATTTACAATGGTAGAAAATACAAGGAATATCGAGGGATGGGATCCATTGAAGCCATGCAGCAAGGCTCAAAAGACCGTTATTTCCAGGAGGATGAAGATGATATTACAAAATTTGTCCCCGAAGGCATTGAAGCTAGAGTACCATACAAAGGTACACTGACCGAAGTGGTTTACCAGCTTGTAGGTGGGTTACGCGCAGGTATGGGATATTGTGGCGCTTCAACTATCGAAAAATTGCATAGCGCTAAGTTTGTTAGGATTACCCAATCGGGGATTATCGAAAGCCATCCGCACGATGTAACAATTACCCGTGAAGCCCCCAATTATAGCAGATAATATTTTTTAAATCTATACGTTTGATGTTTCTATAAGTCTATTAAAATTATGAAAACATTTTCATTCAAGGTGCTTTTGGCATTTCTTTATGTATCTGCAGTATCTGCACAGTATGCGCCCAACGATGAGTTGTTGACCATCGGAAACCGGAAAATTACTGCCGGTGAATTTGAGCGAATTTTTAATAAAAATTATAATGTCAATGCGACTGAAAAACAAAGTGTTGCAGAGTACTTCAATCTGTTTTTAAAATTCGAACTCAAGGTTTCAGCGGCATTGGATTCCGGTTTAGATACACTTGCTTCATTTAAAACCGAGTTGAAAGGTTACCGTGATCAATTGGCTAAATCATATTTAACCGATAACGATGCCATTGATCGTTTAATACAGGAAGCTTACGACAGAACTGTAAACGAGGTGAACGTTAGCCATATTATGGTGAAACTAACTGAGCATCCTACTTCTGCCGATACTGCTAAAGCATACAAAAAGATAATGGATATCCGCAATCGGATTAAAGGAGGTGAATCTTTTGAAAAATTGGCTGTAGAACTTTCGGATGACCCTTCGGCTAAACAGAATAAAGGTAAAATTGGTTATTTTTCTGCTTTTCGTATTGTTTATCCTTTTGAATGTGCCGCATACAATACTAAAGTTGGCGAAATTTCTATGCCTGTCCGCACCAAATTTGGTTACCACTTAATAAGGGTGAACGATAAAAGGCTCTCACGCGGTGAAGTAAAAGTAGCACATATCATGGTTGCCGTTCCGCAGCGTTCATCGGATAGTGTTTGGCAAGTTGCTAAAAGTAAAATTGATTCATTATATGAAAAGTTACAAAGAGGTGAGGATTTTAAACAATTGGCTTCCAAATATTCAGACGATACAAATTCCGGAGTGAATGGAGGTGAACTTCCCTGGTTTGGTTCTGGTCGCATGGTGCCTGAATTTGAAGAAGCCGCGTTTGTATTGAAAACGCCTGGTGAAATATCAAAACCTATAAAAACAGATTTTGGTTGGCACATCCTGAAATTTATTGACAAACGTGATGTACCGTCATTCGATCAAATAAAAAATGACCTGAAAACTAAAGTGAACCAGAGCGATCGTTCTGAAAGCATCAATCGTTCGTTTGTTGAAAAATTAAAAAAGGAATATCCACATAAGCTTGATGCTAAAAACCTTTCTGCCTTTTACAAACTTGACAGTACTATTTATAAGGGTAAAATCAATCTTCCCGGCAACATTCTGGCATTACCACTATTGACCATTGAACAAAAGGAATTTTCCGGATCTGATTTTAAAAAATATCTCCAGTCTAATCCTATTGCTGAAAATTATCCGGTAAAGGATTATATTGACCAATCATTCAAAATATTTACAGATAATTCGTTCATTCAATATCATGACGAACACCTAACAAAAAAATATCCCGAATTTGATAACCTCATTAAAGAATACCACGACGGCATTCTGCTGTTTGACATCATGGACCGTCAGGTTTGGTCAAAAGCATCACGTGACAGTGCCGGTCTCGTAACTTATTACAACCAATTAACTGATAAGCCATCGTGGGGCGAAAGGCTGGATGCAAGCATTTTTACCTGCAAAACAAAGGGAATAGTAGAAAATGCTGAAAAATTTATATCCGGACAACAGAATCATGAATTTACCAACGACCAGCTTGTCAAAATGGTTTGTGACTCGGTAATGGGTTATGATTGTATTAAAATTGAACGGCTAATGCTTTCCAAGGGTGACAACCAATTCATTGATTCTATTGCATGGAAAACTGGATTGACAAGGTCTTTAACAATAAATAATCAAATTGTTTTCGCTTATGTTTGGAATATTCTCAAACCTGAAGTTAAAAAACTCGAAGAAATAAGAGGTTTAATAACAGCAGATTATCAAAATTATCTGGAAGAAAAATGGATCGAGGAGTTAAAAAATAAATACAAAGTAGTGATTAACAATAAACTATTAAATAAAATTGCAGACAAATATAAAAATATTAAATAACATGCCAGGGACAAAGCTTAGAACCATAGATTTAGCTCTTTTATTGTTGCTTTTATCTGCGGTTTTGGTTTCCTGTAGCAAAAAACAGCATGACAGAAAGATTCCGGTTGCCAAAGTATCAGATAAATATTTGTATCTTTCTGATATTCAACATATTTTTCCCTATAAAGTGACTAAAGAAGACAGTATTGCATTAGCCCAATCTTATATTACCACCTGGATCAAAACTGAGTTGGTAGTCAATAAAGCGGAATTAAATCTTCCGCCTGATCAGCTCGATATCAATCAGCAGATTGATGCCTATCGTTCATCCTTGCTGATTTATAAGTATGAGGAACAGATGATTAAAGAAAAGCTCGATACTATTGTTAAAGATGAAGAAATGGAAACCTACTTTAATCAGAATGCATCAAGTTTTATATTGGAAGAAAATGTAGTTAAAGCGCTGTTCATCAAAATACCAAAAACTGCTCCTAACATCGACAATGTCAAAAAATGGTATAAATCCGATCAGCATGAGGATATTAAAAAACTCGACAGTTATTGCTATAATTATGCTGCTAAATATGACTATTTTAAGGACAATTGGTTGAACTTCGAAATTATACAACGAGGATTACCCAAACCAATCGAAAATGAAGACGAGTTTCTAAAATCCAATCGCTATATTGAACAAGAAAATCATGGCTTTTACTATTTTGTTTATATTAAGGAACATAATTCAAAAGGGGCCATTCCTCCCTTTGTTGTTGTAAAATCAAAAATTAAAGACATTATCCTTAACAAAAGGAGGGTAAAATTTTTAGGTGATCTTGAAAACAAAATTTATAACGATGCTCAAGATCATAGCAATTTTGTTATCTATAATCTCGAAAAAAAATAATTAATGAAGAGCAAATCTATATTTTTTCTGATATTTTTAACTGCTATTCAATTTTCGGTATCTGCACAACAACCATTTGCCATCGATCAGGTTATTGCTATAATTGGAACCAAAAGCATCAAACAATCTGATATCGAGAATGAATATCTTCAGATTCGGGCACAGGGAATGTCTATTTATGACAATTTAAAGTGCGATATTTTCGAATCATTGCTAAAGCAGAAGCTTTTAGTAAATCAGGCAATGATCGATAGTATTGTAGTGCCGGAATCTCAGGTAGAAACAAATTTAAGCCAAAGACTAAATGCAGAAATAAATAGGATTGGATCGGTTGAAAAAATCGAGAACCAATATAAAAAGAGCCTTAATCAAATCAAAGACGATTTAAGGGAATCGATGCGTGAAATGCTTTTAACCCAAAAAATGCAGGAAACCATCATTGAAAAACTCAAAATCACACCTTCGGAAATAAAAACTTTTTATAACAAATTCCCAAAGGACAGCATTCCGCATATTGACGAGCAGGTTGAATTTGCACAGTTAGCCTTATATCCTGCATATACGGAGCAGTCGATACTCGAAGTGAAAGATAAATTGCTTGATTTACGTAAACGTATCTTAGCAGGTGAAAATTTTGCAGCATTAGCTGGGTTTTATTCTGAAGATGAGGGCACAGCTATGCGAGGTGGCGAAACTGGTTTTCTTGCTAAAGCTGACATGGACCCTGAATATGCCAAGGCGGCTTTCACACTCAATAAACAGGGTGATGTATCGCGCATTGTTGAATCAAAATTAGGTTTTCATATCCTTCAGTTAATCGAACGGCGTGGCGATCAGATTAACACTCGTCATATCCTCATGAGACCCAAACCTGACCCTGAAGCTGTGAAAAAGGTTAAAGTTACTTTAGACAGCATTGCCCAATTAATACGCAAAGACTCTGTCACCTTTGAAAACGCTGTAAAGTATTACTCCATGGACCAGGATACGAGATTTAATCGGGGAATAGTAGTAAACCCGGCAACAGGCGGAACAAAGTTTTCACGGGAGCAACTTGCACCTTCCGATTATTACTATGTTAAAAATCTTAAAATTAGAGATATTTCCGATCCTTTCGAATCGCGCGACAAAAATAACAAGATATTTTATAAAATTGTTACCCTCAAGTTCAAAATAACTGCTCATCAGGCCAACCTTAAAGATGATTATGACCTGATGCAGGATATGGCTAAAAACCAAAAGAAAACGACTGTTCTTAATGATTGGTTTGTGCAAAAAATAAAGACTACCAATATCTATATTGATAGCGAATTTCAAAAATGCAATTTCAGTTTAAAAGGGTGGCTCAAAGCCGGAATGTAATGGTTAGATGCGGACAAATCCATTCATGTATAAGATACTTTTTACAGTAGTACTACTGCTGTTTTCCATATTATCAACTTTTGCGCAAAAGCGTATTCACTACAAAGCGAACCTGGCCGAATACGATAAATCTATTTCACCAAATGCCCAGAGACTTATTGGTAATGTTATGTTTACTGACCGTTCTACAAAAATGTATTGTGACAGTGCTTACTATTACGATAAAAGCGATAATATTGACGCATTTGGGAATATCCGCATTGTGCCGGACAATGGTCATACCACCTTAACAGGTAAGCTTCTTCACTACAAGGCC
>Ga0182027_10003513_pt1 | contig 24789 bp, 31 predicted proteins | sample 712E1DmetaG_FD_121300 | JGI IMG/M metagenome (GOLD analysis project Ga0182027, IMG submission 121300) | Permafrost microbial communities from Stordalen Mire, Sweden - 712E1D metaG (Illumina Assembly) | ecosystem: Environmental > Terrestrial > Soil > Wetlands > Permafrost | place: Sweden... | reverse complement strand
CATAGCATATAAATGTAAACAACCCCGAAAATGCTCATTTTTTGGCAAATTCGGGGTTGTTTTTTGTTGATTTTATCAACCAACTTATTAACAATCAGTTTGTTTTAGATTTCAGAAAGACCCCACTTAATCCTCCCAGATTATGCTCAATGTATAATTGAATGCTTTAACAAAGAGGCAATATTCATAAAATCGTTTATCTTTTTCATCATCTTTGAGGATGAACCAATCAGATTTCCATATCGCCTGTTTCTTCTCATCCCCAATATAGACATCGTTTGTTGTAAATAATTCATAGGCCATAGTACCATCAGGTGGCTTAAGGCCATGTTCAAAACGAGAAAAGTAGTAAAAATCATCTGATTTATTGAACCACTTCATCTTGTTATCTTGGCAATAAACGATGAATACAGGATGGTTTCCTCTTTTGGCAAATTTTAATATTGCAGCAGTTTTACTGACTTGAAACCTTGTTGCAAGACTTTCGATAATAGCTGGACTAAATTTCTTTTTTTCGCAGTATTGGGAGAATAGATCTGATGGCATTAGAAATTCAGCAGCAAATTCATTTGCTTCAACCTCCTGAGGACCATTTTTATACCAATTTATGAAATTATATTCCGTGTCAACTATTCTAGGTTGAAGTTTTCTATGCATCTCATAATGACCAAGTTCATGAGCAGAAGCGAACCTTTTTTTAGTTGAAACATCAATATTCGAATTAATTGTAATGATGGAGCGGTTGCCGACCGTCATTATTTCACCTTCTTTTCCTACAAGTGGACGTTCATTATAAAAGGCTCCTCTCCCTAAGATAATATCTTTAACTGAAATGTCTTTGGGTTCGTCTATTCCGCAGTCATCTAAAACGGCTCTTGCTTTATGCTCAGCTACAGAATATTTAAGGCTCAGTGGAGTCATCTTCTTTCTTTTGTAAAAACTTAAGTGTAAAATGCTGGATTAAGATTTCTTTGATGTCCTCATTTGTAAATGATTCTAAATTTCTATAGTTTAAAACAATTTCATTAGTTCTTACAAATTCAGGAAATGAAAATTTTTTCACCGATAAAAGCCTTTCAACACATTCAATTGCTTTTTGTCTTTGCCAATCAAAGTTCTTCATTTCAGATTGAGTTTTTCGAGCCTGAATTTGAAGTTCCATTTGCTTTATCTTCTTTAGGCCGGTTGACACGATCTGATCAATATTCATCCCTTGTGAAGATAAATATTCCCTTGCCTTAATACTATTTGAAGTATCGGCTTCAATATCAGCCATTATAATTCTAATCAAATTTGATTTTGAATTTTTTTTCTTTTCGCTCATAGCGATTTGTTTTTTAAATCATATTTGCGAGCGTAACTATTCAAGAGAGTCCTAAGACGACGCACCCCATTGTCATAATCTTTTTCAGGGAACTCAAATTCTGCTATAATTTCCCTTCTTTTAAGGCCTAAACAAAGTCCCATAAAAATGCTTTCGACGAAAGCATCCCCATTAACTGATTGTTCGATTTCAGATAAAATCGAGTCATAATCGATCTGATCATCAAAATATGCCTCCACATGGGGCAAAAGAGCATCTTGGTAGGAAATGGATTCACCGTCTTCAGAAACATGTTGAAATGAGGATAAACTTTTGGAAGTTTTATTCTCAGGGGACTTAGCATCATTGCTAATTAAGGTGCGAATGATATAGAATACAATGTAATAAACCAATGTCCCTTTGTTTGGATCATATTTCTCTGGATGTTCCAGATACCTGCATATTCCTTCGTTGACATAATCTTCAACTTGTTTACCCTCAGAATATGAATCTGTTTGTTCCCCCCTGAACCATTTTTTTGCCTGAACCATTTTGAGGGTAATTGCCAATATCTTTGGAATAGTGTCTTCCCAGTTTATGGATTGACCTGATTTCTCCATCTTTCCTAATTTTCGTGTTGGCTCTATTGGATTATGTTATCAGACAAACATTTTTTACAGCTACCTGCAAAAATAATTTGTTTGATAGCATATACAAATATAGGATAATAAAAAATTATTATGTCACAAGAAACAAAAGAAAGCCATGAACATGGCAAATCACTGAATTTTACAATCAATGGAAAGGAATTTGAACAAAAGGAACAGTATATTACTGGACTGCAAATTAGAAATTTAGGCGAGATTCCTGAAGACCATGATGTCTACCTTCGTATTAAAAAACCATGGAAAGATGAAAAAATCGAAGACCATGACAAGGTTGACCTGGCCAGACCGGAGATTGAACATTTCTTTAGTAAAATTCAAGAGATAAGGGTTATTATATGCACTTCTCAAGGTGATTGGGAAACAGAATTTCCCAAAACCATCAAAATTTTTGAAGTGATTGAAGCCGTTAAATCGCATTTTGGTTTTGCTCAAAATGGTAAATATGAGCTTCGCTTATCCTCAAATCCTAATGAATCATTAAAGCCGGAAAGGACATTAGTCAGTTACGGTATAAAGGATGGAGATAAATTAATATTTACTGACTTAGGAAATGCTGCCTAAAAATGATTGTTGATGCGGAATATTCTATTGGGCTGATAAAAAAGCAAATAGAAGCTTGTTATCCAGATTGTGAAGGTTACGGTTGGTTATTCTCTGAAGTAGATGAGAGCAACCTATTCTTTACAGTTCGGATGAGAGCCAAGGATAATGAGACTTACCTATTAAAGGTTTTTTTTGATAATTATTCTTACTGGCCCTTGCTTTTGGATTTTATTGATGAGAAAACCAATGAAGCTGGTGTACGAACCGCTTATCCTTATTGTTCGGATAATTTCTTTAATAAAGTAAATATTACTATCTGTCACCCTTGTTCCAGAAAAGCATACAAGGGATATACAGGGTTACATAATGATTGGGGAGAGCTTGAAGGGTGGCAAAAAAACCCAAGCATTGGGCTTTTTAAGTCCTTAAAACCCATTCTAGAAGCTATTAGTTTTCGTTTAAATGGAGATTTATACAATGGTAGGATGGAGAAAAGGCAATAAGTTATCGAAGAAATTAAATCCTAAAGATGTAATTGAATACCATCTTCCGGGAGGACTAATAAATATTACAGAATCTATTTTACTAGAATATAGTCATAAAACTCCTCCTTCTGAAGGTCTTGTATATTGGGCGGGGACAAAACAAAAAGAAGTAGTCAATATCACAACTTGTATAGCACCGAGAATAATTTCCAATCAATACAACCTTACAGTTGACCATTATTCTAATTTTAGAGTTGTTGAAGCTTTATCAAAAAGTCGATTAGTTCATATTGGGCAAGTTCATACTCACCCTACAAAATGGGTTGATCATTCTGATACAGATAGTGTATGTGCCTCATTTAAAACCTCGGGGATATTGTCAATAGTTGTACCAAATTATGCACTTAAAGGAATATTACCCCTAACTCAATGCGGAACACATAGATTTGATGATAATATATTTATCAGGTTATCAAATAAGTATATAAAATCGCATTTTAAAATAACAAATGAAAAAGATTTTTCATTAATAGATTTACGAAATGAATGAAATTGCAGACTGGTTGAAAGAAAGAGATGATAGGACTGATAGAATCGAAGGTGTAAATGATAATTACAAACGCGTTGCTATCAGAATATTCATTTCTGAAGATTGTCACTTTAGTTATAATACACAAGTGATGGCTATAGTTGCTATTAATATATTGGCAAGATGGTGCAATAAAATCTCAATAGCTGCTAAGGCCGAATATAAATGTTTACTAAATAAATATTCCAATTCCTCAATTCAGGAAATAGTTAAAGAGCTTGTGATTACTGCCAATCCTTGCTGTGAGCTGAGTTTTACTGATGAATTTAACGTTGTATATGATAACCATCTTAACTTAATTATCGGGAATTTTCCGGTTGCAAACTTTGACAATTATGTTTGGATTAATTCCAATGGATGGATTTCAGGATATGGTTTCAATACTTATTCTGCAATAACTAGACCAGAGAAAAAAAATGTTCTTGGGGCTTCCTTCGCTGCATGCTTGGGTGTATCAGAAATATTTAGACAAGCCATTGGAGTCAAATCTGAAAAATTTTCGAAATGGTTTTCATTATATGATTTTTCTTCAGATAGTAATGCAAATAATTTAACGAACCCAGCTTTAAATAATGAAATAACTGATTTAGGGACAATTCATCAAATTGGATGTGGAGCTATAGGGTCCTCATTTGATTTCATTCTAGGATTGATTGATAACATCAAAGCTGAGTTACACCTAATTGATTTTGATACAGTAGAGAATTCCAATTGTAGTAGCTCCCTAATTTTTACTAAAGAACATGTCTCAGATAAAATTTTCAAAACTTTTGCATGTGCTGAAATTTTTAATAATACTGAGATAAACCCGCATGAACACGTCGAAGATTACATGACATTTATTGAAGAGGGGAGCTACAATATATATATACCAGACATAATACTGTGTTTTGCTAATGATAAGAATATTTGGTCAACCATTCAATATAAACTACCTCCACTGACATATCATGCAACAACCAATAAGTCATGGGGAACAAATTTCGGAAGACATATACCATTAAAGGAGTGGTGCATAATGTGCAGATTTAATGAAGAAATAAAACATGAATTTATTCCTGTTTGCTCAGAGGGGATAATTACCCAAAAAAATCAAGAAGAAACACTCGGAATTCTTCCTTTTCTAGCATCAACAAGTGCAATAATAGTTTTAGCAGAATTAATGAAATTAAATGATAAAGAATCATATCCTTTAAATAATAATTTCATTGAATTTTCAATGAAAACGTCGACCGGACAATTTCAACAATTTCAACGAAAACCAAATCCATGCTATGTTTGCAATGAACAATCAATTGATTTGTATCCTCAATATATCAAAAAAACAAAGTATTGGTACTTAACAGAATGTTAGTTTTTTAGTTCATTCTTGCTCATTTTCAGACCCAAAGCTATCTCTATACTCCTGTTGTAAGCCCCCCTATTTTTCGGACCATTCAAAATTAGAGTTTTTATCTTCTGCACCAACCAACATTTCATTCGGAGTTTTATTTCCTAATGCCGTATGTGGCCTGTGAAAGTTGTAATCATAATTCCATTTTTCGACCATTTCTCTTACTTCTGATAATGACCTGAAGACATAAGCATTCAAAAGTTCCCGTCTCATATTTCCATTAAAACGTTCAACAAAACCATTCTGCATTGGCTTTCCCGGCTGAATAAAGACCAGCTGGATCTTGTTTAATTTGCACCAACCATCAAACTTATCTGATATGAACTCTGGTCCGTTATCCACCCGGATCATCTGGGGTAGATTACGGTATAGACCGATTTGCTCAAGTGTCCGGATCACTCGGGATGCTGGTAAGGATGTATCAACTTCAACTGCCAAAACTTCCCTGTTAAAGTCGTCAATGATGTTCAATAAACGATATTTACGGCCATCCCAGAGACTATCAGACATAAAGTCGATAGACCATACCTGGTTGACAGAAGTGGGCTGGAACAATGCCTGTTTAACCCTGGCAGGCAATCTTTTCTTTGCCCTGCGCCGAATGTTCAGTTTCATTTGTGTATACACACGATAAACCTTTTTATGATTCCATGTAAATCCTTGCAATCTTAACCGGTTAAAGCTCTGACCAAACCCAATCGACGGGTGCTTGGCCACCATTTCCTCCAGGGCAGTAATGATTTCCGTATCATCTTTATTTCTTTGCTTATAATGAAATGTACTTCTTGGTAATTTCAGTGCCATACACGCCTGACGAACGCTTAGCTCGTGATTTTCAACTAAGAAGCATGCTGCTTCTTTTCGATCATCAGGCGTTACAATTTTTTTGAGATCAGGTCTTTTAGTGCAAAATTCTCCAGACTTAGATCAGCAAACATCTTTTTCAACTGGGAATTCTCAGCTTCTAGTTCTTTTAACCGTTTTAGTTCCCGCACTGTCATTCCGCCATATTTGGCTTTCCAGTTGTAAAATGTTGCTTCGCTAATACCATTTTCCCGGCAGAGCTCGGTGGTTTTCATCCCTGCCTCATGCTTCTTCAGGATCGAAACGATCTGAACTTCTGTAAAACGTGTTTTCTTCATAGATTTTTTTCGACATTTAAAATTAAACCTTTTCTAAATTTCTCTAATTTTAAACGGTCGAATTTTGGGGAGGCTTACAGCACAGCTGGTATTTCCCAACACATAGAAAAATATAAGGTCGTACAAAAGTGGAATTCTCCTTTTGGCTCCAATATAACTGACAGTACAATAATTAAAGTACAAGACAGTACTAAAGAATACATCATTCACCATGTAGGTGGAGCTACAGCCATCCAAACTATGGAATATGCACAATCAAAGGGGTGGGTGTCAATAGTACCGAAGAAATTGCCCGTACAGATTGGGGCAACTCCTGCTCAGGAATTTACGGTCCCGAATGCAAATACTACTTTTGGGATAAATCTTTCAGTAGGGACAGGTGTCTATGATTTAGAAACTAAAAAATACTATAAGTGCGATTTACCAACTAAATCAACTGCAACTCTAACTACCGCTCGTTCTCACTTTACATTCATAGGGGGAGGATTGAAAAAGTAACCGGTTTAACTTTCAAGATTGAAAAAATGAATGAAAGTCATTTTTTTGAGAAGCAAACAATTTCATCAAGGATTAAGGCAGGCATTGTTTCAGAGTACTTTCCAAATTATTGCAAAATCATTGTTAGAAAGCATATTCCAAAAGAAATCAGATATATCGATTTGTTTGCAGGCCCTGGAATTTATGATGACGGAAACCCTTCAACCCCTATCTTAATTGCAAAACATTGTCACAATGATGACTTTCTGAAACAGAAAGTGAAGATGATTTTCAATGACAATCAATATTCAAGAGAACTAAAGGAAAATTTTTTACGTGAATTCCCGGAGGGATCTTTTACAAAAAAACCACATTTCGGCTCAAGTACTGTTGGAGAAAACAAAGCAATATCAAAATTTTTATCGTTATCAACACATTGTGAAAAGAAGAACGAATCTCCCTCGTTGCTTTTTATCGATCCATTTGGTTATAAAGGAATAGAAACCAATGTTTTAGCAGAGTTTCTCAAAAATTGGGGTAATGAGATTTTTTTGTTTGTCAATACTAAAAGAATTCATCCAGCCTTGGAGAATGAAAAGTTTGAAGGATTAATGAGTGATTTGTTCCCAACAACTTTAAAAAAGATTAAACTTGACAGAAGGTATAAATCCACTGTAGCTGAAAGATTAAATCTCATTATTAATTCCTTAGGAGAGGAATATCGATCAATTCTCGGTGGCAAAATTTATTTTACTGCTTTTAAATTTCAGGAAGAAGATATTCAGGCTACAAGTCATTATATCCTACATCTAACAAAAGGTAAAAAGGGTTTTGAATTGATCAAGACTACGTATAATGACTTTGCGAATGTTGGGACGATGTTTGATGGGGTTAATACCTATACCTTTGATGCAAAGATGTTCGAAAATCCTGTTGTAGAAATGTTTGATTTAAAATCTATGAATGTTGATAAGTTAAAAGACGAGATTTATTTAAAATATAAAGGGAAAACAGTCTCTTCCAGTTATTTATTTGAAAATGAACATCCAAATTGTTTATACAGCCGGAGTCACTATACTGAAGCACTTAGGAGACTTGTGACTGAGCAGAAAATTATTTCTAATTTTACGGATCACAAACAACACAAAGTATCTGTATTGATTTCAAAGGAGTGTATTCTAAAATTTAACTAATGGCCAACTCTTCAATTGAATGGACTGAAATGACTTGGAATCCTACTACGGGTTGCACCAAAATATCTTCTGGGTGTAAATTTTGCTACGCAGAAACAATGACAAGAAGACTAAAATCAATGGGTCAAGAAAAGTATAAGGACGGATTTAATAAAATTAGAATCCATCCTGAGACTTTACTTATTCCCGCTTTCTGGAAGAATTCAAAAATGGTTTTCGTTAATTCCATGAGTGATCTTTTTCATAAAGATGTACCATTAGATTTTATTAAGGAAGTTTTTAAGGTAATGACTGAAAATCCGCAACATGTTTTTCAAATTTTGACAAAAAGGGCAGACAGATTGATTGAAATACATAAGAAATTGGTTTGGTCCCATAATATCTGGATGGGTGTGTCAGTTGAAAATGAGGAAGTAATAAATCGAATTGATTTTTTAAGAGAAGTAAACGCCAAGGTCAAATTTATTTCATTTGAACCCCTAATCGGACCATTACCATTACTGAATTTAAAAGAAATCGATTGGATAATAGTTGGTGGAGAAAGTGGAACCAATCCCAGACCAATGAAACCGGAGTGGGTTGTAAATATCCAACAACAATGTGAGCTTGCCAAGGTTGCATTTTTCTTTAAACAATGGGGGGGACGGAATAAAAAGGTTGCCGGTCGGGTCCTCAATGGTCGTATTTATAGTGAAATGCCTGATATTTTTGAAATAAGTCAATAGCGGTCCTTAACGAGCAGAAAAAAGGGCCCGCTCTTTGAGCGGAGCCCTGCGGGAACTTGGTCGGACCCCCTAAAATTCGATACCGGATTCTACTTCCACAATGCTTGTATCGAATGCAGTTCTTAGAAAATCCAACACCTTCTTGATTCCCGGTGTGAAGGAGGTTGAGAATGTGTTCCCTTCAGAATCGTTCAACCGCAAGGTGCAGTTAAAATCACTCGAAGACGTTTTGAAACGATCCAGTTCCGAGCGAGTCTGAATCAGCTTGTTGCGTTTCTCGATCATCAACATCAGGTTCTCGATCTTGTTAATTTTGTCAACCATAGTCATATCCCTGACTATTTCTTTGGTCTTTTCGGGAAGCGCTTTTGATTCGTTGACCGTTTCGGTATTTGCTTTCAACGTTTCTTTCACCACTTGGGCTACTGCCTTGTCGGCAGCCGCTGTTCCGTTAGTAGGTTTTGTAACTACTGTATTTATCTTTGTCATTTTCTTCGCTCCAAGGACAGTGAGGGCCACGGGATTGATAATATTTTTATCGAGCGGTTATGGAAAAGCGAGAAATACTAGTGTGTTTATCTCCACGAGTTCGAGGATGGGGTTCAGCTTTATGAAGGGCTGCAGAAATACTTCAACTTTTACAATACCGAACGCCTGCATCAATCGCTCGATTACAAAACACCGGAATCCATTTACAAAAAAGCAGCCTGAGTTATTAACAAATGAATAGATATTAACAAAGAAAAAAAGAAGCAAAAAAAGAAAGGTTTTGATCCGAGGATAACCCTTCGGGTTATCTCACGTCTCAAAACCGGGTAACAACAAAAGATTTATTAATTTTAAAGAAAAAAAGAAAAGAAAAAACAACTTAAAAACACCCACTTTCTGCCCTAAGATTGGGGTACATCATAGAACTTGTTAAGATTTATTCATCTCAATTTTCCATAGAGGTAATTATTTAAAGAACATTTAACGAAATCACACTGTAGTAGTAAGATTTTTTTATGAGCTATTGCACTGTATATGAGCCAGTTTTAAAACGCAACTGTAGAAGATCAGTTTAAGTAAGAAATACAAACAAAAAAATGATTAATATTGTACTGCAATATAGAACTTTTAATTGGTTCTGTATGCACCAAAATGGTGGCACGGCTTCACAGGAACAATCAAAAAATTTTAAACTATATGGAAATTAAACAAATACTCTTAACAGATGTCCTCATCCTAGAACCTGACATTCATAGAGATGAAAGAGGGTACTTTTTTGAATCATTCAACACCAAAACCTCTCAGAAATTTGGGATAGATGTAACTTTTAAGCAAGACAACGAGTCTCTTTCTCAAAAGAATGTTATCAGGGGTTTACATTTACAACTGCCACCATTTCAACAAGGGAAACTTGTACGGGTTATTTGTGGCTCAGTATTAGATGTTTTTATTGATCTTAGAAAGCACTCACCGACATTTCTTCAAAATACATCAATTGTATTAAGTGGCGATAATAAGCTAGTTGCGTGGATTCCAGAGGGTTTTGCACATGGTTTTCTGACATTAGAAAACAATACAATTTTCAGTTATAAATGCTCAAATTATTATAATAAACCATTGGAAAGAACTATTTTATGGAATGATCCTGATTTCAAAATAGACTGGGGAGTATTGCCTACTAATATAACATTGAATGAAGAAAAAGATGAGAACTTAATTATACATTTAAAAGATATTTATAATCTTCCTTTTTAGTGGGTTTAACATACACAGCGGCGGTACGGCTATCTTTTAAATATTTATTCTAAAAAATCATTTTAACTATTTTCTCACTCTTCAACCCAATTATCCAAAATTATTTCTTCTAAAATATTTTGCCGTTGTGTAGCAGCTATGTCCCAAAGTGTTTTAACTAATGCAATCTGTTTACGTAATCTCCTCTTCCTTGCCACAGGTACAGGAGAAAACATTGATGAATATCCTTTATCAATTTGGAACTCACACCATTCCTTTGCACCTTTAGGATACTCAATTTCACGTGATGAGACTTTCCGTTTAAGATGAATTTCTTTTTTAAAAAGGTTGTTAGAAACTGGATCGGGTATATAATTATTTAAACATCTAGAAATTAGAAGATCTGTTATTGTTTTGGAGTATTTATTTTGTTCTTCTTTCTGGATTAATGATTTTATGACATCCTTTTGAACAAGCGGCTTTCCCTGCACAATACACTCATTAATTGATAAATCTAATTGTTTAATCATTGAATCATTTACCAAATCGCCAAAATCTCTATATCTATTTACGATATCTATAACATTAACTAAAACATCATTAAACACAACCATTGCCCTTCTATAGATATCAGGAAATTGAGCATAAAAATATTCCTTTCCTTCGTTCCGTTGTTCAAATAGTCGGTTATAATCTGAAAAAAATGGGCCATATTCTTCAACCATCTTTTCAAATCTGACTAAGGCATTAGTTGCATAATACCTTCTATCATTTAAATCTACCTTCGCCTTTTTATGAAAATATCCATCTTCAATGCAATCTGTTACAATAAACAACTCGATTAAAAATTCAGTAAATTTTATAACTATTCCCTTATCAGATTTTTCTGTGCTTATAAGGTCTTTAGAATAGTTACTAATCTGATAGTAAATGAATTTAGCTTTGTTATCCGGAAAAATTAAAAGATAGCAAAAGAGCATTGCGAATATTTCATTTATTCTGTATTCTTCGATCTCATTCAAAGTCGAAATAAAGGTGTCAAATTTTTTTGAATTCTTCAATATCTCGAAAATAATGTGTCCAACTTCATGAATATTATCTATATAGCTTGTTATGTGTAATACATGAGGAACATCAAGCTCAAATGGTGCTATAATAATCTTATTTTTATAGCTGAAGTTGCATGTCTCAATAGTGGCTCCTGGCATGAAACCTATCCTAATTATTCCTCCAAGATAAATTTGTTCGCTTGTGTTCTCATCGATTAATGTACTTTTAAGAATATCTAGGCTAGATTTAATTGGAGCATCGGCTGCAAAAAGAATTTGGTTTAGTCCACCTCTAAAGTCTATACTCATGTCTCGATAGTTGGACTGCGGATAAGTTTTACTTATTTTATGAAGGATAGAATCATGCAAAGCATTTAAAATAGAGGATAATTTCTCAACCTGTTGAAAATCTATGTAATACAAAACGTCATGATTCGCTTTTTTTGCATTTTCTTTATATATTTTATCTTCTAATTCGTTACATAATAAGAAATGATATGCAGTAAAAGCGTCATAGAGATCTAGTACAGAATTATAATAATAAGGATCGCCAAACAGTGTAGCAAGATTTTGATACAAATATTCAATGTTTCTTCTCAATGATATGGGAAGGCCATACTTAATTGGTACCTTATGCAATTTTAAAATATCTAAATTGCCTGGATTCCTTAGTAATGGTTGTTTGATACTTCTATCGTCTTCGTTATCAGAGTAATAAAATAGATTTTTTTTAATAATTGATAATGATTCCGCTAATAATGAACAATGATCAGTCCCTATCTCCTTATAAATAATATCTTTGCCTTTAGTATCAAATATTTTAGGTATTGGAATGGTGAAATGGGTGATCAGATCAATAACAGTTCTCCCGGAATCAGTAGTTGGATCCAGTGAACCGAATTCAATAATCAGACTTCTTAGATTGTTAATGGCATGCGAAAGAGGAATTAATCCATTTAAATCATGTTCCACATTACTATTTAGCCCTTTTTTATTGTGTAAAAACATAAAATCAGTAACGCCAATGTTATACTGTGAATATGAATCTGGATCGAATTGAATCTTTAGGTCTTGATCAATATTTTTTAATCCTAATACTTGGTTCTGAAATCCTTTATTATGTCCAGGTGCAATTTGAAATTCTGTAAATGCTTCAACGTATCCATTAATTTTATTTAAATCTTTAGGATCAATAAACTCTCTCGGAGAAATTGCTAAGGTTGTATGTGTATATAGAAATACATGATTATCATTAATCGAATTGGGTTTATTTCTTTGTTCAGCATCTTTTTTATGAATGTTATTCCATGCTATATCTATATTAACTTTTTTTATTACTGAAATATCTACGTTGGATTGCAGAGTGTTCAAGTTGTCCGCGATAAACAAATCATTCCAAGTAAGTGTTCTAAGTGCGGAAATCAATGTCACTGCCCACGAATAATTTTTACAGAAGAACAATAAGCCGACTTCTTCGTGTCCTTGCATGTCAAGTAAGGTAATTCTGCCACTATTCAAATCCTCCTTACTAAAAAATAGTTGTTTATCAGTAGATTCCTCCTCTAATAGTTCATCAAGTTTGGCGCAGAGCAAAACAATTTTCATTACTATAGCTCTGAACAGGGCATATTGAAAAGTTAATCCTTGAGAGGCAGTTTTAAATTTAGTGAACACAAGTAATGGATTTTCATCTTGAAACGAATGTTGATTGATGTGAATTTGAGACCTGAAGTCCTGAAAATTCTTAATGTTAGAATGCAATTCGGTAAATAGTTTTGTATAGTTGAAAATTTCTCGATGTGATTTTGAAATTCCTAATTCTTCAATAATTGTTTTATAGTTTGCTAATTCACTTTCTTGCAAATTTAGACTTTCAATTTTTGGACAAAAAGTCAGGATGACATCTTCAATAGTTGTTCTTGGAGCTGCAGTAATATGGTGTACTGGATCAAAATCGTCAAGAAGGATAATAGATAAGTTATCTGAGTGCCCAAATGTTATATAATTAACAGGATTGTAATAATAATGATCATATGCAGCCTTTTCTGGTGGTATATCCATACTATTAGCCTTACAAAACTTTTGATAATTCTTTTCTAGTCCACGAAGGTAATCGTAACACCGTTCAGTAATAAATCTTGCTTTATCATAGAATGACATTTTCAAAATTGAACTATTACGTTCTTCACTAGAGTTTGTATTATTTCTATCAACTCCTTTATTATCTGGAACTTCAGAAGGACGTTCTTTTGACCATTCCGAATCCCAGAAACAAAAAATCCCTAAATAATCGTGATAACTCAGCGGGCTGCCGGAATTTTTTTTACCATGTTTCTTCATAAATAATAGAGTGAGTTCTTTCTTTTAATTTAAATCTAATTCATCAAGCTTATCAAGTATTTTAGAGTTCTCCTTAGATTTACCATTTTCATCAGATAATGCACGCCAATCATACAATAGGGAATTACCATGATTATTGGATTTGTATTTCCTTTGCTGAGTATTTCGAGTTGAGGTCGTTATTATTAGGTCTTGTTTTGCGAGATGCAAAGGGAAATCACGCGTTAGACTAGACTTATGAATTTTTGAAAGTTTGAATAACGAGTAAAACATAGTTATAACTAGTGTGAATCCAAGAATAATAAAAAATGTAAATGTCATGGGATTGGTATTAATTTAGAAATTCCATTTCTCCTAAAATTATTTTTGACTGAAATAACGCTGCAGTAGGTATTGGTGTCAAAATAGCAACTATGTTTAGTACTGAAATAAACATCTCATAGTCCGATCTAACCTGACTTGGACATAAATTTCTTGTAAAGTATGAACAGATCATGTAAAACTGAGATGGACATTGGGGTTGAGAACGTAAAGAATAAAATGAAAAGAATAATGTTAAACAAATAAATAATATTGAAAAAATTGTAGAAGCTGCTATGTACTTAAAAGGTAAAGATTTGTGGGAATAGCCTTCCCAAGAAAAAACCGCAAATAAAATGCTATACCCAAATAAAAAATGTTCAGCACTGAAAACATAATCGTCTTTTACATGCATTATGGCTAGAGATATGGTAATAATAAAAAATGCAACAAGAAAAGGTAAAATTAGTTGACATATACTCCAATAAAACAATTCTTTAATCACGTAAGTTCCATCAGAGAGGGTGTTTATCCTAATTCTATTATAGTAAATATATAAATATATATCATGAAATTCATTTTTTAATGAATTTATAATTGATATATATATTTTAAACATTATTAATATTTTGAATTAGTTTATATATCTATTTGGCTAATTAATCCTACTTTGATGAACCTCCTGCTTTCAAATTTGAAATTATTGTTCAAATATATAAATTTTTATAAAAACATTGATCTAAGATTATGCAATCAATAATTTTTTATGTGGTTAGTAAATTTAATTTGAAATTCTTCAGTAATAAAGTTTTCCAAAAATATAAATTATTAATTCTAAAAAACCTGCTATTTTATTGCAAGTCGAAAAAACCAATCAGATGGACCTTTTCTATTAATCTTTACATCGAATTCCATTTAAGTTTGGCTATTATTGAGACTTAAGGCGAGTGTACGATAAGCCCCGTCAGCAATAAAGCAGATCGGGGCTTTTCTATGTTAGCTAATGCCAAAAATAATTCTGATAGTTTTTCTAGTTATTCTTCTGCTGGATCAGTAGAAATATCAAAACCGTTCTCATTTTTGAAAACGGCTATGGTTTCTTGTATTGAATTTTCTGAAATCTTTGCCATACAAATCTTTCGGATTTGAATCAGATATGGACGCAGGCATAATGACAAGGTCTAACATATGCCTAAATTCAAAATCGTCACCTTGTAGACAAAGAGGACGAAAAACTCTCCGCATTTTATGCGAAGAGTAGATATATCAAGAACAGTAAATTTCCAATTCCTCACAAATTTCAGCAATCTCATCAGAAGAATACTTTAGAAGAATATTTAAGTCCTTTTTAAAAAGATTTCTTGGAGACCTTACATCCAAAATCACTTTTCTCAAGCAAGAAAGAATAGTTTCATTCTTAAAAACTTCGTCCCAATTTTCATCAATTATTAATGTTCTTAGGGAAGAAAGGTCCTGGGATGGTTTCGGGGCCAAAAGCTCTAATATATGAAAGAAAACATCATATATTATCTGATTTTCTTTAGGGGTTAATTTTTTTTTCATGACCTAAATTATTTGGTTAAACATAATATTGACTTAGTTTTTCAAGGAAGATATACTCCACTTATAGACTACCAAGACTTTCATTCTAAGTCAAATTTAGAATAGTCGGGGCTGCATATTTCTTTAGATTGAGTTTAATGCCTTATTTTGTTATACTTTCAGAATGCAAACACTGAAAATTGGCTTAGCCGTTTTTTCAAGTATATGTGCAATTGTAGGTTTTTTCCTATATGTCCGGGATATTTACTCCAAACAAACAAAACCCCATATTTACACTTGGCTCATTTGGACAATTACCCAAGGCACAGCGGTGATTGGTGTTTGGTATGGGAAAGGTGGAAGTACTTGCACGATTTGTTTATCAATTAGCGCTACTTTAGTGTTTTTGACTTTTCTCTATTCTGTAAAAAATGGAATCAAAAACATTACCCGTAGTGATACCCTAGTTCTTATTATCACTTTACTGGCGATAGTTGTTTGGTGGCAATTACATAATCCTATACTTGCAATATTCATGGTTTCAGCCATTGACGCTTTTGGGTACATCCCAAGTTATAGAAAATCCTGGATAGAACCTTACAGTGAAACACTAACTGCTTGGGCAATTTTTTGCGTTGGAAATCTATCGGCAATATTAGCTCTAAAAGAATATAACTTTTTAACTCTAACTTATTTAACTACTGTCGTTATTTGTAATCTCATGGTTTTAATTATTCTCTATTTTAGGAGGAGGGCAAGAAGTATAATTGGCACTTCTTAACAAGGTTGACACAGCTCGTTCATGGAAATTTTTCTTTCGAAGGTCATGTTAAAGAGAAACTAGTTGAATAGATTTTCCCAATATAAAAGGTCGGAAAAACATATTGCATAAGGGACAATCATTGTTGAGTATTTTACTACAAAATTTCGTATATGTTATCTTACATTTTACAACCTTAACGAGTAAAAAAAGAGCTCCGCCCATTCTTGCGAAGCTCCCTTTAAGGTTGATGAACGATTATACTTACAAATTAATTCCGGACTCAACCTCTGTGATGCTTGAATCAAAGGCATTCCGGAGAAAATCCAATACCTTCTTGATCCCCGGTGTGAAGGAGGTTGAGAATGTGTTCCCTTCAGAATCGTTCAACCGCAAGGTACAGTTAAAATCGCTCGAAGACGTTTTGAAACGGTCAAGTTCAGAGCGAGTCTGTACCAGCTTGTTGCGTTTTTCGATCATCAACATCAGGTTCTCGATCTTGTTGATCTTGTCCACCATGGTCATTTCTCTGACCATTTCTTTGGTTTTTTCGGGAAGGGTTTTTGATTCGTTGACTTTTTCAGTGTCCACCTTCAGTGTTTCTTTCACTACTTGGGCTACTGCCTTGTCGGCATTTGATGTACCGTTTGTCGGTTTTGTAACTACTGTATTTGTCTTTGTCATTTTCTTTGCTCCTGCCTTAGAGACTTCTTTTGGCTTCTGGCTCGCCTGGTTAATTGAAATTTATGCCAGGTCAAAAACCGGAATGAAAATTCTGGAACAAAGATTCAGGTCATGATTTTCTTTCAGGAAAATCTGAATGAACCCAACGGGCAATCCGCCTTTTGGCGGTTGTCTTTAGTGACACGATATTTTCATGAGGTTATCTTTGCGTACAATTTCAAGTAACTACCAGGATACGCTTAGATTATTTGGATAAATAAAAAGGCTGGAATGACATCCAACCTTTTATGTGATAAGCGATCAACCCGATTATAAGGCCATTTCATCTTCGCTCTCTGCTGTAGCCGTTATTTTCCGTTTTGTTGTATTTTTCTTTGTGGGAGTTTCTTTGCTTTGCTCCTCTTGGTGTTCCACCAAGGAATTAACATAAACGGTGTACTGCCTGCCAAATTTGTCGGGCTTCTGCATACGGGCCACTTCAAACGAAAAATAGTCTTCTCCTTCATATTTGTGTGCAAACTTTAATATGTCTGCAACCTTAAGGGTGACTTTGATGATCCGCAGACCCTCAACTTGCCTTGCTTTTCCAAGGTAATTCTTTTCAAATTTTTTCATACGCTTTGATTTTTAGTTAATTATTCATAAATAAAAGGCATCCATGACTAAAAGAACAATCATGGAACCAATCTTTTTCCTGCGGCTACGTTGCTGATTCTTTTTAAATAGCATTCAAAGCAAACCTTCGTCTGCAAATGCAAAATAGGTCCCGTCTGAAGCGATAATCAAATGATCCAATACTTTTATCTCAAAAAGATTACTTGCCTCAACAACTCGTTTCGTTAATCTAATGTCAGAGTCGCTGGGCTTTAAATTTTGTGAAGGGTGATTGTGACAAAGCACAATATGGGAAGCATTAGTCTGTAAAGCAAGCATAAGAATGAGCTTTACATCCACAACGGTCCCAAATGTTCCGCCGGAACTGAGCTTGAACCAACCCAGAATGTTATTTGCCCGATTTAAGAAAAGCAAGAAAAATTCTTCTTTCAGCTCTATTGTGTTTGTGTCAAACAGGGGATATAGAGCATCAAATGCATCCTTGGAACTGAGTATCTTAGTACGATTTTTTGATTTTGTATGATAACTCACAAAAATCTCGGAAAACTCAGAACTCTTTTCAAAATCGATTGCGTTGAATTCGCGTTTTAATTTCTGTTTCATAGATTTCATTTTTAAATGGTTACTTAATCTGGTTTCTATATTATTTTTTCAAAAATCAATTTTGGTGCGAGTATAGCGTGCGATAAAAAAAGCGCAAGATTGACATCATAAGAGGGGAATGGCTTACTGAATTTCACAATAATATTGTGCGACACGGTGCACTTGACATTGTGGATAACCTGGTATATACTTGGGGTATTAAAAGTTAATAACAGAGCCGTTGTCCCTTAGGTGGGACTCTCCTTAACCGGAGCGGAACGAAGCAACGGAGTCTGTGTTAAAGGCATTCTTACTGGCATTTTAAAGTATTCGTGTTAAGATTGCTTTTGGAAGTTTTATAAAGAAACTTCCAAAAGCCATTTTATACCATTTACCGGTAAATTATGTGCTTACACAAGACCCGCAGGTTCGTTCCGGCGGGTCTTATGTATTTATGAAAGAAAAAATAACGAAGTATTTAGAATGGAAGGGGACTTATGCACCCCGTGCAAGTGTAAATTATAAAATATGGTTAGAGAGATTTCTCCAAGTATGTGGTGACAAACCGCTAGAAGAATATACTATCAGCGATTATGTAAAATATAAGAACTGGATAGAAAATCACTACAGTTCATACTGCGTCCAGTATGCGACTATAGTTATTAAAAATTTTCTTAAATTTTACAGGGATCAAAATTATTCTTGTCTATCACCATCCTTCATTAGGATTCCGCACGTAACAGCTAAGTCACATAGGGCTATTACTGAGGATGAATTCAAAAAATTGATTTCAAATATTCCCGAAAATGAATTCGGGCTGCTTAGAGATCAATTAATAATACGGTTATTATGGGATACCGGTGTTCGTGTTTCAGAACTCTGTGATTTAGACATATCGCAAATAAACGAAAATAGTAGGTCAGCAGTTATTCATACTAAAAAAACTAGAAATCAACGTATTATAGTTTGGTCGGAAGAAACCCACTACTATCTCATGAAATATATGTCCATGCGATTGGAATTGCATCAAGCTAGCAATGCATCAGCACTCTTCATTAGTTTGAATAAAGAGAACAATTGGGGTTCCAGACTAACGCCAAGAAGCGTCCAACGAATAATCAAACTTTCTGTAAACAATGCAGGAATAAAAGAAAAAATCACTCCGCACAGTTTTCGTCATGGCTGGGCGCACAAGCGACGTGATCAAAATGCCCCTCTTGCCTTTATTCAAAGGGGGTTAGGACATATCAATCCTATCTCAACCTTTATCTACGAACAGTATAACGATAATGAATTTGTGAAGAATGCTAATATGTACCTCAGTCCTGCTTAAGTTAAACTGGTAGAAAATACTTGCATTGGATTTTGACTTATGATACACTTGCATCCAGAGGCAGTTATAGTACATTCAAAGTTAGGGAAGTACAAGAAATAGTTATATTTTTCAAGGATTATCTACACGACAAAACAGGTACCACGTCGCACAATATATCTTGGAAACGTCAAGTATTTTTACAGTTTTATCCTTAAAAAATAAGGATTCTTAGATAAGAAAAAATATAAACTACTTTGCTTCTTTTCCCTATATACAAGGTTCCTTGTATATAGCGGCCTGTGGAATTGCCGAGGGATATTAATCAGATAGATATCTAAGCACGGCAAAATTAGCCTTGCCCTTTAGAGGGCCTTTCGAACTCTATCGAAACTGAACGAACAATGCTAATAAGAGAATTTTTTAGTAGGTACAAATATGGTAGTACCTCCAATTCCATAGACCACTGTGTAAAATCCTACGCAGTAAAGGTCGTCATTATTATTAATCAAAGTATTGAAAATGAAACTATTTGATATATGTACCAGAAAGTTTTATGAAAAAGAAGGCGAAAAAAAAATGAAGTGGTATCGAGCAGGAATGATGAAAGAAACAGATAAAGGGACGAGGTTCATTCGTCTTTTTAATCAACCGGAAACAGACTTTTTCATTTTTGAAAAGGAAGAACCGCAACAAAAAGAAGAAGAAAATAAGTAATGAATCTATTACAAGCTAATTGTGAACTTCATGAGACAACCAAGCACCACGCCTGTTCCCAATGTTATATTTGATAATTATTTAAAAGATTTAAACCTGGCTGAGTTAAAAGTTTTGTTCATAGTGATCCGGCAAACTTTGGGCTGGGCCGACAGGCGGGGGATGTTTGGCAGAAAAGAATCCGACTGGATTTCCGGGAATCAATTAAAGGAAAAGACGGGTAGTTCCAAACGCGCGATCAGTTCGGCCATTGATGTCCTGGTTGAACAACGCCTGATAGAAATACTCGATGAGAGAGGAGACATCTTAGATCAGCCGGAGAAAAGGCAGGGGAAAACGAAACTGTACTACCGGCTTCACCCCTATGTTTATAATTCTGTGGATAATACAACGGATAACCTCACAACTAATGCAAATTTCGCACCGGACTTGTGCAAAAAAGTAACTGAACTTGTGCAAAAAATGCAGATAACAAAAGAAACTATACAAAATTAACTCTTACAAAATAATTATTATAAAATAAAAATGTCAGAAATCAAAACCTATCCATACACCTTTGATCAGTTAAAATACTTTCATAAAGAAATTGAGGAAGCCGGGGGAGTCGATGAATTGATGATTAAGAAAGAAGCTTTAAAGCGTACCAATGGCATGACCATAATTGCAATTTACAAAGACATAGAAGGTTATAGACAAAAATATCTTATCGGAGTTTACGAATCTCTCAGAACAAATTATAATACCGAGGTGCCATATGTCTTCTGGGGAAAATTATACGAAATGCTTCAAAGAATATGAAACCACCGCTCACCTATTACGGTGGAAAACAAATGCTCTCCAAACTAATTGTCTCGCTTATTCCACCCCATAAAATTTACTGTGAACCTTTTTTTGGAGGGGGAGCCGTGTTTTTTGCTAAAACACCATCGAAACTTGAAGTAATTAATGATACCAACGGTGAACTAATGAACTTCTATCGGGTAGTTAAAACAAAATTTAAAAAACTTGAGAAGGAAATAAAATGCACTTTGCATAGCCGGGATCTTCATCAAGCAGCAAAAATAGTATTGGGGTACCCTCAATTGTTTGATGAAGTAAAACGTGCCTGGGCCATTTGGACACTTGCTAATGAAAGCTATGCCTCAAAGCTTAACGGAAGTTGGGGTTATGACAAAAAAGAAAGCAGATCGGTCAAACAGCTGCAATCAAAACGAGTTTCCTTCACCAATGACTATGCTCAAAGATTGGAACAAGTGCAAATAGAAAATCGGGATGCCCTTAAAATAATTGATACGTGGGACAACAAGGACGCTTTCTTTTATTGCGACCCTCCTTACATAAATACAAATCAGGGACATTATAAAGGATATACCAAAGAAGATTTTGAAAAACTGCTCATACTTCTATCTAAAATTAAGGGAAAATTCCTGCTTAGCTCCTACCCTTCCGAAATGCTTACCAAATATGCAAAACAGAACAAGTGGTCTATTAAAAAAATCAATATGACGTTAGCTCTTGCATCAAACCCAGATTCTAAAGTAAAAAGGAAAATTGAAGTATTAACAGCGAATTATATATTATAAGATTTTTAGTCTTAGGATATACTGACTAATTTTTTATGGGAATGGAGAATCTTTTTATAACTTCAACTAGTTGGTCTAGCTTTTCTATAAAATTTGGAATTGAAACTATTTCACGAAGAGCTATATCCTTGTATATATTCAAGAATTTACCGCGAGCATAATTTGAGAAGACAAAATCAGGAGATAGATTTAGAACCATTCCATCTAAATGTGTGGCAGATCTTGTATAGAGTATAAGCGACCATGGGAAAACCACTTCGTATTCCATACCCATATTTACAATTGCCATAAATAATCGGCTAGTGCTCATTTCTTTGGCTGCTCTATTTTTATATTTATCACAAATCTCGCTCAGAGTAGCAAAAATTTTCCTCTCGTCGTAATTTAAAGGAAACGCGCCGAGTTTTTTACAAGAGAATAGTATCAGTTCCGGAGAAGCATAGGCAACTCCTAACATTAAGAGGGCGTTGTTTTTCCTGGTTCGTTCATCAAAGTATTGAATTAACCCAAAATCAATCAGATAAATTTTTCCGTCCAGTCCAATGATGACATTCGCTGGATGAAGGTCTGCATGATAATGCGGATGAAGAAGTCCTTTAATGCCCACCTCTTCAATTAACCTTTCTAAAACTGTTTGAATACAAAAGGGGAGTTTGTTGGTCTGTCCTTTCCTTTTAATCCGGATCAATTCGAGCATTGTATACCCTTTAATATATTCCATTACTAATACTTCTTTTGTGCTGTACTCTTTAAATACAAGTGGAATGCAAACATTTGTCGAATCAATGTATTCATGACTCATAATAGACATATTATTTGATTCAATTTCGTAATTGGTTTCGCTTTCTAGCCAAACACCAAGCATCTTTAAGAGTTCTTTTGCTTGATTTTTACCAATCGGGAGAAATTTGCCAAAGATTTTCACAAAGGACCGTAGGCATTTTATATCAAGTCTTATTAACCTTTTTACACCAGGTCGTAAAACTTTTACAACCACCTGTTCTCCTGAATATAATGTCGCTTGGTGAATTTGAGAAAGTGAAGCGGCGGCAAGGGGTTTATCTTCGAATTCTTTGAAGATTTGTTCGATTGGCTTTCCAAGTTCACCCACTATTACTTTTTTTACCTCGCTCACCGGGATTGCTGGCACGGAATCAAGCAGACTTTCCAATTCAATACAATATGCTAAAGGGATAAAATCCGGACGCATGGAAAGGATTTGTCCAAGTTTGATAAAAGTTGCGCCCAATCGTTCACAGGCAATGCGAAGCCGTTTGCCGACGATTTCAGTGCCGCGTTTATCACGGGGAGTGGAATAGTAAAAGATTGCTAGTGAAATTGTCTCTTTTGAAATGACTAGAAGTCTCCTAAGCATAATTATTTGCACCTAGCACAGAAATAATATTTTCTGCCGGAATTTGTTTCTCCGACAGTAGCATCTTTGCTTGATTTTATTATAGTGCCACATCTGGAGCAGGGGATATCTCTAGCTAACTTCACATTATAATAGCTTACAATGTTTTTGAATTTATTCTCTTTGTCCCTAAATTCACTTGAGACGCTGGAAGCAATATCAAGTCCGTCATTAATAACTTTACGAAGAAGGTTTGAGATGCTTTCAGCGTTCTCTTTGGCCTCTCGTCTTACTTTTTCGTAAGTCTCTTTGGAGATACGAATATTAAAAATATAATCTCTGTTTGCCATAGTAACTACATTGTATTATAATGTATTACAAAATGCAAGCTTATTGAAGCTAAAAACCCTATGGTTTAAACTGGGTCTTTTGTCATTTTAGATATGACATAGAAATTTTAAGATCAATCGGTATTTTTAGACATTATCAAACTTTTTTGTGTAATTTTGACCAAATTGACTTGATGAACATCGTGGTGGTCACAGGATTAAAACAGCGAATAATAATAGGAAAAGATCTTTTTTTTTCATTTCTTCATTCAATAACGGATAACTAATTATTAACCTCCAGTGAAACTAATGAAGAATTTTCTATGTGTTCTTGACAAAGCTTTAAATAGCATAGTCCCTTTACTCATCTCAACTATTCAGGGCTTTAGTGTCTATCAAATGACTATTTTTCTTTTTTTACTTATTACTTCTGGTCAACTTATTAACTATTTCCAACATTTTAAACATTTTCATATATACCAACTGCTTGTAACTACTACAATTATACTGGCCTCTTACTCGATTAGAAAATTTCTTCACGGAATGGAGGAATTCAAACAAATGACTGCTTCACATCCAATAAAATTCGTTGGAATAAAAATTGCAAAACTAATACAATCAAAATGGTCAATTCCGGGAATAGTAATTATTGGGGGATTATATGTTTATTCATCGATCAGACTTGAATATATCCGATTCGATCTAATAGGTCTTTATGCCTTAATAATGATTATATTAATGATGATTACTGCCGTTTTCGGACAAACAATTTATGTTTATTACATCATTCTATTGAATAAATTATCTCATGAAAATGAATTCAGCTATAATTTTTACATGCCAGCAAAGACAGATTGGATTATTAAACTTGCGAAAAATGGAAGAATGTTAAACAACTCATTTTTCGTTTTAGGATTTATTTATACTCTTGTTTACTATTTAAACATGCCGTCTAATTCAATTTTAATTTATCAGTCAGTGCATGGAAGAATTTGGGATAGATTCCTTTTTTGTACGCCAGATAACCAAATCTTTGTACTAAGTTGGATGGTTATTTTCATAATTATATTCATTGCTTTCCCAATTTATTACATTATTCAAACTTATCATATTAAAATGCTGATTAGAAGATTAAAAGACATTTCTATAAGCGAGATTCAAAAGTTGATGAAAGCCCAGGAATTAACAGGGCATGATAGTATTGATTTAGAGCTTCAGTATTTCAATTTGATTAATAACATAGAATGCTCACCAAAAAAACTATGCTACTCCCTTTTGTTAGGACAGAAAAGTTAAAGAATATAGTTGTTTAACGGGATTGATACGGGAAATAACTCGAAGAGTTATTCTCGGATCAAGACCTTTCTTTTTTTGCTTCTTTT